>Ga0335076_10001536_pt1 | contig 22376 bp, 21 predicted proteins | sample Lox_Sample_25_FD_206717 | JGI IMG/M metagenome (GOLD analysis project Ga0335076, IMG submission 206717) | Soil microbial communities from Loxahatchee National Wildlife Refuge, Florida, United States - Lox_Sample_2.5 | ecosystem: Environmental > Terrestrial > Soil > Wetlands | place: USA... | reverse complement strand
GCCACGTCGAAGGTGCTGGGCGTCGAGAGCGGCCAACTCATCGAGAAGATCGCCAATGCCGCCCTGTTCAAGCAGGTGGCGCGCCGGGGCGAGGCCGGCAAGTTTCTGGCGCAGGCGCTGGGCGGGAAGACGGACCTGCGCGGGACGCAGTTCGAGATCTTGGAGCGCATCAACAAGGCGATGGAGCGTCTCGTGCCCACCGCCGACAAGATGAGCCAGGGCGTCGACGACTCGCTGAACCGGCTTCATCTCGCTGTCGAGGACATCTTCCGTGCGGTCTCCACGCCGCTCTTCAACGAGGTCGGCAAGACGCTGTCCGACTGGGCGAAGCGCCTGAACGAGGCGAGGGACGGGGTCAAGCCGCTGGCCGAGGTCTACGGCGAGAAGCTCGTGCGGTGGTTCCGCGAGGCGAAGGACGTCACGGGCGAACTGCTGTCGCACTGGAAGGAGATCGCGGTCGTCTGGGCAGGGTTCAAAGTCGGCGGGATGCTCGGCGGGATCGGCAAGGGCCTAGGCGGGCTCGCCGAGGGCGGGGGCATGCTGGGAGGCGCGGCTGGCGCGCTGGGAAAATTCGCGGGCCAGTTGGGGGTGGCGGCCGGGGCGCTGTCGCTCTTCTACGTGGGCGTGAAGGAGCTCGCCGACTGGATCGATCGCGAGCAGAGCAAGCGCATGCGAACGGCTGCCCCCACGGCGGGCGGCGGCGGCACGATACTCGCAGCCGCCGAGGCGCTGAGGGCCGGCCGGCTCGGGGTGGCCCGCGGCAACCTCGCAGGTATCTCCACGCTGCCCGGCGGGGGGCTCGACGTCGGAGCCTTGACGGCCGTGCTCAAAGCGTCGCAGTCCTCGGATCTCGCGAAGATCGCGGCTGCGGTCGGCGTGAAGGAGCAGGGCTTCGACCTCACACGAGGGAAGTTCGGGGGCTTCGACGCAGACGCCGTGGCCCGCGCCTTCGCCGCGCAGTTCTCGCGCCTGCAGGGGCCCGCGGCGACGCCGTTCGCCACCTACGGGCCATCGCTTCCTGAAGGCGGCGTGACCACCAAGGCGCCCGAGAGGTTCGCGAAGCAGATCACCAACTTCAACATCGCCAGCCTGCACGTGGAGCAGAAGTTCGAGGACACCGATCCCGACCGCGTGTTCCTGCGCTTCAAGCAGGACCTCGAGGATCAGGTCGTGCGGCCGGCCGTCTCCATCCACGCCGAGCCCCTGGGCCAGTGATGGCGAGCCCTCCGCAATCAGCGCTCCCGTTCCGGATCCAGGTGCTCGACGGAGATCTGTCCGTGGCCACGCTCCAGGACGGGCAACCCGCGGGCCGCATCGAGCTCCGCGGCCGCCAGATGCCCTACCGGCCGATGAGCTTCGAGACGCGGCAGCGGGTGAAGACCACCTACTACCCCGGGAACCCCGTGGCCACACAGCAGGTGATCGGCCCGACCGAAGAGCCGTCCGTGTTCAACGGCATGTGGAAGGACCTCTTCCTCGGCGACGGCGCGGCCATGGCGCTGAAGGATCTCTTCGAGGACATCTGCCGCCGGGGCCCGCTGGTCGAGGTCTCGTGGGGCGCCGGGATCCTGAACGACACCGCCGGCGCCGCGCAGGTGCAAAACGGCGGCTACGTCCGGCGTGGGATCCTGACCCGATTCAAGACGTCGCCCGAGCGGCCGCAGGACATCGCCTGGGAGATGGAGTTCACGTGGCGCGGAACGGACGACATCAGCGTCTCGCCTATCTCCGCCACGGACATCGTAAACCCGCGCGAGGGGGCGCTCGACGCCGTCGCGGCTTTCGACGATGCGAACTTCGTCACCAATGCCTTCAAGGATCTGCAGAACACCCGCCTCTACAAGCTGCCGCAGAGCCTCAGCGATCAACTCGACAATGCGACGCAACTCTTGACCGAGGCATCCAAGGGAATTCAGTCCGCATCGGACACCATCACCAATTTCTCGCTGGTTCCGGCAGATGCCGTTGAGCGTCTTATCGGGGCCTACGCCGCAGCGGAATCCGCATCGCGACAACTGCGCGACGCCTTCTTGAACTTTCCAAAGACGCAGATGCAGGTGTTCGACGATGCTGCTGATCTCCTTGGACTGGAGAGCCAGATCCTGACCCTACTCTCACATACGGACAACGTCGCCGACGTGGCTTCCCGCGGAAAGGCCGCCGCCCAGCAGCAGGTGGTACCCATCGTGGTCGCCGAGGTGCGCGCCGTGCCCGGCTCCGACCTGCGCGCGCTCGCCCAGCAGTTCTACGGCGACCCCGACCTGTGGACGGCCATCGCCCGGTTCAACGGGCTCACCACGAGCGAGGTTCCGGCGCCGCCTGACGGGCCCAGCGATGATCCCTATCCCCCGATCCGCATCCCGCGGCAGGACGCGTCCTCGTCGCTCTTCGACCCGAACCTGGGGTGCTGATGATCTTCGGAGGCAGCTTCAACGGCTACGTCACGTTCGATGCGACTTGGCCCAACGGGGAGCCGGCCGCCCGTTGGTGCGAACGCTGCTGGGTTCTGATCCCTCACGGAGCGCCGTCCTTCGAGTACGGCATTCGAAGGCGCTTTGGGCTTTGCCGCGAATGCCACAGGGCAGTGCGCGTGTCCTGATGGCCGGCGGATCCTTTCCCCCGCTTCCCCCGCCCTTGAAGCCTGCCGCGCCGAACGCCCAGACCCAGGGGGGCGTCGACCGCGTCTATCGCCCGGCCGCCATCGTGCGCTTCACGGTGTTCCTGGAGGACTGGTCGAACGTCGACGGGCAGAACGCGCAGCGCGAGGACGAGCCGGCGCCGAGCACCGCCAGCCAGGCGACCGACGCGGTGAACAAGGCCCAGGCGCAGCGGACCCAGCGGCGCGCCACCGGGATCCAGGACATCGAGGCCGACGCCGCCACCCTGCGCGCCCAGGCTGACCAGCGGCGCGCCCAGACGAATCACGGCAAGGTGGCGACGGTGGCGCCCAACACCGCCGCGCGCACGGACAACTCGATCGTGCTTCAGTCGATCCCCCTGCAGATCGCGCTCGAACTAAACGGCTTCCGCATAGCCGACAAGTTGCAGTTGACGATCCCGCTGGTCGACTTCCCCGTCCTGCCCGAGCTCCAGCGGGCAACGCTGGTGGAGCTCTTCGAGGGCACGGTGACGGCCGACGCCTTCGCCACCGTCGACCAGTGGAAACCGCTCATCAACCGCACGAACCTCGTCTTCCGCGGATACGTCGACGAGTACGACGCCGAGGCGGACGACTCGGATCTCACGGTCAAGCTGCAGGCCACGAGCCTCGAGCAGCGCCTGATGGTGGCGAAGATCAACCCCTTCACGAAGGCCCGGCGTTGCAAGGACGGCCAGCGCCTGACCGACTTCGTCCGCCAGCTGATCTCCACCGTCCCGGAGTTCAGCGGGCAGTTGGGCGACCAGATCGGGGTCCGCATGTTCCCAAACGTGGATCCAGCGAAGGAGCCGACCATCGACCGCCGCCTGTTCCTGACCACGCTCCAGTCGGCCCAGAGCCAAGTGCAGGGCGGCGGCGGGCAGGTCCAGGCCGATCCGCAGACGGGGCAGGATCCGAACGCGGACATCGGCACGGGCACGCCCCAGATGCCGGCGCCGGCGGTGGGCGCCTCGCAGTACTCGGTGTGGGACGTGATCGTCAGGGCCTGCGAGCTCTGCGGGATGATCCCGCTCTACGACCCGAGCATCGACCCGGACTCGATCCTCATCGTGCCGCCGCAGAACCTGATGGAAACGCCCCAGGACGGCATCACCATCCCCGGCGGCTCGCAGGACGGCTTCACCCGCGACTTCCGCCCGGTCGACAGCGCGCCCATCCGGTCCCAGGTCCGGATGCTGGTGTGGGGCCACAACGTCAAGAACTGGAAGCAGAGCCGCAAGTTCGGTCGCATCAAGGCGCCGGCGGTCCGGTGCGTCTGCTACACCCCGGACGCCGCCGGCAAGAAGCGCGTGATCGTCGCGCGCTTCCCGAAGACGAATCGGGGCACGGCGCCGAGCGCGGTGGGCGCGCAGGCCATCCCCGGCAAGGCCGGCCACCCGCCCATCGAGGAGGTGGTGACCCGGGTCCTGCGGGGTCTGCGCACGCAGGAGCAGCTCGAGCAGGCGGCCATCGCCCTCTACCACGCGATCTCGCGCCAGGAGGTGACCTGCCGGATCGAGACCGATGACATGGCCAGCTTCATCGACCCTGCCGTGGGCAGCAACCACAACGACCAGCCCGATCTCCTGCGCCTGCGCCCGGGGACGCCCGTGCGCGTGCGGGTGGCCCGCCAGCAGACCGATCCGTCGAAGGGGCTCGTGGTGAACGAGCTCTCCGAGCTCTTCGAGCGGCGGTCCAACCCGGCCTTCCTGCGCAAGCTCCTGCGCGAGAACCGGGCGCGCACCCTCAACGAGGCCGACGACGAGAAGGCCCTGGACAGCGCGCTCGCCCGGCTCGAGACGGCGTTCTCATCGGCGCGGCTCACCGACTGGTTCTACGTGCGTTGCTGCAACCACCGGTGGGACACCACGGATGGCTTCAGCCTCGAGATGGAGCTCGTGAACTTCGTCGAGGCCCGCAACCTCACCGCCCTGTCCGTCGAAGACCAGACCGCGAACAACAAGCTCAAGGCGACCAAGCCGGTCCCGAAGAAGGACCCCCGGCAGGCCGCCTTCGAGATCAGCTCCGCCCAGTTGATCAGCGACCTCGTCTCGGGGCGCGGGAGGGGCGGCCAATGAAGGGCCGGTTCCACGCGGGCACGAACGTTCGGCGTGAGTTCGACCTCAGCCGCTTCCGTGACGCGGTGAAGGACACGCGGCACTGGGTGTCCTACGGCGTCGTGGGGACGGTCAACGACGCGGGCGACGTCGACGACACGGACCAAAACGCGATCCTGATCGCGCCCGGCGGGGTGATGGTGGACGTCGTCCTCTACCCGTCCGAGGAGCCGGTCACGTGCCGCTATGCAGGGATCAGCGGCGGGCCGTCGGTGACCATCCTGGCCCCCATCCACCCAGGGGACGAGGTGCTCGTGGCGCTGCCGGACGGGGAGCTCGGCCTGCCCCCGGCCATCGTCGCGATCCTGAACAGCCGGGCCGTCCCCCTGCCGCTCGAGCAGGACGGAAAGCCCGTCTTCCGCAACGACCGCCTCTCCGTGTTCGCCCAGGATGTTCCGGTCGAGGTCAGGACGGCGTCGGGGGCGTCGGTGCGCCTGGAGACCGACGGGACCATCAGCGCCGTTCCTGCGGCGAACCAGGAGGTCCGGCTGGGCGCCACCACCGGGCTCGAGGCGGCCGCGCTCGGGGACACGCTGCAGACCTTTCTCTCTGTGCTGAAAACTGCGTTCAACACCCACGAGCACCCTGTCGCCGCCGCGCCCGGGACCACGGGGCCGCCCATCCAGCAGATCGACCCACCGACGGTCACGAGCTCCAACGTGAAGGTCAAAAAGTAGTACGCTGGATCGCCGTTCCTATCACCCAAACCGAGGAGACGATCCCATGTCCATCGACATCACGACCCTTCAGCAGGACGTTGCCGTGCTCGGCACCGCGCACACCGCGTCCGTGAACGCCCACGCCGCCGCCGCGGCCGCCAATGCGGCCAAGGCCACCGCCGACGCCAACGTGGCCACCGCGGACGCGGCCCTCGCCGCCGCGGTCGCGAAACTCCAGCAGGACGCGACCGACTTCAGCAACTCGTAGTTCACCCGGGCACCCGCGCCGCCGGAGGACCACCGCGCGGCGCGGACCCCTTCCGTGATAGCCTTCACGCATGGGGACAGCGACCACGTGGGCAGACGGGCAGTTGCTGCTCATCTTCCAGAACACGAACTTCGGCGGGCTCGGAGACGCCACTGGCCTTCGCGGTTCCACGACGGTCGGAAGCATCTACCTCTCCCTGCACTCCGCCGACCCCGGCGCAGGCGGGAACCAGAGCACGAACGAGATCAGCTACACCGGCTACGCGCGCCTCGCCGTCGCCCGCACCAACGTGCAGTGGTCTGAGTCCTCTGGTGTCGTGACGAACCTGCTCGAGCTCGACTTCGGCCTCTGCACCGTCGGCAGCGCCAACGTGACTCACGTCGGCATCGGCACCGACCCCTCCGGCTCGGGCAAGCTGATGTTCTCCGGGGCGGTCAGCACCCCGCGCTCCATCAGCGCCGGCGTAGAGCCGCGCTTCTCCGCCAGCGCCCTCACCGTGACGATCACCTGAGGCGACGATGGCCAACGAGATCAAGGACAAGTTCACATCGTCGGCGGCGCTCACGATCACGATCGCGAGCCTCGCCAGCTCCACCGCGGGCGTCGGCCGGCAGAGCACCATCGTCGACAACAGCACGACCCGCTACCAGAAGATCAAGGTGTTCGCCCAGATCAAGCTCGGCACGAGCCCATCGGCGAATACGGCAGTCTATCTCTACGCGCTCCGCGGAGATCAGAACGGGTATCGCACGGACAACGCCGGTGCGAGCGACGCCGCGCTCACGGTGCTGAACGCCCCGCTCCTCGGCATCATGCGCGCGAAGTCCTCGCCGTCCACGGGCGATGTCCTCTATGGCGACTTCGACATGATCACGCCCGGGCTCGAGTGGGGCGTCTGCATCGTGCAGGACACGGGCGCGGCTCTCGATGCGACTGCCGGGTCCCATTTTATCCATTGGATTGGCGTCGACCCTGAAGTTCAATGAAACCGCGTACTTGCAGCAAGTGCGGCGCCGTTAAACCATCGTCTGAGTTTCGATGGAGGTCCGATCGCCCGGAGCACAGGGCACCCTGGTGTCGGCGCTGTGAAGCCGCCGTTCAGCGCAGGCGGCGATTGCTCGATCCGTCCGTAGCGGTGCGCTCTCGCGCGGAACGGCTTCGACCGTCTTACCTGGAACAGCAGAGGCTGTATCGCATTGGTCCCGCGGGGAAGCGGAACAAGCTGAAGCGCTACGGACTGACGCTCGAGGGTTTCGAGTCTTTGGTGTCTGACCAGGGTGAGCGGTGTCGCATCTGCTTCAGACCACCGACCGACAGAAAGAAGCTGGGCGTAGACCATTGCCATAAAACAGGGCGTGTCCGCGGACTCTTGTGCCGAAGATGCAACAGCGCACTCGGACTGTTCTCCGATGATCCGAAGCTGCTCCGCCGCGCCCTTGCCTACCTAACCGAGGGCATTGTCGTCAGAGTGAGCGGTGCTCGCGAAATCAGTCTCGACTCTGAGGTCCAGTAGGCCGTGGCGGTCTTCGGCGGCCGCCGCACTCCGGTAGGCTTCTCGAACGGCTTCGCGACCGGCGAAGCCTCGATGCGCGCCGATCTCTGGAACGGCCTGACCTGCGCGTGGGCTGCTCTCCTCGGCTTCGGCGGCAACCAGGGCGGCGGGGCGAGCGGCGGCGATCCCACGAAGGTGCTCTTCGGGCCGGCCCCGCGGCCGGGCACCGTCGGCTCGAACGGCGGCCAGGTCGGGAAGGTCGGCAAGTGGGGCGCCACGTGGCGGCTCTCCGGAGGCGGCAGCAACTCGGTCAGCCTGTGCAACTCGAACGATGCCATCGGCGCGAGCGAGGCGACGTACATCGTCGGCATCCGGCACGACACCGTCGATGCCGTCCTCAACGGCACGATCATCGGCCTCGGCGGCACGACCGCCTCGATGGCGCAGATTCTGATTGCGTCTTCCACGCAGCTCGAGTTGGACTGGGGCGGGAACACCGCTGGGAACCAGCTGCTCGGCACGTACGCGACGGGGCTCTTCGACAACCAGGAGCACGTGGTCGCCATGTCCGTCGGGAACCTCGGCGGCATGAGGCTGTTCATCGACGGCGTGCTCATCGCCTCGAAGGCGTACCCCGGCGTGCGCAGCACGGTGAACTTCGCCGCGCGCCTCGGCAACCTCTTCACGACAGCAGCCGGGGTCAACTACAGCTTCGCTTACATCTGGAACCGACAGCTCGACGACAGCGCGATTACCGAGGTCTCGACCGACCCCTACCTGCCCTTCCGGCCGAAGATCTTCGTAGAGGCGAAGAGCCTGACCGTCTTCGCGGAGCTGGGATCCGCCATCACCGGCAGCGCCGCCGTGGCTGCTGATCTCGGCCTGCTGGTGAATCTTGGCTCGGGCATCACGGGGGGCGCCGCGCTCGCCGCCGACAGCACCGCGGCCGCGCCGCTCGCGGCCTCCATCGCCGGCAGCGGGGCCGTGGCCGGGTCGGTGGGGCTCCTGGAGAACCTGAACGCCGGCATCAGTGGCGCCGGCGCACTCGCCGCGAATCTCACGGGCAACGCGCCCATGTCGGCGGCGATCCAGGGTCATGCCGTGGTCGCCGCCGACCTCTCTGGCGCCCCACCCGCATTCACGGCCGAGGATGGCGGGCTCGGCCGAGACCCGCTCGGAGATCCCCTCGGCGGCGGTGGGCCCCTGCACGTCGTTCGCGCGCGGGCCATCGAGGGCCAGACCGTGCGCGTCGTCTTCGATGAGGAGCCGCTCCACCAGGGCGCCGCCGGCCTCAACGACGCCCTCAACCCGTCGAACTACTCGCTCTCGATCATCGATGGCGTGGGCGCCATTCCGCTCGCCGTAGGCGTGAAGCCGCAGTTGGTGCCGGGCCCGGCTGCGGCCGTGGGCGGGAACGAGTGGGGCGTCGACGTCCAGACCGATCGGCAACTGATCATCGGCCTGACCTACCAGATCGCCGTCGGGCTCAACGTTCAGGCGAAGGCCGGAGACACGGTCGCGGCGCCCGGCACGGCGCCCTTCGTCGGCATCGTCAAGCTCGCGGACACCGGAATCCTCGCCGTCCGGGCCAGCTTCGCCGACTTCGACAATCCGCCCGCGCGCGGGTCCTGGTTCGTCGACGACAGCGGGGACATCACCGTGGCCGGCGGGATCGCCTCATTGCAGAAGCGGATCATCCGCCGCCTGACGACCCCGAAGGGGGCCTTCAAATTTCTGCCCAGCTACGGCCTCGCCCTGCAACTCAAGGAGACGGCCAGCCTCGCCCAAGTGGCCGCGCTCAAGCTCGACGCGACTCAGCAGTTGCGCCAGGAGCCCGAGGTCGCGGCGGCGGCCGTGACCGCCACCATCGCGGGCAACAACGTGTTGACGATCCAGGCGACGGTGCGCACCAAGGTCGGCGCCGTCGTAGAGGCTGGGATCCAGGTTACACTCGGCCAGCAAGGGTTCACGGTGATCTGAGATGGGTGTCCTTTGAGTTTGCCGACCAGACAGGACCTCTTCGAGGCGGGTCGCCGCTACATCAGGCTCGCGCCGAACATCCGCATCTCGACCAGCATCGTCGACGTCGAGGGCAGCGACGTGAACCTCGTCCTCGGCGCGGGCAGCGTGATGGGTGAGGCGATCTCGCTCCAGCTTGCCTCGTGCTTCGCTGGCCTGTTCGTCGAGACGGCGACGGGCTCGGCGCTCGACCGGCTGGCGTTCGATCGCTACGGCCTCACGCGCTTCCCGGCGACGCCGTCCACAGTCGAGTTGACCTTCATCAGGCCGGACGCATCGTTCGGCGCGGGCACCATCCCCGCCGGCACCCGCGTCCAGACGGCCGCCGGCCTGCAGTTCGCGGTGAATCAGGACACGCTGGTCACGGGCGTCGCCACATCGGTCACCGCCAATGCCACGTGCCTCGTCGCTGGCTCGACGACGAACACCAGCGAGGAGACGATCACGGCCATCGTCGACTCGCTGTTTGATCCGACCTTCACCGTGGATAACTTCGCACAGGCGGCCGGGGGCATGGACCAGGAATCGGACGCGGCGTTCAAGGGCCGCATCCGCGGCTACTTCGCCACGCTCCGGCGCGCCACGCTGGGGGCCATCATCTTCGGCGCACTGGACGTGCCCGGCGTGGCCGTGGCGAGCGCCTTCGAGGCCGTCAACCCCGGCACCGGCTTGCCAGCCGCGCTGGTGCAGCTCATCGTCGGGGACTCCAACGGCAACTCGTCGCCGTCCATGCTGCAGGCCGTGCAGGATGCGCTCCTCGAGTTCCGCGCGCTCGGGATCCCGGTGGTCGTCAGCGGCGGCAACGTCGTCTTCCAGCCGGTCCAGTGGCAGCTTGCCTACTCCGCCGGCATCGACGCCACGCAGGCCCAGAATGACGTGCAGGCCGTGACCGTGGCCGTCTCGCAGTTCCTGGCGCCCGGCGAGACGCTGCATCGGTCGACGCTCATCTCCGCCGCCCGGACCGTGCCAGGCGTCATCGTCAGCGACACGTCCCTGGTGGTCCCGCCCGGCGACATCGTCCCCGTCGACGCCAACGACGTCATCAGGATCATTCCCCAGCAGGTCACCTTCACGTGAGCGCGTTCGTCCTCGACGACTTCGTGGCGCTCTTGCGGCGCACGACCGATCCTGGATGGCTCGACCCCATCCTCGCCGACGCCGACAGCGCGGCCGTGCTGACCGCGCTCATGACCGAGTTCGTGGCGATGAGCGCGGCCGCCGACCTGGCCTGCATGGCCGGCGCGATCTCCACCGCGCCCGGCGGCCGGCCCGGGACCGGGGTGCTGACGGTTCAGCGGACCGCGAGTGGGACATCTGGGACGGTGCCCAAGGGCTACCTGTTCGCTGATGAGCGCGGCATCCAGATGGCGACGATGTCGGATGTCCCCGTGTCCTCCATGGCGACGACCCTTGTCCTGCCGGTGCAGACTCTGCGACAGACCGAGCTCGTCAACACGCCGGACGATGCCGCCGGTGTGGTCATCGATCCGCTCTCGCCCATCGTGCTCGACAGCAGCGCGCTAACGGTGCTGATCGCGCCTCCTGGGAGTTCTGGGATCGTCTCCACCACGTTCACGTCGGTTGCGTCCGCCTCGCAGATCTTGAATGGCGTCGTGGACTACCTCTCGCTCCACGGCGACGAACGCGGGCAGCTCCGCCAGGCGTTCGAGCTCGAGGAGCCCTACCGGCTGCGCGTACGCAACATCCCGGACGCGATTTCGCCTGAGGCCGTGTCGCAGGGCGTGCAGGGCGCGGCCTCGCAGGTGGGCCTCGACGGGACAATCATTCGCGAGCCGTTCGAGGACAGTGCGACGCCGGCGCTCAAGGAGGCAATGGGGCTCGGCTCGTTCGACACCTACTACATGTCGGGGCTCGATGATCCGGCGACGAGTCCCAAGACCGACTTCGTCGACGATCCGTTCTTCGGCCCGCCGTCTCCCTTGCCGGCGGGCTTCGTCCTGCGGAGCCGCGAAACCGTCAGCCGCCGCGAGGCGCGCGCGTACTTCAGGGTCGAGACGCCATCGGTGGTCAACGACCCCGACGGACTCCGTTTCTTCTGCGACTCGAGCTTCTGCGATGACCCGGTGTGGGGCTACCTCGACGTGCACGATCACCCGACGGTGATCGCAAGCCTGATGGCGATCTGGGAGGAGGCGAACCGCAAGCGCGCGGCGGGCGTCCAATTCGATGTGCTGCTGCCGCTGGCGCAGGAGCAGGTCGCGTCCGGGCATGCCGTCGCCGGGGCCTCGGTGCTGGTCACGACGCAAACGCCGCCCGTGGGAAAGTCCTGGATCCTGGTTGACTTCGTGGCCGGACACGATGCGGCACGGAGCGGGACCGTGCCCGACCCGACGACGGACTTCCACCGCATCCGCTTCACATTCACCGACGCCACGATCTTTCAGCCGCAGGACTTTTCCGGCACGACCTCCGAGCATCTGACGGTCACGAGGCTTTCCGCAATCGGCTATCCGCTCGGCAAGCGCATCTCGAAGATCGAGGGCTTCGTCGGTGGGGCGGGGATCCTCGACCTGGGACTGGTCGTAGATGCCCGCGTGCTCGAGTTCACGGAGTGATACCCTAGGAGGCAGCGATGGCCACGCCGTTTTCTCTCGAGAATCAGTCGACGCGGGAGGAGTTTCTCTCGGGCGACTTCGTCGAGGCACAGAGCCTCGCCTCGGCGCAGCTGCAGGACCTGCTGCGCGACTCCGGCCGCGGCGACGAGTACCGGACCAACCCAACGACTCCCTACGTGGTCGGCGTCGGAGACACCATCGACGGCGCGACCCTTCTGCCCACCTTGACGGCCGCCGCCGGCTTCAACATGACGCTGGGCTTCGGCCAGATCATGGGGAACCTCGGCCTCGTCCCCCCGACCACGCTCAACGTGGACGACTCCTCCGAGCTCGTGGTCCGATGGGACACGCAGGCGGTCGCCTTCTCGACGCCCGATCCGGTGAACCCTCGAATCGACATCATCTACGCGACGCCCGGCACGCAGCAGACGGACGTGGAGAGCCGCAACATCCTGCTCGATCCGGTGGCGCGCACCATCGCTCCGGCGAACGTGCCGAAGCGGCTCAACCCGAACGCGACGATCACGTACGTCGCCGGAACGCCGGGAGCTAGCCCCAGCGCCCCGACCGCCCCGGGGACCGCGGTGCTTCTCTTCGAGGTGTTCATCCCGGCCGCCGCCGCCAGCGCGGCGAATTTCCTCCCGGCGCGCGGGGTCGGACGAAGTCTCGTCTACCCGATGAACACGGCGCACGGAATTCTCCAGGGCGTGCGCTTCACGACAGATCTACCCGACGAGACCACGACGTCAGCCAATCTGTTCGTCGGGTTCACTTCCAGCACGGGCGCGAGCAAGGTCGTCATCGACGGCGAGGTCCTCGCGTTCGTGAACGGCGACAGCTTCTCCGCGCCGCTGGCGATGATCACGCAGGATGCCGGGGGCAACAACCCGTTCGCGGGCGCGGCCCCAGCGACGAACGACAAGCCCTACTACATTTACGCGTGCGGCGGGCGCCACCTGCGTCAGGGTCGAACGGGGATCAGCGGTGCTGGCTTCTTCCCGATCATCTTCGTCGAGTCCCTCGTGGCGCCGACGGAGGACGGACGCCCGTCTGCCGCCATCACCACGCCGCGCGGGACGACGCAGGCGGGAGCGCTCTACGTCGGCGTGGGATGGGTCGTCCAGAACTCTACCAGACGCAAGTCGGTCTCCTATGCGGGGGACTGGGTCTATGCGCGCACGAGCCAGATGACGTCGCCGGCCGGCCAGGTCCTGGCCGCGTTCAACGACACTGCGACACGCACCGCGGGCGCGGCCATCACGAATCACATCGTCTCCAGTCGGCCCGCGACGAGCGACCGGGCGATCATCGGGCTCACGTACGCGAACGCGAGCCCCTCTCTTGTCAACCTCGGGCACGTCGTTGGTGCTTTCATCATGGCGGACATCTCGTTCATCCACGTCGCGGGCAACACCTTCCTGTGGCAGGCGCAGACCTACTTCGAGAAGGGAACCACGGCATCGATGGACATCGACTCGACAGTCAGCCACGCCACGGCGAGCTTCCAGATCTTCAGTCGCGGCTACAACATGAACGTGAAGCGCTACACGGCAGGGGTCTGATTCGTGGCTTTCGAGAACGTCCAGATCACGAGCACGAAGACCCCGCCGGGATCTATCGTCGTCGGCTGGCGGGAAGACCTCGCCATTGGCGACGTTCTCGATCTGTCGCTCACGAGCACCATCGGCGTCTCGAGCTTCCGGTGGCTCCTCGTCGGGCGTCCCGAGGGATCGTTGGCCGGCGGCGCAGGGCCCGAGCCGATCATCCTGGGCACGGGATCGTCGGCGAGCTTCGTCGTCGACAACGACGCTCCCTACCCCAAGGACGGGACCTACATCGTCCACTGCGTGGTCAACGAGGGCTCGCCCACCGAGACGCGCATCCGCGCGGGCTTCGCACGCCTGACGGGCCTGACCACCAACGATGGCCGGCCCCTGCGCATGCTGGGCGGCTTCGAGATCGACGAGGACACGCAGGACCCGCTCGTCAAGCAGGGCTACAACAAGGCGCTCGAACGCTGGTTCCGCAAGGTGGTGGAGGCGGGCGGCGGGACCGCGAACGGGAACTCGCCCTTCAACGCCACCGTGCAGGTCGGCCAGGCTGGTCAGACCTCGGGCCCGACGTGGGACATGATGCAACTTGCGGGCGAGCTCGAGGGTATCGACCCCGTCGTGCAACTCGCGCCGTTCGACGTCTTCACGCCACCGCTCGGAGCCACGAGCCTGCCGAGCCGGACCATGTGCGCGACGATGCACCAGTTCGGCCGCGCGCTGACCATCGACGCTATCGCTTGCTACCTCTCGTCCTGGACGGCGGGCGGCTTTTTCGGCATGGCGATCTACGCGAACGCCACGGACGGAACGCTCACGCCCGGCGCGAAGCTCTGGCAGCAAGACCCCCTGTTCGATTCGGGGGGAGCGCCCGTGCGCTACCAGGAGATCGCGGTCACTCCGAACATCGCCGTGGCAGCCGGCGAGACCCTGTGGCTCGCCATGGCAGCGTCGAGCAGCTTCAACAACGGCCCGCAGGTCCTGTGCCTCTTCCCGTCGCACGACATCGGCCTGCGCTCAGTCGGGTGGAAGCGCCCCGCGAACGGCGCCTTCTTCGATGCGACGGGGAGCGACGCCACACCGGCAATCATCGCGCGCGCGCGCAACTACGCCGCTGTCTTTGGGCCGCTCGGCGGCCTCGGCGCGCTCAGCGCGCACTTTGTCTTTCCCGACCCTTTCCCGACGGGCGCGGGATTCCAGTTCGCACGCACGACGGGGAGCAACGACGCCAGCCACATCGGGCCGGCCCTCTGGGTGCACCCGAAGACGAGTTGACGAGGTGACACGATGAACACGCAAGCGCCATGGTCCGGCAGCGGCACCACCAATCCGTCGAATCCGGCCGCGGGGACATCGGTGGACGTGCGCAACCCTAACAATCCCCAGGAGCTCGCCAACTCCCTGCTCATCCGCAACACCGGCGGGACGCACGCGCTCGAGGTGAGCTGGGACGGCGGGAGCACGTTCACCACCACGGTCCCATCGAACACGTACATCCAACTCTGGGGGATCGCAATCGACTTCATCAACGTGAAGGCCGACGCCGGGACCACCACATACGAGTGGATCGGGACCTCGGCTCACTGACGCGATGGGGGCCGCGGCTCCATGGGGAAACAGCGGCACCGCGCCCGTGGCGCCGTCGTCTCTGCTGGTGGACGTTCGCAATCCAGACAACGGCGTCCTCGCCGGCGCGATCGCGATTCGCAACACCGGATCCACCAACAACCTGCAGGTGAGCTTCGACGGGGGCCGAGTCTTCGTCCCGACCATCGTGCCTGGCCAATCGTTCTCGACCCGCAAGACATCACTCGACGTCATCTACGTGCGGGCCATCGGTGACGTGACCACCTTCGAATTCGTGGCTCAGGATCAGTACGACTGATGGCCACCGCCGTTCAAGGGTTTGGCTGGAGCGACCCACCGGCCTCTGCGCCAACCCCACCGAGCACGGGCGGCACCATCATCGCCATCGATGCCGAGACGCAAAAGTACGTCATCGGCAACGTGGAGCAGGTGATCGCCGAGGACTCGGTCGACTTCTCGCTCCTCAGCGGCGCGACCATCACCGCTCAGATCACAGCGCTCACGGGTCAGTCGGGCGTGCTCGGCGGCACGTACAACGTGCGCGTGGGCGGAACCATCGGGAACGCCGACGGCGTGGTGGTCGCCACCATCTCGAGCTTCCAGGCGCCCTACGCGCTGCCGCCGGATCGCAACATCGGCGTCGCCTTCGCGCGGCCCACCGGCCCTCGGATCGTCAAGCTGACCGCGGTCGGCTCCGATCCCACCACCGTGGCGAGCATCCGAGGCTACCAGGTAGCGTTCCTGCCCGCGCCGGTGACGACGGCGGCCACCTTCGTCGAGTTCAGCAACGAGGGCCAAAAGTACGTGGTGGGGGCCAATGAGCAGGTCATCGAGGAGGACACGGTCGACTTCGATCTGCTGACGTCGCCGACGGTGGTGGCGTCATTGGCGGGGCTCACCGAGCAGACTGGCGGGGCCTCTGGGACCTACCGGGTGCGCATCGGAGGCACGCTAGGGCTGGCCGACGGCACGATCGTCTGCACCCTGACCACCATGAATGCTTCCTACGTGCTCCCACCCGACGAGGCGGCAGGCGCGGCCTTCGCGCGCCCGGTCGGGCCCCAACTCGTGAAGCTCACCGCGAACTCGTCCACGTTGGTGGACCGGGCCAGGATCCGGGGCTTCCAAGTGATCTTTTTTTCACCGTGATACTCTCTGAACAAGGAGGGACAACCGATGGCCGTCGACGAGCTACAACGGATCCTAGACGCGAACAGCAATCGGATCATCAACGTCGGCACGCCGACGGCGGCGAATGACGCCACGACCACGGACAACGCGACCAATCCCGCGCCGGTCGGCGGGACGGCGGTGCCGGGCTCGAGCTTCAAGGCGGCTGCACAGGACCATGCCCACGTCGGCGTCCACAGCATCCACGCCGACGCCAATCCTAACCTCGTGGGCGACGTCCAGCTCGCCAGCGGCACTGGTGTCACGCTGGCGCAAGCGGGCAACGTCATCACGGTCGCGACCAGCGGCGGAGCGGTCAACAAGGTCACCTTCGCCGAAGACATCATGGGGTACGTCGACGGCGCGAGTGAGCAGATCCTGCGCGAGTACCTGGTGAACTTCGACGATGCCGGTGGAGCGACAATCCAGGCGCGGCTTTCTGGGATTGTGAAGGTGGCCGGCGGCACTGGAACCTACAAGCTCTGGGTGGGCGCCACTGCGCCAGGCTCCACGACGGGCGGAACGACGCGCGCGACGATCACGACGGCGTCGACCACCGACGACATGCAGACCAACCTCGGCGCCGGATTCGCCAACCCGACGGGCGCGAAGTTGGTGCAGATCACCGCGGTCAACAGCGGCGCCAACAAGAGCTTCCTGCGCGGGTTCTCCTGCTCCCTGGGATAAGTTAGGCCGTGGCCGACGACGCGCTCCAGCGTCCGCTAGACGCTCAGACCAATGACATCATCAATCTCCGCTCGTCACTGACCGACGCAGCGGCGAAGGCCAATTGGTCGTCAGCGAACGTTCGCTTCTTCCTACTCGACCCCTCTGGGGGCAACGACGCGAACGTTGGATTCGTCGACGCTGCGGCCGGTTCGACCCTCACGCCGGCGGGACTGGCCATGGCCTCCTGGGCGGCCCTCTCGCGCATCATTCCGGAGGACGGGAATGGGCTGCGGGCGGTGGTCCTGCACAAGGGCCTCGGCTCGAGCATCAGCGAAACCATCGACCTGACCAAGTTCGTCGGCTACCAGTCCTTCCTCTATCGCGCATCGACCGATCTCACCAACAGCACGTCCGACCGGATCACGTGCGGGTTCACCCAGCAGACGGTGGGGCCGAACGGTAACGGATCGTTCACGGTCGGTGCGGCGTCGACGACGACCCTCCTCAACCTCGCCGCAGGCACGATCGCCGCGGAGCCGAACGTCCTGCAATACCGGATCCGCTTCGACGCCGCCACGGCGACGGCCGCGCTCCGCAACGTGTGCGTGAACATCACGACCCACACGACGACTTCGGTCACCTTGGGCACACCGCTTGGCACGGGACCATCGACGAGCGACACGTTCTACATCGAGCAGCCAGGGGCCCTGGTGACGGCGTTCAAGATCCGCGGCTCAGTGGTCGGCGCTGATCCCAATGATACGAGTCTAAATGCATCGGTCACGCCGTCTATTCAGGTGGTGGGGCTCTCTTACTCGTCCACCACAGCCAATGGCTGTTTAGTGGGTGGGGCCAGTGTCGCGTTTGCCGGGATGGAGGGGACGGGCGCTACCAATAACGCCGTGGTCTCTCCGCGCATCGGGGGTTATTTTTCTAGTTCAGACGTATACAAAGATGAAGCTGGTAACGCGGTGACTATTGGGATGGGATGGCGGTTCAAGCACCGATTGACAGCCAACGGTTGGGATAACTTTACCTCTTTGTGTACCGGTATTATGAACACCGCTGTACAGCCGCTTCTCTTCAATCTCACGTTATTCAGCGTTGGCGCGCGCAGCTATTTTGGCCGCGGGATCTCGATTACTCAGAGCGGGCGTCCTGGTGGGGGATCCCTGCTTGGGGATTTGATTACTACGACCGCGCAGCCGCGGAGTAACTCCCAGAATCTGCTCCTGACCAACACGTCGTGCTCGGTATCGCGTTTTGCGGTAACTGCTGCTGGGTCTGGTCACCAGGCCATTCAAATCGGCACGGGGACCGTCGGCTGCCAGGTGGCCGTCGATGGCTGTACCGGATCCACCGGCGGGGCCCATGGGATGGACATCACGGGCGCATCCGGCTCCCTTTTTGTCGTAGGACAGAACATTGCCAACACCATCACCGGGACATTCGACGATTTCCAAATTGGCGGCCACGTCGAATCGTCTTGGACCGATTACACGTTGACCAATGTTATCGACGGACTTGGTAACCGCATCGTCGGAACCGCGCTATTTCCTCCTGTCGAGGGCTTCGTGTTCACGAGCGTGGAGGCTACGTCGCTCCAAGTGGGCGAGATCATGCAGCTTGATACTGCCACTGGAGGGATGCGACGTGCGAAATCAGACACGACGGCCGATGCCGAAGGCGGGTTGTGGGTATCGCTGACTTCGTGCTTGGCGAATGACCCTGGACTGTTCGCTAGCCTGAACGCGCCCATCAAATGGGTGCGCCACGACGGTACGCCTACCGTCGATTCGACGAAGATCAGCTATCTGTCGCCAGCGACTGGTGGCCTCGCGACGCAGACATCTCCGGCAGTCTCCGGGACCAATCGCAAGCGGCGTCTGGGATACGTCGCTGCCACGAATCCCCATGACAGTGCCCTCGGGCTTCTAGCCGGCTCGCCCGAGTTGCTGTCCGTGGCCGCGGATGGGTTAGCCTGATGGCCGAGCACAACGACGCCGATATCGCGAAGTGGCCAACGCTGGTGGCGACGGCCATTTCGCTGGCCACGCTCCAAGGCGCAGGAGCCGTCCTCACAGCCACGTTCAACGTCGGCTCGACGCTGCCGACGAACGCCCGCCTTCTCGCCGCCGAGATCAACGTTACCCAGGCGTTCGCGGGCACAGGATTCGCGACGGCCGTGGCAACGCTGCAGGGTGGATCTGATGCTGCGGGCACGATCAGGGCATCCACGTCCATCGCGGCGACGGGCTTGGTAGCTCCGGTCGGGAGCAATCCATATCTGTCTCGCAGCGGTCAGCAGATCAAAGTCACGGTCACACTCACCGGATGCAACCTGAACGCACTCACGGCGGGTGCGTTCACGGTCAACGTGTATTACAGCGTACTCTGAGAGCAGGGGGCAGCGATGGCCAGCGCATTCAATTTCACGACGGCGCTCACCGAGCCAAATCTCGGCAAGGCGAAAATCGTCAAGATTACCGAAATCGACCTGGACAACAAATCGATCTCATTCAACGTTCAACTCAGCGGGAGCGGCATCGTCCACCCGGCCATATACCGGTTCCAGGTCAAGCAAGACCTCGTCTCGTTCCTGATTCAGAACCCGACGCCTACGACCATCCTGGACGAGGTTGCCTTCGGCACCCTGCTCGCCAGTCCACAGACCGCGTTCAACACGGTGTATGGCGTTCTCACTGACACGGACGCCGGGCACGCGGCGAACCGTCTCGGGTCGATGCTGGCCGCGTTGGCCACGATCAGCGGAGTAGTGCAGTCCACGGACAACGTCACGTCCGCTGGCCTGGTCGGCACGACCATCTCCGCGTTTCCTCCAGGCACGGCGGCGTAGCAGCATTTCCACGCGCCGCCGCTGGCAAATGTTACGATGACGGAGGGGGTACACCCTGGGGTTCCGGGCGTAAGGCGAGGTGGTGAGCCATCGCAGCTCGGGCCCCCAGGCCCCGCAAAGCCCTCAAGTTCCGTGGGCGATGTTACGATGTGGGTCGGATGGCAAACACTCCTCTTCCCGTTCCATCTCCTCCGCCTCCGGTCCCGGCCCCGAGCGGGGTGCCGGATCTGAGCGGCTACATCACCGCGGCCAAGGTGATCGCCAAGGTCATCGCCATCATCGTGCCCGCCATCGTCGGGGCGATCATCGCGGTGAAGACGGCCATCACCGACGCCGCCGCGCGCTCACAGGCCAACAAGAACAAGGCCGAGGCCGGCTACCAGCTCACGCGCCAGGCGCTCGAGGCGCTCGAGGCACGGCAGGCGCAGATCGAGCAGGAACTGCGCGCGCTCAAGACGGCGCCCCCGGCCGCGGCAGCCAAGCACGCACCCGTGCACAAGGCGCTGCCGCCGCCAGCCATACCACCGCCGCCACACCAACTGCCGTCCGACCTCGACAAGGCCGAGCGACAGGTCTACCGGCAGTCCCGCGGCCCGTCGATCGAGCCCTTGCCCGCAGCATCGGTGGAGACCGGACAGGGCCGCTGAGTTGCGTTCGCGCGCTCAGTCGTGGCATGTTCCGGCCATGATAGAGACCCTGCCCGTCAACGATCTCACCCGCCAGGCGATCCGCCGCGTCCGTGCCCACGCCGAGCGGCCCGAGCACTGGCACGAGGCCGGCGTCGGCCTGCCGCCCGACCCCACCGCGTTCATCGCCCGGATCGGGAGTTACATCTGCATCTACTCCTGGCGCGTCGCCGACCAGAAGGTCCAGCGCTACCTGAGCGTCTGCACGCGCTCTCCTGGGGACGGCCCGCACGCGGTCATCGCGTTCACACTCGCGACCATGTTCGGCTTCACCGGCGGCAGCGGGGACGAGGACGTGACGACCATCCCCGGCGAAGACTGGATCATCAGCGGCGACCAGAGCGAGAACGGCTACGGCGTCGCCATCATCGAGCAGTGGATTTCCAAGGTCGAGATCGAGGCGGCGCGCGCCGGAGCTCGGCTGTCGTGAGGTGCAAGGTGACCATCGAGAGCGATGCCGGCGTGATCCGCCGGTGCCGTCTCGTCGTGTCGCCCGGCTCTGACCTGTGCTGGCGCCATGGCGGCGGGCCATCCCGCTACGCCGTGGAGAAACCGCAGTACGCGGCTGCGGCCCGCGAAGAGCCTCCGACCGAGCGCCCGGCCCCGCGCGCGCCGCGCCCCCGCGCCGCGGATGCCCTCGCCTCCGCCGCCTGGCGTAATCCGGGCCAGCGCTAGACGTTCGCCGCGATCCAGTCCAAGCAGGCCTGGTACTTCGGCGGGATGGGTGTCTGGCCGAGCCGCTCGACGTGCCCGAAGGCGTTGGTCGAGCCGTAGGGGAAGATGTGCAGATAGAGCACGATCTCGGAGAAGCCGAGCGCCACGAGCTGAGCCAGGAAGTCGAGGTAGATCTGATGCATGGCCGGGTCGCGGTTCACGACGTCGGCGCCGGCTGAGTAGAGCTCCTGCCCGCCCTCGTAGGAGATGAGCGGCAGGCCCGCGGCCAGCACGGCACGGCAGCAGGCTGAGATCTCGGCCGTCACCCCCTGCATCGCGGTCCGCAGCGTGGGGATGCTCGGGGCGACGTTGACGTCGGTGGAGAAGTAGGGGGCGATGGCGTAGGCGGTCGGCCACTGCTTCTGCTGCTTGATCTGGTCGAGGTGGACGCCGACGAGCCAGTCATTGTCGCGCTGGCCGGAGAGGACCTTCACCAACTGCGGGTTGCCCACGCCGAACACCGACTCGAACGCGGTGAAGACCTTCGCCGCGGCGACCGCATAGTAGCGGAACGCCTTCTCGTACTGATCTCCGGCGAGGCCGAGCGCCGCGCCCTGCGCCTTGCAGTAGTTCGCGGCGTGCCCGCCGGCGAGAGCAAAGTTCCAGCACTCGTTCGAGTACTCGACGTAGCACCGCAGCGACGGGTTGAGCTTCGCCTTGATGAGGGTCGCCAGCTGAACGGCGTAGTCGCTGCCGTCGGCGCCGTACGGGATGCACACCCAGAGATCGCGGCCGGTGAGGTTGGCGAGGAGGATCTGCCACTCCCAGGCAACGCCATGCTGCTCGGTCTGCTGCTGCGCCAGCGGCGCCGTCGGCAGCGTCCGGTCGGCCCACGTCTTCTCGGTGGTGGTGTTGGAGTCGTCCAGGTCCATCATGCGGATCGCGCCCGTGTAGGCGGCGAGCTCCTTCACGAGCTGCGGCTGCCACGGGTTCGTGGTCGTCGCGAAGTTCACTCCCGGAACGAACAGCATCGACGGATCTTCCCAGCCAGCCTCGCCGGTCACATTCACGCCGAGGCGGATCTTGGGGCCGGGAGGCGGCGGCGGTGGAGGGGGTGGTGGCGGTGGGGGAATGACCGCCGCGGGCGTGGCCGGGACGATGTCCGAGACAGGACCCTCGCCGGCGGCATTGCTGGCGGAGACCGTGTAGAAGAACGTGGTCCCGTTCGTGGCGGCCATGTCGACGAACGTGGTGGCCGTCGGTGTCCCGATGGCGACGAACGGGCCCATGACAGCCGTGGCGCGCCGGACCGTGTAGAAGAGAATCGGGCCCGCGACGGGGGCCCATGAGAGCGCCACCTGCCGGTCGCCCGGCGTGGCGACAAGATCCGTGGGCGCTGCGGGCGGGGCCGGCGGCGGTGGGGGGGGAGGGGGT
>Ga0335076_10001535_pt1 | contig 22393 bp, 17 predicted proteins | sample Lox_Sample_25_FD_206717 | JGI IMG/M metagenome (GOLD analysis project Ga0335076, IMG submission 206717) | Soil microbial communities from Loxahatchee National Wildlife Refuge, Florida, United States - Lox_Sample_2.5 | ecosystem: Environmental > Terrestrial > Soil > Wetlands | place: USA... | reverse complement strand
TTGCTTGAATCTGTTTCGTTTCCAGAGGACGGGTTGAATCGTGTTCAGAAGGAGTGCATTCTATTGGCTGTTTCAGCCGCAAACCTGAACACGTACTGCGCGACCCTGCACAGTCACATATTGAACATACTGGGAGTTCCACTAGAGGAGTCCGATCGCATCGTCGAAGATCACCGCCAAAGCAACATATCGGGGACAGATCAGGCCTTGCTGGACGAAACCCGTAAACTCGCGAGTCTCCCAATCCGCTCAAGCCAACGATTTGAGACGCAGAGACTTCGCGCGCAAGGCTTTACCGAGCGCCAGATCGTCGACGCCGTTGTGGTGTCGGGGTTGGCCAACTTCCTGAACACCTTGCAGGCAGGCCTCGGGGCACCCGCAGATTTCCCGCCCCGGAAGATTTTTGGTCCAAAAGATTTGTATCTTTTGTCCGACGGGCTCCGTCCCATTTCCGATGCCACTTTTCCCGAAGATCCCGACGCTGCCCTCGTGGCGCTTGTCCGGGAAGGGAACATCGATGTGTTTGAGGAGTTGGTGCGCCGGCATTCGCGGCGGATATTCGGAACTCTGGCAGGGCTTGTGGGGAACATCGAGGATGCCCGTGATGCCACGCAGGAAGTATTTTTGAAAGCGTTTGAAAATATCGGCCGTTTCCAGGGACGATCCAAGTTCTCGACTTGGCTTACCAGCATTGCGATCAACACCGGGACCGATTTTCTGCGACAGCGCAAGCCTTCGGAATCTCTAAAAGAAACCCAAGACGACGAGGGATTTCGTCCGAGGCAGGTCCAGAAATGGACCGACGACCCTGAACAGTTATTGGCCGCCTCGCAGATGGATGAGCTTGTCCGCGAGGCAGTCCTTCGGCTGCCCGAGAAATACCGAATTGCTGTACTTTTGCGCGACATCAACCAGCTTTCAACGGAAGAAGCGGCAGCGGTGCTGGAATTGAGCGTTCCGGCGCTCAAAGCTCGCGTTTTACGGGGAAGATTGATGCTTCGCGAGCGCCTCGCTCCCCACTTTATTTGCCAGGACAAAACCGATGCTTAGCTGCGCGGACTTCCTGGCCGAGTTCGGGGACTACATCGACGGCACCGCCAGGTCCGACCTCCGAGCACATCTGGAGGAGCATCTGCGCGAGTGCAAAACCTGCCAGGTGATTGTCGACAGCACTCGAAAGACAATCGACATTGTTACGGAAAGTGGTTGCTTTACGCTTCCAGCCGAGGCGGTTGATCCTATCGTAAGCGCCGTGATGTCCCGCATCCGCCAGAGAACGACCTGAAGCGACCGAGACAGAGCGAGCATTCTCAAATTTCGTGCATCCTTAAGATCCAGGCCCCGTCTTACCCTCGACCGATAGCAAGGAGCTGTGTGACTGTCTCTGAACACGATCAGAAACGCTTGCAAGATCTCGAATCGGAACTGACCAACACCAAGGCCGAACTGGCCCGCGTTGTCAGGGAGCAGGCGCTCGCCGCTGAGTCCCTTCGTGCCAGCGAGGAACTTAAGAGCCGGCTCATCGCCTGCAGCCGGGACTGCATCAAGATTTTGGACCTCGAAGGCCGCCTGTTATTCATGAACGAGGGCGGAATGCAGGTGCTGGAGATCTGTGACATAGGCCCCTTTGTAAATGGTCCGTGGGTGGAGTTCTGGGAAGGCGCAGATCGTGAGGCAGCGAAGGCCGCAGTGCAGGCAGCAAAGGATGGGGGCATCGGGCGATTCGTCGGTTACTTCGAGACTCGGACTTCGCGACAGCCCAGATGGTGGGATGTAGTGGTTAGTCCCGTCTATGACGCGAGCGGGAAACCAGACCGCCTGCTGGCGTTGTCACGCGATATTACCCAACACAAGACGAACGAGGCTGCATTGTCTGAAGCCGTTCAGTTTAATCGAGAGATCATTGAGGGAGCGGCGGAAGGCATTATCGTATATGACACCGAACTGCGCTACCAGCTCTTCAATCCTTTCATGGAGCGGCTGACCGGCAAGCGTTCGCACGAAGTACTCGGCAGAGTCGCTACCGACGTGTTCCCGCGGCTGGGTCCGAGCGGGATCGAAGCAGCTCTGAAGTGTGCGCTACGAGGAGAGGTTGTTCAGGTCGCGGATGCCCTGGTGCCAAAGCATTCTGCGGATGGGCGCGATCTGTGGGAGTCTTGCACCTTTGCTCCCCATCGGGACGCTCAAGGGAAGGTGATCGGGGTAATTGGTCTGGTCCGCGACGTCACCGAAAGGCACCTTGCGGAAGAGACTTTCCGCTCTATCGTCGTCGGTACGGCTTCAGCAACCGGAAACGATTTCTTTCCTTCTCTGGTGCGCCACCTGGCCACCGCACTTCGCGTTCGCTACGCATTCATAACCGACTGTGACGATCAAAAGCGCGCAAAAGCGCTGGCCTTCTGGAACGGCGATCAGTTCGGAGAGAAGTTCCAGTTCGACATTGCCGACACCCCGTGCATGAAAGTGCTGAACGGCGAAACTTGCCACTACAAAGAAGGCCTCCAGAGCTTATTTCCGCTGGACAAAGGCTTAGCGAGATGGGGAGCAGAGAGCTACCTGGGTACTCCGATGCTTGACCGCGAGGGACGGGTCATTGGCCACATCGCAATTCTTGACGACAAGCCGATGGATCGCGACGCGCGCGCAATCGATCTGGTCAAGATCTTTGCCGCCAGAGCAGCAGCTGAATTGAAACGCCAGCGTGCAGAAGCAGAATTGCAAGGTGCTCTTCAGCAGGTCCAAACCCTGCAAAAGAAGCTCGAAGCCGAGAACGTCTATCTGCAAGAAGAAATTAGCAAGGAACATAACTTTGAAGAGATCGTGGGGAATAGTCGCGCGATCATCGAGGTCTTGGACAGAGTGGAGACCGTGGCGCCCACAGATTCCACGGTACTGATCACCGGAGAGACCGGCTGCGGTAAAGAGTTGATCGCACGGGCAATCCACAGCCACGGATCGCGCAAGCATCGCCCCCTGGTGAAATTAAATTGTGGCGCAATCCCAACTGGACTGGTCGAGAGTGAACTGTTTGGACACATGAAAGGCGCATTTACCGGCGCTCTGGAACGTAGAACCGGGCGCTTTGAACTAGCAGACGGTGGGACTTTGTTCCTCGATGAAGTCAGCGAACTTCCCCTTGACACGCAAGTGAAGTTGTTGAGGGTTCTCCAGGAGCATGAGTTCGAGCCACTCGGCAGCAGCCGCACGGTGAAAGTAAACGTGCGCATTATTGCAGCCAGCAACAGAGACCTCGAGAAAGCCGTACAGGAAGGCCGGTTCCGGGCCGACCTCTACTATCGCCTCAATGTTCTCCCGATTGTTTTGCCGCCGCTGCGTCAGAGACGCTCCGATATCCCACTCCTCACGACTTTCTTTGTGGAGAGGTTTGCCAGGCAGTTCGGGAAACAAATCACCGGAATCGCGCAAGACACGATGGATCTTCTGTCCCGCTATGATTGGCCGGGAAACATACGTGAGTTGCAGAATGTTGTCGAGCGTGCCGTAGTTTTGTCACGCGGCCCAGTCTTGAGGTTAGGCGCTGACCTGCTACCCGCGGCCAACGCAGCAATGGGGTCAGCTGATGAAGTTGCAGGCTTGAATCCCCCCTTCTCGCACGATGCGACCAGCGATTCTTCGTCGCTGGAGCAAGTGGAAAGACGTCATATCCAGAGTGTTCTGCAGAAAACGGACTGGGTGATTGAAGGCGATCGTGGGGCTGCGAAGATTCTCGATCTACATCCCAACACGCTGCGCAGTCGCATGAAGAAACTTGGAATCGAGCGTGCCTCGCTGAATCCTGCTCTGCCGGCCACGAAATCTCGTGCCCACGAAGCCGTAACGAACTGACCCACGAACCCTCGTAGCTCCCTCCGCAAACAACTCCCTCAGCAATTCTCTAAGATCCTCAAAATCATCAGCTTAGCTTTTTTTGCACGCGCCTCGCGAATGGCACGACTCCTGCTTTAGCAAAGGTGCGTTCGGAAGGAAACCAACAGTGCTCAAGATTTCAATCATCAGCGACTCGGATCAAGCCATCGAGCTCCGGCTGGAAGGCAAGCTCGTAGGCCCCTGGGTCGAAGAATTGCGGAAGCTCAGCGATGAAGCCCTCTCCCTCCAGAAGAACGTGAGCCTCGATCTCGAAAGAGTATGGTTCGTCGATTCGCGCGGAATCGCTCTGCTGCGCGATCTCGCGAAAAGGCAAGTGTCCGAACTCAACTGCTCTCAGTTTGTAAGCCAGCAACTGAAGGAGGCGACCCAATGATGACCGCAAGCACGGGAACGATCCTGCTATCTGGAAAAGATCGACTTCGCCCGGAGACGGGCATGGGGTCTCCAGTGGATGTCCAGATGACGTCGGCAGAAATGACGCTCATCCGGCGAGTGCAGAACGGCGAATCCGATGCCTTCTTTGACCTGGTGCGCCCCTACGAGCGCGCCGTGTTCTTGGCTGCACTGTCCCTCGTTAAGAATGATGCGGACGCAGAGGATGTCGCCCAGGAAGCGATCCTGAAGGCCTTCAAGAACCTTGCACGTTTCCGTCAGGAAGCGAAATTCAGCACGTGGCTGATCCAGATTGCGATCAATGAAGCGAAGATGAAGCTACGGAAAGACCGCCGACACCTTTATGAATCGATAGAAGAAGGACGACTCGGAGACGACGGCGACTACACCCCCCAAGATTTTGCAGACTGGCGAGAAATACCGTCCGAGGCGTTGGAACAGAAAGAGCTTCGTAAGGCGCTCACCAAGGCCTTGGATTCTCTCCCTGAGAAATATCGCACCGTACTGATCTTGCGGGACGTACAGCATCTCAGCATTACCGAGACTGCACAGGTGCTCGGTCTGTCAGAAGCGAACGTGAAAACCAGACTGTCTCGTGCCCGCCTGCAGATGCGTGACGCGTTGGCGCCTGGATTCGACGGAGCTTGGAGTCAAGGAAAAAGGTATGAGAAAGTTCGACCCTTCTGATGAGTTGGCCCGGAAGCCCGACACCATTTTGTGAGTTGCAGACGGGGTTCGAGAACCGAAGCCCTTCCCCTGGTCGATTTGAAAAGATTAAGACTCTTTTGAGTTTTCAATGAGCTGGCAAACACTGATCCCCGTCCGGCACATTCGGCTTTGGTCAACCGACCCCAGCCAATCTAGACGCGCTTCCTGGCTGGAGCTTTTCTTTGATTTGATTTTTGTGGCTGCGGTCGCTCAGGTAGGAGTGCCATTGGGTGAGGACTATTCCGTTCACGGTCTGGTGCGCTACGGGCTTATGTTCTTGCTTGTCTGGTGGGCATGGTTGGGGCACACCATGTACTCCACCCGCTTCGACGCGGATGACGTCGTGCAGCGTTTACTTACTCTCCTGCAGATCTTTGCGGCAGCTGCAATGGCCGCCAACGCAAAATCCGCATTCGACAGCCGAGATTCTGCTGGTTTTGCGGCTGCATACGCGGTCTTGCGCGCCGTTCTTGTCGTTCAATACCTCCGAGCCCGTCGGCTATTGGAAACGCGCCGGCTAACCACGTTGTACGCTGCCGGATTTGGGGTCTCGGCCTTCCTTTGGGCCGTAGCCGCCATCTTTCCCACGCCCGTGCGCTTCTGGCTCTGGGCTGCTGCGCTACTGATTGATCTAGGAACGCCCTGGCTTACGGTTCGTCACACGCACAAATGTCCACCTGATGCGGAGCATCTTCCGGAACGATTCGGCTTGTTCACGATCATCCTCTTGGGCGAGTCCGTGGCCTCTGTCATGCACGGTATGGAGAGCCAGGACATGTGGAGTCCGTCAGCCGCAATCTCGGCATTCACGGGTCTCAGTTTGGCATTTGGGTATTGGTGGTGGTATTTCGATGGGGCACGTGGCGCTGCGAAACGTCATGTCACGACAAATCGCAAGACACTCCTGTTCCAAGTCTGGAGCTATGCGCACCTTCCGCTCTATCTGTGTGTCGCAGTCGTCGGGGTGGGAGTCGAGCACGTAATCTCTTTGCCGCCGGGCGTGCATCTGCACCGAGAAGATGCCTGGATCCTCACTGGAGCTGCGGCAGCTTTAATGACAACGCTTACCATTATTGGATTCACGTCCGATGACGCTCAGATACGGCGACCAAGCTTGGTGCGGTGGATGGTCCACTTCGCTTTATGTTTCGCAGCACTACCTGCCTCATTCGTGGCTACGGCTGTGCCTCCGTGCATGCTTCTCATATATTTGGCCGTGCTATGTGCAGGACAGGTGGTCCTAACGACCACCGCGGCGGTCCAGGAGCGACGAGTCGAATCGGAAGGCCTCGAACTGGTAGCTGAGCTTTAGAGGCAATGAACCACTGTACGAGGTCGCCCATGATGGCAGCAGCGACGAGAGTCTAGCGCGAGCGGCAAAAGATTCCGCGTTTTCGAGTTTTAGTATAGTCAACAGATGCAAGACGGCCCTCGCTCTGGCACCGACAATACTGATGGGTACAAGATGCCGCGCGGAATAACTGCCGTCGGTGTTTTCTTGTTCTTCGGTGCCGCCATGGCGTCGATTGCTGGGACGACATTGACTTGGCCCGGTACATTCCTCGATAGGCTGTGGGTTCTCAATCCCACAGCTCATAAGCAGCTCGCGACTTTCGCCAAACCCGCGGGAACCCTCTTTCTGTTGCTTGCCGCAGTGTTGGCGATGGCAGGGACAGGTTGGTTCAAGCACCGCCTCTGGGGGTGGAGACTGGCCGTGGCGGTAATAGCGATCCAGGTCTTGGGTGATCTGATCAACTTCTTCAAGGGCGATTATTTGCGAGGCGGTGTCGGCTTCAGCGTCGCGACCGGGCTGTTGTTCTATCTCTTACGTCCAGTGGTGAGGGCAGTATTCAATGGGGCTATTTTGCCATGACGGCGATTTCCGGCGTGGAGTTCCTGATCTGGCTTCTGATTGCGGCCTCGATCATTGCGGTGTTGGCGAAGTATCTGCGGATTCCCTACACAGTGGCTCTTGTTCTTGGGGGATTGCTTCTGAGCCTGCTTCGTTTGCCCTTCCTGTCGCCGCTTCAAGCGGACCAGCGTCCGCATTGGCTAACCCCCGATGTAATTCTGATTCTGTTCCTGCCCGCCCTGGTTTTTGAAGGAAGCGTCAAGATTCAGGTGCGAGAACTTTTACGTGACTGGGCGCCTCTTCTAGTTCTGGCCAATGTCGGGGTCCTACTGGCTACCTTTGTGACTGGTTACATAGTCCACTGGGCGCTTGGATTACCGATCTTGATAGCGCTCCTGTTCGGTGCGATCATCTCTGCCACAGATCCCATCTCCGTGCTGGCCATCTTCAAAGATCTCAAGATGGACAAACGGCTTTCCGTCATTATTGAGGGTGAGAGTCTGTTGAATGACGGGACGGCTGTAGTCGTTTTCCAGATTCTGCTCGCTGGCGTGGTCGCTGGCGGACTCGGTGGGGGAAAGGGAATCGGGCAGTTTCTCTCGGCCGTCGTAGGGGGAGCGGCTATAGGATTTGGCGTGGGGTACATGGGAAGCAAGATCACACAAACGATCGCCGATCCTCAAATTGAGATTACTCTGACCACCATCATTGCCTACGGCAGTTATCTACTCGCCAATCATCTGCATTTATCGGGTGTCATTGCAACCGCATTGGCGGGGCTAATGGTTGGTAATTTTGGCGCTAAGAAAAACCTGAGTGCCCAGACTAGAGCCGCGTTGGAATCGTTCTGGGAATACCTCGCCTTTGTGATGAACTCCCTGGTATTTTTGCTCATCGGTCTGGAGGTACACCTTGATGCCCTGGCTCACGCTTGGCGTCCCGTTCTTTTCGCAATCGCAGCCGTGCTGATCGGCCGGTCGGTGTCTGTCTATCTTCTGGTTCCGGTAAGCAACATGTTTGCTGAGCACATTCCTATTCGTTGGCAGCATGTGATGGTCTGGGGTGGTTTGCGTGGTGCTCTGGCTCTGGCTTTAGCACTCAGCCTCGACAACACCTTCCCCTACCGAGATGTGATACTAGACTTGACCTTTGGGGTCGTCGTCTTTTCCATCTTGCTACAAGGCCTCACAGTGAAACCGTTGCTCAGGGCACTGGGCCTTGCCGATGGTCGAGCCTAGGCGAGCACTCAGTCTCGCTCAAGATTTCTGGTGCTTGGTTCGTACCCGGCGGATCGCTCTTTGAGACAGGTTGGGGTCGGCGCCGAATCCTCCGATATAGTCACAATCGAGCACGGTCGCCGGTTCAGCGCGTCTGGAGTTCGATAATCTGCAGTCTGAAGAAGGATAGGTTCCGCACAGTGGGCATACACGCAATCAAAACTGGCGCATCAGTGTCGACATTACGTGTTTTCAAGGTGTCTTCTGAGCAACGGTGGCAGAGCGCTTTTTCACATCGGCGACGAGGGCGGCGAATCGGGAATCTCGGTAGAGCGACTTAAGGTCGGGGTCGGTTCCCATGTCCAAAGCCTCCTCTGGTGGAAGCCCGTGTTCAAGTGCTTCACGCAGCAACCTGAGGGCTTCGTTTCGTTTTCCTTCATGTTCCTCAATGACAGCCAGGTTGTAGATCGCATCACCGGTATCCGGATGGTCCGGGCCGACTACCCGGCGCTGAATGTCGATGGTTTCCCGTTGCAGTTTCTCGGCATCGGCGCCGTGGCCTTCTCCCATCAAGGTGTATGCAAGGTTCTCCATCGACATCAATGTTCTGCGGTGCTCCGGGCCCAGAACCCGCCGGCGAATTTCCAATGTTTCGCGTCCAAGGGCGTCAGCTTCCGCCCAGTGCCCCTCCTTGTTTAGTGTGTTCACCAGATTGTTCATGGTGGACAATGTCTGCGGGTGCTCCGGACCCATGACGCGACGCGAAACGTCGACGGCGTCGCGCAAGACCCTTTCCGCCTCCGCGTAGCGGCGTTCCTGCTGTAGGGTATCTGCCAGATTGACCATTGACCGTAATGTATCCGGGTGCTGCCTGCCAAGCATGCGCTTCTGGATGTCGAGTGTCTCCCGTTGCAGTTGCTCGGCCTCCGCGTAGTGCCCCTCCTGGCTAAATGTCGAGCCCAGGTTGTTCATCGAGGTTAAGGTTTGCAAGTTCTCGGTGCCGAGAATGCGACGCTGGACCTCAAGCGCTTCCTTTTCCAATTTCTCGGCTTCCTCGAAATGGCCTTGCGCTTTCAGATTTGCAGCTAACTCAGTCATGGATAGCAAAGTGTCGCTATGCTGCGAGCCAAGTACGGAGCGCCGAAGTACAAGCGTCTCCCGCTGCAACGTTTCTGCTTCCGCAATATGGCCTTCTTCAAATAACGACCAAGCCAGATTGCTCATCGTATTCAACGTGTCCGGGTGCCGGGTGCCAAGCACGCGACGGCGTGCCTCGAGAGTCTCGCGCTCCAAGTTCTCTGCCCTGCTGTACAGCCCTTCCTTGTTCAGGTTCCACCCGAGGTGATCCATTGTGCTCAGCGTTCTCGGGTCGTTGGCCCCGAGCACCCGGCGCCGGATTTCGACGGCCCGCTCCAGCAACCCGTGTGCGTCACCGAAAAGGCCAAGATTTCCGTAGACATCCGCCATCACATCCATCATTTGAGCTTGGAGTTCGGGATCCTTGGCGAGTCCGGTTTCGATCTCCTTGGAGGACTTGTCCAGAATTTCACGCGCAGTAACCGTGTTGCCGCGGGCCTGGTTGGGATCCGACACCTTAAACATGCCGGTCATGAACTGGGTAATTCGGTCCGCGCGGTCCCGCTCACGAGTGATACGCCGCAATTCCGTGGCTTGCGTGGCCAGAAAAAACACCAGCGTAGCGAGCGCGGCGAGCGCAATCCCAACAGCTGCACGATGCCGGCGAACATACTTTTGCAGGCGATAGCCTGTGCTGGCCGGGCGAGCCAACACCGGAAGATTCTGGAGATAGTTTTCTACGTCGGCTCCCAGCTGCGCAGGCGTCCCATATCTTCGCTCACGGTCTTTCTCCAGCGCCTTCAGCGTGATCCAATCCAGGTCACCGTGCAGCAGGCTGGCAAGCTGAGCAGATTGGACCCCTCGCGCTTCGGCCTTGGCTGATGAAGTTTCGCGGTCGGCTCGCACTCGCGTGCTGGGCCGCTCGGGATCGGTTTCACGCAATTGACGCAGCACCTGATCGAGCGGCTTTTTCTTCCAGAGCGCCGTATTGAAGGGCAAAAACCCTGTCAGCAGTTCGTACAGAACCACTCCCAAGGAATAAACATCCGTGCGTGTGTCGACGTCGTGGATGTTCGGGTCGGCTTGCTCCGGGCTCATATATCCGGGCGTGCCCAGAAATGCGCCCACTTGAGTGCACAGCGTTTCCCCCGGAGCGGTACCCTCAGTTGCTTTCGCCAAGCCGAAGTCAATGAGGCGCGGCAAGGCCTTTCCGTCGACCTCGACCACCAGAATGTTGGAAGGCTTCAGGTCGCGATGAATAATGGCTTTCTGATGCGCATGCTGCACTCCTTCGCAGACCCTGATAAAGAGGTTGAGACGATCCGGGATGCCCAGCTTTTTGCGATCGCAGTAATCCGTGATCGGGAGACCATCCACGAACTCCATCACGAAGTAGGGTTGTCCTTCAGAAGTGGCGCCGGCGTCGAACACCTTGGCGATCGCGGGGTGATCCATGAGCGCAAGCGACTGGCGCTCCGCCTGAAATCGCTGCACGACTGCGCTGTGGTACATGCCGGCTTTGACTAGTTTCAACGCGACGCGGCGTCGTACTGGTTTGGTTTGGTCGGCGAGCCATACCTGTCCCATTCCACCGACCCCCAACTCTCGGATCAGGCGGTAAGGGCCAATTGTTGTGACCTTTGAGGGAGCAGGCTGCGCCTCGACAGCGGAGGGATGGAATGAAAAGTCGCCTGCTTCGCCGTAAGCGGCCAGCAGAGACTCAACCTCTGCTCGCAACTCGCGGTCCTGCGAGCAGACCTCGTCGAGATAGGCCTCTCGTTGGATCGGTTCGAGTTCAAGAGCCGCTCCGACGATCTCCTTAATCTTTGGCCACTGCTCCGGTGTTCCCACTGGTTCCCTTCATTTGCCTGGTTAACCACGCTTTTGCCACATTCCAATCCCGTTTTACAGTAGAAGGAGAAATATCGAGCGCTCCCGCAATCTCTTCAATTGAAAGCCCTCCAAAGAAACGCATCTCGACAATGCGGCCCTGTTGTTCGTCCAGTTTGGCAAGTCCGTTCAAGGCGTCGTCCAGCGCCACGACATCCGTGCTCCGAATTTGTGGCAAGACCAGCGAAGCGTCGAGTTGGACTCTGCGGTCTGCGCCCCGCTTCGCCGCACCATAGCTGCGCGCGTAGTCCACCAGAATCTGCCGCATCAAGCGCGAGGCGATAGCGAGAAAATGCGCCCGATTCTCGGTTTTAAATGGTCTCTGGCCAACCAGCCTCACATAAGTCTCGTGAACTAACGCAGCGCTTTGTAAGGTATGGCCCGGACGCTCTTTCTGAAGATGGTGCCGTGCGATGTCGCGTAGTTCCTTGTACAGCAGAGGCACCAGTTCGTCCAGCGCAGCTTGGTCGCCTGCCTTCCAGCGCAGGAGTAATTGGCTAACAGGGTGAGGATGTTGTTGATCCACAGTCAGTTACGGCCGAGAAAAACGGTGACGTAACGATAGTCTCGTCCTCCGGCTCAAGTCAATGCGGGCGGATCAAGACGAGCTACCAACCAGCCGTCCGTTTTGGGTGGGCCTCCCGAAATTGGTGACCTCGCTCGTTCTTGTTACCTAAGGTGGTGGGACAACTGGACATCTTTATGTCCCGCAGTGGGGGCGATCAAGAAATCTCGAAAATACTTGACCCAATTCCCCCCTCCTTTTCCGCAGCTTAGTAGTGAGGGGCTGACCTGCTTCCCCGCTAGATCTTCAGCTCAATACTTAAACAACATGGAGGACGGTATGAGAACAATGCGAAGGTTTGCGCAGAATCTGGCGATCATGTGTATGCTGCCTGTCTTGTGCACCTGGGCGTCCGGTCAAAAAGATCCTGGTGTTCGAGGCGGTCTCCGCAACACGGGAGGTGGACTACAACAGCAGGGAATTCCAATTCCGCATCCACCTCTGATCAGCCCAAACCCGACAACGCACGCCACGATCAACGACAATGAGCTCGCATCATTTCTGGAAGGCATCTTACGCGCCGGCCAATTGGAATCCACATGCGACGACTGCGCCGATGTGACCGATGGCTCGCCGGTTGTAGGACTCGGAGAACTCGATCCGGAGTTCCCCCAGTTTCACACCAACTCCAACGGCCTGGGGGCGCGGCACAACGCCGATCAATGTTTTGCCTGCCATGCACAGCCTGTGCTTGGTGGATCTGGGGGCTTCCTCGTCCCCAATCCGGGCGGAAAGGAACCCCGCCAGGCTGAGAACCCCCAATTTCATCTGGTGCCACATCGATATGGCAGGCAAAATGTCGTGCCGAGTTTCGAGCATCAATTCGGTCCCATCCGCGAGGTGCGATTTAAGCGCAAACCCGACGGCACACCCGACGGAGGAGTCCATCAACTATGGACCGTGCGCGGCAGTACCAACGATCCCACCATTCCCAACTGCGCTCTTACCCAACCCGATTTCGCAGCGGAGGAGAAGGCAGGGAACCTGGCGTTCCGAATTCCATTGCAGATGATGGGATTGGGGCTGATCGAGTCAATTCAGGATCGTGAGATTCTCGCGCAACACGATGCCACCGCTGCCTTGCGCGTTCCGCTCGGCATCGCTGGCCACCCCAACCGCAGCGGCAACGACGGCACAATTACGCGCTTTGGATGGAAAGCGCAGAACAAGTCGATCTCCATTTTTGCCGGAGAGGCTTACAACGTCGAGATGGGAATCACCAACGAAAACTTCCCCACCGCGACCGAGGAGGACCCCGACTGCCAGGGGCCAGAGAAGCCGGAACCCAATGACGTGGTGCGCACCGACGACAGTGACTCCAAAAACCAGTGGTTTGACAATCCGCTCCATATCTTGCCGGATTGGCAGCAGTTTCAGATCCTGATGCGCTTTACCGACGGACCTGCGCCGGATCCCAATCCAAGCGAGAGGGCGCAGAAAGGCAAGACCCTCTTCGCCGATATTGGCTGCGCGTTGTGTCACACACCACAAATGCAGACCGCGCCAGTTATGAACAGTGCGGTTCTGCAAAACCGCCCGGTCAACCACTACTCGGATTTACTGGTGCATCACATGGGCTACAAACTTGCGGACGATATCTCGCAGGGACAGGCGGGCGGCGATGAGTTCCGCACCACTCCTCTGTGGGGCGTAGGTCAACGCATCTTCTTCCTTCATGATGGGAGGACGTCGGACCTTCTCCAGGCAATCCGTGACCATTTCTCGCCCGCCTCCTCCGCATATCCAGCTTCCGAAGCCAACAAAGTTGTTCATAAGTTCAATAAGTTGTCGCCGGCAGATCAGCAGGCAATTCTGGACTTTCTCCGTTCCTTATAGGTGAGGAGCCAACCGAGGCCACCTGTTGCTTCGGCGACAGGTGGTTCGATAGGAAAACAGATATGGCCACTACTCCCAGAAGACAAAGCTTCTCTCGTCCGCTGAGCCAAATCGGGCTGCGCATGGCGAGGCGTTTCGCCGGGTTCGTGTTCGTCGCCTGTGCTGCGGTCATGGACGTTCAGTTCTCGTGCGCACAGGCTACGGCTGAATTCCATCGAAACCTTACGGTCTCTCCTGCGCAGCCAGCAATGCTCGATGTCGATCTCTCCAGTGGAGATCTGCAAATCGTTTATGGCCGGGACGGCCAGGTATCGATCACTGCAATTGCAAGAGCTTCTGCGGACGCCAGGTTGGAGGACAACTTCTTCTCCGGAGTTCTTGCCGTCGCGCAGGAGGGAAACCGCCTCACCTTCCGAGATGCTCCCCATGCCGCTTTCGCCGAAGCTGGAGTCAATGTCGCCTACCGGATTGATGTGCCTTATCGCACGGAAGTGATTTCGACACTGGGTCGGGGTGACCAGAGCATCAGCGGAATCCTGGGGCCTGTAAGAGCAGTGGCGCACTCCGGCGACATTAAGGTTTCTTATGTCTCCCAAGGGACACAAGCTCAGGTTGACCAGGGAAATCTGGAAATCCAGGTCATCGGGGAGCACGTTGAAGCCAAGGTTGGCGCTGGCAACATTTCCTGCACTCGCATTCGACAAGGCGTCAGCGCTGAGACGGAAGATGGCGACATCACACTTATGGTCGTCGGTCCATCCAGCGCAAAAGTAAAGAACGGCCGCGGGAGGATTGACGTAGGTGGCGCGAGAGGCAGCTTGATAGCTTCCACGGCTGAGGGAGATCTCCGCGTCAAAGCAATTCCACACGACGAATGGCAGATAACTTCCGTCTCGGGGAATATTCGGCTGGAATTTCCTCCGGCTGCCAAGCTAGAACTCGCAGCTTCGACATCTGCGGGCGAGTTTCAAATCGATCGCGACGACATGACGAAACCTGCGCCCGGTCTTCATCGCTTCGAGCAGAAGGTCAATGGAGGTGGCAAACGAATCGAGGCGCACACGGGGAGCGGCAAAATCGTGATCCGCTGACGATCCGAGTTTCTTGACTGAAATTACCTGGGGATGTCTGAGGACCTCTCCTAAGAACTCAGTGTTGCCAAAAAGGAGAATTCGAACATGAAAAATGGTTTAGCAGTTGCTTTCATTTTGCTACTGTCGGCCTGTCCGGCGATGGCGAGCTGGGGATCGTTCGTGTCCATGGGATCGATGACCGTCAATTCCGATGTATCGTGCGCACAAGTTGTTTCCGGTAAAGCCGCCTGTGCAGCCAGCAGCTTCAGCAATACTCTGGTCGTGAATGCATTCAACGGCTCCGCATGGACAGGGTGGACAAAGCTGGCGGGCGGGATCAGCTCGGCACCGAGTTGCGCAACCACTAGTACTGGCCAGGTGGTCTGCGCTGCGCGCGCGTCGAGCGGTGGAATGGTTGCGAGCGTCTTCAATGGCGCAACTTGGGGCACCGAAGCGAAATTAAAGGGATCGTTAGCGACAGGACCGAGTTGTGCGACGCTCGGAAGCGGCCGCGTATTGTGCGCCGCGCGCAGCGCGTCCGGGGGACTTACTTCTACTGTTTTCGATGGCACTAACTGGACCGGGTTTGACAACCAGGCGGCCACACTTACTTCGGCTCCCGGATGCGGCAGCGATGATAACGGGCGCGTCGTTTGCGCCGCGAATGACACGTCAAGCAACGTGGTAGTGAACCGCTTCAATGGAACATCATGGGATGGTTTCCTCAATCTGGGTGGTCGCGCAACCGGTGACCCCACTTGCACGAATCTGTTGGAGGCGGGACAGATCGTTTGCTTTGCGCGTGGGACCGACAGCAGCTTTAATGGGAATCGTTTCAATGGGCAAGCATGGTCGGCAACTGACTGGCTAGGATGGGGCTTTTTGGGAGGCCAGATGGGGACGAAGGGCAGCTGTGCCGTCATTACCACCAATCAGATCGCGTGTGGAGTATTTGGGCTCACGGATAGCGGGCTATGGGTGGATGTGTTCAACGGAACAGCGTGGAGTGGCTTTACCAGTCTGGGACAAACGACGGTCGGCAATCCAGGTTGCACGCCCCTGGGCGGGAACAAAGTTCTCTGCGCCATCGTGGGTGTGAACAGCAAGGCCTCCAGCATTGTTGGGCCGTGACCTGCAAGCCTACTTTCATGGCCATATAACAGGCCCCGGGGATTGTGGCCATTCAGATGTTCAGCAAAAGAATCGGATGTTCTACACGTGAAACTGAATCTGTTTGTTTCCAAAGCCCTGGTGCGGTTCCTGATCGTCTTCGCGGCAGCGTTTTTCGCTGCCGCGTGCCCGCTGCCCTCCTGATGGTAGTGTGGTTTGCCCTTTCTCCGCTTGGCGACTTCCGTACCCAAGTTGTGGGCGATACGTTCGTCCAATAGATCGAACCCGGATTCTGTGGCCTAATCTAACCCAGCGGTGACGACAGGCATGCCGGGTTTTATCGCACAAAGTAGATAACCAACGGAGGATTCCGATCATGCGTTCCGATATTGTGCCGGGAGGAGTTTTTCCTGACTATGAACTGCCTGATCACACGGGCAACCGACGCAAGCTCAGCGAACTTCAGGGTGATGATCCGCTGATTCTGACCCTCTCGCGGGGTCACTACTGCCCAAAGGAACATCAGCAGCATTTGGAATTGGCTGCGTTTTACCCAAAGATCTCGGTGGCATACACGCAGATGGCCACCATTGCAACAGACGACCATCACACGCTGCAGGAGTTTCGCGCCTCGGTGGGAGCGCAGTGGCCTTTCCTGTCAGACCCCGAGCGAACCGTTCAGAAAGATCTCGACATCCAGGAGTACACCGACCCGGAGCACAACCCCATGATTCCGCATACGCTCGTCCTCAAGCCAGGCCTCGTGATCTACAGCATCTACAACGGCTACTGGTTCTGGGGACGCCCATCGGTTGTTGATCTTTGGCACGACCTGCGCATTGTGTCGCGCGAAATCCGCCCAGACTGGGATCTCAGCGCGCCCGGACTCCGACAGGCGTGGAAGGCAGGGGATCTTTCGCGTTTTCATGGATGGAATAAGCAAACCAAGGCGAAAACAGGCTCTGCTTGCGCGGTTGAAGGACGATGACGGCGGGAGTTGCTTTGTCCCGCTAGCCGACTAATCAGGAGCGGGCCAATTCCCGTTAAAGCAATTTAGCTTCTTGTCAAATTGAAGGTCGAAGATGAACGATCAACAAGAGAAGGACCAGTTTTCTGGAACGCGAGATCAAGAGATCGGTGCGGCGCTGGACGAGCATTGGGCAGCGTCCGATGCCAACGATCTTGAAACGGAACACCGTATCTATCACGAGGATGCGGTTCTGGAGTACCCGCAGTCAGGCGAGCGAACCAGCGGCCGACGCAACATACAGAATCAACGCGCCAGTCAGCCGAGCAAGAAACGGTTTGCAATCCGACGAATCGTTGGCAGTGGTGATCTCTGGGTCACCGAATTCATTCTGACCTATGACGGCAGGCCGTCCTACACCGTGAGCATCATGGAGTTCAGGGGCGACAAGGTTGCGCGGGAAACACAGTACTTTGCGGATCCATTCCCGGCTCCCCCATGGCGGGCTCAATGGGTCGAACGGATGGATGCTTAATCTTAAGGAGCGGGTGCTGCTCCGACCCGGGAAAGTTCAGCGTCGATTACGGTTCGCAAGCAAGTTACTGAGTTGATCGATCAACGAGGCAGCCTATTGCCAGACGAGGGCCTCGGGATCATTGCCAGGGTCTTTTTGGGGTCCACTCAGGGCACTGAAGTGAGAGGATGACGCTGTATCTTGACGAGGTACGAGTGCCGAGATTGCTCTCAGTAAATGTCGGCCTTCCGCGCGACGTGGCGTGGAACGGCAAGATTGTCCGAACGGCTGTCTGGAAATCTGCCGTGTCGGGGCGGCGAATGGTGCGCCGGCTCAACATCGATGGCGACGGTCAAGGCGACCTTGCCGGCCACGGTGGGGAGCACCGTGCCGTCTTTGTCTACCAGATGGGGTCCTACCATTACTGGGAGCGCTTCCTGAGGCGCAGCGATTTCACATTCGGTCAATTCGGCGAAAACTTCACGGTAGAAGGCCTTGCGGATAGCGAGGTGTGCGTGGGTGATCGATACAAGATCGGTGACGCTGTATTAGAAGTGACGCAGCCGCGCGTGACGTGCTATCGAGTTGGTATCCGCATGAACGAACCTCGCATGCCGGCTCTCCTGGTATCACATCGAAGGCCAGGATTTTACTTTCGCGTCTTACAAGAGGGAGAAGTTGGCGCAGGAGATGAGATCGTAAAGATGGTAGATGGACCGGAGCACCTCACCGTGTCCGAAATCGATGCTCTCTTGTACTTGCCGGGTCATTCGAGTGAGCAATTGCAACGAGCGCTTCGGGTTCCTGCGCTTAGTAAGGGCTGGCAAAGCTCGTTCCGGGCGATGCTTCAGAACGACTCGAGTTCTCGAAGCAGGGTAGGGAATCCGGGGCTCGCAAATGAGGAGCAAGCTCCCGCATGGCCCGGGTTTCGACAAATGCGAGTTGTCGGTATCAGCAAGGAAAGCGATAGCGTAACTTCCTTCATCCTGGTGTCGGTCGATGGTCGGCCTGTTCCCGTCTTCCGGCCAGGTCAATTCGTAGTCTTACGTCTATTCGTTCATCCGGATCAGCCTGCAATCCTTCGCAGCTACTCTTTATCTGATCTGCCCGTAGCAGACCATTTTCGGATCAGCGTGAAGGGCGAGTCGAACGGCATTGGAAGTTCGTTTCTGTGTGACCTTACCCATGTGGGCGATGTATTGGACGTCAGCGCACCGCGAGGAAGTTTTACCCTCCAGACAGGGGATAAACCTGTTGTGCTGTTGAGCGCCGGAGTGGGTTCAACTCCCGTCATGTCGATGCTGCATGCTCTGGCTTCAGAAAAGTCAGAGCGGCAGGTCTGGTGGATCCATGGAGCGCGCAATCGCGGTGAGCATCCCTTCGCGGAAGAATCACGGTTACTAATCAAACAGCTGTCTCGTGGACGAAGCTATATCGTGTATAGCAGGCCTGCTGCAAACGACCGGCAAGGTGTCGACTTCGACGCGTCTGGGCACCTTGACACAGACTTGCTGCCGAAAATTGGCGTGGTGCCGGATAGCGATTTCTATTTATGCGGCCCATCTTCATTTCTGGAGGCGATGCGCGATGGACTGCGAAACTGGGGTGTGCCGGCGGATGGGGTGCACATGGAAATCTTTGGCGCGCTGGAAAGCATTACCCCTGGCATGGAGCGAGTCGCTCACACTCCTCACCTGCCACAAACACGGGGATCCGGCCCCTCGGTATCGTTTGCGCGCAGCGGTATCACGACCGAGTGGGACCCTAGATATCCGAGCCTGTTGGAACTCGCAGAAGCGTGCGATGTGGCGGTCAGATGGTCGTGCCGGACGGGAGTGTGCCACACCTGCATGACGGGCCTGATCAGCGGATCGATTCGTTACAGTCCTGAACCGATTGAGAGGCCGGCACCGGGAAATGTGTTGGTCTGCTGCTCGCAGCCGGATGTGAATGTCGTTCTTGATGCTTGATCAAACCTGAATGCCCTCTACAACCGTGTGAAATAACTCGGCGTGGAAGTGGTCGAAGGGCGCGCCAGACGGAGCCAACTTCATCCATGGGAACGCTGCAGCAAGCGAAGAAGTGTGGGTTGCACTGCGATCGATACGGCGCCCGACAGCACTGCGCGAAGGCCCAGAGCTCCCAACGTCACTTTTGAGACGGCGAATTCACTGCCCTCAAGCAAGCCATTCACCTCGCGCAACAAAGCCGGATGGTTGCCCACTTCTCCGCCGAGCAAAATGAGATTCGGATTCAGAATGAGAGCGAGGTCAAGGATTACGTCTGCCAGAATTGTTGCGCGCTGCCTGAGGATGCGCTTTGCCTTAACGTTGCCCGAGGCGGCCAGATCCCAGACATCGGCCACGCGGACCCGTGAGGGGACGCTGGACTTGTGGGCACTGGCGCGCCAGTTCTCCAAAATGCTTGGGGCTGAGAGAGCCGTTTCGAGCTTACCAAGTTTGTGTATGGCTGGATGTTCTCTCGAAATGTCCGGCACTCGCAGATAGCCGATCTCTCCCGCTGACCACTGGGCTCCCCTATAAACGCGGCCGTTTAAGAAAATTCCGGCTCCTACTCCCTCGGCAATGGTAATGAAGACGAAATCGCTTTCGCCTCGCGCTGCTCCACAATAGAATTCGCCCTGGGCTGCCAAATTGGTATCGTTATCCACGAGCACATGGCATTTGAGTTCACTTGCGAGCATCGGGCCCAGGGACACCCTGTTCCAATCCCGAAGCGGCGTGAAAGCAAGCACCATTCCCTCATCTACATTAACGATCGCCGGAACACCCACAGTTACGCTGAGCAGTTGATTTCGCGATAGCCGTGTCTTTCGGAGCAATCGCCATAGCTCGTGCGCAATGTGCCGGCAGATCTGACGAGGCTTGCTCTTTGATCTCTCTATGCGTGCCTCCGAATGGGCCAATTCGATGCCGTTCAGATCGGCCAGCAAGAAACGAAGTTCCTTGCGTGTAATTTCCACTCCTGCAACACAACCGTGGTCAGCCTTGAATCGCAAAATGTCAGGAGGACGGCCGCCGGTGGAATCTCCAGCCCCGACAGTCTCGACCAAGCCAATTGAAGTGAGGGAAGCAACAACATTGGTAACGGAAGGCGCGCTGAGTCCGGAGGCTCGCACCAAGTCCGCTTTGGAACACGGTCCCGACTCCCGCAACAGTCGCAGCAAAATCTCAGCGTTTGTTTGACGGATTAGCGGAGGCCGCCCGACGAACACGGGTTTTGGAGTCACGATTGAATCACCGCAGATACCTGATGTGAAAATGCAATGTCGTTCTTTTGATGCTAGTCGATGTCGGGGGATTACGTAGTCGCTCGTTCTCGGTCCAGCCACATTTGGTCCCCAAGGAAACATTCTAATGAATATTAAGTAAGTCTGGCATACAATGTCGATGACAGAGTGACCGAACGACGGCATCGTCGGCGGAACTCAGTCGCGAATCCAATCAGGACGATAAGCGAGTGCTGATAACACGACCTTATTTCTCCCTACGCTTGCTGGTGTCCACCTGGCTCCTAGTCGTGCTACCGCTAGCGGCAGCTATGGGGAGCACGTCGGCTCCGAAGTTTAACGTTGTCGTGCTGGCAGAAGCCAACAGTATTCATCGCCCTTTTGTGGAAGCAGCAAAGATCTGGTTGCAAAAGCAGGCGATCGGGAACAAGTTTTCGGTCGAATATATCGACCATACCGACATGATTGATGACGCATACCTTTCACGTTTTCAACTATTCATACAGCTAGACTATCCACCCTACGGTTGGACGCCAAGAGCAAGCGCTGCTTTTACCAAATACATTGAGCAAGGCCGAGGCGGATGGATCGGATTTCACCACGCGACGTTACTGGGCGAATTCGATGGATATCCGATCTGGCCGTGGTTCTCGCAGTTCATGGGCGGAATTCGCTTTAAGGATTACATTCCGAAGTTCGCTACTGCCACGGTCGTCGTAGAAGACGGATCGCATCCGGTATTGGCGACCATCCCCTCCTCGTTCGTCGTGGAGCAAGAGGAATGGTACACGTACGATAAATCTCCACGGCCCAATGTTCGTGTGCTTGCTCACGTTGATGAAGCGACGTATTCGCCGGACACTCCGACGAAAATGGGAAGCGATCATCCGGTGATCTGGACGAACGAGCACGTGAAGGCGCGGAACGTGTACATCTTCATGGGTCACCATCCTGAGTTATTCCGGAATCCGGCTTTTGCCACGATCTTTCACAATGCCATCTTGTGGGCGGCGCATCAATGAGTATCCGGCGAATCGCGTTGTTTATATTCATCTCAGTGCAGTGGTTGCCTGCGATCGCTCTTGCTGAACAAGCACGATTCAAGGTACTCGCTTTTTATTCCGAAACTACTGAGCCGGATCATGTTCAGTTTGCACGTGACGCGGTGAAGTTCTTGCGCGAATACGCGGAAAGAGAACACTTCACTATCGACGCGACCACGAGATGGGACGATTTGAACGATGAGCTGTTGAAGGAGTATCAGCTGGTAATCTGGCTGAACGAGTCGCCTGCGATGGCGGAACAGCGACGCGCTTTTGAACGCTATATGCAACGTGGTGGCGCGTGGCTCGGCTTCCACGCTGCGGCTTACAACGATAAGGATACGAATTGGCCGTGGTTCGTCGATTTCTTGGGCGGAGCGGTATTTGACATCAATAGCTGGCCCCCACTGCCAGCGGAGCTGAGGATTGATGATCGAACCCATCCTCTCGTTGCCGGAGTACCTGGCCACTTCGAATCTCCTGCGAACGAGTGGTACGTCTGGAATCCTAGCCCGCGATTGAATTCGGCAGTACGGGTGCTGGCCACGTTCGATCCTTCGAATTATCCGATCGGATTCAAAGATGTCCTAACCGGCGGTGATTTGCCGGTCGTATGGACCAATACAAAATACAAAATGGTCTATATGAACATGGGGCACGGAGACAAGATCTTTACTAGTGCGACGCAGAATCGGCTTATCGAAAATGCCGTTCATTGGTTGGGAACAGGAGCAGCACAACGCGAAATGCCAATGGCGTCGGGGCTCCGAGTCGGTCCACACGGAGTCGCAGTGAATCCGCGGACCGGCAAGTTTTATGCGGTGAATTCCAGGCAGGGAAGTGTGACCGTGCTCGGTGGCGATGGACATTTTCTTAACAATATAAAAGTCGGGGAATCGCCCGTAGCGATCGCAATCAACCCGGATACCAATCGTGTATACGTGGCCAATGGAGGCGGCGGCACCGTGAGTGTAGTCGACGGAGCCCAGGACAATACCATCGCAACCGTG
>Ga0335076_10001534_pt1 | contig 22410 bp, 16 predicted proteins | sample Lox_Sample_25_FD_206717 | JGI IMG/M metagenome (GOLD analysis project Ga0335076, IMG submission 206717) | Soil microbial communities from Loxahatchee National Wildlife Refuge, Florida, United States - Lox_Sample_2.5 | ecosystem: Environmental > Terrestrial > Soil > Wetlands | place: USA... | reverse complement strand
CCCGCCGTCGCCGCCGCATCGGTCGCCGCCTCTTTCGTCGCCGCCGCGCCCGCCGTCGCCGCCGCATCGGTCGCCGCCGCGCCCGCCGTCGCCGCGGCCGCCGCCCGGCGTCGCCTCATCCGCCGCCACAGGAACGCCGCCCAGACGGCGCCGACAAGGATCAGGCCCGCCACACCGGCGACCAGCGCGACACGCACCAGCCCCGCGTCCCCGGCGCCGTCGATCTCGTCGATCTCGGTCTGGGCGTCGCTCCGGGCGGCTTCGGGTTCCAGGGCGGCGATATCCTTCCTGGCTCGCTCGAGGGGCGCGTCCAGATCGACGCCCAGCAGCCCGACCTTCTCGAGGAACCCGCGGCCGGCGTTTCGCAGCGCCGTCGCGCTGGCGACCGTGCCCGACGCGGAGACCAGCCGCTGAGTCAGCGAGCGCAGATCGTCCAGGTCCGTCGAGGCCTGGGCGGCTACGAACCGGCGCTCGATGTCGGTCCCGTCGGCTGAGTAGCCGGGCAGGTTGCGGGCCACTGTGTCGCTCAGGTCCAGGATCTGGCCGGCCGTGGCGATCTCGGTTCCGGCCGCGGTGAAGTCCCAGGCGGCCATCGCCTGGCGGATCGCCGGAGGCACGGACCAGGCCCCGGCCCGCCTGACCAGGGCGTGATAGGCGGCCCGGGCCGTCGACCTGGCGGTCAGGGTCGCGGCGTCCAGAACGCCGTCGCCGGCGATGAGGTCCTGGGCGGTGTTCAGGTTGGCGACCCCGGCCGGGACCATCCCGACTTCGTCGATGATGTCGAGCAGCTTCGGAAAGGGCGTCGGCGCACCCGGCCGGCCGGCGGCTGCCGGTCCGGTCGTAGTCGAAGCGGCGGGAATGGCGCCGGCAGTGGTCGCGGCATATGCCTGCCGGTTCGTCCAGACGGCCGCCAGCACGCTCCGGAAGTACTCCGGGCCGATGTCCGTTTCGACGGACGAGAAGAACGCGCAGGCGGTCGAGTGCTGCCAGTCGGACACGTTCTGCTGGGCGATCGACGAGGCCGGATCCAGCCTGACCCAGGCCACCAGGCTCGGGCTGCCCGACCCCGGATAGGCCGGCATCGCGGCGCAGGGCAGGTAGTTGCCCGGGCCCGCGACCTGCTCGGCGAAGGTGGCCAGACCCTCGTAGACCCAGACGTCGGAGAAGGAGGTGGCGTTGAACCAGACCTGGGCGAGCGCGTCGGCGACGATTGCCGGGCCGGCCGAGCTGGGCACGTCGAGCGTCTGCGTCGCGGGATCGTAGGCGATGCCATAGTCGTCGAACCCGAGGTCGACCTCGGTGACGACGATCGTGCCACCGGGCATCGGCAGCCCCGTCAGGGCTTCGAGGGCGGGGACCTCGGAGGCCAGGCTGGCCTCGATCCGGGCAAGCCAGGTCGTGTCGCCGGGCCTGGCCTCTATCGCGAAGCTCTGACCGCCGGCGGTCAGCGGCGTGGTCGCCGGCGTGGCGGTCGAAGCGGCGGGAGCTGCGCTGGCCGCGGCGTTCGTGCCGTACCTCGCCGCCAGGGCCGTGGTGGAGGGCGCGGCGACGAGCCAGAAGCTCAAGGCCAGGGCTGCTGCCGGTGCTGCCAGGCGCGGCGGCCGATTGAGCAAGTGAGCACCCCTTCCTGGCGAATGCCGGGTCAGCGGCTGGTCGAGGTCAGCGATTCTACCCGAGGCAGCCGCCGTGCCACGCGAGGTGACACCTCCAGGCGCTATCGTGACCGGCGATGCAGCTGATCGATGGCCGGCCCGTCTATGCCGCCACGGACCTCGTCGGGTTCCTGGCCTGCGAGCACCTGGTCGGCCTCGAGCTGGCCGCCATGGCGGGCCTGGTCGAGCGACCGGAGCGGCTCGACCCGGAGATAGACCTGATCGCGAAACGCGGCCTCGAGCACGAGGCGCGCTATCTGGCCGACCTCGAGCGGTCCGGCCGGCCGGTCACTCGCATCGAAGCAGGCGGCGACGGTGGGGCTGTGGAAACCCGCCTCGAACGTCTCCGGGCCGCGGCGGCGGCGACCGAGGCGGCCATCAGACGGGGCGACCCGGCCGTTTATCAGGCTACCTTCTTCGACGGCCGCTGGCTCGGGCTGGCCGACTTCCTGATCCGCGTCGAGAGGCGCAGCGATCTTGGGCCGTGGAGCTACGAGATCGTCGACACCAAGCTGGCCAGGCACGTCAAGGCCTCGGCGCTGCTCCAGATCTGCTCCTACGTGGAAGGCCTGACCGCTATCCAGGGAGTCCAGCCGGAGCTCATGCACGTCGCCCTGGGCGGCAGCGCCAGGACCGCGGAAGCCCATCGCGTCGCCGACTACATGGCCTACTTCCGGATGGTGAAGGCAGCCTTCGAGGCCCGCGTGGCGGCGGACGGCGGCTACTCGAGCGCGACCTACCCGCCCTCGGACACCTATCCGGAGCCCGTCGAGCACTGCGAGGTCTGCCGCTGGAAGCTCGTCTGCGAGTCCCGCCGGCGGGCCGACGACGACCTGGCCCTGGTGGCGGGCGCCCCCGGGCGGCTGCGCCGGGCGCTCAAGGCCGCCGGGATAGCGACGCGGCGGGGGCTCGGTGCGCTCGAGCTGCCCCTGGCCGCGCCACTCGAGGGGGTCGGCCCCGCGGCCCTCGAGACGGCGAGGGCGCAGGCGGCGCTCCAGGTCGCGGGCGAAGCCGCCCATCGGGTCCTGTACGAGCTGCTGCCGGTCGAGGATCGAGACGGGTCGATCGCGCCGAACCGCGGGCTGACCAGCCTGCCCGAACCGCGGCCGGGCGACCTCTTCTTCGACATCGAGGGCGACCCGTTCGCGCTCGACGACGGCGTCGACTATCTCTTCGGGATCCTCGAGCCCGGTCGGAAGGGGCCCGGCGGCGACCCCGCCTTTCACGCCTTCTGGGCCGTCGACCCGGCCGGGGCCGTGACCCCCGAGGCCGAGAAGCGGGCCTTCGAGCAGGCCATCGACCTCATGACCGACCGCCTGGCGGCCGACCCGACGATCCACGTCTATCACTACGCCCCCTACGAGACCACCGCCGTCGGCCGGCTAATGGGCCGGCACGCGACTCGCGAGGAGGAGGTCGATCGGCTGCTCCGCGGCCACGTCTTCGTGGATCTGTTCCGGGCGGTCCGGCAGGGCCTCCGGGCTTCGGTCGAGAGCTACTCGATCAAGAAGCTCGAGCCGCTCTACGGCCTGGCCAGGGACGAGAGCCTCCGGGACGCCGGATCGAGCATCGTCGCCTTCGAGGGCTGGCTGGCCGAGGCGGACACCGGCGCCGCCGAGCCGAGGTCGCCCGCCACGGACGCCACGCTCCAGAGCATCGAGCGTTACAACCGAGACGATTGCGTCTCCAACTGGCTCCTCCGCGACTGGCTGGAGGAGCGGCGCGTCGAGCTGGCCCGCCGGCTCGGCAGGCTGTTGCCGCGGCCCGAGCATGAGGCGCCGGAGCCGCAGGCGGCGCTCTCGGAGCGGCTGGCCGCCGTCGCCGCGGTGGCGGCCGGGCTGTGCGACGGCGTGCCCGAAGCGGCGGCCGAGCGGACTCCCGAGCAGGCCGCCCGCTGGCTGCTGGCTCAGCTGCTGAGCTGGCACAGGCGCGAGGAGAAGTCGTTCTGGTGGCGCTACTTCCATCTCATGAACGATCTGACCGACGAGGAGCGGGTCGCCGAGCGCGAGCCGATCGGCTGCCTGGAGCTGGTCGGTCAGGTGGACGAGCCGGCCAGATCGACCGTCTACCGCTATCGCTTCCCCGAGCAGGACCACGCCATCGACGTCGGGACCGGCGTTCGCGACCCGGCCACGGGCAGGTCACCCGGCACGGTGATCGCCCTCGACGAAGCGGCCGGGACGCTGGACATCAAGCGCGGACCGCGGACCGACGGCCCCCATCCGACGTCCCTGGTGCCCTACGACCTGGTCGAGACCGCGCCTCTCGAGGCGAGCCTGCTCCGGATCGGGGCATGGGTGGCCGCGAACGGCATCGAGCGCCCGGGCGACTACGCCGCGGCGCGCGATCTGCTGCTACGTCGCCCGCCTCGTTTCGGTGACGAGCCGCTCTGCCGCGAAGGCGAGACCGCTCTCGACGCCGCGGTCCGAGTGGCTCCGCTGCTCGGCGACAGCTGGCTCGGCGTCCAGGGTCCGCCGGGATCGGGCAAGACCTACCTCGGCGCCGAGGTCGCGGTCGAGCTGGTCCGGCTCGGCAGGAAGGTCGGCGTGACCGCCAACAGTCATCGGGTCGTCGCCCATCTGCTGGACAAGATCGCTGAACGCGCCGCCGCCCGCGGCGTGGCCGTCAGGATCGGCCAGAAGGTCGACGAGTCGACCCTCGGAACCGCCCGCTCGGCGGAGAAGTTCCGCGACTACGGTCCGTTGCTGGCCGCCCTCGAGTCGGGCGAGCTGGACGTGGTCGGCGGCACAGCCTGGCTGTGGTCGCGGCCGGAGTTCGCGGCCAGTCTGGACATGCTCATCGTCGACGAGGCGGGCCAGCTCTCGCTGGCCAACACCGTGGCCGTTTCGCCGGCGGCCGCCGGGTTGATCCTGCTCGGCGACCCGCAGCAGCTCGACCAGCCGCTCAAGGGCACTCACCCGCCCGGAGCGGAAGCCTCGGCCCTGGGACACGTCTTGGGCGGCGAGGCCACCATGCCGCCCCGGCTGGGGCTCTTCCAGGAGCGGACCCGCCGGTTGCATCCCGACATCTGCAAGTTCACCTCCGAGGCATTCTACGAAGGGCGCCTCGAAGCGGAGGCGTGGCTGGCCGGCCAGCGCCTAGACGGCTCCGGGGTGTTGTCGGGTACCGGGCTGAGGTTCGTCCCGGCACGCCACGCCGGCAATCGCGACGAGTCGCCCGAGGAGGCCGCGGTCGTGGCCCGCCTGGCCGCCGAGCTGCTCGACGGGGGCACGACCTGGACCGACGAGCACGGCCAGGTTCGGGCTCTGAGGCCGCAAGACATACTGCTCGTCACGCCCTACAACGCCCAGGTCGGGGCCATTGCCCGCGCGCTGCCCGGCCTCCGGGTCGGAACTGTCGACAAGTTCCAGGGCCAGGAGGCGCCGGTCTCGATCTACTCGATGGCCACTTCCAGTCCGGACGAGGCGCCCCGCGGCATGGAGTTCCTGTACAGCCTGAACAGGCTGAACGTGGCCACATCGAGGGCTCGCTGTCTGGCGGTCCTCGTGGCCAACCCGGCCCTCATTCGAGTCCGCGCCGGAACGCCGCGCCAGATGCGGCTCGCCAACGCCCTGTGTCGCTTCCAGGAGATCGCCACGCCGGTCGCGGTCGCCGGCACTCCCTGACGCCGCTCTCCCGCCATCGGCGTCGGCCTGGGCCCGTCCGGGCCCGGCTGCAGCCGGGGGCGCCGACGACCGATGCCTACCCGAGCAGCCTCATGTCGAAGCGAGGCGCGGCCGGCCGGCCAGTCGTGCAACGCCGACCGGCTCTCATGGCTTGTAGCTCGAACCAAGGTGTTGGGATGCAGCGAGGCAACCTTCTGGCCGCCGCGGCCCGCGGCCGCGTCCTTCTTGTTCGGAGGGGCGTCTATGTCGGCCTGGCTCCAGCGGCCGTCTTCCTGGTCGCTGGCCCGGTCCTGACCGTCGGCGGTGCCGGGTCGCTTGGTTCGACCGTGGTCGTCCTCGGTCTGGGCATGGCCGCCGGCTGGCTGACCACGTGGGCCATGTACGTCGTCACGGTCGCCAGGCCCTTGCGCAACATCGTCGGCACCACGATTGCGGCGGCCAACGACGACACCGCGGCCCTGTCCGACGGGATTACGGCCGTGGTCGAGGGCGACCTGACGCGCAAGGTCAGAATGCGGGCCCAACCGGCCGCGATCGAGGCCGCCGGGGAGGTCGAACGCCTGGGGCAGGGACTCGATCGGTTCATCGCCATGCTGGCCGACACGGCCGTGCGGCTCAACAGCATGACCGACGAACCCTGCCGTCGGGCGCTCTACGTCGGACCGGACGGCTATCTCCAGGGGCAGACCGGAGGCGACGCCATGGGCCGGGCTCTCGGCGGCCGGGGCCAGGTCCTCGTCGTGACGCCGTTCTTCCGCCATCTGGGCCTCGAGATCCGGCGCAAGGGTTTCGAGGGCATCATCCGCGAGCGCTATCCCGAGATCGAGGTCGTCGAGACGGTCGAGTGCCTTGGCGAGGGAACGAAGATGCGCGACGCGACGGCGGCCGCGCTCAAGCGCAATCCACGACTCAACGGCGTGTTCGTCACGGTCGCGGGCGGCGGGGCGGCCGCGGCGGTCACGGACGCCGGTCTGGCCGGCAAGCTGACGATCATCAGCCACGACCTCGTCGAGGACGCGATGCCCTACGTGGCCAACGGGACGATCACGGCCGCGATCGGGCAGGATCCTTACGCTCAGGGCCACGACCCGATCATCCACCTCTTCAACATGCTCGTGTCCGGCTGGCAGCCGCCCAGCGCCAGGATGCTGACCGCCATGGACCTGATCACCTCCGCCAACGTCGCCGAGTTCTGGAAGACCGGCAAGGGCGTGATCGAGTCCGAGGCGATGGCGGCCCGCCGCCCGCGGCCGATCCGCGCCGCTCCCAAGCCGGTGCGCATCGCCGTCCTCGGCATCGAGGAGTCGTCTTTCTGGCAGCCCGTCAAGGCCGGCGTTCTTGCCGCCGCCGCGGAGCTCAAGCCTTTCAACGCCAGGGTCGAGTGGATCTGTCCTGAGCCGGACAAGGTCTTCGATCTGGCCATCCGCAGCGAGGCGATCGAGACCCTGGCCCGGGAAGGCTGGGACGCCGTCGCCACGCCGGTCAACGACACCGGACTCGTGGATAGCATCAACCGCGCCGTGGCCGCAGGCATGCACGTCGCCACCTTCAACTCGGAGTCGTCCAGCCTGCGCGGCGTCATGGATCAGCTCTCCCAGCGTGCCGCCAGGCTGATGGAAGTCAGCGGCGGCCTGGCAGACTCGGCCTCTTCGTCAGGGACCGCAACCGCGGAGATCGCCGAGAACATCGCCCAGATGGCCGACGCCGCCTCGAGCGAGGCCATGGCCATGACCCGCGCCAACGCCAGCCTCGAGCGAATAGCCGAATCCGTCGACGCGATCGCCGTCGGTGCCCGGGGTCAGGCCGAAGCCGCCGAAGCGCTGACCGTCGCGGCGGCCCAGATCGCCGACGCTGTCGCCGTCGCGGGCAGCAGCTCGAAGACCGTGGTCGACTCGACCGTCGAGGCCGTCACGACGGCCGAACGCGGCTCCGAGGCGATCCGCCAGACCCTCCAGCAGATGAAGTCGATCGAGTCCGCGGTCGACTCCTCAGCGGACACCATCCAGGAGACGAACGCCCGCGCCCAACAGATCGGCGAGATCGTCGGCACGATCGAGGACATCGCCGCTCAGACCAACCTCCTGGCGTTGAACGCGGCCATCGAGGCGGCCCGTGCCGGAGAGCAGGGCAAGGGCTTCGCCGTCGTGGCCAGCGAGGTGCGCAAGCTCGCCGAGAAGTCCGCGTCCGCGACCAAGGAGATCGGCACGATCATCACAACCGTCCAGGCCAGCGCCCAGAGGGCCGCCGAGGCGATGGACGTGGCCATCCAGAAGGTCCACGACGGCTCGTCGCTCGCCCAGCACTCGGGCGAGGCGCTCGACCGGCTCCTCGAGTCGGCCAAGGAGACCCGCCGCCAGACCGGCGAGATGGCCGCCGCCAACCAGACTGTTGGCCAGGTCATGGTCAATCTCACGACCGCCATCGACAGCGTCTCGACCGTGGTCACCGCCAACCTGGATCGCTCCCAGTCGGCCGCGGCCGGCATCCGAGAGAGCCTCGAGATCGTCGAGAGCGTCGCCGCCATCTCGCAGGAGAACGCCGCTTCGGCCGAACGCGTCGCCTCGACGACGGTTCTGGTGTCGCGCCAGGCCCAGGACGTCAACGACGCGGCGGGCCAGCTCACCGGCATCGCCCGCGAGCTGGAGGGCTCGGTGGCGCGCTTCAAGCTCACGGCCGACGGCAAGGCGGCGGCCGCGGTGCCGGCCGCGCTAGACGGCCACAAGTCCGAGGCGCCGCGACGCCGTGGCAAGGCTGCCTGACCGAGACGGCTTAGCGAATCCTGTCCACCGGGCGAGTCCGTCCGCGGCTAATCTAGGATCGGCGCCGGGCGGACCGGATCTACCCGTGCGACGAGGAGGTCACCGTGGAGTACCGCAGGCTCGGCAAGACCGGGCGTGACGTGAGCGCGATCGGCTTCGGGGCGTGGGCGATCGGCGCCGACTGGGGCCAGGTCGACGATGCCCAGAGCCTGAAGGCCCTTCACGCAGCCGCCGACGCCGGAGTGACGCTCATCGACACGGCCGACGTCTACGGCGACGGCCGGAGCGAGCGCGTCATCGCCCGCTTCCTGGCCGAGCGAAGCGGCGAGCGGTTCTTCGTCGCGACCAAGATGGGCCGCCGCGCCCCGCTGGACCTGCGCCTGTACACGCCCGAATCGTTCCGCGGCTGGCTGGACCGCAGCCGCGACAATCTCAGGATGGAGACGCTGGACCTGGTCCAGCTCCACTGCCTGCCGACGGACGTCTACTACCGGCCCGAGATCTTCGCGGCCCTCGACGAGATGGTCGCCGCGGGCGTCATCGCCAGCTACGGCGTCAGCGTCGAACGCGTCGAGGAGGCCCTCAAGGCGATCGAGTTCCCCGGGGTCGCGACCGTCCAGATCATCTTCAACATGCTCCGCCAGCGGCCGGCCGATCGGTTCCTCGCTGAAGCCAGGCGGCGCGACGTCGGGGTCCTGGCCAGGGTCCCGCTTGCCTCGGGGCTGCTGACCGGCAAGATGAACCGCCAAACGCGGTTCGAGCCGTCCGACCACCGCGCGTACAACCGCCACGGCGAAGCCTTCGACGTCGGCGAGACGTTCGCGGGCGTCGACTTCGAGGCGGGCCTCGACTTCGTCGAAGAGCTGCGCGGCCTGGTCCCGGTCGGAGTGTCGATGGCTCAGCTGGCGCTCCGCTGGATCCTGATGTTCGACGGTGTCAGTGCCGCGATCCCCGGCGCGAAATCGGCCGAGCAGGCGCGGGCAAATGCCGCCGCCGCCGACCTGGCCGCAATCGACCCGGCGGCCATGGAGCGGATCCGGGTCATGTACGACAGGAGTGTCAAGCCGCTCGTCCACCAGCGCTGGTAGCGAAGACCCTGGCCGCCGCGGCACCGCGGGTCGCGCCGCCGGCCGAGATCAGACGCGCGGCAGGCGGCCGTACAGCTCGCGGTAGATGGCCGACCGCTCGGCGTAGAGACGGGCGTTGGGCCCGTCGGGCTCCATCACCCGCGTGTCGCTGGGGAGTGGCCACGTCGACGTCGTCGTCGACGGCGCGATCCCGGCTGCGACCGCCCCGAGGAGGGCGGCGCCGCGACCGGAGGCGTGCTCCGTGGCACCGAGCGAGACGGGCATGTCGAGGACGTCGGCGATGATCTGCTGCCAGAGCCGGTTGACGCCGCCGCCCGCGACAACGCCCGCGCGCGGATCGAGCCCCAGGCGGCGCATAAGATCCAGGCCCTCGCCGAGGGCGAAGGCGACGCCTTCGAGCACCGCGCGGGTCATCTCTGCGGGCCCGTGGTTCATGCGCAGGCCGACCATCGCGCCGCTGGCCGCAGGGTCGAAGTGGGGGGTGCGCTCGCCACGCAGGTAGGGCAGGAAGATGAGACCGTCGCTGCCGGCCGGAACCTTGGCCGCCGCGGCCAGCAGCTCGCGGGCGCCGTTCGGGTCGCCTGGCCGCAGCAGCCGCACAACCCAGTCGAGCGAGGCCGCGGCCGAGAGGATGGCGGCCATCACGCACCACTGGCCGGGGACCACGTGGCAGAGGCCGTGGAGCCGGCCCTCGGGGTCGACGCGGGGCGACTCGACGGGCGCCAGGACCTGGCCGCCGGTGCCCAGCGAGATCAGGACCGTCCTGTCCGATCCGGCCTCGCTGGCCAGGCCGAGGCCGAGCGCGGCGGCCGGAGCGTCGGCGCCGCCGACGGCGACGGCGATGCCGGCCGGCAGGCCGAGAGCCCGAGCAGCGTCGTCGCGCAGGCCGCCGGCGGACGCCTCCGATTCGCTCAAGGGCGCGAGCAAGTCGCGGTCGATCTCGAGCCGGCGGCAGATCTCGTCTGACCAGGTCCGGGCCCGGAGATCGAAGAGCAGGGTCGCGGACGCGTCGGACACGTCGGCCCCGACCGTCCCGGTGAGGCGGGCCCGCAGGGCGTCCTTCGGCTGGACGATCCAGCGGGTCCTGGCCATGACCTCGGGCTCGTGTTGCGCCACCCACAGGATCTTCGGGGCGGTGAAGCTGACGTTCGAGCGGTTACCGGTCAGGCCGACGAGCTCCTCGCGAGAGATCCGCCGCTCGATCTCGGCCGTCTCGGCCTCCGCTCGCCCGTCCGACCACATTACCGCCGGCCGAACCGCCGCGCCGTCGGCGCCCAGGAAGACCGCGCCGTGCATCTGGCCGGTCATGCCCAGCGCCTCCACGGTCGCGCCACGCAGGGCCGGACGGGCCAGCAGCTCCGACATGGCCAGACGAAGGGCGTCCCACCAGCGATCGGGGTTCTGCTCGGCGTAGCCCGCTCGTCTCGACTCGGTCGAGTAGGAGGCCATGGTCACGCCGAGGGACTCGCCCGCCTCATCGAGCGCCAGCAGCTTGACCCTCGAGGACCCCAGGTCGATACCGATCGAGACGCGCACCCAGTCCTCCGCAGATGAAAGAGATTCGCCATCGCCCTCGCGGCCTAGCTTACCTCGCGCCGCGAATCGGCGAGCCGAAGCCGGAGTTGCCGAGTCCCCCGCGCGGCTTCGTCGAGCCGGCTATGACCGCTGGAAATACGTCTCCCGTTCCCACTGAGTGACCTGGCGGCGATAGCTCTCCCATTCGAGTGTCTTGGCCGAACGGAAGAGCTCGAGGAGTTCGCTGCCAAGGGCGTCCGTGATGACGTCGTCGTCCTCGAGGGCGACCAGCGCCTCACCCAGCGAGGCCGGGAGTGGCTTGGTGACGCTGTGGCCGCTCGCTCCGAAGGCGTGCTCGAGCTCCTCGAGGGGCGGCCCGAGCTCCAGACCGCGGTCCAGGCCGTCGAGCCCGGCGGCGAGCATGACCGTGTAGGCGAGGTATGGGTTACAGCTCGGGTCCGGCAGGCGCAGCTCGAGGCGCGTCCCGAAGACCTCGTCGGGCGTGGCGTTGCCTCGGACCGGGGTCGGGACCCGTATCAGCGCGCCCCGACTGTGGCGGCCCCAGCTGCCGGCCACCGGCGCTTCGTAGCCGGGCACCAGCCGCTTGTAGGAGTTGACCACCGGCGCGACCAGCGCGCACATACCGGGGGCGTGGTCGAGCTGACCCGCAAGGAAGGCCCTGGCCACGACCGAGAGCCCGTAGGAGTCGTTCGGATCGTCGAAGACGCTTCGGCCCGACCGGTCGACCAGGACCTGGTGGGTATGCATGCCCGACCCCGCGGCGTCGACCAGCGGTTTGGGCATGAAGGTAGCCTGCATGCCCCGCTCGCGGGCAAGCTCCTTGACCGCGGGCTTGAGGGTGGTGACCATGTCGGCCGACAGCAGGGCCGGCTGGAGGGGCAGGTCGAGCTCGAACTGGCCGCTCGCGACCTCGTGATGGCTGGACTCGACATGGATGCCGATGGCTTCCAGCCCGGCCACGATTTCGAGCTCGACGCGCCTGGAGCGGCCCCGGCTGCGCTCGAAGTAGCTGCTCGGGTCGTCCGCGAGGGGGCCTATGGCGTCGCCCGGGAAGAGGAAGAACTCGATCTCGGGCGCGACCAGGTAGCCCAAACCCGCCGACTCGGTTTGATCGAGCAGGGCCCGGAGCCTGCCCCTGGCGTCGCCCCGATAAGGTTCGCCGCTCGGCGTCACGACCTCGCAGATGAGCCGGGCGCAGGCTATCCCGGCCGGCTCCATGATCGCGAAGGTCGATGGGTCGGGTCGGAGATACATGTCGGACTCGACCTCCCGGGCCAGGCCCTCGATCGCCGAGCCGTCAAACCACTCTCCGTCGGCCAGGACGGCGGCGATCCGCCGGGCCGGCACGGCCACGGTCTTGACAGCGCCGGTGACGTCGGCGAACTGGAGCTCGACCTGCTGGGCGCCGGCCTCCTTGATGCCGGCGAGGATGCGCTCGACAGCCCTGCGCTCGCCTTCGCCGCCGGAGGCGCGCGGGCCGCCGGCCGTCGCGGATGAGCCAGCGGGCCGGTCGCCCGGTAGCGATGGTCCCGATTTGTGAGCCATGGGGTGTCTCCCGCGGGGTCCAGGTGGTCCTGTGCGGCTGTCAGTGGGCATGGTTGACCAGATAGGCGACGACGATGAGGAAGATGCTGCCGGTCAGGAAGGCCGCGCTGATGGCGAAGATGAGGAGCACCAGCCGCAGGTCTGAGTTGCCGGGTGGCGCGATCGTCTCCTCATCGCCGAAGATGAACTGCGAGAGCGGCAGGTCGCGCCAGTTCTCGAGGTCCGACTTGAGTGAGGTGGCGTCCTCGTACCGCTCGTCCGGATTGCGCCGCAGGCACTTTCGGACGATGCCCTCGATCGGCGGAGGCACGGCCGGATTGAGCTCGTGGATCGGTGGCACCGGGGAGTTGATGTGCTGGCTCATGACCGAGAGGGCGTTGTCGCCCTCCCAGGGCACGCGCCCGGCGAGCATCTCGTAGAGCATGACGCCGATGGCGTAGACGTCGGTTCGGGCGTCGCCGCGCTTGCCCTGGATCTGCTCGGGGGACATGTAGTCCGGCGTTCCAAGCGCGGCGGAGAACCAGCGCCACGTCAGCCGGCGCGCCCCCGCCATCAGGGCGACGCCGAAGTCGGTGACTACGAGTCGGCCCTCGGGGGTGACCAGGACGTTCTCGGGCTTCAGGTCCCGGTGGACGACGCCCAGTGAGTGTGAATACGCCATCGCGGCGGCGAGCTGCAGCCCGAAGTCGACAGCCTTTTCGATCGGAAGCTTCTTCTGTCGGGACAGGACCGCCCGAAGGGTCTCGCCGGTGACGTACTCCATCACCATGTAGGGCCGGCTCCGGTCCTCGGTGAACTCGATCGGCCGCTGGATGCCAGGGTGGTGGAGGTGACGGGCGATCTCCAGCTCGCGGCGGAACCGATCGAAGGTGGCGACGTCGCCCATGATCGATTCGTGGGGGCACTTCAGGACGACCTGCCGGCCGCCGGGGTCCTGGGCCAGGAAGACGTCGCTGTAGGCCCCGTGACCGATCGCCTCGACGATCGTGAACTGGTCGAGTTTCGCGCCCGGCTGCAGCTCGGTCGTGGTCACGAGAACAACCTCCGCCATCCTTGCGGCGTCTCGGGCCGCTGCCCGGCCTCGCTCACGCGGACGACCATGGCCGTCGCATTATCGTCGCCGCCACGGTCGAGGGCGAGGTCGACGAGCCGGCCGCATGCCTCCGCCGGCGTCCCGGCGAGACACTCCGCGATCTCGCTCGAGGCGACATTGCTCCACAAACCGTCGGAGCAGAGCAGGAACGTGTCGTCAGGTTCGAGTCTCTCGTTGCGGATGTCCGTTCTGACCGTGATGCCGCCACCCACGGAGCGCGTCAGGGCGTATCTGGCCGGGTGTTCGATGGCCTGCTCGGGCGTGATGATGTGCATCCTCAGCAGCTCCATGACCTGGCTGTGGTCCGTGGTCAGCAAGTCGAGCCCGCCCTCCCGGCGACGATAGATCCGGCTGTCGCCGACATGACCCAGGTGGGCCTCGCCCGGGGTTATCACCAGCAGGTCCAGCGTCGACTGCATCCTGCGTCCGCCCGAGCCCGAGATTGCCGCGTCGAAGATGGCCTGATTGGCCCGATTGAAGGCGTCCCTGATAGAGCCCGGGATGCGTCCTCCCGCCGAGATCGACCTGCGGGCCTGATCCAGGCTCGTATCGACGGCGACGCCCGCCGCGACGTCGCCACCGCCGTAACCACCTAACCCGTCGGCTATGGCAAACGCAAAGCCGGACGATGACGACGCCGTCGATTGTATGAGCGTGTGTTCGCCGGCCGGCGTGACGAATGGCGCCTCGCCATCGATCGCGACCCAGCCGAGACGATCCTCGTTGTGGTCGCGAACATGCCCGATCATCGTCAGTCCGGCGTATTCGACTGCGAGCGAGGTAGTCACGGCTTGCATGCGATCTCAATGCGAGCTGGCGGAGTCGAGATCATTGGCAGCAACTCGAAACCGCGTCGTGGCGTTGGTGCACCACGGACGCGGTTCCGACAATTCCAGGATTCGATCAGTTGCGCTCGGGGCTGATGACTTGAGGTGTGACGAGCAAGCTCGTCCTGGTCGCTGCCGAATTGACCACGAGCCAGACTCCGCCAACGACGATCCAGGCCGCGACGATCGCGAGCGCGATCAATGTGTCGGTCTGCGTAGAGCCACCGGCGGAGACGCTCATGAAGACGACTCCCACGAGCATTCCGACGTTTGCGAGCAGGCCGCCGATCGGGATGACGACGTGTTTGAGGAGACTGCGCCGGTGCTCCCCGCCGAAGGCGACCAGGACGATCGCGTTGGTCATGCCGTAGACGAGGAATGTCCCTGTGTTGCTCGCCAGGGTGATCTGGAGCAGGTTGTCCGTGGATAGGACGGCGTAGCCGCCCAGGATTGCTGAGACGACGGCCAGGGCGATCACGCCGTAATGGGGCGTGGCGTGTCTGAAGTGGAGCATCCCCAGGATGCCGGGAACCTCCTTGTCGCGACCCATTACGTAGGTGATCCTGACGCCCGCATTCAGGCAGGCGAGGGTGGTGCCGATCAGGGCGACCAGGACCGTGGCCGCGAGGATGATCACCAGGGCGAAGCCGGTTCCGCCGAGCATCTGATCGCCGATCTGGCGGACCATGTCGCCGATCGGGGCCGACGAGGCCGCGGCCGCGGCATAGCCGTGAGTAGGATCGGAGGCCGGGCCGTTGACCATGAAGTTGGCGGCGGCGTACTCGATGACGTAGGCGACAGCGCCCTGGATCGCGAGCGACAGCAGAACGGCCCGGCGGACGTCGCGCTTGGGGTTGATCGCCTCTCCGCCGAGCGCCGTGACCGATTCGAAACCGACCAGGAGCAAGATCGCGATCGTGCCCTGGAAGACGACATTGGTGATGTTGTGGGGCAACACGACCGACGCGATACCCGAGTGCGCATACGACAGGTCGGGATGAGTCAGCCGGAAGGCGATGGCCAGTATGCCGAACGCGACCAGGGCCGTGAGCTGAATCGCATTGATGATAATGGCCGTCATCGTCGACCCGGAGATTCCTCGATAGGCAATCAATCCTACGATTGCCGAGAACAGAAAAGCGGCGCCAACCTCGAGTGGCTGGTTCAACGTCACGCCGAACTGCCCAAGGATGAACACCAGCAAGGTCGCGGTAAAGGCGACCATGATCCCGGGGTAGATCCAGTAATAGAGGTGAGAAACCCAGCCAACGATGAACTTCGCCAATCGGGCAAACCTGTAGTGAATCGTCTCTTCCCGTTGCAGAAACGCGGCCTCGGCGAAGTAGTACGACGAGCCAGCCCCAGCGTCAGGATAGATGTTCGACAACTCCGCGTATGAGAACGCGGTGAGAAAGGCCAGAATCAGAACGAATATCAGGCCGGGGACCATGTCATACGCCGTGGTGGCCCCGCCGTTCTGCTGGACCACCTGCGCCTGAAACGTCGTCCATAGGAATGCGCCCGGCGCGATAAGGGCCATGGCGTTGATCGTAAGCCCGGTCATCGTCAGGGTTCGCTTCATTTCGGTCCCTGGCGCGGCGGCCATCGCGGTCCTCCTGTCAGGCCCGGCGTGGGTGCGCGTCCACGAGTCGACGGGCGGCTGCCGTGCCTGCGACAAGGTTCGGCCACACACGTCGCGGAATCAGTAGGGATCGAGGGACAGTTGGGCTGCGGGCGGGTTGTGCTTCGCCCGACCTGAGTTGCCGATTGGTTGCGCCACACCTGGGCCGGGCCCTGAGCCTGTCTGACTGCCATCGGACGGATGGCCCCCAGCCCAGGGTGTCGATGTGGCCCTGCGGCCCAGCGGGCGAAGGCGGCGGTCGCGATTAGCCAGCGGGGACGGGCGAAGGCGACGACCTCGCCCGAGTCGTTGGCCGCGACCGCGCCCCCCTTCGATCGTCAGCCTGGCGATATCGGGCGGCAGGGCCGCCAGGTCGCGGCGCTCGAAGGCGACCGGAGCCACGATCCCGGAACTGGGTCGGGCCGGCTCGCCGGATCGCCGTTGCGGCAGCGCGGCACGTAGCCCTGGCAGCCCCGAGCGGGCCATCGAGACCCCCCGAGCGTGCCAGTACTCCCGTCGCCGGAGCCAGCCGGGGGTCACCCCCTGAACGATTGGCTCAAGCCGGGAATACACCTACACGACCTCCCTGCCGAATGCTTTCGACCGTTCCGAACGGCGAGTCCGGTGCCGAGCCTGCCGGTGGACCCGCCAGCCAAGCAAGTCAGGTAGCCCAAGGATTGGCCAGATGTCGATCGCCAGCTATCCCGTGCAGGACCGTCGGGGGGCGGGTCGCTCGGCTGCGGCGCCGCCGAGGCCGGCACGAGCGGTCACCCACGCCCTGATCATCCACCAGGCCGAGATCGTCCGGCTGGGCGTCTCCACGATGCTCACCAGCGGATCCGCCTGCGAGGTCGCGACCGCGGCCTCCGTCTACGAGGCCTTCCGCCTCGCCTCCGACGTCCACCCCCAGCTCGTCCTCTTCGATTTCGTTCCGGCCGAGGGTCCCGAGGTCTGCCGGCTGCTGGCAGCGCTGTGGCCCCGCCCTCGCCTCATAGCCCTCGTGACTCGCGGCCGCGAAGTGGCCCCCAACGACTGCCTGTCTGTCGGGGCCGACGCGGCGATGCTCATGGACAACGTCAACCGCGACACCTTCCTGGTCGTGGTCCGGCGGGTCATGGACGGCCTCGGCCCAATCGTGGCCGGCTTCCCGAGCGTCAACGAGCACCTCGAAGCCTCGCTCGTGGACGAGGGCCCGGTCTCGCTGCTCACGCCCCGCGAGCGCGAGATGCTCTATCTCATCGGCCAGGGCCTGTCCAACCGCGAGATTGCCGAGTCGCTCGTCCTCTCGGTCAAGACCGTCGAGGCCCATCGGGCCAACCTCAGCCGCAAGCTCAACGTCCGTTCGCGCGCCGGCCTGATGCGGCTGGCCCTGACCGGAAGCCTGGCCTGATCGCCATGATCCCGCTGACGCGACCCGACGGCACGGCCGTCCTCATCAATCCCGACCGCATCGAGCTGGTCGAGGAGACGCCCGACACGGTCCTCACCCTTGCCGACGGCAAGAAGATGCTCGTCCGTGAGACCGCCACGGAGGTCGCGACGCGGTTCCACTACTACCAGCGCTCGCTGCACGTCGACTCGCGCTTCGGCGGCCGGCGAGCCTACGATCCGCCGCCCGAGCACGACCCGGCCCAGTACGAGCACCCCAACCGGGCGCGCCTGCGCGCCTATGGCGAGAACCCCAGGGGATAGGCGCGAAGCATGGACGCTGGAATTGGCATCATCCTCTGCCTGGTCGCGATGCTGGTCGCCGACGTACTCGACGGCGGCTCGCCCGTGGCGTTTGCCAATCCGTCGGCGATCCTGCTGATCTTCGGGGCGACCTTCGGGGCCACGATGGCCTCGACGTCGGTCAAGCAGTTCATGACCTTCCCCAAGATGCTCGCCCTCAGCATGAAGCCGCGGGTCAGCGACATCGGCACGATCCGGACGATGCTGGTCAAGTTCGCCGAGCGGGCCCGGCGCGAGGGGCTGCTGGCCCTCGAGAACGACGTCGAGGCGGTCGAGGATCCCTTCATCCGCCACGGCCTCCAGATGGTCATCGACGGGCTCGAGCCGGACACGGTCGAGGAGATCCTCGAGATCGAGATCGAGTCGATGCAGGCCCGCCATATGAAGGGCATCGACATGTTCGCCAAGATGGGCGGCTACTCACCGACCTTCGGCGTCCTGGGCACCGTCATGGGCCTGGTCAGCGTGCTCTCAAACCTGTCCGATCCGTCGGGGCTCGGTGAGTCGATCGCCACCGCGTTCATCGCAACGCTCTTCGGCGTCGGCGCCGCGAACATCCTGTGGCTGCCGATCTCAGCCAACCTCAAGGGCAAGGATCAGGCCGAGGTCAAGGAACGGCGCCTGGCGCTGGCCGCGATCCTGGCCATCCAGGCGGGCGACAACCCGCGCATCGTGGCTCAGAAGCTGCGCGCCCACGCCGGTGAAGAAGAGGATGCGGCCCCGTCGCCCGAGCAGAGCGCCGCCGGCTCGTCCGTCGCGGAGGCTGCGTGATGGCCCGCCGCAAGCGCGCCCACGTCGCCGGCCCGCACGACAACGAGGAGCGCTGGCTGCTGACCTACTCCGACCTGATCACGCTCCTGTTCGTGCTCTTCGTCGTCATGTACGCCATCAGCACGACCGACGTCCGCAAGCTGATCGTCCTCGAGCAGTCTCTGTCGGCGGCGTTCAACGCCAACGTGCTGCAGGGCGAGCAGGCCATCAGCATCGACAACGGCCAGACCACCTCGGTCGAGCAAGACCAGACCGCCTCGGGCACCAGCCCCGTCCAGTCCGACCTCAACGCCATCAAGGCGGCCCTCGAGGACTACGCCATCGGCCAGGGCCTCGGCGGCGAGGTGGAGGTCGGCATGGCCCCTCAGGGCATCGTGATCCGGCTCAACGACGCGCTGCTCTTCTCCTCCGGCCGGGCAAACCTCGACGACCACGCCCTTGGCCTGGTCAAGCAGGTCGTGGACATCATCAAGCCGCTGACCAACCAGGTAAGGATCGAGGGCAACACAGACGACCAGCCGCCCGACGGGATCCTCTTCACCAGCAACTGGGACCTCTCAACGGCCCGCGCCCTGGCGGTCCTGAAGGCCATGGTCTCGATGGGCATGGATCCGAGCCGGCTGTGCGCCCAGGGCAATGCCCAGTACAACCCGATCGTTCCCAACACGGACGACGCGTCGCGAGCCAAGAACCGCCGCGTCGACATCGTGATCCTCTACCCCGCGGATGGCAGCGCCACGCCTTCCCCGATGGCCCTGCCCTCCTTCTAGAAGCACCTGGAGTAAGCCCGTGAAACTGCCAATTCCGCGAGGACGTCGAGCGATCCTCGTCCTGGGGCTGCCGCTGGGGCTCGCCGCGGCAGGCGCCCTGGCCTTCACCCAGCTCTCCGCGTCCTCGGCTCCGGCGACAGTGCCCGATCCCCAGGTCGGCCAGTACGGCCCGATGCTGGCCCTGTCGGACCAGGTCATCAACCTGTCGGCGACGACCGCGGGCAGCTACAAGTACGCCAAGATCGGCGTGACGATCGAGATGCGGCCCAGCTCGGCCAGCTTCTACGACCTCCACGGCACCGACCGGACCAAGCAGGAGACGACCGAGCTCGCGCCCTACCAGGACGCCATCCCGCTTCTGGAAGACGCGGTCGGGACGACCGTCTCGGCCGAGGATTCGAGCACCCTCACGACCTCGGACGGCCGGGCGGCGCTCAAGGCCCAGATACTCGCGGCCGCAAAGAAGATCCTCGGCGACGGGAACGTCATCGACGTCTTCTTCACCGACCTAGTGATGCAGTAGGCGGGCTCAGACAATGCTGTCGCAGGCCGAAATCGATGCCCTCCTCGGAGCGGTGGCGGACGGATCGCTGCCCACCGAGGATCAGCCGCCGTCCATCAGCGCGGACGGCCGGATCGTCAAGACCTACGACTTCCGCCGGCCCGCCAAGTTCTCCAACGAGCAGCTCCGAACCCTCCAGGCCATCCACGAGAACGTCGGCCGGATCGCCGCCGCCCGACTCTCGTCGTTCCTGCGGGGCTCCATTGTGATCCAGCTGGCGGGCACCGACCAGCTCATCTTCGACGACTACGTGACCCAGCTCAGCCTGCCCACGGAGCTCGTGGTCATGGCCAGCCCCGGCCTTGCCGGCCCGTTCATGGTCGACGTCGACATGGGCTTCGCCCTGGCCGCGGTCGACCGCCTTCTGGGCGGCCCGGGCCGGATCCCCAACGAACGCCAGGAGCCCACCCCGATCGAGGCGGACCTGATCGCCCGGGTCGTGGCTCACCTGCCGCACGCCCTCAACGAGGGCTGGTCGCACCTCCAGACCCTCGACGTGGCGGTCACCGAATCGGCCCTGACGCCGATCCTGCTCCGCATCGCCGCCCCGGCCGAGGTCGTGGCGGTCATGACCTACGAAGTCCGCTTCGCCGGCCAGACCGCCCCGATGACGATCTGCTATCCGTACGCGACGCTGGAGCCGCTCCTGCCGCGCCTCGCGGCCACGATGTGGTACGCCCAGCGCCGGGCCGCGACCGGCAACTCCGCCGCTCGCGAGATCCTGGAGAACGAAGTCCGCTCCGTAGAGATCCCCGTCGCCGCCACGTTCCGGGCGGTCGACATCCCGGTCGAAGCCCTCTCCGAGCTGCGACCTGGCGACGTCATCAGGTTCGACGAACGGTTCGACGAGCCTGTCCAAATCGCGGTCTCGGATCAGGCGCAGGCGTGGGCGATCCCCGGTCGAGTAGGGGATCGCGTAGCCCTGCGTCTCGTCAGCCCGCTTCAGCCCATGGAGGCCTGACATGAGCTGGGAATCGTTCGATTGGAAACCTGCCGACGGCGCCTCGCTGGGCGCCGGCGCGTCGATCCTGCCGCTCTGGCCGATGCTCCGGTCGGCCATCGCCGAGGCCATATCGGCCGACGCGATGTGCCCCGTGACTATCGGCGAGCTGACGGTCGGGCATCTCAACTTCGGCGACGCCCCGACGCCGCTGCTCCCGGCGAAGTCCTTCGAGCTCCTCGGCACAGACCGCCGGGGAGCCTGGGCGGCCCTCGATCCGGCCAGGGGCGACAAGATCGGCGGCAACGTCTACGCCGCGGCCAGGCTCGAGGAGCTTGTCCTCGACGGCATGGACGGCGCCTTCGAGCAGATGCTCGGCGAGGGCCTCGGGCTGGGCTCTCCGATCGAGGTTGCCGCGCCCGACGCGCCGATGCTGCTGCTCCGCATCCAGATCACGTCCGTTGACAACGAGGAGCTGACCCTCATCTCCGCCTACGACGACGCCGTCGCGGGCGAGCTGTCGGCGCATATCGTGGCCCTCCAGGCCCTCTCGTCCGAAGTCGCGGCGCCTCCTGCCCCCGCTCCTGCCCCGGCCCAGCGGCCCCAGGAGTTCCAGGCCCCGACCGGCGCTCCTCTCGCGGCCGCTCCGGCCTCCGGCCCCGCGCCCGCGAACGGCAACGGCAACGGCCACGCCGGCGGAGCCCCGGCTCCGCTGCCGGCCAACGTCCGCCAGGCTCAGCTGCCCGAGCTCACCCCGGCCCCGAGCGGTCAGCCCGGCTACAACATCGATCTACTGCTGGGCGTGACCCTCCAGGTGGCGGTCGAGATCGGCCGCACGACGCTGCCGATCCGCGACGTGCTGGCCCTGACGCCGGGCTCGATCATCGAGCTCGACAAGCTCGCCGGCGAGAAGGTCGACATCCTGATCAACGGCCGCCCGATCGCCCAGGGCGAGGTCGTGGTGGTCGACGAGAACTTCGGCGTCCGGATCACCGACGTCGTAGCTCGCCAGCAGAGACTCTCCCCGACGGGCCGCTGACGATGATCGCGCCCGGCCGCCCGGCCGCCCCGAACCGCGACATGGCGCGGCGAGTCGGGCTGCGCCGGTACGGCGACGTCCGTCGGATCGCCGCGATCGCCGGCCTTGCCGGGCTCGCTGCCGTGGCCCTGATCGGCTTCCTGCACCCAATCCCCGCCGCCGGCGGATCGCAGCCCAGCGCTAGCGCCACTCTCGGCGCCGTCTCCGGGGTCGGGTCGGTCTGGGGCAGCGACAATTCGGCGGGTGACATCGACTGGCTCGACCTGATCGCCAAGGGCACGATCGTTCTGGCCCTGCTGTACGTCACGCTCCGCATCCTCGGGCGCAACGGCACCGGGACACGGAAGCGGGGCGGGCGGCTGGCAGTCCTGGAGTCGCGCTCGCTGGCCGGCAAGGCCTCGCTCCACCTCGTCGCCGTCGGCGACCGCAGGCTGGTCGTAGGCCTCACCCCCAACGGCATGGTCTCGCTGGCGGAGCTCGACGCCGCGGAGCTCGAGACAGACGAAGCCGCGGCCGATTCGACCCAGCCCGCCGCGCCGGGCTCAACCTCATCATCGGCGCGGCCGGTCCAGCCGGGCGCCGTCTCGGTCCTGGGCGCGCCACTCTGGCCGCTCGACGCGATCGCGGGCCGCCTGGCTCCGCTCTTCAACGGAGGTCGGGCGAAGTGACTCGACGCCAGCTCGGCATGCTGCTTCTCCTGGCAGGCATCGTTTTCGTCGTCGCCGGATGCTCCTCGACGACCGGTCAGCAGGACATCTCGGTGCAGGTCGGCGACGGCCAGGCCTCCAACGGCAACAGCCAGTTCGCGCTGTCGCTCGAGCTGCTGGTCGCCATCACCGTCCTCTCGCTC
>Ga0335076_10001533_pt1 | contig 22418 bp, 19 predicted proteins | sample Lox_Sample_25_FD_206717 | JGI IMG/M metagenome (GOLD analysis project Ga0335076, IMG submission 206717) | Soil microbial communities from Loxahatchee National Wildlife Refuge, Florida, United States - Lox_Sample_2.5 | ecosystem: Environmental > Terrestrial > Soil > Wetlands | place: USA... | reverse complement strand
ACCAGGTCGATCGTGAAATGGCGGTCCTCGGGGCCCGAGTCGGCGAACGAGTCAACTTCGTCCCACGGCTCCCAGTCGCCCTGCGGCGTCTGGACCTCCAACGTCTCGCCGGCGGCGAGCTTGACGACTGGCGCGAACCGGAGCGCGAACGTTTCGCCGGGCGTGCCGGCGCTAATTCCCAGGGGCTCGGCGCGCTCAGTGGACGAGTGCTCGCCGGCGAGCAGTGCGCCGACCGGGGCAGCGGTGATCTGATGGATCTCGGGCGCGTGCTGATAGGCGGCTGCCCGGCCGTCGATCAGCGTCGTGTCGGCAATCCGGCAGCGGAGCCAGTGCAGCCGCCGGCCCGCGATCGGCTCCACGCCCGAGCCCGGCGGACACTGGAGCTCGATCGTGCCCGAGCCGTAGTTGAAGCCTCCGGTCCGGTCCTCGAGCACCTCGGCCTCTGCCCACGCCCCGTGGCCCTGGCTCGTCTCCCACCGCAGCGGCGGATCCTCGGGTCTGACACCCGCGCCCCGTGCCATCGACGCCTCGATCGAGACGGTCATGACGAGGCGGTCGATGCCTTCCTCGAACCCGAGGTACAGGGCGTCTCCGACCACGGGCGGTTCCGCGAACGGGAGCCGGTCGGGGCCGTGCGGGTACGCGATACCGTCGGCGACGCCGATCTCCCTGACCGCGCCGGCGCGCTGCACCGCGTAGGCCGCCGGGCGCAGGGGCGGGATCGTGAACGGGTCGATGAGTTGAAACACGATCGAATTCTCGGCGGCGGTGCGGACCGTGCCGACCTCGGTACCCGCGCGGATGTTGACCGGCCGCTGCGCCGGCGCGCTGAGCTTCAACCGCACGTCGGTGCGCGCGGGCGCGGGACCGTCGAGCTCGATCCCGAGCATGTCGAGCAGCGCGAGATGGAGCTTGTCGGGCACCCGGGCCAGCCGTTCGACCGCCAGCCCGGTCATCCAGGCGAACAGCTCGATCAGCGTCAGCGCCGGATCGCCGTCCGCGACGGCGCGCAGCTCGGGACAGGTCGCCGAGATGCGATCTCGCGCCTCGGCGGCGAGATCGTGTTCGCTGCGACCGTCGAGCCGTGGGCTCATCCGAGCTCCTCCGCCGGTATCACGTAGAACGGGTACACGAGGTTGTACAGCGCGCTCGTTTCGCGGACGCGGTACGTGATCGTTACCAGCAGCTTGCCGGCGTCCGTCTCGGAGCTCTCGACGTCGAGATCGGTCACCTCGATCCGCGGCTCCCAACGCTCGAGCGCCTCGTGCACCGCGGTCTGCACCTTTCCGATCAGCGCGGCGTCGATCGTGTCGAACACGAAATCGTGAACGGTGCATCCGAACTCGGGCCGCATCGGCCGCTCCCCGGGCGCGGTGCCCAGGATCAGTGCGATCGCCTGCTCGATGTCCTCGACGCCACGCGTCAGCGCGAGCGCACCGCGCTGGTCCGCGTGCAGCGGAAAGGCGAGCCCGGATCCGATCAGGTCGCTCATCCCAGGTTGATCATCGGGCCGCTGACCGTGACGCCACCGCTGCTCAGCTGGATCTGGCTCGGCCCGCATTTGAGCGTGAGCTTCGTGCCCGCTTCGATCGTGATCTCGACGTCGCCGTCGACGGCGAGTTTCTGGCCTTTGATCGCCAGGTCGTCTTGCGCGGTGAGTCGTGCGCTGCCCTGTGCGTCGAAGCTGAGAGCGTTGTCGGTGTGCAGGGTCATCTCTTCTCTTGAGGCGATGTGCACCTTGTGGTCGCTGCTCAGCGCGAACGAACCGTCGTAGTTCTGGATCAGATCGTCGCCAGGTTTGTCAACGCCGTTGAACAGTGAGCCGAGCACATAGGGGCGTGTCGTGTCGTCGTGCTCGAAGCCGATCAACACTTCCTCGCCGACCACCGGCAGCATCAAAATCCCGCGCGCGTTGCCGGCGCTCGGCGTGAGCACTCGCGCCCACGCGCCCTCGGCGTCCGCCCCGAGCGAGGGATGCTGAACGCGCACGCGCCCCATCTCGTCGGGGTCGCGATTGTTCGTGACGACGCCGATCACGAGTTGGGCCCCGAATCTGGGAGCTGTGTTGTTGCCGCCCGATTGGACCGTGTCCAGGAGCGTGTGTGCGGCGGTGGTCGCGAACCTTGTTTCGTACGTGCCCCCACCACGGAGCACGTGGGTGGCGGCCGCGACGCGATAGGTGCCGCCGAACTTTTGTCCCACTCCGGTCACGTCGAGCGTCGCGCCGGCCTTGATCCGCGGGTCGCCGTCGCAGACGCCCTCGGCGGCGACATAGCCGTTCGCGAGCTTGTCGAGCAGCGCTTGGACGACCGCCTGTCCCTCGGTGTTGCTTTCGACCGGCTCGGTCGCTATGTGGAAGGTCGCACCGTCGAACGCCTCCTGCACCGTGTCGCGATCGATGCCGATGCTCGCGATCTGATTGGGGGTCGTGGCGCTTGTGTGGATCGCGTCCTTTGTCTTGGGGTCCTGGGTGGCGAGGGTGACCTCCTTGACCTGCTGGATCGCGGTGACCCTGGGGCTGAACGACCACAGCTTGTCCGGCCACTCGAGCTGAACGGGGTTGGCGTCCGACGCCTGCCGGCGGAAATGAGCGACCCCGTCCTCGACGACGAACTCGAAGCCGATCCGCTCGGCGAGCCGCCAGATGAAGTCCCAGTCGGTCTCGTTGTCCTGCTGCATGAACGCGTGCGGATCGCCGCTCGCGTCGGTATCGGGTTCGAAGCCCGCCTCCCTGACGATGCTCTCGACGATGTCGCTCGAGGTCTGGTTCTGGAACGTGCGAACGCGTCGCGACCGCTGCAGGGCGTGGGAGCGGTCGAAGCCGCGGACAAGGAGCTCGACGCTCCCGGGGCCGAAGTCGGCGTCGAGAGAGACGATGTCGCCCTTGAACAGCGACTTCGTGGTCAGCTCTGCGCGGGCACCGAGCCTGATCTCGAGGCGGCCGCCGATCGCGAACGGATGCTGATCGATGGGCTGGGGCGTCCCGTCGGTCTGCTTGGCGAACGTGGCGGTGAACGTGCACACGTCGGGGAGGCGCAGGTAGTTGAGAATCCGCACCTCGCGGACGCGGTTCGCGAGGGGCTCATCGATTTCATTGCCGTCGACGAGGATGCTGTAGAGCGCGACGTGTCTCTCGGGGGTGCTGGTGGCCATCTATTGATCGATCCTCGGGATGGTCAGAGCGGTGCCGCGTTTGAGGTGAAGCGGATCGTCGATGTCGTTGGCGGTCGCGATCGCCCGCCACTTCGTGGGATCGCGGTAGGTGTCGTACGCGATCGACTGGAGCGAGTCGCCAGTGTGGACCACGTGCGACCGGAGGCCGGCCGTCCCGCGCGTCGTCGGGTTCTGCGCCTGACCGACCGGCGAGGTCGGCTCGGCCTGCGCAAGCTCGAGTTCGACGAACGCGCGCACGGGTTCGCCGTTTGGATGGAACATCGCGTACTGGATCGAGATCGACATCGGCGCCGCCTTCGGCAGCTTCACCGACCCCCAGCTGAACGTGATGAACTTCGGCGCGCTGCCGTTTCCGTGCATCGCCTGCATCAGCTTGTTGGCGTCGCTCTTGACCGACGCATCCGGGCCGTCGAGCGAGGAGTCGAGCAGGAGCGCGACCTTGTAGGTCATCGGCATCCCCCCGCCGAACTCTGGGTCGGGGAAGTCGCGGCCCTGCGTCGGCTTGTACGTCCACACATTCGCCTTCGACACCGTGTAGGTCTCGGGGTTGAACCCACACTCGATCGAGTCGCCACCGTCGATCTCGAGTCTGGCCTTCTGGAAGCCGTTTGGAATCGCCATTTACGCGGGGAGGACGAGGCCGGAATGGGCGATCTCGAGCGTCTCGGTTCCGAACACAGCAGCCGAGTTGGCGTCGAACGACGGGCCGGTCCAGCGAACGGGAAACGCGTCGTGGAACGCGAACGTGCGTGTCTGGTTGGCGCCCTGGACGGTCAGCGTGAGGTCGCCTTGCTGTGCCTTCGTCTTGGTCTGGGCGAACCACATGAGCAACGCGTCCGAATCGGTGAGGCCGCGGGAGAGCACGAGGTTCGGGTGCCTGAGCCGGCCGGGGAGCTTGTGCGAGAACTCGTTGTTGCCACCCTCGGCGTACTCGAACACCTCGAACGACAGCTCGAGCCCCGAGCAGTGCGAGAAGTGCCCGACGGTGACCGAGCCCGGGAGCTCGATCTTGAAGATGTCGTTGGTGAACAGTTCCTCGCCGCGCATCTTTGGGGGCATCAGAAGGGGTGGGAGATCAGGCGGCCGAGCTGCTCGCGCTCCTCACGGGCGCGCAGCAGGACGTCGCGGTAGGCCGCGTCCGCATCGGGAGCGCGGTTGTGTGTCGGTGGCGGGTTGTGGTTGCGGTTATGCGGCGTCGCGGGTTGGGGCGCGACGGACGGGGCTGCGGGCGCCCGCGCGAGCGGCTTTGTCGCGAAGTCGTCGGCGGGCGCCCACAGAGGGGGCGGTTCCGGCGCCGAGGGGGCGCCTGCTGCGGGGCTGAGGGGTGCCGGGCGTTCGACGCGGTTGAGAGGCCGCGGTGGGGTCGGTGGCGCGGGTGGCGTCGGTGGCGCGGTTGGGGTCGGTGGTGCGGCGGCCAGGGTGACGCGTGGGAGCACGGCCGATGGCGCTGGAGCTACGTATTTGGTAGTTGGAACGCCATCGGCGGTCGGCGTTCGCGTTGGGGCGGGCGCGGGTGTGGGCTTGAGCGCCGCGATGGCGCGCCGGAGCAGCGAGGTCTTCCGGGGTGCCGGCGGGGTCGGGGCAGCGTCCCGGGGTGCCGGCGGGGTCGCGGCCGCGGCGAACGGTGGCGCTGACCGGGGTGCGCGCTGGATCGCCGGACGCGTCGGTGTGACCGTGTGTGTCGCGGCGGGCGGGCGCCGATGCGAGATCGCCGGGCGCACCGGCTGCGGCGCTCTCCTCGCGCCGACTGCGCGCGGCGTTTGGGAAGAAACCTCAGCATGGACGGGGTTTCTTCCCATTCGTACGGCCGGGGGCGCCAGATCGGGCGCGTCGGCGGGCGCGATCTCGCGCGGTTCGCTCGCCGCGGGCCGCGGGCCGGGGGCGAGGCGCTGACGTGCGGGGGGCGCCGGCGGGGATGCCGGCGCCGGGTCGCGGCGCATGCGCTGCAGTTGGCGCTGGACGGCTTCGATGGGAGGTGGCGGCTCGCGATGCGCCGGGGTGTGCGCGGAGGGCGGGGGAGCGGTGGCAGGTCGACTTGTTGTCTGCGGCGGCGGGGAGGCCGGCGGCGGCATCGCGGTGGACGCTGGGGCAGCAGTCGACTGTGGCGTCGCTGCCGGCGGTTCGGCGATACGCTGGACGGTACGCGCGATCGGCGCCACCGGGTTGGGCGGCGAGGCGGCACCCTCCCTGATCTCGGCGCCACGTCCGTACGCGGAGCCGCCGCGCGCGGTCAACCGGGCCACCCGTCGCGCCGTCCGCGCCGCCGACGACATCGGCGGCAGCGAGGCGAGCGGACCGGGGGTCACGTCCGGATGGGACAGCGCCTTTTCCGGATCGCCGAACAGCCACTCGAAGCTCGCCGGGCCGAGCCCGAGACTCTCGGGCGTGATCGCCGGCGCCGGTGGCGCGCCCGCAGCCTCGCGTGGCGCTTGGTTCTCGGCCACCGGGGCAGGCGCCACCGCGCGGGCGAGCCGAACACGCTGCGATTCGAGCGGCGCCACCGCGCGCTGCGGGGACGGTGGCGCCGGGGACTGTGTCACCGAGGACGGTGGCGAAGGGGACGACGTTGGGCCCGTGGGACGAAGGTCGGGATAGTTGCGACGAATCTCCCAGGCGCCTCCGAGGGCGGACGCCTGCGGCGAGTCCGACGGTGCCCGCAACACGCGCCGCCGCGCGGCAGCGAGGCGCGTCGCGGACCGCAAGAGCTTCGGCTCGCGCGCGGCCAAAACCCGTGACGCCATTCGGTGGCGGCGCGCCGGCGCGGCGCGCTGCCCGGCGCGGTCGGCCACGACCAGGAGCCGCTGGATGCCGGCGGGGAGGCTTGCCGATGTCACGTCCACGCTTCAGCCCTCAACGGACAGGCTGTCCGCCTCGGCGAGGAACAACCGCCGGTCGCGGTGCTCGAGGTCGAGGATCGTGTCGAGAGGCCAGTGAAAGTGATGGGCCAGACGGGCCGTCTCCGCGAGCAGGTCTCGCGGCGACGGCCCGGTCATTCCCCCAGGCGCTCGTCCTCGATCTCGGTCATATCGACCTCGAATCGCTGGGCGCACTGCGGACAGCTCACGATGCCGACGGCGTCGCCGTCCGAGTTCACGCGCTCGTAGAGCCGTTGCAGGTGGTCGAAGTCGGCAGCGAACAACCGCTCCATCAGCGAGGGCGTGATGTCGGTGACCGAGCCGATCCGCGTCACCGTACGGGCGAGGAGCAGGACGGAAAGATAGGCCGCGTTCGCACGCACGCTCGGATCGCGCAGCGGCTCGATCTCGTCCCGCGCCGTCGCGAGGCGCATCGTCCCTTGACGGTGTGTCTCGCCGTGCTCGTCCACATACCCCAAAGGGAGTGTGAAGCTGATCTCGGTCTGCATTCATCACTCACTGTGTGAGGTCGATTTCCTCGGAATAGAGCCGGACGGACTCGGTCAGCAGCGCGTTCGAGTTGGCGTCGACGCCCGAGGCGGCGTAGCTCAGGATCGAGGTCTTCTGTAGCGACCATGTTCTGAGGATCGAGCCGTCGAGGTTTAGGTAATAGATCTTGCAGTCCTTCTTGGAGTCGGGATCCGATCGACCCTTCTCATTCGTGTCCTTGAACCATTGGAACAGGACGCCCTGATCGTCGACGGCACGTTCGATCCCCCACTCGCCCGAGAGTGGATTCTTCCCGCCTCCCGAGCTGGGCTGGAGGTTCCCGTTTTCGTCCCATGTGTTGTGTGTGACGTTGTTCAGCGACATGCTGGGCGGATCGAACTTGTGGAACATCAGCGCCTCGGACACGCCGTCGATCTCCAACTTCAATAGATTTCCAACCTGTATATCGGCCATGACCGGCTCTCCTCAGTTGTGATTACTCAGCACCTTCTGCCGCCTCCGGGGCGCCACCTCCGGTGAACTGGCTCAGGCGGAACACCACGAATTCGGCGGGCTTGACCGGGGCGATCCCGACCTCGCAGACCACACGTCCCGCCTCGACGACCTCGGGCGGGTTCGTCTCGGCATCACACTTGACGTAGAAGGCTTCAGCGGGCGTGGCTCCGAACAGCGCCCCGCTCCGCCACACGTTCTTGAGGAAGTTGCCGACGCTGATCGACAGGCTCGTCCACAGGAACGGATCGTTGGGCTCGAACACGCTCCACTGCGTTCCGCTGATGATCGACTCCGAGACGAAGTTGAACAGGCGCCGGACGTTGATGTACCGCCACTCGGGGTCGCTCGAGAGCGTCCGTGCACCCCAGATCCGGATTCCCCGGCCAGGGAACGCCCGGACGCAGTTGACCCCGTTCTTGTTGAGGCTTCCCTGTTCGGCGTGGGTCACCTGGAACCCAAGGCCGTTGGCTCCCATCACGACTTCGTTGGCCGGCGCTTTGTGCACTCCCCGCTGTTCGTCGACGCGGGCCCAAACGCCCGCGATGTGACCCGAGGGGGGGATCGTCACCATCCGCCGCGTCAGCGGATCCATGACCTCGATCCACGGGTAGTACAGGGCGGCCATCTTCGAGTCGTAACCGGCCGCGTTCATCCGCCACTCATAGACCTCCTGGGGGCTGAGGTCCGGCGGGCAGTCGAGGATCGCCATCCGCTCGCCGGCGCCCTCACAGTGCGCGATCAGCTTGCCCTGCAGATCGCGCACACGGGCGCCGTCGCCCGCGGTGGCGAACTGCATGATGTCGGGCATCGCGATCATCGTGATCTCGTCGATCGCGGCCAGCCCGCCCATGCCCCGTCGCTTGGCCACGTCGCCGGCGAAGTCATCCGGTTGCACCTCGGAGGGCGCGGCCGACGGCACCTGTAGCGAGTACTTACCCGGCGCCAGCCGGACATCGGGCAGCGCCGCCCCCGTGTCCTCGAGCTTGATCAGCTTCGACTCGGCGTTCACCTTCGTGGCGATGTAACTGCGGCCCTTGCGTAGTGACACGCCCGGGTACTCCTCGCGGGTGGCACCCGTGCTGATCACGATCTTGTAAGTCGGGTCGCCCTCCGGAGGCGTCTCCTCCTCGCTGACCTCGACGTCGACCGAGCCGTCGGCGCCGTCGACGGCAACGGCGCGCAGCGCTTCAAGGCTCCTGTCGGTCGCGGCCGGCAGCGCCGCGCGCGCGGTCGCGTTGCCGTTCTCCTCGGCGCCGACGCGAACGACCCAGCACAGGCTGCCGCCGTTCTGGAAATAACCGTAGACCGAGTGGGCGAGATAGGCGCCCTCCATGAACGGACCGTTGTCGGGGTTCGTGGGGTCGCCATAGACCCGAGCGAACTGACTCCAGTTCGCGATCCGCATCGGCACGTTCACCGGACCACCGGGCGCGAGTCCGACGAACGCGGCCACCGCGGTACCGACTCCTTCGATTGGCTTCTTTCCGCTCGAGACCTCCTCGACGTACACGCCAGGGGTCAGATATGTGGGCATGATGCTCCTTCGAGTGTGTTACGTGAGAGGGAGGGTTGAAAACGGTTCATGCGGCGCTCCGGCGGCGCGTTCGCGCATTGGGCACGACGACATCTGCGCCGGCGCCCGGGACCGTGACCGTCGCCTCGGCCTCGTGGCCGGCGATCGTTCGCACGATCACCCGATGGGTTCCCGGCACGACCCGAGCGAACCGGAAGCGGCCGGCCAGGTCGCTGGCGGCCCATGCTCCGAGGTCCGGCATCGCGATCCACGCATGAGCGATCGGCTCGCCCCGCTCGTCGCGTACGGTCCCGCCAACTCCGTGCAGCTCCTCGATGTCCGTCCTGCGGCCGTCGGACCTCCGCATGCGGATCGTGTGCGTCCGCACCTCCGGTCCGCGCTCGAACCTGGCTCCAGACTCGATCGCGATCTGGACGACGTAATCGATCGACGCCTTGTACTGGCCTCCGACGGCGCTCCAGAAGTCCGCCTTGTCCTCACGCGGGCGTCCGACCGACGCTTCGAGCGGGCCTCGCACTCCGCTCGCCCGCTCGCCGAGCAGATCGTCGGGCAGGCGGGCGTTCGAGAACAGGATCGCGAGCACCTGTGAGAGCAGCCGATGCTCATCCTCGACCGCCTTCGTCCACGCGGTCACCGCGTACGTGAGTGCCAGTCGCAGCGGCGGCGAGACCAGCGCTCCGGCACGCACCTCGGGGCTGGTCGTCGCACGGTCGCGCGCCTCGCGGATGTCGTAGAGGAACAGGTTGACGGCGGGTCCGCTGAGCTTTCCCGACCACTCCCGCGACGGAGCATCGAACGAGATCTCAACGCCATCGAAGCCGTGTCGCCGCAGGTCCGAACGCAACAGGCCGCGCAGACCCTCGTCGAGATCCGCGATCGCGGTGCTCAAAGGGACGTCGACGATTGCGCTCATTGCTCGACCTGCACTCGGCTGAAGACCAGGCGCACGGACTCGTAGTTCTCGTGGACCGCGTACTGGTCGACCATGCACTCGGCCATCGCCACCGTCAGCCGGCGGATCCAGCCCAGGGGTGTGAGCTTGCGCACCACGAGCGTTCCGGAGATCCCGGGAGCGCCGTCGAACAGGGCCTTGGCGAGGACCGGCGAGTTGGCGTCGATCGGACGCGTGAGCTCAAGCGCGGTCGTCGTGCCCCGCAGGTCGCGCTCGAGGTTCCACGCGGACACGGCGGCGCCGTCCACCAGGCCCTGAAGCGTGAGCGCGACCGGCGGCTCATCTTCGATCTTGCGAGCGCGGCGCAGCAGAGCCAGGGTCGACGCATTGCCGGCGACGCGCTGGAGCGCGAACATCGACGCGGGGCCGGACGCACCAGCAGCACGACCTGCGACCCCGGAGCGAGTACGCGTCGTGGACGACCTTGGGGATCCCCTCGTCGCGCTCATCGTCCCGAGACGCACTTGGCCGGTCGGCTCGCCCCGGGCGGTAGGCATTGGTGGAGGACTATCGGTTGCTGGCCGCCACGGATCGCGAACGTCTCGACGTTGGCGACGCGGTTGGCCGCGCTCACCTCGATCCGGAGCGACGCGCCCGGCCGAAGCGGGGCATGCTGGAACGTCGACGCCAGAACCACCTGGCGATGGCGAGGCGCGAACGCGCGCTCACCGAACGGGCAACCGCCGCCGCGGCAGGTGACTGTCACCTTCCCGCCGCGGGGTACACCCGTGACCGTCAGCTCGCTGAAGACGGTCGAGCTGCCGCTGAAGCTGGCGGTGAAGGGGATTCCAGCCTTGATCCGTGGGTACCTGAACGTCACTCCTCGAGTCACATGGCTCGTCCCGCGCAGTGACAGAGTGCTCGAGAGGGAATAGTGCTCGGTGAGCAGTCTCCGTCCGGCCTGGTTGAGCCCGACCCTGACGGTCACGCGGCTTCCTGAGTGCACCGAGTACGAGCCGGCGGCAACCTTGACTGCGCGACGGTGCTTTGCCGCCACGCGCGAGGTGAGGCCGATCGTTCCGGCGCACGTACCGGGGCCGGATCCTCCGCCGCAAGCGATCGTCAGCGACAGCGCCGGACCGGTCGTCGACGCCCGCGCGATCGAGGCCGTCAGCGGCGGCAGGGTGATGAACGCGCCGTCGGCGGATGTCGTCTGCCCGTCGCGATTCGTCGCCACGACGTCGAAGTGGTAGGTCTTGTTCGGCTGCAGACCCGTGAGCGCTGAGGTGAACGGCGCCGGGGCGTTTCCGGCCCCGAGGTCCTGTGGCGACGTGCTCGAGCCGTAGCTCGGCGTCAGGCCGTAGTTGACGACGACGGTGGCGTCTTGGAGATTGGGGTTCACCGCACCGGTGATCGCGGCGGTCGTCGTGGTGATCCCGCCGGCCGAAATCCCGCTCGGAGAGGGAGGCGCTACCTGATAGGCGCCTGAATCACAGGTCGATCCGACAGGCCTAGCCGCGCCGCGCTGATCGCTACCGAACACGCATGTGCGGACGTGATGGATCGCGGCGCTGCCGGGCTGGAGTGCGATCGTCTCGGTTGGGCCGCCGTTGTTCGCCAGTGGCGCCAACCTCGGATCTGCCCGCAGGAATCCAGCGGGGCAGGAGTTGCCGCCGAACTCGACGTTGCCGCCCTGGTCGGTAACCACGCCCGTGCAGTTCTGGTTGGGAGAGGCGCCCGCGTTCGACGCGACGATCGAATTCGCGGCGGTGACGGTGCCGCCGTCGCCGGCGATTCCGCCGCCCAGTCCGGGCGCGCTATTGGATGCGATCGTCACGTGGGTGAGCGTGGTGCCCATCCCACTCTGCTCGATGCCTCCGCCGTTGCCTGGCTTGGTCGGACCCGGGGTGAGGCCTTGCGGGATGCCGCCGCCGCCGGGGGCGCCGGACGATGCGGCTGCGTTGCCCGTGATCGTCGAGTTCGAGATGGTCATATTGGTGTTCGAGTCGATGGCGCCGCCCGAGCCGCCGGGGCCGCCAAGCCCACCGGTGCCGCCTCGGCCCGTGCCGCTGCCATTACCGCCGGCTCCACCATCGCCGCCTGCGCCGGTCCTGTTGGCGGCGATCGTGCTCGTAGAGATGACAAGCGGACCCGTGCTCTCGATCGCGCCGCCCGCGCCCCCGAACCCGCCGTCAGAACCCTGGCCACCATCGGTGCCGCCGGGCGTGTCTCCGCCCCGCGCGCCGGTCGCTCCACGGCCGGTGGTGTTGCCGCTGATCGTCGAGCCGATGATCGTCAACGTCCCGAGGTTGCTGATCGCGCCGCCGCTCCCGCCGCTGCCCGAGATGCCACCGCCGTTGCCTGCCTTGCCGGGTGTTCCGGACGCTCCGTCACCGGTTGTGTTACCGGTGATCGTCGAACTCGCGATGGTGAGCGTGCCGGTGTTGCTGATTCCTCCTCCGCCGCCACCGTCCCCGCCCTCGCAGCCTCCGGGATTGTTGTTCGTGCAGTTGGAGCTGGTCGCACCCGCGCTCGTGCGGTTTCCGGTCACGATCACGCGTGTCAACGCGAGCGTTCCGGCGTTGGCGATGCCACCTCCGGGGACCCCGTCGAGGCCCAGGCCGAGGCCGCACATCTCGATGCAGACCTGGCCGGATAGACCGCCGGTGATCGCCACGTCGCTGATCGACGCGCGCACACCTGCGGCGACGACAACCACCTGGGACATCCCGCCGCCGGTGATCGTCGTCGTCCCGGCGCCGGCACCGGCGATCGCGGCATTGCCGGTCAGCGACAACGGACCGCCGGTCAGAACGTAAACCCCGGTGGGGACGTCGATCGTCGTGGTCCCGGAGGCCGTCGTCGGCGCGCAGTCGGGCTCGGGTGTGCCGTTGGCGTACAGCGTGGCCTCACGGAGCGAGCAGGTCCCGTTGCCGGGTTGCGCCTCGTCGAGCGTGGTGTTGACCCTGACGGTGGAGTCGGCGGCCGCCACGGGCGGACCGGCAGCGGCCAGCGCCATCGCCACGGTCCCGGCCGAGAGCAAAGTCATCAGATGTCTGGCAGCTTTCATTTGCGACGCAAGACGCGTTCGCGCCGGCAAACCTTCCAGACTTCTATTCGCCTCTCACGTCGGCGTAGAACCGCTCGAAGTCGGCCTCGAGCGTCAGCCGACCCTGCTTGCCGTATTCCTGGGCCACCGCGCGCACCAGGTGGCGCATCTCGATTTGCGTGTCCTCGTCGGCGGCGCTGAACGCTGCGGCGAGCGAGCAGTTTCGGATTGCGCCGCCCGAGAGCTTGAATCGGGTGGCCAGGAAATCCAGGTCGACATCGTCGGCGATCGGCGCCGCCGGGGGGAGCACACGTGCCCAGATGCGCCGCCGGTCGTCGGGCTCCGGGAACGGGAAGTCGATCACGAAGTCGAGCCGGCGGACGAACGCATCGTCGAGGTTGCGACGGAAGTTCGTGGCGAGGATCACCGCTCCCGGATATGCCTCCATCCGCTGGAGCAGATAGGCGACCTCGATGTTCGCGTAGCGGTCGTGCGCATCCGAGACCTCCGAACGCTTGCCGAACAGGGCGTCGGCCTCATCGAAGAACAGGATCGCGTTTGAGCCGTCGGCGGCGCTGAAGATCCGCTCGAGGTTCTTCTCGGTCTCGCCGATGTACTTCGATACGGTGCCCGCGAGGTCTACGCGGAACATCTCGAGCCCGAGCTCGGCGCCGAGCACCTGCGCCGCCATCGTCTTGCCGGTGCCGGACTCGCCGGCGAACAGGACCTTGATGCCCTGAGTCCGGGAGACGGTCGCCTCGTAACCCCACTCCGACAGCACACGGTCGCGGTGACGAAGGTAGGCGGAGACCGATCGCAGGACTTCGAGTGGGCGCTCCGCGAGCACGAGGTCGCTCCAGGCGTACGCAGGCTCAAGCCGCGTCGCGAGCTCCCCCAGGCTCGACGAGGAGGCGTGTCTGGCTCCCATGTCGAGATCGGAAGGCAGAGGCGCCGGCTCACCGCGGGAGCGGGCGGCGATGACGCTCACCTCGCCGGCCGCCCGGATCTGCTCGATCGAGAGCCTGAACTTCGCCGCCACCTCGCGAGCGTCGTCCGTGCCGGTGAAGTGCAACCACGCGCGACGGCGCTCGGCGAAGGCAGGCCCGGGAACCTCGACGACGAGCGTGGTGCGCTCGCTTAGCGCGAGGGCATCGCGTCGCGACCCGGCGATCAAGACGAGCCGATCCGGACTCTCGTCGATCGTGCGCAGCAGGCGCCCGCGCTCGGCGGGGGACAGGTCCTCGAGGCCGTCGATGGCGAGCAGTGCGTGCTCGAGTGCGCCCGCGAGACGCGCGTCGGCGAGCGCGTCGGGTCGATCCAGCTCGCGGGCGGCCAGCAGGACCACCGGGCGCCCGGCCGCCGCGGCGAGGACCGCCCCGGCATCCGGGCCATACGCCACCAGGGGCAATCGCGTCTCGGCCGCGAGCAGCACACTGAGCCGCTCGGTCGCCGCGGGCCGGCCGGTCAGATCGTCCGGCGAGATGTGGCGCAGAGACGTGCCGGCCGCCGCGTCCGCGAGCTCCACGGCGCCGAGCAGAAAGGCCGCGAGACGGTCGGCGACCTTCACCTGCCGGTCGGCCAGGGTGGTTGCCGATTCGGCAGCGAGCAGGCGGATCGCGCCGCGGCGCAAGAGCGGCGCTCCGGGTGAGAAGCGCGCCAGCACCTCGTCGGCGGACAGGCTCTCGTCCGAGAGCAGGTCGGCCGCCAAGCGCGGGCTCGCCAGCTTGCGCGTGACGTCGTCGTGGAGATACGCGTACAACCGGCCGAAACGCGGCTCGAGCTCGGGCGCCGCACACAGCGCGAGGACGATGTGGTCGATCGGCCCGAGACCCAAGCGTTCCGCGGCGAGCACCAGCGCCGGCGTCGCGGGCGGTTCGCCGCCGTCGGCCGCCAGGGCGAGCGCGTGCTCGTCGGAGATGTACAGCCCGCGCAACGCGTCGTGGGGATCGGCGCCGCGCGCGACCGCGGCGTGCACCGCCTCCCGGAGGCGCGCGTCCAGGAACGTGAAGCAGTCGTTAGATGCCGCGAGCGACGTCTTCGGCCTCCCGCTCGAGTGAGTCCCCGGGTTGCGACACCGTCAGCGGTCCGTCGCTCGACGCACCGCGCTGCTGGACGACGTGGACCAACTCGTGGGCGAGGAGTTCACGCCCGCCTCGCGTCCCCGGTTGGTACTCGCCGGGTCCGAAGAAGATGTCGCTGCCTACGGTGAATGCGCGGGCCGACACCGATCGGGCGAGCGCGGCCGCATCCGCGTCCTGGTGGATTCGAACGTCGCGCAGCGAATCACCGAGTGCGGCGCCCACATCGCCGGTGACCGCCCGGTCCGCGGGCCGGCCGCCGCCGCGCGCCGCGGCGATCGCGGCTTCGACGTCAGGGTGCACGACGCCACCGGGGAGGATCCCGTCGCCGTCGCGCATGCGTGCGATCGTCCTCGTGAAGCCACGATTGCCTACCGCCGACGCGATCCGCGCCAGCGGCTGGGCGCGCTCCGGTTGGCGAGGCGGCGAGGGAGCGCGCTCGCGCTCGGACGCTGAGTCATGAAGGTTCTCGGACGACATCGTGCGGGTTAAGACGCACCGGGAAGGTTCGGCCTTCCAGGCTCGTCTCCTCAGATGTCTGACGACTGATGATTTATGTGGGGATTTCGATCAGCTGACCTGGACCTTGCCCGTGTTACCGGGGGTCGAGATCGTGATCAGGCCGCCCCAGGCGCACATCGCCTGGCATCCCTGATGCAACGCCGGACGGCCGCCGATCTTGACCTTGGTGGCGCCCGGCGTCCATGGCGTGTTGACCGCCGGCGTGCATGGCGCTGGGGTGAACGTTCCGGCCTTGGCCGCGGTGGCAGCGGCGACGGCCGGATTGGCGATCGCTCCGCACATACCGAACGACGGGATGTTCGCCAGCGGGACGTAGTCGTCGATCGTTCCGGCCGGGGCGTCGGCGTTGACCGGAGTCCCTTTCGGAGTGGTCCCGAGCGGCACGGAGACAGGTGGCATGGCCATCGAGCACGAGATCGTCGCGGTGGAACTGACCAGCGGCGGCATCGCGGGCCACTGTACCCCCGGCGGGGAACGGGCGCAAACGTCCGGGCTAGGAGTGGCTGACGTGTTCGGCGAGATGGTGCTCGACGACCTGCGGTTCCAGGAGCTCGTCGGCGAGGCGCGGACGCGGATCGCCCGTCACTCGCCGGAATGGACCGAGCACAACGTGTCCGACCCCGGGATCACGTTGATCGAACTATTCGCATGGTTCACCGATGTCCTCGCGTACCGCATCGACCGGATCCCGGAGCGGCTGCACCTCGCGCTGCTCGACCTGATCGGGATCACGCCCGCGCCGCCCCGGCTCGCTCGTACTCGTATTCGCCTGATGCTCGAACGGCCCGCCGCTGGAATGACGATTCCGGCGGGCACCGAGGTTGCCGCCCCTCGGACGGCCGGCCAGGACGCGATCGTGTTCGGCACGACGGAATCGGTCACGTTCCCGGCCGACGAACTGTCGGTGCACGCGCTCGACCCGCCCGCTCCCGACCAGCCGTTGCTCGTCGGGTTCGATCGCGCACTGTCCGGTTTCGTGATCCGCATCGAGGTCGACGGGCCGCCTGCCGACGGGCTCGCACCGCCGCCCGTTTGGGAGGCGTCGGGCCCGGCCGGCACATGGTCAGAGGCGGCCGTGGTGGACGACGAGACGGACGGTCTGCTGCTCGGGAGCGGCGCGATCACGCTCGACATCCCGGAGCAGGCCGCGCCCGCGGTCCTCGACGGACACGAGCTGCACTGGATTCGATGCCGCGGCGTCGGCCGTTCGGGGCTCGTGGCGGCGCGGGCGTTCGTCGTCGGCGTCACCGTTCCGGCCGCGCACAGCGGTGCGGTCATCGATGAGTCGCTCGGCGTCAGCGAGGGAGTTCCCGGCGTCGCGTATGCGCTGCGGCACCGGCCCGTGCTGGCGCTGGAGCCGGGGGAGACGCTCGAGGTCCGCGAGCCCGGTAGCGACACCTGGACCCACTGGCAGCCGGTGAGCACTTTCGCGTCGAGCGGCAACCAGGACCGCCACTTCATGCTCGATCGAATCCGGGGCGAGATCCGCTTCGGGCCCGCGATCCGTCAGCCCGAGGGCGGCTGGCGCCGGTTCGGCGCGGTGCCGCCGGCGGGCTCGGCGCTTCGCTTCAGCCGGTACCGCTACGGCGGCAGTGCGGCCGGCAACGTCGCCGCCGGCGCGCTGAGTCTGCTCGCGTCGCCGATCGCCGGCGTGGCCAGCGTCACGAACCCGCAGGCCGCGGGAGGCGGCTCCGACGCAGAATCGCCAGACAGCGCACGACGGCGCGCGGCGCTGGAGCTCCGCACTCGGTCGCGAGCGGTGACGGCGGAGGATCTTGAGCGCCTGACGCTCGGGGCTTCAACGCGGGTGGCCCGCGCGCTCTGTGTCGCGCCGCGCGGCGACGGTCCCGTCCGCGTCAACGTGCTCCCGCGCGTCGAGCCGGCAGACCGCCTGCTAGCGATCGAGGAGCTCATGCCCGACCAGGGGTTGATGGAGCGGCTCGCCGAGAAGCTCGAGGAGCGTCGCCTTATCGGCACGAGCGTGCTGCTGACGCCAGCGCGCATAAGAGGCGTGAGCGTGGCCGTCGAGGTGCGCGTCACGCCACTCGCCGACCTCGAGCGTGTGCGACAGGACGTGGAGCACGCGCTGTACACGTACCTGAATCCGCTGATCGGCGGATCACCCGACGGACCGGGAGCGGGCTGGCCGGTCGGGCGCGCGGTAAATCAGGGCGAGCTGTTCGGGATCGTGTACGGCATCAGCGGCGTCGAGTCGGTGGTCGTCCTGCGCATGTACGAGACCGACCTGCGCACCGGCGAGCAGGCGGCGCAGCCGACGGACAGCCGGATGCAAATCGAACCGGACGAGCTGGTCGCGTCCGGCCGGCACTTCGTGCGTGCGGTCGCGGGGAGCTAGATCGTGGCCGACGAGATCCACGCGAACGGCGCCGGGACCGGTGCCTTTGTCACATTCGCGGGTGGCGGCTTCGGCACGCTCCAGATCGAGCGGGCAATCGGGGCCGACCCGGCTCCCGAGCCTGTTACCGGCCGCGGATACCTGCGCGGGCATCTGCCGGCGATCTACACCGAAGGCGACTTCGCGACGCGGCTCGTGTCGGCGTTCGAGTCCGTACTCGACCCATTGGTGGCGACGCTCGACAACCTTCCCGAGCATTTCGACGCCGCGTACGCGCCGCGCGACGTGCTCGAGCTGATGACCGACTGGCTCGCGCTCGAGCGCGACGAGCTTCGCTCGGGAGAAGAGCGTCGCCGCATCCTCCAGAGGGCGCCGGAGCTCATGCGCCTGCGCGGGACGAAAGCGGGCATCGAGCTCGCGCTCGAGCTGGCGTTCCCGGCCGTGCCGTTCAGGGTGGAGGACTCGGGTCGGGTGAGCTGGTCGCTCGACCCCGACGGCGACTGGAAGGGCGCGCCTGCGGCCTTCGTCATCTACTGCGACATGCCGCTCCCCGAGGACAGGCAGGCCGCGGTCGCGCGCCTCATAGATCAGGCCAAACCGGCGCACGTCGCTTATCGGCTGCGCGTACGGTCGGCCGAGTCGTCGGAGGGAGGGGGCGCGTGAGGGTGTGCAACGCGTGCGGGCGGGAGAACCCGGACGACTCGGACTTCTGCGTCTGCGGCGAGTACCTGCGCTGGGAGCCGACGAGCCACGTGCGGGCGGTTCCGCCGGCCGGCGCCGGCCGTGCCGCGGTGGCGGATCGGCACGAGACCGTCGACGTGGCGGACGCGGTCGATCGCGACGAGTCCGGCGACATGCGCCGAGCCGTCGGCCCGGTCGATCCGAACGTGACACTCCCGCCGATCGCGGTGCCGGAGGCGGACGGACGTGCCCACGGCGCCGCCGCGCTAACCCTACGCCCGCCCGACGGGGACGACGCCTCGTCCGAGGCCGTCGCGGTCCGGGTCGAGCCAGGCGCGCGGTCGACGATCGTCGGACTGATCCGCAACCAGTCCGACGTGGTCGACAACTTCGATCTGAGCGTCAGAGGGCTGCCGGATGGCTGGTGGACGGTCACTCCCGCCACCGCCTACCTCGTCCCGTATGGGACCAGCGGAACCTACGAGCAGCAAATCGAGATCCACCTACACCCGCCGCGAGCGCCCGAGGCGCACGCACGAGCGTGGCCGTTCGAGGTCGTCGCGGTATCACGCGCCCACGGCGGGGAGGCCGCGGCCGCGCCGGCGAGCGTCGGCGTCAGCCCGTACGTTGACATCGCCGCCGAGCTGCATCCGGAACGTCGTTCGGGACGGCTCAAAGCGCGCTACACACTGACCGTCCGCAACCGCGCGAACGCGCGCGCCGAGGTTGCGGTCGGCGCCGAGGACACCGACGGCGAGTGCGAGTTCCGCTTTGCTCAGCCGAGCGTCGCGATCGAGCCGGGGAATGCGATCGAGTGTCCGTTCACGTGTCTTCCGCCACGCCAGATCTGGCTCGGTCGCGCGCTCGAACGCCGCTTCCAGGTGTCCGCCACGCCGGTGGGAGTCGAATTGCCGGCGCCGCTGCCGCCGCGAAACGGCATCTTCCGGCAGCGGCCGTGGTTGCCGTGGTGGCTCGCGATCGTCGTCCCGGTCGCGGTCGCGGCGGCTGTCGCGCTCCTGTCGTTGCTGCCCAAGCAAGCTGCGGTGCCGAACGTGAAGGGCGCTGCCAACGTATTCGCAGCCCAGAAGCTGCTGAACAACGCGGGATTCCAACTCGCGCCGCGGACCACCGCGATCGTCGACGCGACCAAGCGGCCAGGCACCGTCGCCGATCAGTCCCCCCGCGCCGGCGCGAAGGCCAAGCGAGGGTCGGTCGTCACGGTGGCGGTCTACACGGGCTCGGGCAAGGTGGCCGTCCCGTCGGTGGTGGGGGCGACCCCGGGCCTCGCCGACCAGGCGCTCCGGGCTTCCCAGCTGACTCTCGGCGCGGTCAATCCGCAGCCGCTCAACCCGACCGGCAAGATCCGCTCTCAGATTCCACTGGCCGGTACGAAGGTCGCGGCGGGCACCGCGGTCGCCGTGTTCATGTCGCCGGGCGGCGCCGTCAAAGCGGCGCACGGGAATCGCGGTGCCGCGTCCACCGCCGCGGTCGCCGCCACGGCGGCCGGGGCGGCGACGCCAGCCGCGCTGGCTGCGGTCGCGGCGCAGGCCGGCAAGGGTCCGATCGCGATCCCGCCACTGCGCGGTGACCCCACCGCCGCCGCGGGCAAGCTCTCGCAACTCGGGCTCGTGCCGGTCCCGACCAAACGCCTGGCGACCGTCCCCATCGGAACGCTTGCGGGAACGGTGCCGCCCGCGGGTGCGAAGGTGCCAAAGGGAGCCCAGGTCGACCTCCTGATCTCGAGCGGGTCGCCCCAGCTCGCGTACGACGACGGCAACGCCGTTCACGTGATCGACCCGACGACCGGCAAGGCTACGGGCAGCGTGGCGGCCGGCCCTGGCCCTGCCGTCGAGGCATCATGGAGCCCTGACGGCACGCACCTCGTCGAGTCGGAGGCCGGCCGTCTCGTCCTAATCCAGCCGAACGCACGCGGCGCGGCGCCGTTTGAGCTGACCCCGCCGATGCCCGGAGTCGAGGACCTCAATCCTTCGTTCGCGCCGACGACGAAGGCGCTGATCCTCGCGTTCGTCCAGCGGAGCTCCAACGGCGCGCGGCTGTGTTTCGCGACGATCGGCAGGTTCGCGCTGAACTCGGACTGCACCGCCGCACCCGGCTGGGATCTTGGGGGCCAGGTCGTGTGGTCGCCGGACGGCTCGACGATTCTCGTGCTCGGAACACGCAACCACGGTGCGAACTTCGGCCTGCTCGCGTTCACGAGCAACGTGCCGTTCTCGACGCACGCCGCCGACTGGGGCCACGGGAACCTGCAGACGAACGCGTCGGTGGCAGGACAGGGGGTGTTCGCGGGAGCGTTCTCGCCCGACGGGAAACGGATGGCGCTGGTCTCGAACATCGGGAGCACCGACTTTCATCTGTACGTCGTTCCCGCGGGAACGTTTTCACCATCGCCGGCCCAGCAACTGCCGGTACGCGCGTGTCAGGTGAGCTGGCGGTCCGACGGGCAGGAGCTCGCGGTGATGCAGCCCGACGGCCTGTGCGGCCCGACCGCGACCGGCACGATCGTCGGCGTCGATCTGTCGAGTCCGCGGATGCCGACCACGCTCGCCACGCGTGCCGCCCATCCGGAATGGCAACCGGTGGCCAATGGTGGCTGACTCTGAACCGCGGACCGGGCAGCTCGTGCTCGTTCTCCCTGACGGCGGTCGTGTGCCGGTCGAGGATCACATGACGATCGGGCGCAGCGCCGAGGCGACGATCAGGCTTGACGATTCGACGGTTTCCCGCCGTCATGCGCGTATCGCGGTCGGGTCCGGAGGTGCGGTGATCGAGGACGCCGGATCGCGGTTTGGCGTGTTTGTCGATGACGAGGCGCTGTCCGGGCCGCGCCGGCTGGCGCCGGGGAGCACCATCAGGCTTGGCAACGCGGTGCTGCGGGTCGAGGCGGCGGGGCCCGCGCCGTGGAGCGGCGAGCGCGGCGAAGAGTCCGGGGCGAATCCGAACGCGACGATCGTCGTCCCGGTCGGCGCCACGCGTGACGGGCTCAGAGCAGCACCCTCGGCGGCCGACGGATCGATCCGCCCACGGCTCCGCTCGGGCTGGGCGCTCAAGCGGATCGCCGACGATCCACACGACGCGCGATACGTGCTGCGCGATCTGCGCACCAACGCGTTCCTGCGCGTCGACGATGAGGATGCGGGGCTTCTTCGCATGCTCGACGGTCGCCGGACGATCGGCGAGCTACTGGCCGAGGCGACCACGCTGCTCGGACCGGCAGGCGCCGGAAGGCTCGCCCGCCTGATCGCCGACCTCGGCGATCGCGGGATGCTCGACGGCGTCGCAGCGACCCCGAGGGTCGAGGCCGAACCGAGCCTTGTGCGACGCGTGCTCACGCCGCGCGAATGGACATACGAGTGGGTCGGCGGATGGTTCGAGCGTGCTTACGCGGGCTGGGGCCGCGTGTGGTTCTCGCCGCTGTCGGTGACCGGGCTGATCCTCCTGTCGCTCGCCGGGTTGGTCACGTTCTCCTACCTGATCGGCGCGCGCTACGGGACGCCGCTGGTCGTGGCGCATCGTCTCCTGCTCGGCGGGCTCGTGTTCATCGCCGGGCGCTTCCTCCTGGTGGCGCTCCACGAGACCGCGCACGGAGTGACGCTCGCACATTACGGACGCCGGACGCAGCGCGCGGGCTTGCGGCTGGTGATGATCTTCCCCTACGCGTTCGTCGACACGAGCGAGGCGTACTTCGAGCCCCGCGCCCACCGGATCGCGGTCAGCGCGGCCGGCCCGCTGTCGGACTTCTCCTGCGGCGCCGCGTTCGCGATCGCGTGCGCGCTTGCGCCCAGGGGCAACGTCCGCGACGTCTTCTTCCAGCTCGCATTCGCGGCGTACGTCGGTGCGTTCTTCAACGCGAACCCGTTCCTCGATCGCGACGGGTACCAGATCCTCAGCGACTGGCTCGGTCAGCCACGGCTGCGCGAGCAGGCGCGGGCCCAGCTGTCCGCGCGCCTGTCGGGACGCGCATCGGAGGCGGACGGGTCATCGCTGCTCGCGCGGTACGGGATCGCCGGTCTGGTGTGGTCGCTGATCGGAGCCGGCTTCGTGCTGGTGCTCTCGCTGCGGTACTACGACCGTCTGTCCGCGCTCGCGCCGCACAGCCTCGTGGTGGCGGGCTTCATCGGGTTCTTCGCGTTGCTGCTGATGCCGGTGGCGGTGGCGCTGGGCGTGCCCCTGTTCCGGCGAGCGCGATTCGGGACCGCGGAGGTGAACCGTGTCGTCCGGTGATTCTGAGAACCCCGCCGCCGGCAAGCTGAT
>Ga0335076_10001532_pt1 | contig 22418 bp, 19 predicted proteins | sample Lox_Sample_25_FD_206717 | JGI IMG/M metagenome (GOLD analysis project Ga0335076, IMG submission 206717) | Soil microbial communities from Loxahatchee National Wildlife Refuge, Florida, United States - Lox_Sample_2.5 | ecosystem: Environmental > Terrestrial > Soil > Wetlands | place: USA... | reverse complement strand
ACTTCCCGCACAAGGACCTGCGCCGGGCCCGGGCTGCCGCGCAGAACATCATCCCGACCAGCACCGGTGCGGCCAAGGCCACCGCGCTGGTGCTGCCCGAGCTGAAGGGCAAGCTGGACGGGATGGCCATGCGGGTCCCGGTGATGGACGGCTCAGTGACTGACCTGGTCGTGCAGCTGACCCGCGAGGTCAGCAAGGACGAGGTGAACGCGGCGTACAAGGCGGCCGCCGAGGGCACGCTCAAGGGCTACCTGCACTACACCGCGGACCCCATCGTGTCCTCGGACATCGTCGGCACCCCGTGGTCGTGCACCTTCGACTCCGCGCTGACCATGACGTTCGGCGACCAGGTCAAGGTGATCGGCTGGTACGACAACGAGTGGGGTTACTCCAACCGGCTGGCCGACCTGACCGCGCTCGTCGGCGCCCAGCTCGGATGAAGCGCATCGACGATCTCGAGGTGGCCGGGCAGCGGGTGCTGCTGCGCGCCGACCTGAACGTGCCGCTGGACGGCGAGCGGATCACCGACGACGGCCGGATCCAGGCCAGCCTGCCGGTGATCAGCAAGCTGGCGAGCCGCGGCGCGCGCGTCATCATCTGCGCGCACCTGGGCCGGCCCAAGGGCGATGGCTACCCGGCCCGGGCCGCGGGCGGCCCGTCGCTCCGCCCGGTGGCCGCCCGGCTCGGCGGGCTGCTCGGCCAGCCGGTGGCGTTCGCCACCGACGTGGCCGGTGAGTCGGCTGCGGCCACCGCGGCCGGGCTGGCCGACGGCCAGGTCGCGCTGCTCGAGAACGTGCGCTTCGAGCCCGCCGAGACCAGCAAGGACGACACCGAGCGGGCCGGGCTGGCGTCCCGGCTGGCCGGGCTGGCCACGCTGTACGTGGGCGACGGGTTCGGCGCGCTGCACCGCAAGCACGCCAGCGTGTACGACGTGCCCGGGCTGCTCCCGCACGCCGCCGGGGACCTGGTCATCGCCGAGATCGGGGTGCTGCGCCAGCTCACCACCGACCCGCCGCGGCCGTACGTGGTGGTGCTCGGCGGGGCCAAGCCGTCGGACAAGCTCGCGGTCATCGGCAACCTGCTCGGCAAGGCGGACCGGCTGATCATCGTCGGCGGCATGTCCTACACGTTCCTGGCCGCGCAGGGCTACGAGGTGGGCCAGTCGCTGCTCGAAGCGGACCAGATCCCGCAGGTCTCCGCCGTGCTGGCCGAGGCGGCGAAGCGCGGCGTGGAAGTGGTGCTGCCGGTCGACCTGGTGGCCGCGGACCGGTTCGCCCCGGACGCCGACCACCGGGTGGTCCGGGTGGGCGAGTTCCCGCCGGACCGGGAGAGCCTGGACATGGGCCCGGCCACCCGGGCGCTGTTCACCCAGAAGCTGGCCGACGCCAAAACCGTGTTCTGGAACGGGCCGGCCGGCGTGTTCGAGTTCCCGGCCTTCTCGGCCGGCACCCGGGCGCTGGCCGAGGCGATCAGCGCGGTCAACGGGCTGACCGTGGTCGGCGGCGGCGACTCGGCCGCGGCCGTCCGGCAGCTCGGCTTCCCGGCCGACGCGTTCACGCACATCTCCACCGGGGGCGGGGCCAGCCTGGAGTACCTGGAAGGGCGCACGCTGCCCGGGCTGAGCGCGCTCGAGGCGGACTGATGGCCGGGCCCGCCCGCAAGCCGCTGATGGCCGGCAACTGGAAGATGCACAACACGCACTTCGAGGCGATGACGCTGGTCCAGAAGCTGGCCTTCACGCTCAGCAACGAGGACTACGACGCGGCCGATGTGGTGGTACTGCCGCCGTTTACCGCGCTGCGCAGCGTGCAGACCCTGGTGGCCGGGGACAGGCTGCGCATCGGCTACGGCGCGCAGGACCTGTCCCAGCATGACAAGGGCGCGTACACCGGCGACGTGTCCGGGCCGATGCTGGCCAAGCTGGGCTGCGCGTATGTGCTGGCCGGGCACTCCGAGCGCCGCCAGTACCACAACGAGGACGACGCCCTGGTCAACGCCAAGGTGAAGGCCGCGCTGCGGAACGAGCTGACCCCGGTCCTGTGCGTCGGCGAGCACCTGGACCAGCGGCAGGCCGGGCAGTGCGTGCCGGTGGTCATCGGCCAGCTCGACGGCGGGCTGGCCGGGCTGACCGCGGAGCAGGTGGCCGGGCTGGTGATCGCTTATGAGCCGGTTTGGGCGATTGGGACCGGTGAGGTGGCGTCGCCGGAAGACGCGCAGGAGGTGTGCGCCACGATCCGGGGCAGGATTTCCGAGGGTCGTGGCGACGAAGTGGCCGCGAGTGTGCGTATTCTGTATGGCGGGTCGGTGAAGGCCAACAACATCGCTGCGATAATGTCGCAGCCCGATATTGACGGCGCGCTGGTCGGTGGCGCAAGCCTCGATGCAGGCGAGTTCGCCACGATATGCCGGTACCGGAAACTGGCCGTTGGTGCCTGATCCGGGACTGGACCAGGTACGCAGGGGCATCCGGAGGGTTAAGGCACGGCAGTGGTTATCGGTATTTCGGTCGTCCTCATCATTACCAGCTTGCTCATGGTGGTGCTGGTCCTGCTGCACAAGGGCAAGGGCGGTGGCCTGTCCGACCTGTTCGGCGGCGGGGTGTCCTCAACCCTGGGCTCGTCCTCCGTGGTCGAGCGGAACCTGGACCGGCTCACCATCTTCACCGGCATCATCTGGTTCCTGTGCATCATCGGGCTCAATCTGCTGCTGAATCGCTAAACTGACTGCCCATTCAGCAGGACCATAGCTATGTGCGGACAATGCGAGGGGTGAGCAGTGAGTAGTGGCAATGCCATCAGGGGCAGCCGCGTCGGCGCCGGCCCGATGGGCGAGGCGGAGCGTGGCGAGGCGGCACCCCGGATCCGGATCTCCTTCTGGTGCTCGAACAAGCACGAGACCCGGCCGAGCTTTGCCAGTGACGCGGCCGTCCCGGAGACCTGGGATTGCCCCCGGTGCGGCTTCCCGGCCGGCCGGGACGAGAACAACCCTCCTGGCCCGCCGCACGCCGAGCCGTACAAGACTCACCTGGCCTACGTGAAGGAACGGCGTACCGACACGGACGGCGCCGCCATCCTGGCCGAAGCACTGGAGCGGCTGCGCAAGACCAGTTAACCGCTAAGTCCGGGGACGACCCTCTGGGCCCCCGCGCGTCGCTTCGCGCCGCAGGTCAGTGCGCAAAGGATGACCGCTTGCCCGTGGGGGCCAGCGGGATGTGCCCGCCCGGATGCATGCTCAGCGCCTTGACGTGCTTCTGCATGTCGGAGATCAGGACATCGGCCAGGTCCCGGGTGAACCCGTTGCGCACCACGATCCGGAGCACCGCCACGTCCTGCAGGTTGGCCGGGAACGTGTAAGCCGGCACCAGCCAGCCCCGGGAGCGCAGCCGCTCGGACAGGTCGAATACGGTGAAGCCGGCCGACGCGTCGCTCACCCGGAACGCGAACACCGGTAGTTCGCTGCCGTCGGTGAGCAGCTCGAACGGGCCCATCCGGGCGATCTTCCCGGACAGGTACAGCGCCACGTCCTGGCAGGCCTGCTGGATCTCCCGGTAGCCCTCGTGGCCGAGGCGCAGGAAGTTGTAGTACTGCGCGGCCACGTTAGCCCCGGACCGGGAGAAGTTCAGCGCGAATGTGGGCATCTCGCCGCCCAGGTAGTTCACCTTGAACACCAGGTCCTCAGGCAGCGCGTCGGCGTCGCGCCAGACCACCCAGCCCACCCCCGGGTAGACCAGGCCGTACTTGTGCCCGGAACTGTTGATCGAGGCCACCCGGGGCACCCGGAAGTCCCAGGACAGCGCGGGCTGCAGGAACGGCGCCACGAACCCGCCGGAGGCCGCGTCCACGTGTATCGCAACGTCCGGCCCGCCGCCCGCGGCCAGCTTGTCCAGTTCGGCGTTGATCTCGGCCACCGGCTCGTAGCTGCCGTCCATGGTCGAGCCGAGGATGGCCACCACGCCGATCGTGTTCTCGTCGCAGGCCGCCGCGGCCTGCGGCCCGCGCAGGTGCAGCCGGCCCTCCTCCATCGGCACCTGCCGCGCGTCGACCTGCCAGTACCGGCAGAACTTGTCCCAGCAGACCTGGACGTTGCTGCCCATCACCAGGTTCGGCCGGCTGGTGTCCAGGCCGGCCTGCTTCCGGCGCTGCCGCCAGCGCCACAGCAGGGCCATGCCGCCCAGCATGCACGCCTCGCTCGACCCGGTGGTCGAGGTGCCGGTGGCCGACTCCTGCGACGGCGCGTGCCACAGGTCGGCCAGGATGCTGACGCAGCGCGACTCGATCTCCGCGGTCTGCGGGTACTCATCCTTGTCGATCATGTTCTTGGGCAGGCACTCCGTCATCAGCTGGGTGGCCTGCGGCTCCATCCAGGTGGTCACGAACGTGGCCAGGTTGAGCCGGGCGTTGCCGTCCAGCACCAGTTCGTCCCGGACGGTCTGCAGCGCGGTGTCCGGCAGCAGGCCGTGCTCGCCCAGCCGGTGCCGCGGCACGGTCAGATGCGCGGCACGCACGTAGACCGGGTTGATCTCCAGTTCTTCGTCGTCGCCTTCGTCACGAAATCCCCGGGAAATCGGCACGGGCTGCTCCCTGGCTGCTGATGGCTGCCCGGCCAGGCTATCGGCCGGCCCAGGGTGGACCGAAGAAGTGGCCAGCGCATTACCAACGTTTGGGGTTATATCGGCTAGCTTGGCCGCCGTGTCCCACCAGGACCTGGATGTTTCCATTACGGACGGGTCCGGACCGGGCCCGGTGACCAGCGAGGCCCGGGCGCTCGGGCTGCTCTCGGTGGTCTGCCTCGGGCTGTCCATCGCGACCATGATCGTGGTGGACCTGGCGGGCAAGAGCCGGGCCGAGGTGCCCCCCGGCCGGCACCACCTGGGGCCGCCGTGGTGGGTCCCGCTGCACCTGCCGGTCTCCGTGGTCACCCTGGGGCTGTGGTTCGCCGCGCTGGCCGGTGCGGCCGGGATAGCGGCCGGCCTGGTCGCGATCGGCCGCGGCGCCCGGCCCGCACCGCGCGCCCTGGCCGTGGCCGGCATCGTGCTCGTCGCGATCTTCACCGTGCTGCCCGCGGCCGGCACCACCGACCCGTACGACTACGCCGCCTACGGCCGGATCGTCACGCTCGGCCACAACCCGTACCTGATGACGCCGTACCAGTTGCGCCGCACCGGCGACCCGGTGGGCCGGGCCGCACCGCACGCCTGGATCGGCACGGTCTCCGACTACGGCCCGGTGGCCAGCATCGAGCAGGCGGCCGCGGCCGGGCTGGGCGGGCGGTCGGCGGCCAGCATCATCTTCTGGCTCAAGCTGTTCAACGCGATCGCGTTCGGCGCGGTCGCCCTGCTGCTGGACCGGCTGCTGCGCAGCAACCCGGCCCGGCGGGCCCGGGCCCACCTGTGGTGGACGCTCAACCCGCTGCTGCTCTGGGACCTGATCGCCAGCGGCCACGTGGACGGGTTCGGCACGGCGATCGGCTTCTGCGGGCTCATCCTGCTGCGGGCGCGGCCAGCGGGGGAGCGGCCCAGCCTGGCCCGGGTGGCGGCGGCCGCGGCCCTGGTCGGGGTGGCAGCCGACGTCAAGATCACCTTCGCGCTGTACGGCCTGGGCATCGTGTGGGCGGTGCGCCGGTCGCCGGCCGGGCTGGCCACCGCGGCCGGGTCGATGCTGGCCGTGCTGGTGCTGCCTTACCTGTGGTTCGGCCGCCCGGCGCTGTCCGTGCTGGCCGCGCACCGGGACGCCACTAACGACACGCTGTACCGGCTGTTCGCCCATGCCCTGCTGCACCCGACGCCGGCCGAGATCGGCCTGGTCATCGCCCCGGTCCTGGTCATCACCGCGGCCGCGGTGCTGTGGCGGCTGCCGGACGGCTACCCGGCCCGGCCCGCGATCCACCCGGCGTTCGCGGTCAGCCTGGCCTGGATGCTGGCCTGGCCCTACCAGCGCCCCTGGTACGACGCGATGGTACTGGCCCTGTTCGCGCTGTACCCGGCGACCCGGCTGGACTGGCCGGTGTTGCTCCAGCTGGCGGCGACCACCGTGTTCTACATGCCCGGCGTGCCCGGCCCGTTCCCGCACTGGACCCGCGCTTTGCATACGGCCGAGGTGACCGCGGTGATCCCCGGGATCCGGCTGGCGGCGCTGCTCGCGGTACTGGCGTTGTGCATTACTGGGGCCTGGCAGGGCAGCCGGGCCAGCGGCACAGCCCTGCCCAGCGTGGCACCCTAAGGCCTGTCCCGTAGATCTTTAGCCTGCTGCGCGGCCCCCGGAGGGCGCCTCGCTGCGTTGTCGTCGTCGCCCATAGCTCCGCTATGGGCTCCTCCTCCGCCTTGCGATCCATCCCTCCGGATGACCGCTCGCGACGGCCAAGATCTACGGGACAGGCCCCAGCGGGCTGCCCTAGCTGCGCCAGGCCAGTACCTGGCCGGCCCGGACCGTGGGCGGCCCGAGCAGGCCGGCCAGCATGCGGGCCAGCCGGGACGACGGCTGGGTCACCGCGACCACCGCGGCGGGCCGCCAGGCGGCCAGGTCGGCGCGGACCCGCGCCCGGGACGGCGCGGACACCGGGGAGGCCGGCGTCAGCAGCGCGTTCAGGTGCTTGCCCGCCCGCTTGACCTGGCCGCCGCCGTACAGCGCGGCGCGCCCGGTGGCGTCCGGCCCGATGAACCAGCCGCCGATCAGCGAGCCTGGCTGGCCGGTGTCCGCCTGCCAGCGCAGCGCCTGCGGCGCCTCCTCGTACGGCACCGGCACGACCAGCACGGGCGCGTCCGGCGCGAGCCGCAGCCGGCTGAACGCCGTCTGCCAGCCGGTCGGCACCGGCGTGGTCGTGGTCACCGGCAGCGGCAGCGGGATGAGCGGCAGCACGGCCAGCACGGCCACCACGGGCGGGAGCCAGGCCGCCCAGCCCCGGTCGCGGGCCATGGCCCGGGCCTGGTCCAGCCCGAACGCGAGCAGCGCGGCGGCCGCGCCGTCGGCCAGCAGCGCGAACCGGTTGGGCAGCATCTCGCTCAGCACCGGCAGGTGGGCCAGCCAGTGCCAGGGCAGCCAGGCGTGCTGCCCGCCCAGCGAGAAGATCTCCAGCACCGCGAAGGTGACCGCGGCCACCCGGGCCTGGGGCAGCCGCCAGCCCAGGATCGCGGCCACGGCCAGCACGGCGAGCAGCGGCCAGCCCAGGTAGGCCAGGTATTCGGGCAGCCGGGCCGGATAACTGGCCGCGGCGGCCGCGCTGGCCTGGGTGTGCAGCAGCAGTTCACCGGACGGGATGACGAACGTGCCCGGATGGGCCCGGAACGGGCTGGCCGGGAACGGGCTGCCGTGCTCGGCCAGCGGGCCGTGGAACTGCACCCACAGTGGGTAGCCGCACGTGACGACCAGCACCGCGGCCGCGGTGGCCAGGCCGGCCGCCGCCCCGGCCAGCCGTTCGCGGACCGCGCCCGGCCAGCAGACAGCCAGGGTGACCAGGATGACCACGCCGGTCAGCGCGGTCATCAGCAGCAGTTCCTCGGCGATGAACAGCTGGGCGGCGGCCAGCAGGCCCAGCCCGGCGCCGGTGCGCACCGGGCGGCCGCGCCCGGTGACCAGCCGGAGCAGCAGGTGGATGAGCAGCGGCGGCAGCACCGCGAACTGCAGGTGGTAATGCCCGGTGCTGGCCGCCACCAGGGCGGGGGAGAAGCCGTACACCGCGCCGCCCAGTGCCGCCGCGCCCTGGCTGGCCGACCACTTCCGGAGCACCCAGTACAGGCTGGCCGCCGAGCCGGCGAAGCCCAGGGTGAGCATGATGGTGAGGCTGACCTGCGGGCCGGCCAGCACGGTCACCGGGGTGAGCAGCACCGCGGGCAGCAGCACCGACGTGTTCCACATCAGGTTGATGCCGCGCGGCGCGTTCATCGCGGTGCTGACCAGGGCGGGCAGCTTCCCGTGCGTGACCGCCGTGGCCGAGTAGCGCATGAACCAGGCGAACAGGTCCACGTCGTGCATGTCGCCGGTCTGCGCCCGGGACGCCGGATCCACCCACAGCCGCCAGGTCAGCGCCAGCGCGGCGGCCAGGTACAGGGCCACGATCAGCCAGCTGGTGGCGGCCGCGGCGCGCGGCCGCCAGCCGTCGGCGACCCGGGGCGGCTGCACGGCCGGCGGCACCAGGCTCACCGCCACCTCCTCGCCCAGGAATCGCGCTTACCGGCGGCAGAATATTTCATCACCGCACAAATAGCCGGTGGTTGGCCCCGGCGGGTCGGCCTGCCTGCGCGTTCGGGCAGGATAGGGGCATGCAGCTCCCGGTCAACCCGCCGGTCGCGCCGATGCTGGCCAAGCCGGTGCCGAAGATCCCGGACGGCCCGTACAGCTTCGAGCCGAAGTGGGACGGCTTCCGGTCGATCATCTTCCGGGATGGCGGCGAGGTGGAGATCGGCAGCCGCAACGAGCGGCCGATGACCCGCTACTTCCCGGAACTGGCCGAGGCGGTGCTGGCCCAGTTCCCGGACCGCTGCGTGATCGATGGCGAGATCGTGATCCCGGACAAGGACGGGCGCCGGCTGGACTTCGAGGCCCTGCTGCAGCGGATCCACCCGGCGGCCAGCCGGGTGAACCTGCTGGCCGAGCAGACCCCGGCCCACTTCGTCGCGTTCGACCTGCTCGCACTGGATGACACCGACCTGTGCGAGCAGCCGTTCAGCCAGCGCCGGGCCGCGCTCGAGCAGGTGCTGGGCTCGGTCCGGCCGCCCATCCACCTGACCCCGGCCACCGTGGACCGGGAGCTGGCCGGGCGGTGGTTCGGCCAGTTCGAGGGGGCCGGGCTTGACGGGCTGATCGCCAAGCCGCTGGACGGGGTTTATGAGCCGGACAAGCGCACCATGTTCAAGGTCAAGCACGAGCGGACCGCGGACTGTGTGGTGGCCGGCTACCGGGTGCACAAGAGCGGCCCGGACGCGATCGGCTCGCTGCTGCTCGGGCTGTATACCGCGGAAGGCCGGCTGGCCAGCGTCGGGGTGGTCGGCGCGTTCCCGATGGCCATGCGCAAGGAGCTGTTCACCGAGCTGCAGCCGCTGGTCACCACGTTCGAGGGGCACCCGTGGAACTGGGCCGCCGCTTCGCAGGCTGCGGTGCGCAACCCGCGGTCCTCGGAGCACAGCCGGTGGAACGCGAACAAGGACCTGTCGTTCGTGCCACTCCGCCCGGAACGGGTGCTGGAGGTGCGCTACGACCACATGGAGGGGACCAGGTTCCGGCACACCACCCAGTTCGTCCGGTGGCGCCCGGACCGTGAGCCCGCGTCCTGCACGTATGCGCAGCTGGAAGAGCCGGTCAACTTCGACCTGGCCGAGATCCTCGCCCTCGGTGGCACCAGCTAGCGGCGCACCAGGTACCGGACGAACAGGTAGCCGTCGTCGGCCAGCAGATGGGCCAGACCGAGCCGGGCCGGGCGGCCGCCCGGCAGGCCGTGCAGGATCCGGCCGGCCGGGCCGCCCGCCAGCACCGGGCTGACCGTGACGCACAGCTCGTCGAGCAGGCCGGCCGCGGCCAGCTGGCCGAGCAGGCGCGGGCCGCCTTCGGCCAGGATCCGCCGGTGGCCGCGCCGGGCCAGTTCGCCGACCGCCGCAGCCAGGTCGACCTGCCGCTCGCCCGCGACGATCACGTCGGCGTGCGCGCTCAGCGCCGCCCGGAGGTCCGGGTCGGCCGCCGCCGAGGTGATCACGATGGTGCGGGCGCCCGGCGCCGGCCCGCCGGCCGCGGCGCTCAGCAGCGGCCCGGCCAGGTCCAGGCCGAGCCGGCCGGACAGCACCGCGATGGGCGGCGCGGCCGGGCGGCCGGCCCGCAGCCCGGCCCACTCCGGGCGGACCCGGGCGGGCTGGTACTTCTCCTCGCGCGCGGTGCCCGCGCCGACCAGGATCACGTCGGCCAGCGCCCGGAGCACCCCGAACACGGCCCGGTCGCCCGGCCCGGACAGGCCGCCGGACAGCCCGTCCACCGCGGCGGCCCCGTCGGCGCTCTCGATCATGTTGGCCCGCACCCAGGCCCGGTCCAGGCCGGCCGGGTAGGCGTACAGCGCAGCCAGGTCGGGCGGCCGGGCATCGCGGCCGGACGGCCCGGCCGGCCCAGGCGGCCCGGGCGGCAGCAGCTGGCGCACCTCAGCGCCCGGCCGGCTCGCCGCCACGGCGCAGCACGACCATGGCCCGCGGCGCGACCAGCACCTGGCCCCCGGCGCCGTACTGCACTTCCCCGGCAGGGGAGTCAGCGCCGGTGTCCAGCTCCACGGCCCAGCTGCCGCCGAACTGCGGGCCGGGCAGGGTGAACCGGCACGGCTGGCTGTCCGCGCTGAACAGCAGCAGGAACGAGTCGTCCCGGACCCGCTCGCCGCGCGGGTCGGGCTCGGTGATCCGGTCCCCGTTGAGGAACACCCCGAGCGCCTTGGCGTACCCGGTCTTCCAGTCCGCGTCCAGCATCTCCCGGCCGGACGGGGTGAACCAGGCGATGTCGCCGACGCCGTCCTGCGCGCCGGCGTCCGGCCCGAGGAAGAACCGGCGCCGCCGGAACACCGGGTGGGCGCGGCGCAGTTCGGCCACCCGCCGGGCGAACTCGAGCAGGCCGGCCTGGCCGTCCAGATCCGACCAGTCCACCCAGGACGTCTCGTTGTCCTGGCAGTACGCGTTGTTGTTGCCGCGCTGGGTGCGGGCCAGCTCGTCGCCGGCCAGCAGCATCGGTACCCCCTGCGAGCAGAGCAGGGTGGCCAGGAAGTTGCGCCGCTGCCGGGCCCGCAGGTCGTTGATGCCCGGGTCGGAGCTGGGCCCCTCGGTGCCGCAGTTCCAGGACCGGTTGTCGTTCGTGCCATCGGCGTTGTCCTCGCCGTTGGCCTCGTTGTGCTTGCGGTTGTAGGACACCAGGTCGGTCAGCGTGAACCCGTCGTGGCAGGTGGCGAAGTTGACCGAGGCGACCGGCCGGCGGCCGCTGGTCTCGTACAGGTCGCTGGACCCGGTCAGCCGGGAGGCGAACTCGGGCAGCGTATCCGGCTGGCCGCGCCAGAAGTCACGGATCGAGTCCCGGTACTTCCCGTTCCACTCCGACCACAACGGCGGGAACTGCCCTACCTGATAGCCCCCCTCGCCGACGTCCCACGGCTCGGCGATGAGCTTGACCTGGGACACCACCGGGTCCTGCTGGACCAGGTCGAAGAACGCGGACAGCCGGTCCACGTCGTGCAGTTCCCGGGCCAGCGCCGAGGCCAGGTCGAACCGGAACCCGTCGACGTGCATCTCCAGGATCCAGTACCGCAGCGAGTCCAGGATCAGCTGCAGCGCGTGCGGGTGCCGCACGTTCAGGCTGTTGCCGCAGCCGGTGTAGTCCACGTAGTACCGCTGGTCGTCGTCCCGCAGCCGGTAGTAGGACGCGTTGTCGATGCCGCGGAAGGACAGCGTCGGCCCGCGGTGGTCGGCTTCCGCGGTGTGGTTGTACACCACGTCGAGGATCACCTCGATGCCCGCCAGGTGCAGGTCCCGGACCATCGCCTTGAACTCGCCGACCTGCCCGCCGAGCTGGCTGGACGAGGCATAGCCGCGGTGCGGGGCGAGGAACCCGATCGTGTTGTAGCCCCAGTAGTTGGTCAGCCCGCGGGCCTGCAGGCTGTGCTCGGACACGAACTGGTGCACCGGCATCAGCTCGACCGCGGTCACGCCGAGCCGGGTCAGGTGCTCGATCACCGCCGGGTGGGCCAGCCCAGCGTACGTGCCGCGCTGGCCGGCCGGCACCTGGGGATGGCAGAGGGTGAGGCCGCGGACGTGCGCCTCGTAGATCACCGTCTCGTGATACGGGGTGCGCGGCGCCCGGTCGTCGCCCCAGTCGAAGAACGGGTTGATCACCACGTTCTTCGGCATGTACGGCGCGCTGTCCGCGGTGTTGATCATGGTCGGGTCGGTGAACCGGTAGCCGAACAGGGACTCGTGCCAGCGGACCTCCCCGCTGACCGCCTTGCCGTACGGGTCGAGCAGCAGCTTGGCCGGGTTGCAGCGCAGCCCGCGCCCCGGGTCGTAGGGCCCGTGCACCCGGTACCCGTAACGCTGGCCCGGGCCCACGTCGGGCAGATAACAGTGCCAGACGAAGCCGTCCACCTCGGTCAGCGGGATCCGCTCCTCGCTGAGCTGCGCGTCCTCCTCGCCGGCCAGCAGGCAGAGCTCAACCTGCTCGGCGACCTCGGAGAACAACGCGAAGTTGGTCCCCGTGCCGTCCCATGTTGCACCCAGCGGATAGGGCGCTCCTGGCCACACACGCACCATGAGACCTTACCTGGGCACCAGCCGCGCCCGGTCCAGAATCTCGCCCACCGGGATGCCGTCGGGCAGCGTGCCGAACGGGACCCCCGGCCCGCCCGGCGCCGCGGGTCTGCCGAGCCGGGAAGCAACGAAACTGTCCGCCACCGCGGCCGGCGCGTGCCGGACCAGCAGCGCGGCCTGCAGCACCAGGGTGATCTGCCCGGCCAGCCGCCGGGCCGCGTACTCGGCATCCGGGCCCACGATGTCAGCCCGGGGGGACGACCCCCCGGAGCCCCCCGATCGTCGCTCCGCGCCGAGGTCCGCCAGCCCGGCCAGGCTGGCGCCCAGCTGGCGGGCCGCCGCGTCCAGCCGGCGGTCCGCGCCGGCCGCCAGCGCCAGTTCCGCGGTCAGCGCCTCGGCCGCCGCGGGCTGCCGCCGCAGCGCGCGGAGCAGGTCCAGCGCGGTCACGTTGCCCGAGCCTTCCCAGATCGAGTTCAGCGGGCTGTCCCGGTACAGCCGCGGCATCCCGGACTCCTCGACGTACCCGTTGCCGCCCAGGCACTCGAGCGCCTCGGCCGCGTGCAGCGGGGCACGCTTGCACACCCAGTGCTTGGCCGCGGGCAGCGCCACGCGGAGCAGCGCCGCCTCGGCGGCGTCCCCACGCGCCGCCCGGTCGGCCGCGCCCGCGAGCCGGATGGCCAGCGTGGTCGCCGCCTCCGATTCCAGGCTGAGGTCGGCGAGCACCGAGCCCATCAGCGGCCAGGCAATGAGATCTTTGCCGAACGCCTGCCGGTGCGCACTGTAGTACGCCGCTGCGACGACGCCGCGGCGCATGCCCGCCGCGCTGCCCAGCACACAGTCCAGCCGGGTGGCGCTGACCATCTCGATGATGGTCGGCACGCCGCGCCCGGCCGGGCCGACCGGCCAGGCCAGCGCGCCGTCGAACTCGGCTTCGGCCGACGCGTTGGACCGGTTGCCCAGTTTGTCCTTGAGCCGCTGCAGCCGCATCGCGTTGCGGCTGCCGCCGGGCAGCACCCGGGGCAGCAGGAAGCAGCTCAGCCCGTCCGGGGCCTGGGCCAGGACGAGGAACAGGTCGCTCATCGGCGCCGAGCAGAACCACTTGTGCCCGGTGATCAGGTGCGCGCCGCCGGCGTCGCCCGGGACCGGCTCGGCCCGGGTGGTGCCGGCCCGGACGTCCGAGCCGCCCTGCTTCTCGGTCATCGCCATGCCCGCGAGCAGCCCGGCCTTGCCGGCCGGCGGCCGCAGCCCGGGGTCGTAGGCCGCCGCGGTGAGCAGCGGCTCGAACTGCCGGGCCAGCTCCGGGGCGTGCCGCAGCGCCGGGATGACCGCGTAGGTCATCGAGACCGGGCAGCCGTGCCCGGCCTCGGCCTGCGACCAGACATAGAACGCCGCAGCCCGGGCGACATGCGCGCCGGGCCTGGCATCCGCCCACGGGGCGGCGTGCAGGCCATGGCGCACCGCGGTGCCCAGCAGCACGTGCCAGGACGGGTGGAACTCCACCTCGTCGATCCGGTTCCCGCGGCTGTCGTGGCTGCGCAGCACCGGCGGGTGCTCGTTGGCCAGCCGGGCGTGCTCCTGGGTGCCGGCCGCCCCGGCCAGCCGGCCGAGCTCATGCAGCCGGCTGTCGTCCCAGTCCGCGCCCTCCCGGGCGGCCGCGGCCAGCAGCGCCGGGTCGTCCGCCACGTCGTAGCCGGCCAGCGGCGGGACCTGGTTGAGCACCTGGTGCGTGGCATGCGGCCGGGCCGCCGGGGGAGTCGTCATACCGCGACGATATCCCGCAAGTTACCGGACAGAAACTTGCCGCTCGTACCGCACTTCCGGCCTGGCCCGGGAGGCCTCCCGGTACCGGTCCAGCAGCACATCGGCGACCTCCGGGGCGGCGCCCAGCGGGCCGGACACCGCGGCCGCCCCGGCGGCCAGCGACGCCGCCCCGACCCGGTCAGCGAACCGGCCAGGAGCGAGCAGGTAGCTGGCCACCACGACGCGCCGTGCACCGTCGCGGATCAGCCCGGCCACCGCCCGCTCCGGGGTGGGCGCGGCGGCGGACGCGTAGGCCGGCCGCACCGCCTGCCAGCCGCGGGCGGCCTGCCAGTCCGCGGCCAGCTGGGCGATCACCGAGTTGGCCGCGGGGTGGCTGGAGCCGGCCGCGGCCAGCACCACCGCGGTCTGCCCGGCCTGGGCCAGATCCTGGCCGGCTTCGGCCAGCCGCCGGTCCAGCGCGCGGAGCAGGCCCGGGTGCGGGCCCAGCGGCGCGCCGTAGCGGATCCGCAGCCCGGGCAGCGCCGCCTGGGCCTCGGCCAGCAGCCCGGGAATGTCGGTCCCGCTGTGGTAGGCCGCGGTGAGCAGCGTCGGCAGTACCACCACTGAGCCGTCCCCGAGCGCGCTCAGCACCTGCAGCGGGGCTGGCGGGGCATGGTCGAGGAAGGCGGTCCGGATGTCCAGCCCGGCCAGCCCGTGCTGGTCCGCCCGCTCGCGCGCCACGCCGAGCAGCTCGGTGACGGTGGCCCCGGCGCGGGGGTCACGGCTGCCATGCGCGATCGCGACGAGCGGGGGACGGGTCAGGTGTGGATACCGCATTCGGTCTTGCCCGTGCCGGTCCACCGGCCGCTGCGCGGGTCGGCGCCCTTCTCCACCTTCATCGTGCAGGTGGCGCAGCCGATCGACGGGTACCCGTCGTAGACCAGCGGGTTGACCAGCACGCCGTTGTCCGCGATGTACTGATCCACCTGCTCCTGGGTCCAGGCCACGATCGGGTTGACCTTCACCATCTGGCGCCGTGGATCCCACTGCACCGCCCTGGTGTCGCTGCGCGCGGCGGTCTCCTCCCGGCGCACCCCGGTGATCCACGCGTCGTACGGGTCCAGCGCCCGCTCCAGCGGTACCACCTTGCGCAGATAGCAGCACAGGTCAGGGTTGCGCCCGTAGAGCCGGGGGCCGAGCGCGGCCTCCTGCTCCGCCACCGTCCGGGACGGGGTGACGTTGATCACGTTCACCGGGTAGATGGCGGATACCGCGTCCCGGGTGCCAATCGTCTCCGGGAAGTGGTAACCCGTGTCCAGGAAGATCACGTCCATGCCTTCGTGCACCTGCGACGCGAGGTGCACGATGACCGCGTCGGTCATCGAGGACGTGATGCACAGCCGGTCGCCGAACGTCTGCACCGCCCAGCGGATGATCTCCTCAGCCGGTGCCTCGGCCAGGTCGTCTGCCGCCTGGGCAGCCAACCTCTCCATTTGTGCTGCCTGTGCTGGGAGCCTCTCCATAAGGGACGTGTCCTCCATGGGTTGCGGCGCATCGGGGGGCGGGCTCACGCGTTGGGTCACAGTGCTGCTCACGGGTTGACTCCCGATCCAGCAAATCGTAGCTGGAAGGCCCGCGCACAGCTACGGCAGTGCCACGCGCCGTCCTGTTCCTGGGGAACTAGATCTTCTTCCCCACAATAGGGGCAATAAAACGGGATTGCCCGCTGTGTCGGAGATGCCGGGATTGTCACAGGAAGTCCTCCTCGCTGGCCCGGCTGGCCCAGGTGGCGAACGTCTCGTCCGGTCCGCGGCCGGCCTGGAACCGGCGCAGCACCCGCTCCAGGTAGTCGGGCAGCTCGTCGGCGGTGGTCTTCAGCCCGCGGATCTTCCGGCCGAACCCGGAGCTGGATCCGTCACCGCCGCCCAGGCTGCCGCCCAGGTGGATCTGGAAGCCCTCGGTCTGCGTCCCGTCCGGCGCGGTGACCAGCGAGCCCTTCAGGCCGATGTCGGCGGTCTGGATCCGGGCGCAGGAGTTCGGGCAGCCGTTCACGTTGATCGTGACCGGCTCGGTGAAGTCGGGCAGCCGGCGTTCCAGCTCGGCGATCACCTGGCCGGCCCGCGCCTTGGTCTCCACGATGGCCAGCTTGCAGAACTCGATGCCGGTGCAGGCCATGGTGTGCCGCCGGAACACGCTGGGGGAGGCGGGCAGGTCGGCTGCGTCCAGCGCCGCGGTGAGCCCGGCCACGTTGCCCTCGGGCACGTCCAGGATCACCATCTTCTGTTCGGTGGTGGTGCGCACCCGGCCGCTGCCGTACCGGGCGGCCAGGTCGGCCACCTGGCCCAGCGCGGCGCCGGACATCCGGCCGACCCGGGGCGCGAAACCGACGTAGTACCGCCCGTCCCGCTGCTGGTGCACCCCCACGTGGTCGCGGCGGCCGTCCCGGGGCGGGGGCGGCGGCGGGCCATCCGGCAGCGCGTAGCCCAGGTACTCCTTCTCGAGCACCTCGAGGAACTTCTCCGGGCCCCAGTCCGCGATGAGGAACTTGAGCCGGGCCCGGTGCCGCAGCCGCCGGTAGCCGTAGTCGCGGAACACCGACGTGACCCCGGCCCACACCTCGGGCACCTGGTCCGGCTGGACGAACGCGCCGAGCCGCTTGGCGATCATCGGGTTGGTGGACAGCCCGCCGCCGACCCACAGGTCGTAGCCGGGCTCGCCGTACGGGCCAGTGACGCCGACGAACGCGATGTCGTTGATCTCGTGCACGGTGCACTGCGCGGCGCAGCCGCTCATCGCCGACTTGAACTTGCGCGGCAGGTTCGAGAACGCCGGGTCGCCCACCCAGCGCGCCGTGGTCGCCTCGATCTGCGGGGTGGCGTCGATCACCTCGCCCGCGTCGATCCCGGCCAGCGGGCAGCCCAGCATGACCCGGGGCGTGTCGCCGCACGCCTCGGTGCTGGACAGGCCGACGGCCTCCAGGGTGTCCCAGATGGCCGGCACGTCCTCGATGCGGATCCAGTGGTACTGGACGTTCTGCCGGTCCGTGAGATCGGCGGTGCCCCGGGCGTACCGGTCCGAGATGTCCGCCACCGCGCGCAGCTGGTCGTTGCTGAGCTGCCCGCCGTCGATCCGGACCCGGAGCATGAAGTACCGGTCGTCGAGCTCTTCCGGCTCCAGCGACCCGGTCTTCCCGCCGTCGATGCCCGGGCGGCGCTGCGTGTACAGGCCATACCAGCGGAACCGGCCACGCAGGTCGGCCGGGTCGATGGAGTCGAAGCCCTGCTTGGCGTAGACGTCGATGATCCGCTGGCGGACGTTCAGCCCGTCGTCGTTCTTCTTGTTTTCCTCGTTCTTGTTCAGCGGCTCGCGATACCCGAGAGCCCACTGCCCCTGGCCCTTACGGCCTTGCCCGCGCAATCGGGGGGCTGGCGGCATCTGGCGCGTCCCTTCTCGGTCCGGGGGCGCGCGCCACGGACAGCGCAGCCGTCACCGGCTGCACCGGTATTCCTGCTGGCTGGCGGCACACTGGGGTTGCCGCCAGGCATCAGGCACCGGCCGCGGCACGCGCCCCGTGATAACGGGCGGTGGTTAGCGGCCGTGCCGACAGATCGCGCTGCGCACCCGGAGCAGGTCAACGTGCCTGCGGGCGACGAGGAGAGGATCTGCAGCGCTCACGCATCGAGGATCACACGAGACGGCGCTTGCTGTCGAGACAGGTTCGCGTACCGAAGCAATTTTCTGCCTCCGGCCGCTCGTCCGCGCCAGGCTCATAGTGCCCACGACTGGGGCCAACCGGCCCCGCCCACCGTCTATTCCGGGCCATGCCGTTGTTCCGGGCCACGCTGTTGTCACCGGCCACACCGGGAAGCTCCACTCGCCGTGCCGCAGTCAGCCCTGCCGGATCCAGCTCAGCGATTCGTGGCCAGGTGGCTGCGGGAGGGCGGACAAGGGGAGGTGCTGGCAGTCGCACCACGTGCCACCCGGGCACTCGGTGTGCTCCTGCCGACGGCAGTGCAGGCAGATCATCTGCCCATTCTGCCCGGCATGGCACGCTGGGTGCCCGGGTTGGCTTGGTTATCCGTAGGGACGGGGCTGCTGCGGGGTGAGCGGGCTGGGTAGCGGTGGCGTCAGGCCGCGTTGGCGCGGCGCATCCGGCGGCGCCGCTCGGAAGCGCGCTCGTCCTCGTTCAGGCCGCCCCAGGTGCCGTACTTCTCCGGCCGGGAAATGGCGTAGTCCAGGCACTCCGTGCGGACCGGGCAGCTGGCGCACAGCGCCTTGGCCTTCCGCTCACGGATGTCCCGCTCCGGCTGCCGCTCCCCGTCCGGGCCGAAGAAGAGCACGACATCCGTGCCGCGGCACGCGGCGGCATCTTGCCAGCCCCAGTTCGGCCGGGGAGGCAGGGTAACCTGCCGCCGTACCTCAGACATGACTAGATCTCCTCAACAAGCTCAGTGGTTATGCGTTCCGTCCAGCCGACCCTCTGGTTGTGTCGGACTTCTGGTTCCGCGCGATGCGGCTTTTGCCCCGTCGTAGGTATGCAACGTCCTGCGGCACCTGCGTGTTCCCGGAGCAATGGGCAGCCGCGAGGCACCCATAACCGCCACGCCAGCAGCGCGGCGGTGCACGGGTGGAGCAGCCCTGCCGGATGGGTGGCCAGCGCAACGGCGACCGCCCGGTCGAAACCAGTCCGTGTCCAGCGGACCGATGATCAATGATGCCACCAGCAGGGCCGGTTCCGCAGGCCGGATTGCTAATCCAGGGCATAGATGTTCGGCTCCCGTTGCCCGTCCACGGTGGCCCTGGTCACAGCGTTAATTGGACAAACCCATTAGTTCAGCGCCACCATGGCATGCATGTCAGCGTCGGACGCAGCCCCGTTGCCCCGGCTCGGTGAGGTGTTCTTCGACGTACGAGGCGACTCCCGAAGCATGCGGCTGAGCTGGTACGCCGACACCGGTGTGGCGGTGTTCAGCATCTGGCAGGGTGGCACCTGCACCGGGACGTTCCGGCTGCCCATGGATGACCTCGCCCGGATGATCGAGGCACTGCGCCGCGGCCCGCAGGGCAAGGGCCAGCGGACCGCCCGCGAGGCGCCGCCGGCCCGGGACGCGGCCGCACCGGCCGGCGGCAGCCCGGATCAGGGCCAGGCCACCCAGGCGATGCGGATGCCGGAGCGGGGCGGCCGTGATCAGAACGGTGCCCGCGGCTACCGCCGGGACCCGGCCGGTTACCCGGACCCGCTCAGCCCGGACTACCCGGCCGAGCAGCTGGAGGACTACCGGACCGGCGCCGGCACCGGTGAGTTCCGGGCCGCCGCCGACGCGGGTTACCCGGACGTGCCGGTCACCGGGGACTACCGGCGGGCCGGGCCCGAGCCGGGCGGCTATCCGGAGGAGGCCAGCAGCGGCTCGTACCGTCGCGGCGGCTACCCGGCCGACTCCGGCGGCTACCCAGCGGGCGCCGACTACCCGGAGGACTACCGCGGCGGGTCATCTGGCAGCCACCGGCGGGACGCCGGGCGGGATGCTGGCCGGGACACGGTTGGCCGGGACACCGGCGGATACCCGGCCGCGCCCGCGGATTACCGCGGCGGATCGTCGGGCAGCCACCGGCGGGACGCGCCAGGTTACCGTGCCGATCCGGCTTACCCGGCCGATCCGGGCTTCCGTGGCTATTCCCGCCAGCCGGACATTGGGGATTATCCTGGCGAGCCGCCGGCCGGCGACTCCGGTGCATATCCGGCTGGCGCCGATTATGGCGAGCAGGGCGACGACTGGGGCGAAGACACCGCCGACCAGTCGCTGGGCAGCTACGGCAACGAGCCGCCTGCGGAATCGTTCCCCTATGGCCGCCGCGGCGGCAATCGCGAGCCCCGGGAACGGGGCCGCTATCCCGGCCGTCATTGACGATAGCCGCCGCCTGTCTTTGGGTGTCGTTATGGTTGGGCTGCCCCTGGGAGGATATATTTGCCTCCAGAGGAAGGGGGGCCTCAAGTGGCACAGAAGGTTTCCGTCACATTTGCCTGTGACTACGACCAGAAATCGATTCCCGACGGCCAGCATGAGACCCGGCGCTTCAGCCTGGATGGCCGGGACTATGAGATCGACCTGTGTACCAAGCACAGCCAAAAGTTTGACGACGTGGTCGCGCGATACGCCGACCACGCCCGGCGGTCCGCGTCGCGGGCCGGGCGGACCAAACGGCGCACCACCGCGCACCGGCAGCACAGCGCGGCCATCCGCAGCTGGGCCAAGGAAACCGGGATAGCGGTCAGCGACCGTGGCCGCATTCCGGCCGATGTGGTCGCCCGGTACGAGGCGAAGCACACCTGAGCTAGCTCAGGACGGCCCGTGCTCCCGTTCCGCATCTGGCGCTGCGGCCTGGTCCGGTGGTGACTGGGCCGGTGGCGCCTGGGCGGGCAGAGCCTGGTCCGGGGCGCCCTGGCCGGCCGCTGCCGCAGGCGGCGCACCCCCCGGCCGGGGAATCGGCCCGGTCGCGGCCGCCAGCACCTGGGAGTTGGGCATGTTCACCGAGCCGTCTGGGGTGTCCATCCGCAGGTAGGTAATGCCGATTTCGGTGACCAGCCCCTCGGTGACCCCGCCCAGCGCGCCGGATTTGACCCGGATGTAGTCGCCGACGTTGAACGGCCGGGACAGCAGCAGCACCAGGCCCGCGAAAATGTTGGCCAGCGACTGCTGCCCGGCGATGCCGAGCAGGATCGTGGTCACCGCGCCGCCGACCAGTAGCTGCCCGATCGGCACCTTGCACAGGCTGAGTGTCAGTACCAGCACGGTCAGCCCGCCGACCAGCAGGATGGCGTATCGGACCACGGCCGCGTGCGACGCGCCGACCCCGGGGGTAAGCACGTCCCGGGTCTTGGCCGCCAGCCCGAGCACGGCGCTGGCGCCGAATATCAGGAACCCCCCGATGCACACGGCCGTGATGATCTTGGGGGTGTAGTTGCCGGACCCGGTCCAGTCTTCGAACATACGGCCCGCAACCGCGGCGACCGAGCCGGCCGCGATGGCCAGCACCAGCGCGATGATGGACCGCCACGGCCGGGTATGCGCCCGGGCCTTGGCCACATGCTCATTCACCCGCGCCAAGCGCTCGGCCCGGTCGAGCTGGCGCCTCTCGTGTAGATCCACCCGCCCATCCTGCCCGGCCCAGATAACGCGTGATCCCGGGGGGCCAGGAACGCCCCCCGGGATCAGCTTGGTCAGCTCAGACGCGCGGCGCGAGGAACGGCTTGCCGACCGGCAGGGAGATCCGGCCGCCCATTCCGTTGGTCACTCCGGCCGCCGACGTGTACCAGGCGCAGAGCGCGGTGACCACGCCCACGTAGCCGCCGAACTTGACGGTGCCGCTGCTGCCCGCGAAGTTCCCGATGAACAGGATGATCTCGGTCAGCTCCAGGGTCAGGAACACCGCGAACACGGCCATGTTCACCTGGGTGCTCCAGAGCAGCATGTAGGTGTTGAAGATGGCGAAGGCCAGCAGGATCCAGCCGACGTCCTTGGCGAACAGGCCCGCCGTGAGCGGGTGGGTGGCCAGCTTGGCCCCGTAGAGCTGGAAGTAGAAGAACAGGCCGATCCAGAAGCCGCCGTAGGAAGCGAACGCGGTCGCGCCGAACACGTTCCGGTTCCGGAATTCCCACATGCCGGCCAGCAGCTGGCACAGCCCGCCGTAGGCGAAGGCGTAGCCGACCCAGGCCAGGCCGCTGGAGTGGGTCATCCAGCCGGCGTTGAACGCCGAGAGCAGGAATGTGGTCAGTGCGAAGGCGGCCAGCCCAAGCGGTGCTGGATCGGCTATGCCGGAGACCGGTGCCGCCACCGGTCTGGTCTGTGTGTCCTCGTTGACGCTCAAGTGCTTCCTCCTGATGAGGCGTGCGCTGCCCGGCCGTGGGATCCACCGGTGGCCGGGTCGGCGTTCCGGGCTAACTGAAGGCCCTCTTCACAGGTGGCTCAGCAGAACCACATGGAAGATACGCCCTGAGCGTAACTCCGGATACGTTCTGGCGGGAGACCCAGGTTTGCCCAGATGCTGACGCCGGCATCAGGGATCGGGCTGGCAGCGGGCCAGCACCTCGCTCAGCCCGGTCCGGGTGGCCAGCACGTAGATCCGGTCCAGCGGGCTGAGCCGGTAGCCCGGGTCGGGCGCCCAGTCCACCCCGTCGGCGGCGCCCCGGCGCACCGCGATCACCCGGACCGACCCGGGGCGGTGCACGCTGCGCACCGGCTGCCCGGCCAGCTCGGACCCGGCGCCCACCCCGACATCGCCGATCAGCAGCACGTGCCGGCCGACCGGGATGGTGCGCAGCACCTGATGTTCCAGCATGGCCGCGGCGAACGCGGGCGCGGCCAGGTAGGGCACGCTGCGGGAGATCGTGTTGCCCACCGTCTTCTGCACCCGCTCGGCCAGGTCGTCG
>Ga0335076_10001530_pt1 | contig 22444 bp, 22 predicted proteins | sample Lox_Sample_25_FD_206717 | JGI IMG/M metagenome (GOLD analysis project Ga0335076, IMG submission 206717) | Soil microbial communities from Loxahatchee National Wildlife Refuge, Florida, United States - Lox_Sample_2.5 | ecosystem: Environmental > Terrestrial > Soil > Wetlands | place: USA... | reverse complement strand
GAGGTCGATGTCGGGCTCGGCTTCCAGCGCGGATAACGCTTCTTCGCCGTGATGGGCGAAGCGGAATGCGAACTCTTCCTCCCGGATCTCGCGGCGAAAACGCTGACGGATCAGGGATTCGAAGTCGGGTTCGTCGTCGACGGCAAGAATCTTCGTTGAATCGATCAATGTGGCGCCCTTCAGGTCAATGGTGCGATCAGCCGCCGCAGCCGCTCCTTCAAGAACTCGAAGTCGACCGGCTTGGTGACGAACTCGGACGCTCCATACTCGGCGGCGCGGCGGCGCCGTTCTTCGTCGCCATAGGCGGTCAGCATCATCACCGGCAGGTCGGGGCGACGCGTCTTGATCTCGCGCAGCAGCGACAACCCATCCATCCCCGGCATGTTGATGTCCGAGAGAATGACGATCAATCGCGGCTCGATCTCGCCGGCGAGGCGTTCGAGCGCCTCAACAGCCGAGAGGGCAAAATGCAGGACATAGGCGCCCTCCCGGGCTTCGCTCCGAAATTGCTGGCGAAACAAGATGGCGACGTCGGGTTCGTCGTCGACAATCAGGATGCTTACCGTCATGACTCCCTGCCCGCGGCCCGCGTCTCAAACGCCCCTCCGGCCGAAAATCGATACGGCAGAGTTACGACGAATTCGGTGTATCTTCCAACTTCGCTTGCGACGTTGATCGTCCCACCGTGTTGCTTTGTGACGATCTCGTAACTGATCGAGAGCCCGAGCCCGGTGCCGACGCCGGTCGGCTTGGTGGTGAAGAACGGCTGGAAGAGCTTGTCCCTGATGTCGTCGGGAATGCCGACGCCATTGTCGCGCACCCGCACCTCGGCGGCCTGCCCGAGATCGCGCGTGGTCACTGTAAGCACGGGCCTGAACGTCCCGTCGTTGACCGAGCGCTGGCGCTCGTTCGCGGCGTAAAATCCGTTGCCGAACAAGTTCAGAAACACGCGCGTGATGTCCTGCGGCACGAGTTCGACCGGCCTGATGTCGGCGCCGTATTGGCGATCCAGAGTGATGTTGAAGTTCGGATCCTGGGCGCGGGCGCCGTGGTAGGCCAGATTGAGCGATTCCTCCACCAGCGCGTTGAGATCGGCCCTTTGCCGGTCTCCGCCGCCGCCGCGCGAATGCGCCAGCATGCTCTTGACGATATTGTCGGCGCGCTTGCCGTGTTCGGCAATGCGCTCGAGATTGCCGGTCAAGAGCTCGGCGACCTCATCGAGCTGGCTGCGTTGATGTTGGTCCAGCGAATTGAAGGCGGGCGCGGCGACCGCTTTCAATTCATCGAGCAGTCCGATCGACAGGTTGGCGAAATTGTTGATGAAGTTGAGGGGGTTCTTGATCTCGTGGGCTATGCCGGCGGTCAATTGGCCAAGCGAGGCCATCTTCTCGGCCTGAATGAGATTGGCTTGGGCCGCCCTCAGCTCGTGCAGCGCCGTCTCGGCGGCGTCCCGCGCGGCCCGGACCTCCGCCTGGGCCAGCTCGCGCTCGCGCTCGAGCCGGCCCCGTTCGATCAGGCTGTCGCGCAACATCCCGAGCGTCTTCGTCATCGCCCCGATCTCATGGACGCCCGTGGGCGGCATCGGGGCGTCGAGATCGCCGTTGGTGATCGACGCAATGCTCCGCTCGACTTGTTTTAGGGGGACGGTGATCGAGCGCACGGTGAACGCGGTGAAGCCCAGCGCGAGCGCAAGAGCTCCGACTCCGCCGACGATCGCGAGCTTGACGGCGAGTTCCGACCCGCGCATCGACGCGTCGCGCCTCGCCACGGCCTCCTGCTCGACCCGGTCCACAATCCAGTCGATCTCGCCATCGATAGCGAGAACATGGCTCTTGGCCTGCTCCAAAAGGGCGTTGCCGGAGGCGCTGTCGTCGCTTGAATAGGCGACACCGGCCTCGCGCGCGAGATCGGTCATTTCGCCGACTTCGCGTGCGATGGCGGCGACAAGCGTCGGATCGACGGCGGAAATCGCCGTGAGATTGGTATCGAGCCCCGCTTTTGCCGTTTTCGCCGCTTCCTGCGAACTCGCGAGCTGGGTGACTGCCGCGTCCATCACCCAATACTTCAGATCGCCAAAGTGCTTGCTGGCCGAATTGGCGTTCTTGACCACCGACACCAGCGTCGTCTCGTCCGCGAGGCTCTGCGAGACGCGGGCAAGCTCGCGGATCAGAAGCATGGATGAGACCGCGAGGATCGCCAGCAGCAGCGCAGCAAGGAAGATCAGCCGCGCTCGGATCGACACGCTGGGCATGAGGTTCAGTTCCCCCGCGGCCCGGCTGTTCCGGTTCGACAGCGCGTCGGCGGATCGCCGGGCGGCGAAGCGCCGCGACAGCGAAATCCCTTATGATCGTCGGCCAAGCGCTGTTGAATCGCCGTCATCTTCTTGTCGGAGGCCGTGCGCATCATCACATAATCGATGAGGCGATCATAGCTGGTCCGTCGGCGGGCAAATCGTGCCATGATGGCGGCGGGCCGCGCGAGATTGCCTAAGACCAGTTCACTTCGATCGGCGCCCGGTGGAGGAAAAGATGAACGCCACGACATTTCGACAAGCCCTCGTTCCGATCGCAATCGTGCTTGGTCTCGCTGGCGCGGGGATTGCGCAGGCGGATCCGGCGCCCTTCAAGGTGGAGCTGACCGGGGCGCAAAGCGCCCCTCCGGTCGACACGAGCGGCGCGGGAACCGCCGAGCTGACCTTCGACCCAGCGACCCGGGTGGTCACATGGAATATCGTCTGTAGCGGACTGTCCAGCCCCGCCACGATGGCCCATTTCCACGGCCCCGCCAAAGCGGGCCAGAACGCGCCGCCGGTGATCTGGCTCAGCAAGCAGGGCAGCCCGCCCGCAAACCCGATGACGGGAAGCGCTACGCTCACTCCCGAGCAGGCGAAGCAATTCTCGGAGGGCGAGTGGTATATCAATGTTCACACCCAGGCCCACCCCGCCGGCGAGATCCGCGGTCAGGTCGTTCCTCCCAAAGGCTGACTCGTAGCTACATAAAGTAGGAGATAATCATCGCCGCTGCAGCGCTCGCGGCAAAGAGAGCGGCCGCGCGCGTCGGGCTCCCCATGCGCGGCGCGACGACCGCCTCCGGCAGCGTTTTCGTCCCGGTGATCAGCGGCAGCACGAGGTCTTGTCCCTTAACCGCCGCATAACCGAAGATCGCCAGCACATGCGCGGCAATCGCCGCCAGCAGCACATTCCAGAGGACTGCGTGGGAGGAATCGATCGCGTCCGCCGCGGCCGCGGGCACGATCGCGGTCAACGGCCCGACGTCGGCGATGTCGTTGGCGACGTAAATTCCAGTCAGCGCCTCGGCGAGCAGCAGCGCGAGCAGGAAGAGAACCATCCAGCCGCCCGCCGGGTTATGCCCGACCTGCCGGTCGGGCTCGCGCAGAAACGCATATTTCAGATGCTCAAGCACGATCCGCGGCGAGGTGAGAAACTGGGAAAATCGCGCCGTCTCGCTGCCGAAGAAACCCCAAAGCAGCCGAAACAGCACCAGGGCGAGCACAGAATCGCCAATCCATCCATGCCAGTCCATCCAGTTGAGCCGCCAGGTCGCATAGGCCGCGGCGACCAGCGCAACAATCAGCCAGTGGAAGAGGCGGATGGGGACGTCCCAGACGCAAACGACACGCGTGGAATTGCTCATCTGCTCGGCCGGTTCTCACCCCTGCTCGCGATCAAACCGCATCCTGACCTAACGCCGAGCCCGACAAGGCTGGCGACGGCATGAACTCTGGTTCACCCGTTGCTCGCGTTTCAATCGCCGCGCCGTCGTCGAATCTTTTCGATTCTACCATAGTGGAGATTTGGCGTTCCCGCCGCGATAAGGCGCCACGGCGTGGCGGCCGTCGTTCGCGCCAGATCGATCTCCGCGCTGGAAATCCCTCGTTAGAACGCCTAAATGAGAACGTCGCGGAGCTGGGTGGCCCGTCAGGACAACATTCCTCGGGGCCGTACGATCCCTATGGGAGCTGTCCCTGCCGAGGCTCGTGGGCTTCGGCACACTGCGCCCACCTACTTACGTAGGCGCCCGGGATCACCGTCCAACGGCCGTCTCGGCTCCGCGCTCATTTTGTGACCGCTCCCCGGATTGGCGCCATCGCCTTGCCCACGACTGACGCCAATCCGAAGGCTGCCCTCCGCCGCGAGGCTCTCGCCAGACGAGGGGCGCTTCCACCCGAGACCCACGCCGCCTTCAGCCGCCGCCTGGCCGCCGAGGGTCTGCGCCTGGCGCGGCTCTGGCGTCCGGGGGTTGTGTCCGCCTTTCACCCGCTTCGCGACGAGCCGGACACGCTTGAACTCATGCGCGCGCTCGCCGGCGACGGTTTCGCGACCACACTGCCGGTCGTCGTCGGCCGCAATTCGCCGCTCGTGTTCCGCCTCTGGCGGCCGGGCGACCCGACCCGCCCGGGCGCGATGTCGATCGCCGAGCCGCTCGACGCGGCCAGAGAGGCCGACCCCGATCTCCTCTTCGTGCCGCTCGCCTGCTTCGACCGCCGGGGCCATCGCATCGGCTACGGCGCCGGCTTCTACGACCGGACTCTGGCCCGCTTGCGCGCGATCAAGCCCATTCATGCGGTCGGCGTCGCCTATGGGGTTTGCGAAGTCGCCGCGGCGCCTTATGAGGCTCACGATGAGAGCCTGGACGCGATCGTGACGGAACAGGAAACCCTTTCTTTCCCTGCCCGATGATTCGTCTGCTGTTCATCGGCGACATCGTCGGGCGGTCGGGCCGCGACATCCTGCTGGAACAGGCGCCGTTGTTGCGCTCCCGCTGGGGGCTCGACTTTGTCGTCGTCAATGGCGAGAACGCCGCCGGCGGCTTCGGCCTCACCGAGGTCATACTCGAGGAGTTCCTCGCCGCAGGCGTCGATGCGGTGACGCTGGGCAATCACGCCTTCGACCAGCGCGAGGCGCTGATCTTCATCGAGCGGCAGCCGCGGCTGATCCGGCCGGCCAATTACCCGCCGGGCGCGCCGGGTCGAGGCGCGGCGGTCGTCGAGAACGCCAAGGGCGCCCGGCTTCTGGTTGTCAATCTGATGGGGCGGTTATTCATGGACGCGCTCGACGATCCGTTCGCAGTAGCCAAGCGCGAGCTCGGGGCTTGTCCGCTGGGCGAGGGGTGCGACGCCTCGATCGTCGACTTCCACGCCGAGGCGACGAGCGAGAAGGCGGCGTTCGCTTATTTCGCCGACGGCAAAACCAGCCTTGTCGTCGGCACCCACACTCATGTCCCGACCGCCGACCATCGAATCCTGCCCGCGGGCACGGGGTTCATGGCCGACGTCGGCATGACCGGGGACTACGATTCGGTGATCGGCATGGGCAAGGACGAGCCGTTGCGCCGTTTCACCAGCAAGCTTCCGTCCGGCCGGTTTGAGCCGGCTCTGGGGCCGGCGACGCTGTGCGCCGTCGCCGCCGAGATCGGCCCGGACGGGCTGACCAAAGCCATCGCGCCGGTCAGGATCGGCGGAATCTTAAGCCCGGCCGCGCCCGATTTCTGGAACTAGCCGGACGATGATCGCGCCGACCATCGTCTACGACCTCGACGGCACGCTCGCCGACACCGCAGAGGACCTGGTCGCCACCCTCAATTGGCTGCTCGCGAGAGAAGGCCTCGCGCCGCTCAAGGTCGAGAGCGCGGGCTCGCTGGTCGGCTCGGGCGCCCGGGCGCTGATCAAGCGCGGCTTCGCCGCCTCTGGCGAGACGCTCGACCCCCGCAGGCTCGAGGCGCTGTTCGTCGACTTTCTCGCCTACTACAACGCTCATATCGTCGATCGCAGCCGGCTCTATCCAGGCGCCGAGGAGGTCCTTCGCGCCTTCGCCCGCGCGGGATGGCGGCAGGCGGTCTGCACCAACAAGATCGAAGCCTCGGCGAAGCTGCTGATTGAAAGGCTGGGCATCGCCGGCCGGTTCGCCTTCGTTTGCGGCCAGGACACGTTCGGAATCGGCAAGCCGGACGCGCGACCGCTGCTTGAGACCATCGCCGCCTCCGGCGGCTCGAGCGCGCGCGCGATCATGGTCGGGGACTCAGGCACGGACATCAAGACCGCCCGCGCGGCAAACGTGCCGGTGGTCTGCGTCGACTTCGGCTATAGCGATCCGCCGGTCGCCGAGCTTGGACCGGACCGGGTGATTTCGCATTTCGATGAGCTCGAGGCGGCTTGCGGAGCGCTGCTGAAGTCTTAGAGCGAGATAGTCTCGGAGTTCTCCGCCGGCAGCCGCTGACGTCGCGGCTTGATAAGACGCCATGCAAGAGGTGGAACGCAATGGCGCCTCAACTGCTCCCTCTGTGGCGCGCCGTGGCGATGCAGGCCGGCCTCGCGTTCACCGCCGGCTTCCTCGAAGCATGCGGGCTGATCGCGCTGTTCGGCCTGTTCATCGGACATGTCACTGCAAATATCGCCGTTGTCGGCATGGCGATCGCGACTCCGGTGCCCGGCGTATGGACCAAGCTTTTGGCTGTGCCTTTTTTCGTGGCGGTCGTCGCCTTAACCCGCCTCGGCCTCCATCCGCTGCGGTTGCGCGGATATGACGTCGCCCGGCTGATCTTGGCGCTGGAGCTTGTACTGCTGTTGGCCTTCGTCGCCGCCGGTCTGCGTTTTGGGCCCTTCACCGAGCCCTTGGCCTGGTCGACCACGCTGACCGCGGCGCTAGGCGTGGCGACGCTGGCGGTGCAGAATTCCGGCGCGCGGTTGGTCTGGAAATCGCGCCCGTCGACCACAGTGATGACGCTCAATCTGACCCATCTCGGGCTCGACGCCGTCGTGATCCTGCGCGAGGCGGAGGATCCAGCCACTGACGAAGCGCGCAAGCGTTTGGGCTTGGTGGCGCCAACCCTCGGCGGATTCCTGGTCGGCGCGGCGGCCGGCGGCGTGGGCTACTGGGCCGCCGGATTCTGGAGCGGATTCGCGCCCGCCGCAGTGCTGATGACGCTGATTTTCGTGCCCAAGGAGCCAGCCTAGGCGGGCGTAAGTCGAAAAAGGAGGACAAGGGGAGCGGCGCCCCGCGTCCATCCGTTCACCAGGTCGAAAACCTCGCCTCGACCTGCTTCAAGAACGCTTCGCGCCGCTCGGGCCTCGTGTGGTTCATGTCGTAGAGCGCGAGATAGTCGCAGCGCGCGCCGGGCGCGCAGATGCGGCGCATCGAGCGGGTGAGGAAGCGGCGAGGCGGATCGCCCATGAAGAAGGTCAGCATCCGCGAGCCGCCATACGTGCATACGACGCCGAGCCGCTTGATGTTGTACAGGCAGGGATTGTAGTCGCCATTCTCGCTCAGCGTGAAGCTGACGCCGGGCAGGAACACCTTGTCGACGAACCCTTTCAGGATGGCCGGGAAGCCCATGTTCCAGACCGGGAACGAGAACACCAGCGCTTCGGCGGCAAGCAGCCGGTCGACATAAGGGGCGACACGCGCGCGATTGACCGCGACATTGTGATAGTCGAGCCGGTCCTGGCGCGACATCACCGGGTCGAAGCCCTCGAGGTTGAGATCGCAATCGTCGACCTTGTGGCCCTTGTCGCGCAGAACGCCAACCAGCTTCGCATGCAGCGCGGCGGCGAAGCTTGTCTCGACCGGATGGGCGAAGAGGACGAGAATGCGCATGCGCCCGCTCAGCCGCCAGCGGCGCGCGCCCGGGCCTCGAGGCCGGGAAAGAGGAAGTTCTTGCCGGCGGAGAAGTCGAAATCCGGGTTCTCCCAGGCGATCATCTTGCCCGGGTTGAGCAGGCCCCTCGGATCGGTCTCGCGCTTGAACGCGAGCTGGATCGCATCGGTCTGTTTCATCCCGCCCTCCTCGAGGGTGTAACGGTGCGGATTGAAGATCATCGCCCCCATCGCTTCGTGCTCGGCGATGATGTCCATCAGCCGCGCCTCGGTGGCGAACCTGACCAGCGGCAGGCCGGCGAAGGCGACCCGGCCGTTGAAGCGGATGACCTCGAGGTGGCCCATGACCTCGGCGCCGAAGCGGTCGTGGAGACGCTTAACCACTTCGAGCCCGCCGTCGCTCGGATAGCGGACCTGAAGATAGGTGATGGCGGGGTCGACCCTCAGCGCGCGGAGGGTGGTGTGGTTCCAGGTCAGTTCGTAGTTGGGGGGCAGGCCGGCGCGCGTCTCGGGCTTGGCTTTGCTCGCGTCGAGTAGGATCCGCGCCTCCTTGAACTGCCGGGTGAAGGCTTCGAAAGCGTCGAGCGCGTGCGGGGCGATCATCAGGATGGCGACGCTCGCGCCCTGAGGAATCAGTGCCCGGTGGCGCAGGAAATAATCGTGCGGCGCTGGCGCGGCGACGACGGTGACGAGTTTCTTCAGGATGCCGTCCTGCTCGCCGAGCGCGAGCGCGTAAGCCGCCGCAGCGTCGAAACTGTCCAACCCGACGATCACGTCCACCCAATCGTAGTGGGGCGCGAGCGGCACCTCGACCTCGACGATGACGCCGTTGGTGCCATAGGCGTGGACCGCCTTGTGCAGGTCCGCGCCGGCGAGCTCGAGCGCGCGCGGCTCGGCCTCGAGCGTCAGCAGTTTGAGCCGCAGCACATTGCCGAAATCGCGCAGGCCGCCCCAGGTGATCGAGCCGACGCCGCCCGAGCCGCCGGCGATGAAGCCGCCGATCGAAGCGGTGCCGCGGGTGGAGGGATACATCCGCAGTTCCTGCCGCGAAGGCTCCGTCGCGCGGTCGATGTTGATGAGGATCGCGCCCGGCTCACAGACGACGCGGCCGCGCTCGATCGACTTGACCTTGTTCATCTCGGCCAGATTCATCAGGATTCCGCCGGTGAGCGGCATCGCCTGGCCATAATTGCCGGTGCCGGCGCCGCGCGGAGTGACCGGGATTTCGAGCCGGTAGGCGGCCGCGAGGATGGCGCGGACCTCGGCTTCGTTCGCAGGGGTGACGACGACATCGGCGGTCACCGCGTCGAGCTCGCGCTTCAGCACCGGCGAATACCAGTAGAAGTCGCGGCTCTTCTGCTTGACCAGAACCGGATTGTCTTCCCACTTGACCGGACCGATCAGCGCCCTCAGGCCCGCAATGTCGTAGGCGCGGCTCATGGCGCGAGGCCCTTGAGGCCGTCGAGCTCGGCATAGTCGGGCGGCTCGGCGGTCGAAGCCTCGCCGCCTCGGACGACGATGCGATCCGACTGTGGGCGGGCGAGCAGCTCGGGAAAGTCGCGCGCCCGGGTGATGATCATGTCGGCCCGCCCGCCCGCGCGCAGGACGCCGAGGTCGAGCCCCATCGCCTTCGCCGGCGTCGCCGCGACCGCGGGCGCCCAGTCGGCGAACGGATAGTCGAGGTGCAGGATGCGCACGCCTTCGCGCCAGGTCTCCATCATGTCGAGATCGCCATAGGGGTAGAATGGATCACGCGTGTTGTCGCTGGCAATCATGACCTCGACCCCGGCGCTCTTGAGCTCGTGCAGCGCGGTGACGCCGCGCCAGCGCGGCGTGCGGCCGGAATGGCGATCCTGAAGGAAGAGGTTGCACATCGGCAGCGAGACGACGCTGATCCCGGCGCGCTGGACGGCGTCGATTGTGCGGCTGCGCTCGTCGTCCTCCTGCAGCGCGAGCGAGCAGCAATGGCCGACCAGGATCGGCCGCGCGAACCGCCGCTCGATCGCCACGTCGGCGATCATCTTGAGCGAGCGCGCCGCCGGATCAGCGCTTTCGTCGACATGGAAATCGAGCTCCCAGCCCTTGCGCTCAGCGAGCTCGAACAGCGTCCGAAGGCCGTCGCGCAGGTGGGGAACCATGTAGGTCACGGCGCCGAGGATTCCCGTTCCGTGGGCGTCGAGCATCGCCTCGATATCGGCCATGTGCGAGCGGTCGCGGACAAAATCCACACTGAAGATCGGCGCCGCCTGCAGCGTGATCTTATCCCGCCAGCGCTCGCGCGCGGCGGCGAACACGGGCCAGCTGATTCGGGTCTGGGCGCCGACGCTGTCGATATGAGTGCGGAGCGCCGTCGTGCCGTAGGCGTAAGCCGAGCGCAGGCTGAACTCCATCCGCGCGCCGACGTCGGCCGCGGTCCAGTTGGCCGAGCGGTCCTCGATCGCCGCGGCGAGCGCGCTCGGGAAGTCGCCGACGGGATTGCGCTTGCGCCGCCAGATATGGCCCTTGTCGATATGGGTGTGGACGTCGACGAACAGTGGCAGCACGATCCGCCCGGACAATTCGGCCTTGGGCGCGTCGCCGAAGTCGACTGCTCCAGCCGGCGCGATCTTGGCGATCGCGCCTTCGTCGACGAGGATGTCAACGCTGGCGAAGCCGTCGAAGTCGAGCGGCGCTTCGGGCCTGGGCGCGAGCGAGCGGCCGAGCACGCGGGCTTGTCTCAGCGCATAGCGCTTGCCGCGGGGGAGCGCGAACGGGGCGGTCATCGGGAACTGGCTTCCGCGCGGGCGCGTCGGGGAGGCGCCCGCAAGCGGCTCCTGCAGGCGCTCATGGGAAGCAATCCCTTAAACCCTACTTCGGGCGCAGGTCGAGCCCGACCCCCTTGTCGACGAACTGCAGCGTGTAGGCCTTCTTGTAGTCGAGGTTGGGCTTGACCACTCCGGCCTTGACCATCGAATCGTAGAAATCCTTGATCCGCTCGTCGGTCATCGCCCCGACGCCTAGCCTCAGCGTATCGCCCGAATCGACAAGGCCATATTCCTTGATCTTGGCGATCGAGAAGGCGATCTGCTCGTCGGTCATTTCCGGATTGTCCTTCTTGATCAGCGCATTCGCCTTGGCGTTGTCGCCGTAGAGGTAGTTGTACCAGCCGATGGTCGAAGCGTTGACGAACCGCTGCACAAGGTCGGGCTTGCCGGCGATCAGGTCGGCGCGGGTTTCGACCGTGGTCGCATAAGTCTTGTAGCCATAGTCGGCGAACAGGAAGATATTCGGTTTGAAATGGCCCTCCCGCTCGACCGCGAACGGCTCCGAGGTGACATAGCCCTGCTGGATCGAATGCGGGTCGGCGATGAACGGGCCGGGATTGAAGGTGTAGGGCCTGACGTTCTCTTCCTTGAAGTCGTAGGCCGACTTCATCCATTGATAGAACGTGGCCAGCCCTTCCTTGCCGATGATCGTCTCCGACGCATTGGGTAGATCCGTCCACTTGTCGAGACCCTCGCCCGGATGCGACATGAATATCTGCGGGTCTTTCTGGAAATGAGCGGCGACGACGACGATCGGGACGTTGCGGGCGACCGCATCGAAGGCGAGCAGCAGATTTCCGCCCATGTAGAAGTCGAGCCTGCCCGCCGCCAGCAGGAGCTCGTTATTGGCCTGCGGTCCGCCCTGGACGATGGTGACGTCGAGGCCATATTTTGCGTAGGTGCCGTCGGCGACCGCCTGGTAATAACCGCCATGCTCGGCCTCGGCGAGCCAGTTGGTGCCGAACGAAACCTTGTCGGCGGCGAGCGCGGACGAAGCGAGCAGGCACAAAGCGGCCGTCAGCCGAGCGCCAAGAAATTTCATGGTTCACTCCCGTCTCGAGTTGCCCTATTCGAAAAAATGGCGACAACGCCGCTTGCAACTTAGACGCCATTTGGCCTGGCGGGCAAACAGGCGTCGCCCTGCCGGAGATCCTGATCACCCATGCGCAGACTGAACCCTAGCGCAATTCATCCCCCGTTCGCCAACTACGCGCATGGAGTAGAAGTCGGCCCGGGCGCACGCATCGTCTTCTGCTCCGGCCAACTCGGCATTGGCCGCGACGGCGCCGTCCCGGAAGACGTCGAAGGACAGGCACGGCTGTGCTTTCACGCCATCGCAGCGATCCTTGCCGAAGCCGGGATGTCGCTCGGCGACCTCGTCCGTCTCAACGCCTATGTCGCCTCGGCCCACTATTTGAGCGGCTACATGAAGGTGCGTGACGAATTCGTAAGCACTGCGGCCCCGGCGTCCACCCTTATGGTGGTCCAGGGCTTCGCCCGCCCCGAATTCAAGGTTGAGATTGAGGCCGTCGCGGCGCGCTCGCCCTGATCGCCATTGGAGAAACTCATGCTGCCGACCAAGTTCTGGGCCGAAATGAGCTGGCGCGACTTCGCCGCGGCGGAGATGGAAAAAGTCGTCGCCATACTGCCGGTCGCCGCGGTCGAGCAGCACGGGCCGCACCTGCCGGTCGGCGTCGACATGTTCATCAACCAGGGTTATCTCGCGCGGGCCGCGAGCCGCATTCCAGACGACATGCCGGTCCTGATCCTTCCCATCCAGGCGATCGGCAAGTCGAACGAGCATATCGACTATCCCGGCACGCTGACTTTTTCGCTCGAGACCGTCGTCCGCGCCTGGACCGAAATTGGGGAGAGCGTCGCGCGCACCGGATGCCGCAAGCTCATTTTCATGAATTCGCACGGCGGCAACGTTCCGGTCATCGACGCGGTGGCGAGGGAGTTGCGGGTGCGACATGGCATGCTCGCCGTCCATGCGGGTTGGCATCGGCTTGGCTATCCGCAGGACCTCTTTTCCGCGGTCGAGCGCGCGCACGGGATCCACGGCGGCGAGGCCGAGACCTCGCTCATGCTGGCCTTCCAGCCGAAGACGGTGCGGATGCAGAATGCGCAGAATTTCGTCAGCGCCGCGGTCGGGATCGAGCAGGAGTTCCGCCAGCTTCGCGTGACGCAACCGATCGGCTTCGGCTGGATGGCGAGCGACCTGCATCCGCTCGGGACGGCCGGCGACGCCTCTAAGGCGACGGCCGAGAAGGGTGAAGCCTGCGCCGATCACGCGGCCGACGCGTTCGTCGATTTGCTGCGCGACGTGCTGGCGTTCGATCTGGCGCGGCTGAGGCCGGGGCCGCTCGCGGGCCCAAAGTCCTCTCGACGGTGGGCCCGACTCGGTGGGAGCGAGCCAGGCCAAAAGGCGCCGCCCCGGCGGCGGCCGTCGTCCGCGTGATTTTGGTCGATACCTCCGTTTGGTTCGACCAACTTCGCGAGCGGGACAGAACGCTTGCCGGCTGCGCGTCGTCGCGGCTCGCTTGGGTCTGGCGTTCGCTCCGCAGCAGCGGCGCGGCGGCACCTAAGGGGGAGCGGCGAGCGACTCGCAATCCACGTCGAAGGCGCGTCAGCTACGGGGTCATACTCCTGTCAGCGCGACTTGATGTAGCTGCGCCAGCCGCCGAAGCGCGAGATGTCCTCGGCGGCCTTGACCGCCTCGGCCTCGACCAGGAATCCCTTGACCGATCCGCCGTCCTTGAGGCGGATCGTGCCGATTCCGAGCGGAGCGGGAATCTTCGCGACGAACTCGCCGAAGCCCGCGCGGTCGAGGGTCCAGACCTCGGCCGCAATCGGCGAGCCCGCGCCATCGGAAACGCGCAGGAGCCCGGGCTTGGCCGGGACGGAGCCGGGCAGCGCGAACAGCCGGTAGTCGGGCGAAGTCTCGACCTCGCGGGAAAAGGACGCGCCAAGGTCGACAAGCTCGCGATTGAGCGGCAGCCCCGAAAGGTGCGCGCCGACCACCGCGATCTCGATCCGCTCGCCCGGCGCGCCGCGAGAGGCGCTCTTCGCTGGCGCAGCGGACCTCGCCGCGATCGCCACCGCAACGCCCGCAAGCAGGCCGTCAGCGCCGGAACGGGCGATCAGCGTCACGCTCGACGGCAGCCCGTCGCCGCGACCGCCGCCCGGAACGGCGATCGCGCACAGATCGAGCAGATTGACGAAGTTGGTGTAAGTCCCCAGCCGCGAATTGAGCGTGACCGGATCGGCCTCGACCTCGGCGATCGTATAGGCGCGCGGCATGGTCGGAACGAGCATCGCGTCGAATTGCGACCAGACGCGGCTCGTTCGCCGCTTTAAATCGGCGAGCCGGTAGAGCGCCTCGAACGTCGCCACGGCGTCGAACTCGCGCGCGCCTTCGATGATCGCGCGCGTGACCGGATAGAGGGCCTGCGGGTCGGCCTCGATCAGCGACTTCACCGCCGCATAGCGTTCAGCGACCCACGGGCCCTCGTAGAGCATCCGAGCGACTTGGGCGAAAGGCTCGAAGTCGAACTCGACGATCGCGGCGCCGAGCGATTGGGCAAGCTTGACGTCTTGCGAGAAGGCCGCTTCCGCCTCCTTGTCGTCGAAGAACTGAAGATGGCCGGCGCGGGGAACGCCAAGCCTCATCCCGCTCGGGAACGCCGAAAGGCCGGGCGTCGGAGACGAGCGGCTGAAAGGGTCGGTTTCGTCGAAGGCGACCGCTTCCCGATACACGGCGAAAGCGTCGGCGACGTCGCGGGCGAAGATCGAGGCGGTGTCGAGCGTGCGGCAGGCTGGCACGACCCCGGAAGTCGAAAGCGCTCCGAGCGACGGTTTTAAGCCGACAATGCCGTTGAGCGCCGCCGGGACCCGGCCCGATCCTGCGGTATCGGTGCCGAGCGAGAAGGGAACGAGGCCCGCGCCGACCGCGGTCGCCGAGCCGGAACTCGATCCGCCGGGGATGAGATCGGCGCGGAGCGCGTTGCGCGGCACGCCATAGGGAGAGCGGACGCCGACCAGGCCGGTCGCGAACTGGTCGAGGTTGGTTTTGCCGATCACAATTGCGCCCGCGCGCTCGAGCCGCTCGACGACGAAGGCCGAGCGCTCCGGGCGATAGGCGAAAGCCGGGCAGGCGGCCGTCGTAGGCAGGCCGGCGACATCGATATTGTCCTTGACCACGAACGGGACGCCGTAGAGCGGCTTACCCGCCGGTCCTGACGAGGCGAGGCGTTCAGCAATCGCCACAGCTTCGGCTTTCGCGCGGACGGCAATGAAAAGCGCCGGATCGTCGTGGGCCGCGATGCGATCGTAGGTCTCGTCGATCGTCGCCGTCAGCGGCTTGCCGGCGGCGTGAGCGGCAAGAAGCGTTGCGATCGTGGCTTTCATGCCGTTCCAGTCCCTTGCAAGTGCCGTCGTAACGATCAGCATCCAACGAAAGCAAGAGCCGGGCAAATTCCGCCCCGGCGGCAATTGCCTGAGCCCAACTCAGGATCGGGGGAAAACTAGGCGTTCGCGCTCAACATTCGGGCGCGGCGCCGAAAGATGAGGCGGCAAACCCCAATGACGTCAAGCAGGACATCGCGGCATGGACTTTGCAAAAAGCGAGGCTCGGGTTTGGCGCGACCCCGCGTGACCTTTCGAGCATGAGGACGTCAGTAATGTCAGGATTTGAATTCACCCGCCGCAACCTTCTCAAATCCGCCGCGCTCGGCGCCGCTGGAGCCTCGCTCAACCTTCCAGTGCTCGGCCGAGCCGTCGCCGCTGGCGACCTGACGGTCGGCATCGTCTACGTCGGCGCGCGAGACGATTTCGGTTGGAACCAGGCCCATGCGGTCGCCATCAAATCACTGAAGGAAGTGCCGGGCGTCAAGGTCGTCGAGGAAGAGAACGTCCCGGAAACCGACGCGGTCTCCAAATCGATGGAATCGATGATCAACCTCGATGGGGCTGGCCTCATCCTTGCGACCTCGTTCGGCTACTACAAGCCGTTCGTCCTCGACCTGGCGAAGAAATACCCGGACGTCCAGTTCCGTCATGCCGCTCCGCTGTGGAACAAGGGCACCGACCCCAAGAACGCCGGCTCCTATTTCGGCTATCTCAACCAGGCTCACTACGTGAACGGGGTCGCCGCGGGCCTGTGCACCAAATCGAACAAGATTGGGTTCGTGGCGGCGAAGCCGATCGCGAGCGTGCTCAGCAACATCAATTCAGTCCTTCTGGGCGCGCGCTCGACCAACCCCAACGCGAGCGTGCGGGTCATCTTCACCGGCGACTGGTCGATGCCGGTGAGAGAGGCCGAATCCGCGAACGCGCTCGTCGACGCGGGCTGCGACGTCATCACCTGCCACGTCGACGGACCGAAAGTGGTGATCGAGACGGCGGAAAAGCGCGGGGTGATGAGCTGCGGACATAACGCGAGCCAGGCGCCGCTCGCGCCCAAGGGCTTCATCACCGGCGCGGAATACAAGTGGATCACGATCTACAAGGGCTACGCCAGCGATCTCGCCGAGGGCAAGGAACTGCCGAACTTCCTCACCGGCGGCTACGAGGTCGACTTTGTCCAGAATACGCCGTTCGGCGCCGCGGCGACGCCTGAGGCGCAGAAAGCCGCGCTCGCGGCGATCGCGGGGCTCAAGGCGAAAAAGCCGATCTATGTCGGGCCGCTCAAGGACAACAAGACCGGCAAGGTCGTGATCGACAAGACCTACGATAATCTCGATCCCTACCTCGACAAGATGGACTATCTGCTGGAAGGCGTCGTCGGCTCGACGACCTGAAAGCGAAGGGAAAGGGAGCCGGTGTCGAACGCGCCCCTCGCAACCGGCGCCTCGCGCGACATGGTCAGTTCGGTCGCAACGCCAGCGGCGAAATCAGACTTTGCCGCGCGGTTTCGCGCCAATTCCGAATATGTCGTCATTCCGCTCATCGCGCTGCTGATCGCGGCCGCGTTGTTCGCGGTGTTTCTGCTAGCGATCGGTAAGTCGCCGGTCGATTTCGTTTCCTACGTCTGGCGCGGCGGCTTCGGCACCTCGTTCTCGCTGCAGAACACACTGCAGCGCTCTGCGCCCCTGATCCTGACCGCGCTCGCGGTCGCGATCCCCGCCCGCATCGGCCTCATCATGATCGGCGGCGAGGGCGCGCTGGTGCTCGGCGGTTTCGCTTCGGCGGTGCTGGCGATCCCGATGCTCGGCCGCGTGCCGCCGATGCCTACGCTGATCCTGATGGCGATTTTCGCCATGGCGGTCGGCGGCTTCTGGGTCGGCATCGCCGGATTCCTGCGCTACGCCCGCGGTGTGAATGAGACGATCTCGTCGCTGCTTTTGACCTATATCGGCATCGCGATCATGAACTTCTTCGTCGAGGGCTCGCTGCGCGACCTCTCTGACCCCAACAAGCCGTCGACCAAGCCGCTGGGCAAAGAGTACATGGTCGGGGTCATTCCGGGCACCGAAGTCCACTGGGGCATCGTGTTCGGCGTTCTCCTGTGCATCGGCCTCTACATCCTGATGACCCGCACCACGTTCGGCTTCGCGGCGAGGGTGACGGGGGGTAACTTTCGCGCGGCGCTCGCGCAGGGGCTTCCCGTCGGGCGCCTGATCGTCGCCTGCTCGGCGATCGCCGGAGCGTGCGCCGGCCTCGCCGGATTTTTCGAGGTCGCGGCGATCCAGGGGCGCGCCAACGCCTCGCTTGCCGCCGGCTACGGCTTCACCGGCATCCTGGTGGCGTTTCTCGCCCGCCAGAACCCGCTCGCCATTCCGCCAGTCGCGATCCTGTTCGGCGGGCTGGTCGCCTCGGGCGGCCTGATCCAGCGGCGGATGGGCCTGCCGGACGCGACGGTGCTGGTGCTGCAGGGACTTATATTCGTGGTGCTCTTGACGTCGGAGACGCTCTACGGCCGGTTCTCGATCTTCAAGCCCCGGGCTGAGCGGGACCGCACATGAACGAGCCCGCCGTCCTCACTGTCCTCATCGCCATGCTCGGCGGGGCGATCCGGGTATCGACCCCGTTCATGTTTGTCTCGCTCGGCGAGTGTCTCACCGAAAAATCGGGCCGGGTGAATCTCGGTCTCGAGGGAACGCTGGTGCTCGGGGCGATGGTCGCCTACGCTTTCTCCTATCACACCGGTTCGCCCTGGATCGGCGTTCTCGCGGCTGGCGTCGCCGGTTCGGCGCTCGGAGCGATGCACGGCTCGATCTGCGGCCTGCCGCGGGTCAACGATGTCGCGGTTGGAATCGCCATGATGCTGTTCGGCGTCGGCGTCGCCTTCTTCTTCGGCAAGCCCTACATCCAGCCGGAGGCGCCGAGGCTCGGCTCGATACCGCTCGGCTTCTGGAGCGACAGCGCAAGCCTCAAGAGCGCGCTCCAGGTCAATCCGCTGTTCTTCATCGGCATCGCGCTCGCGCTCATGATCGCCTGGTCGCTGCGCAACACCCGTTGGGGCCTGGTGGTGCGGACGGTCGGCGATAGCGCCGCCGCCGCGCGCGCGATGGGCATTTCGGTCAACTTCGTCCGCCTCATGACGACCACGCTCGGCGGCTTCCTCGCCGGGATCGGCGGCGCGTTTCTGTCGCTGTCCTATCCGGGCTCCTGGAATCAGGGCTTGAGCTCCGGTCAGGGGCTGATGGCGGTGGCGCTGGTCATCTTCGCCCGCTGGGATCCGCTGCGCTGCATCGCTGCGGCGCTGCTGTTCGGAGCCGCGGGTGCGATCGGCCCGTCGCTTCAGTCGATCGGCATCACCCAGGGCTATTATTTCTTCAACGCCGCGCCCTACATCCTGACCTTGGGGATCATGATCGCCACCTCGAGCGCCAAGCATTCGGCGCGCGACATGCCGGGCGAACTGTCGATCGCGAAATAAGGACGAACGCCGTTGCCGACGTTTGACGCCGACCCCTATCCGTGGCCCTACAATGGCGACTGGCGGCCGCAGAACACCGCAATCATCGTCATCGACATGCAGACCGATTTTTGCGGCAAGGGCGGCTACGTCGACGCGATGGGCTACGATTTGTCGCTGACACGAGCGCCGATCGAACCGATCAAGGCGCTGCTGGCAGCGGCGCGGTCGAAGGGCTACCACGTCATCCACACCCGCGAGGGGCATCGGCCAGACCTTTCAGACCTGCCCGACAACAAACGCTGGCGATCACGGCGCATCGGCGCTGGCATCGGCGACCCCGGGCCCTGCGGCAAGGTGCTGGTGCGCGGCGAAAAGGGCTGGGAGATCATCGACGAGCTCAAGCCGTTGCCGGGCGAGCCGGTCATCGACAAGCCGGGCAAGGGATCCTTCTGCGCCACCGACCTCGAGCTGATGTTGAGAACGCGCGGGATCGACAACATCGCGCTGACCGGCATCACCACTGACGTCTGCGTCCATACGACCATGCGCGAAGCCAACGACCGCGGGTTCGAATGCGTGCTGCTCGAAGACTGCTGCGGCGCGACAGACCACGGCAATCACCTCGCCGCGCTCAAGATGGTCAAGATGCAGGGCGGCGTGTTCGGCGCGGTCGGCAACTCGAAGGCCTTCATCGAGGCGATGCCATGACCGACGCGGCGGCGAAACCGGCGATGCGCGCGCCGTCCCTCGAGACGATCGGAATGAGCAAGTCCTTCGGCGCCCTCAAGGCGCTTCAGGACGTGTCGATTGAGGTTCCGGCCGGATCGTTTCACGCGCTGCTCGGCGAGAACGGCGCCGGAAAATCGACGCTCGTCAAATGCATCATGGGCTTCTACATCCCCGACCGCGGCCAGCTACTGCTTGACGGCGTCGAAAAGGCGGTGCGCAATCCCAAGGACGCGCAGGCGCTCGGCGTCGGCATGGTCTATCAGCATTTCACCCTCGTGCCGGCGTTGACGGCGGCGGAGAATCTCGTCGTCAGCCGCGCCGACGCGCCCTCATTCATTGACTGGCGGAAGGAGCGGAAGGCGCTCGAGAGCTTCCTTGAGCGGATGCCGTTCCGGGTGCCGCTCGACAAGCCCGTCTCCGGCATGGCTGCGGGAGAAAAGCAGAAGCTCGAAATCCTCAAGCTGCTCTATCTCGATCAGCGCTTCCTCATTCTCGACGAGCCGACCTCGGTGTTGACGCCCGGTGAGGCGGACGAGATCCTCGGGCTCCTGCGCGACATGGCGCATCGCGGTGAAATCACCGTCGCGATGATCAGCCACAAATTTCGGGAGGTTGAGGCGTTCTGCGACGACTTCACCGTGCTGAGGCGCGGCGCGCGGGTCGGCGGGGGCAAGGTCGGCGCCGTCTCAACCCGCGAGATGGCGGCGATGATGATCGGCGACGCCGTCGTGCGTCCCTCGGCGGCGCGCACGGCTGCGCCCAAGAGCGGGACGGCGCTGGAAATCGCTGGCCTGTTCGCGGAGAACGACGAAGGGCGCGACGCAATCAACGGCTTCGATCTCAAGATCCACGCCGGCGAGATCGTGGGCATCGCCGGAGTGTCGGGCAACGGGCAGAGCGAACTGGTCGAGGCCTTGTCGGGGCAGCGGCCGATCAAACTCGGTCAGATCCTCGTCCACGACCAGGACTTCGAGCCGATCCGCGATCATTTCGACAAGTTCAAGATTTTCGGCCTGCCGGAGGAGCCGTTGAAGAATGCTACGGTGCCGACGATGTCGGTCGCGGAGAACATGGCGTTTCGTCGCTTCGACAAGGCGCCGATGTCGCGTCTCGGGTTCTGGCTCTCGCGCGAGCCGATGCGGGCCAAGGCGCGCGAACTCATCGGCCGCTACAATGTGAAGACGCCGTCGACTGAAACCCAGATCCGCGACCTCTCGGGCGGCAACGTGCAGCGCGCGGTGCTGGCGCGCGAGCTGTCGGAAGACGTCGACGTTCTGATCGTCGCCAACCCGTGCTTCGGCCTCGACTTCGCCTCGGTCGCCGACATCCGCGCCCAGATCATGGAGCAGCGCAATCGCGGCGCCGCGGTTTTGCTGGTGTCGGAGGACCTCGACGAGATTCTCGAGCTGTCCGATCGCATCGCGGTGATGTCGGGCGGCAAGGTCGCCTATCTGACCGAAGGCGCTGGCGCCGACCGAACGACCATCGGCCGCTATATGGCGGGCCACTGAGCGATCGCCCCTGTCATGGACGGCATTGAGCGCGACCGCGGGCCCATGCGCTCGACACCAGCGCCGAACGCCGGTATGAGCGCGGCATGAACGAAGGCGCGCGGGAATCGTTCGATCCCGAAGCTTTGGCGAGGGCGATGGCCCCGCTGCTCGGGATCGCGCAGCCGCCGGAATCGCGCGCCCAAACGATCGTGCATTTGCGCATCGCTGCCGAGCATGCGGAGAGGCTTCTTTCGGTCCCGCTCGACGATCAGGAGGAGCCCGCGCCGGTGTTCACGCCGTGACGACGCTCCTCGACGGATCGGCCCAAGCCATCGCCGAAGCCGTCCGGACCGGCGCAGCAGGCGCGCGCGAGATCGCCGAGGAAGCCCTCGAACGCATCAAGAGCCGCAACGGCGCGCTCGGCGCCTTCACCGACGTCACCGCCACGCGCGCGCTGGCCAAGGCGGACGCGATCGACGCGTCCCGGGCGCGCGGGGAGAGGTTAGGCCCGCTAGCGGGGGCGCCGTTCGCGGTCAAGAACTTGTTCGACATCGAGGGCTTGCCGACGCGCGCCGGCTCCAAGATCAACCGCGACCGTCCGCCGGCCAAAGCGGACGCGACAATCATCAGGCGGCTCGAAGCGGCCGGCGCGGTGCTGATCGGCGCGCTCAACATGGGCGAATACGCCTACGACTTCACCGGCGAAAACGCGCACGACGGCCCGTCGCGCAATCCGCACGATCCTGAGCGCATGACCGGCGGATCGTCGGGCGGCTCGGCTGCGGCGCTGGCCGGCGGGCTGGTTCCGATCGCGCTCGGATCGGACACCAATGGGTCCATTCGCGTGCCGAGTTCGCTCTGCGGTGTGTTCGGCCTCAAGCCGACCTACGGCCGGCTGTCGCGAGTCGGCGTATTCCCGTTCGTCGCCAGCCTCGATCATGTGGGGCCGTTGGCGCGGTCGGCCGCCGATCTGGCGCTGGCCTACGACGCGATGCTTGGAAGAGACGAGGCCGACCCCGCCCAGGCCGACATGCCGGCGGCGCCCGTCTCGCCGGCGCTCGAGCAAGGGGCGAACGGGCTTCGCATCGCCAGACTCGGCGGCTATTTCGGCGGCTCGGCCGATCCCGGCGCGATCGCCGCCGTGGACACGCTTGCCCGCGCGCTGAACGCCGAGCGGACCGTCGAACTCGCCCACGCCGATGCGGCGCGTTCGGCCGCGTATCTCATCAGCATGGTCGAGGGCGCAGCGCTTCATCTCGATCGGTTGCGCACGCGCCGTCAGGACTTCGACGCCGACGTGGGCGACCGGCTGATCGCCGGCGCGATGCTTCCCGGCGTCTGGGCCGCGCAGGCGCAAAAGTTCCGCCGCCGATTCAGAGACGAGGCGCTCAGGCTTTTTCGTGAGGTCGATATCCTGCTCGCGCCGGCGACTCCGTGCCGGGCCCCGAAGCTTGGGCAAAAGACGTTCGTGCTCCGCGGGCGGGAAATGCTGGTCCGTCCCAACCTCGGACTGTTGACCCAGCCGATTTCCTTCATCGGCCTGCCGGTGGTCGCGGCCCCCGTGTGGACTCCGGGCGAGAGGCTGCCGATCGGGGTGCAGATTATCGCCGCGCCGTGGCGCGAGGATCTCGCGCTGAGGGTCGCGGCGGCGCTGGAGTGCGAAGGCGTCGTCCGCGCGCCGGTCGCGAAATACGCGTAGCGAGGTCAGGATGACGGAGCATGGCGATTCCCGATGGGCCGGCCGCAATGGCGCCAAGGCCGCCGTGCGCGCCCGGGTATGGACCAAGCTGATCGAGGCTGATCTCAATGTCGGTCCGGCTTTCGACCGCATTCCGAATTTCGTTGGCGCCGACGTCGCCGCCAAGAGGCTCAGCGAACTCGACTCCTGGCGGCGCGCGCGAGTCGTCAAGTGCAATCCCGATCCGCCCCAAATTCCTGTCCG
>Ga0335076_10001529_pt1 | contig 22453 bp, 21 predicted proteins | sample Lox_Sample_25_FD_206717 | JGI IMG/M metagenome (GOLD analysis project Ga0335076, IMG submission 206717) | Soil microbial communities from Loxahatchee National Wildlife Refuge, Florida, United States - Lox_Sample_2.5 | ecosystem: Environmental > Terrestrial > Soil > Wetlands | place: USA... | reverse complement strand
GCGGTCGAGCCGGTACGGCTTGGGGACCATGTGGCCTTCCTCGATCGGGCCGTTGTGGCGCAGCGCCGACGAGAGCGCGAAGCCGCTGGTGTAGAGCAGCTTGAGGCTCGGCTTGATCTGGCGCGCCTGGCGGGCCAGGTCGAAGCCGTGCAGGTCGCCCGGCATGACGATGTCGGTGAACAGCAGGTCGACCTCGGGATGGTCGGTCAGCTGGCGCAGCGCGTCCGGGCCGTCCTCGGCGCACAGCACGTGGAACCCTTCGACCGCCAGCAGCGACGCGACGAGTTCGCGGATCTCCGGCTCGTCCTCGACAACCATGATGGTCGGTTGCATGGCCAGCCTCGCTCCCAGACCCGCCCGAGCGGCCCGTCGGCGCGCCGACGGCGGTCCCGTGCACGGTCGAGCCCCACTATGCCCCGGCAAATATTGATAAATACCCAACACCAAGCTCATGGCCGGGTGTACCGGACGAAAAGCGGCGATCGGGTCGGGTGGTCGGGGGCCGCCTTGCGCCGGCGCGGCGCTCCCACTTATCCTGGCGGTCGCGCGGGCCGCCCGCCCGAAACCGGGGCGGCCACGCCGGGGAGGCAGCCTTGGACCAGCCAGCGCCGGCCGACGGAGCGGTCCCGCATCGGCCGCAAGCCCTCTATGCCAGCCTCGAGGACCGCATCCTGGCGCGCGACCAGGTGGGCGCCAGCGAGGTCTATTATGATCTGTTGCGCGCCGGCCGGCCGCTCACCGAGATGCTCGCCGAGGCGGTGCGCATCCACGCCCCCTACACCCATGTGCCGTATCACGAGCGCATCGACGACGGCTTCGTGAACTTCGTCAACAACGACCACTGCCTGCTCAGCGCGCGCGCCAGCCTGCACCTCGCCAAGCTGATGCCTGAGGCGGCTGCCGGCCTGCCGATGGCGCAGACCATCTGGTACATCCCGACCGGGCTCGACATCTGGAACCAGAAGATCCTGAAAGCGCCCGGCCACTACGCGCGGCGCGGCGAGAAGCACAGCGGTCCGGCGCCGGCGCCGGTCATCCACTGGCCCGACCAGGAGCCGCTGGCGATCGCGGGCAGCCTCAGCGAACGGCTGGACCATTGGATGACCCTGGTGCATCGCGGCCAGGTGATCGACGCCTATCGGGTGTTCCTCGGCCTGATGCAGAACCCGGCCGACCGGCCGGCGGCGCTCGCGCAGCTCGCCTTCGCCGGGCTGATCGACGTCCAGGACCGCTCGCTCTACAACCGCTCCTATACGACTGGCCACAAGGCCTATCGGGCGCGCGCCACCGTCGAGCTGGGCGAGGCGATCGGCTGGGACGACGCCCACCAGGTGCTCTATGCCGGCGCGCTCGACATCGCGGTCGGGCCGCGCTGGTACTCGACCTACGAGATGGCGTGCAACGCCATCACGGCCTTCATCGAGAAGGCGCCCATCATGGCGATCCCCTATCGCGGCACCACCGAGCGCGAGCGCGCGCTGCTCGCCAACAGCGAGACGCTGAGCGCCGCCGAGAGCGCCGCGCTGATCGAGACCATCCTGCACGAGCCCGAGCCCGCCTATATCGCGCGGATCAGCGCGCTGCTCGAGGCCGGCAAGCGGCCGCGCGACATCGTCGACGCGCTGCAGGTCGGCGCCGCCGAGGTGGTGATCTCGACCGCCAACACGCTGAACTTCTCGCTGCCCCAGCACTGCTACGAATACTGCAGCGCGCTCGGCTGGTTCTACGACACGTTCGCCCATCCGCAGCGCCTCAAGCTCCTCTATGTCGGCGCCTCGTTCCTTAACCAGGCGGCCGACCACCAGCGCCATACCGGCGATCTCAAGCCGATGACCATCGAGCGCCCGACCGGTGCCGACGGGCTGTCTGAAGCGCAGCTGCTCGATCGGCTCGAGGCGGCGCTGATCGGGCTCGACGGGCCGCAGAGCCTCGGCCTGGTCCAGGCCTATTGCGACCGCGGCGCCGACCGGGCGCCGCTGGTGCGGCGCCTCGCGCTGGCCGCCTGCCGGCTCGGCAACGACCCGCACAACCAGGCGAACGCGCTGTGCTTCCTGGACGACTTCGCCCGCAACCGCAGCGCCGCGCGCGACCGCCTGCTGCTCGGCTGCGCGCAGCACACCGCGGTGCATCGCAAGTACGGCGATCCGCTCGATTGCAGCCGGCGCTTCGGCGCCGCGATGGGGGTCAGCGCGCTGCAGTAGCGCGTCAGCGCTGCCAGCCGATCCAGTCGCACAGCGCCCGGCCCATCACGAGCGCCTTGTCGGCGTCCGACAGGAACGGCATCTCCTCGGTGAACGCGGTGACGCACTGGCGCCAGCTGCACGGCATGCGCGTGATGTCGGTGCCCCAGAACATGCGCCGCGGCCCGAACGCGTCGTAGATCTGGCGATAGATCGGATGCAGGCTGCGGAACGGGTAGGCGTCGGTCGCATCGACCGGGCCGCCGGTCGCCTTGACGGCGACGTTGGGATGCCGGGCCAGCGCCAGCAGCGCCGGCAGGCCGTCGAACACGGCGAGGCCCTTCTTGTCGCGCTGCCGGCCCATGTGGTCGACGATCAGCCGGAGCCCCGGATGGCGCTCCGCGATGCGTCCGACCAGCGGCAGGAAATCGCCGGCCAGCAGCGCGATCGGCACGCCGGCGCGCTCGGCCTCCGGCCAGATCCAGTCGATCGTGCCGTCGGTCGGCCAGCTCTTCTGGTGCGGCTGCAGGAAGGTGAAGCGGAAGCCCAGCATGCCGGGCTGCTGCTTCCAGGTCGCGACCAGCTTGCGGCTCTCCGAGCGGTCGAGCGCCAGGCGGCCCAGGATGGCGAAGCGCGCCGGATGCGCCCGGACCGCCGCGATCGCGAGCGCGTTCGAGTCGGGATCCCAGCTCGGCGGATGGATCAGCGCCGCGTCGACCCCCGCCGCATCCATGTCGGCCAGCGCCTGATCGATCCCGTAGGGATCGCGGCGGTGCGGCGGCAGGGTCGTTCCCTTCGACCACAGGTGGATCTGGGCGTCGACGACCAGCATGGCCGGCTCAGTCGATCGGCTTGAAGCGGAAGCCCTCGCCCCAGCGCGTCACCTTGCCGACCGAGGGCGATGGGAAGTGCGCCGTGCAGCACAGCGTCGGGGTGTCGCAATAGCGCTCGAAGAAGCTGCGCCGGGTCGCCGCCGCCTGCTTGGGATCGTAGTCGGGGCGCGAGGCGAGCTCGGGGAAGCGCATCTGGATCGGCGAGTGGATCAGATCACCGGTCATCACGCCGTCCTTGCCGCTGCGGCCCAGGCACACCGCGAAGTGGTCGGGCGTGTGGCCCGGCGTCGGCAGCAGGGTGACGTGGTCGTCTAGCCCGAAGTCGCTGCGGATGAACTCGGCGCGCTTGGCCTCGACGATCGGGATCACGCTGTCGGCGATGCACTCGCTCGGCGTCTTGGCGTGCTCGGCCGCCCAGTAGTCGTACTCGATCTTGGAGAACAGGTAGCGCGCCTTCGGGAAGGTCGGCACCCAGCGGCCGTTCTCGAGCCGCGTGTTCCAGCCGACATGGTCGAGATGGAGATGCGTGCACATCACGACGTCGATGTCGTTCACCGTCAGGCCGACCGCGGCCAGCCCGCGCATGAAGCGGTCGTCCTTCTTCTGGTGCCAGAGCGGCCGGCCCGGCCGGTCCTTGTCGTTGCCGATGCAGCTGTCGACCAGGACCGTGTGGTGCGGCGTGCGCACGACATAGGCCTGGAAGCACAGCACCAGCTTGCCGGTCGCCGGATCCATCGCGAGCGGCTCGAGCCAGTCGCGATTCTCGGCGAACACGGATGCCGGCACGGTCGGGAAGAACGCCGTCGGCTCGACGTAGGGCTGCTCCATCTCGATGATCCGGTCGACCCGAAGCCCGCCGATCGTGTAGCTGGTGCCCATGATTGCCGCCTCCCTCGCGATCCGACGCGGTCTCCCTACTCTAGCGGATGTTCCGGCGCACGGCATAGGATGACGGCGAGGAGGCCGGCCATGGCACGATTCTCGTATCGCAAGGGCCTGCACGATCTCGGCAACGGCTGCTTCGCCTATCTGCAGCCCGACGGCGGTTGGGGGTGGAGCAACGCCGGGTTGGTGGTCGACGGCAGGTCGACCCTGCTGGTCGACACGCTGTTCGACCTGCCGCTGACGCGCGCCATGCTCGAGGCGATGCGGGCGGCCGCGCCGGCGGCCGCGAAGATCGACACGCTGGTCAACACCCATTCGAACGGCGACCACACCTACGGCAACCAGCTGGTCGCCGGCGCCGAGATCATCGCCTCGACCGCGTGCTACGAGGAAATGCGCGAGCAGGGCGAGCCGCTGGCCCCCGGTTCGATCCGGGTCGACTGGCGCAAGATGGGCGAGGCCGGCGCGTTCTTCCACGAGGTGATGGGCAGCCGGTTCGATTGGCAGGGGATTTCCCTGACGCTGCCGACCCGGCGCTTCGACGGCGCGCTGACCGTGCGGGTCGGCGCCAAGGAGGTGCACCTGATCGAGGTCGGGCCGGCGCACACGCGCGGCGACGTGATCGTCCACGTGCCGGCCGACCGCACGCTGTTCACCGGTGACATGCTGTTCGTCGGCGGCCATCCGTTGGTGTGGGCCGGGCCGGTCGCCAACTGGATCAAGGCGTGCGACCTGATGCTCGGCCTCGACGTCGAGACCGTGGTGCCCGGTCACGGTCCGATCACGGACAAGGCCGGCATCCGCGCCATCAGGCAGTACTTCGAGTATCTGCTGGCCGAGTCGCGCAAGCGCTTCGCGGCCGGCATGCCGGCCGAGCAGGCCGCGCGCGACATCGCGCTCGACGGCTGGGCGGACTGGATCGACCGCGAGCGCATCGTCGTCAACGTGGCGGCGTGTTATCGCGATTTCCGGACCGAGGCGGCGCCCGATGCGATGGCGCTGCGCGCCGCCATGGCGCGCTACTACTTCGAGCACAAGCCGGGCCGCGCCTCGGCCGACTGAACCCGGCGCGCCGTGCTGACCATCGCCTATGACGCGGTCGAGATCAGCGATGACGGCGCACGGGCCGGCTCCGGAGCCGGTGGATGTCGGGCGGCGTTACGGCGCTGCGGCCGCTGTCCGGTGCCGCACCGCGGGAAGAACCTCGCGGCCGAGCAGCTCGATGCTGGCGAGGATCTCGTCCTGGCCCATCCCCGGCCAACTTACGCGCATCGAAAGGTGGTTGATGCCGCAGCGATGCTGGGCGACCAGCATATCGGTGACGGTTGCGGGCGCGCCCACCGCGAAGCGCTGAGACGCCAGCGCGCGGAATTGCTGCTCGGGGGCGGCGCTCGGATCGAGCGTGAGCCCCTCCAAGCCCCAGGACGCATAGGCTTTGTATTTCTCCATGAGGAATGGGGCCGAGCGGCGGATCGCCGTATCGTCGTCGGCCGCGCAGCCCACCTCGAGCAGACGGCAGAAATGCTCCGCGGGTGGTAACCTTGCCGCGGACCGCGCGGACTTGAACGACGCGATCTGCGCGTCGAGTTGGTCGATCGTTGGCAGGGGCACTGAAAGCCAGCCATCGCCGATCTTGGCCGCCCGCGCGATGGCCGCGTCCACTTGCGCGCCGATGATGATGGGCGGCCGCGGCGCCTGCCGCGGGCGCGGTGCAAGGGTGGCGTCGCTGAATTGCCAGTGGCGCCCGGAATGCGTGACCCGGTCTTCGCTCCACAGCCGCCGGATGATCTCGACGGCCTCGGTGAACCGGCTCACGCGCTCCGACATGGACACACCGAATATCTGGTACTCCTCGGGCCGATAGCCGAGCCCGACGCCGAGCAGGAACTTGCCGCCGGAGATGACGTCCAGAAAGGCACCGGCTTCCGCCAGCTCGATCGGGTTGTGCAGCGGCAGCAACGTGACGTTGGTCCCGATCCACAGGCCTTCGGCCTCCCCCGCGAGCCGATGCAACAGCGGCAGCTGTGGAAAGAAGTGGAAACCCGGGGTGATGTGGTGCTCGCCGGCCCAGACCGAGTCGAACCCGAGCGAGCGGATAAGGCGTACTTGCTCCAGCGTTTCGGCGAAACGACGGGCAGGATCATCGCCTGCCGGGTGCTGCGAGTTGAGGTAGATGCCGAGCTTCAATGCCATGCCCCCTCCGTCGCGTCGTGCCCCGCAACGACGGTATCACATCAGCCGGCGCCAGGGGCCGGTCTGAGGTTTGCCCGGCGGCGTCGGGCGGTGTTGAGGGGCGGCCGGCGTCCTACGCAACCTTGACGGCTTGGCGCGAGCGCAGATAGTTGAAGAACTCGACGCCTTCGTGCAGGCGTCGCTTGGTCATGTCCCAGCTGCGCGCCATCTCGAGCGTGATCTCGACGATCTTGCGCGTTCGAAAATAGAACGCCTTGTAGAAGTCGGCGACCGCTTGCTCCATCTCGGCGGCCGAGAGGTGCGGATAGCTGATCGCGCCGTGTTGGACGCCGTCGTCGCGCAGCAGGTTGCCGCCCTCGAACCAGCCGTTCTCCGTGGCCTGCTTGTAGAGCAGCGTGCCGGGATAGGGCGCCGGCAGCGACACCTGGATGGTGCGCGGGTTCATCTCCTTGGCGAACTTGATCGTTTCCTGGATCGTCTCCTTCGTCTCGCCGGGGAGGCCCAGGATGAACGTGCCATGGATCAGGATTCCGAGGTCGTGGCAGTCGGCGGTGAAGCGGCGGGCGATGTCGATGCGCGTGCCCTTCTTGATGTTGTTCAGAATCTGCTGCACGCCGCTCTCATAGCCCACCAGCAGGAGACGCAGGCCATTCGCCTTCATGACCTCGAGCACGTCGCGCGGCACGTTGGGCTTGGCATTGCACGACCACATCAGCCCGAGCTTGCCCATGCCGATCGCGATTTCCTTGGCGCGCGCTCGATCGTCGGTGAGGGTGTCGTCGTCGAAAAAGAATTCCTTCACTTCGGGGAAGAGCCGCTTCATCTCGGCGAGGTCTTCCATCACCTTGGCAACGCTGCGCGAGCGATAGACGTGTCCACCGATGGTTTGCGGCCACAGGCAGAAGCTGCACTTCGAGCGGCAGCCGCGGCCCGTGTAGAACGACAAGTACGGATGATGGAGGTAGCCGTTGAAATAGTCGTCGATCACGAGGTCGCGGCGATAGACCTTCGCCACCGACGGCAGCGCATCCATGTCGTGAATCAGCGCGCGATCACGGTTGTGTACCGTCTCGCCTGCCGCATTGCGCCAGGTGATGCCATCGACCTCGGCATAGGGCTTGCCGTAGGCGATCTCCTGAATCGTGTAGTCGAACTCGTGCCGCGCGACGAAGTCGAGCGCCGGCGAGGATTCGAGCGACTGAGCCGGAAGGGTCGCGACATGGGCGCCGACCAGGCCGATGCGCAAGTTGGGATTGGCCGCCTTGAAGGCCTCGGCGACCAAGATGTCCGAGCGGAAGCTGCCGGCGGCGGTGAACATCACCAGCAGCTCATAGTCGTTGGCGAGCGGCAGCACGTCTTTGAGGGTGAGGCCGCGCGGCGGCGCGTCGATCAGCCTGCTGTCCTCGACCAGCGCCGCGAGCTGGGCCAGCCAGGTCGGGTACCAGAACGAACGGACCTCGCGCTTGGCCTGGTAGCGCGAGCCGGCGCCACCGTCGAAGCCCTCGTAGGATGGCGGGTTGAGGAACAGCGTCTTCATCATCGCACGGTCCCTTGACATTATGGCTGGTGCGCCCGGCGGGATTCGAACCCACGACCCCAGGATTAGGAATCCTGTGCTCTATCCTGCTGAGCTACGGGCGCTGCCTGGGAGGTTGGTAGCACGATCCTTACGTCCGGCGCCAGCCGGCGGCGGGCGGCGGCTTGAGTTTTGCCCTGCGAGGCGGCACAACAGCCGGACCGCCAGGAGGGCCCCGCGATGAGCGCGCGCAAGCTCGACATCTACAACCACGTGATGCCGCGCGCCGTGACCGACCGCATGCGCGAGCTGGCGCCTGGCAAGGGCGACATCGTCAAGCGCGTGGGCTCGATCCGCATGCTGCACGACATGGAGGCCCGGGTCACCATGATGGAGCAGTGGCCGGGCTACCAGCAGGTCCTGACGCTCGCCAACCCGCCGCTCGAGGCCATCGCGGGCCCGGGCGACTCGCCCGCCCTGGCCCGGCTCGGCAACGATGCCCTCAAGGCGATCTGCGACACGCGGCCCGACAAATTTCCGGCCTGGGCGGCGTCGCTGCCGCTCAACAACGTCGAGGCCTCGCTGGAGGAGATCGACCGCGCGATCGCGCTTGGCGCGCGGGGCATCCAGATCTTCACCAACGTCAACGGCCGGCCGCTCGACGAACCGGAATTCCTGCCGATCTTCGAGCGCGCGGTGAACCATCACGGCGTGCCGATCTGGATGCATCCGGCGCGCGGCGCCAACACGCCCGACTATCCGGGCGAGACCAAGTCGAAGTACGAGATCTGGCAGGTGCTCGGCTGGCCCTACGAGACCTCGGTCGCGATGGCGCGCCTGGTGTTCTCGGGCCTGCTCGACCGCTTCCCCGACATGGTGATCATCACGCACCACCTGGGCGCCATGATCCCCTATTTCGAGGGCCGCGTCGGGCCGCTGTTCGACCAGCTCGGCACGCGTACCTCGGACGAGGACTACGGCGCGCTGCTGACGCGCATGAAGCAGCGTCCCATCGAGTATTTCCGCAGGTTCTACGGTGACACCGCGGTCGGCGGCTCGCGCGCCGCCATCGAATGCGGGCTCAATTTCTTCGGGCCCGAGCGGGTGCTGTTCGCGACCGATTGCCCGTTCGATCCCGAGGGCGGCCCGATGTTCATCCGCGACACCATCGCAGCCATCGATGCGCTGGGGATTTCCGAGCCCGACCGCCGCAAGATCTATCTCGACAATGCGCTGCGCCTGATGCGGCTGAGCTAACCCGAGGGGGCCCGTCATGCCGACCGTGCCGATGATCGAATATGTGGATGCCAGCGACGAGGTGCGCGCGGTCTATGACGACATCATGACGACGCGCCAGGTCAACTGGCTGAACAATTTCTGGAAGGTGCTGGCGCACCATCCGCCGACCCTCAAACGCACCTGGGAGAGCATCAAGGAGGTGATGGCGCCCGGCGCGCTCGATGCGCGCACCAAGGAGATGATCTATCTCGCGGTCAGCATCTCCAACCAATGCCCCTATTGCATCGCCTCGCATACCGCGGCGGCGCGCAAGGCAGGCATGACCGAGGCGATGCTCGGCGAGCTGATGGCGGTGGTCGGCATGGCGAACGAGACCAACCGGCTGGCATCGGGATACCAGGTCGAGATCGACGAGGCGTTCAAGCGGTCGCGCTGACCGGCGCGCGGAACGCCACGACCCCATCCCGGGTCTACCCGGGTGCCGGCGTCGGCCGCAACCCCGGGGGCGAGGTCGCCGACCGGGCCGGGCAAGCCGCCGAGCGGCCAGGGCGGCTTCCAGCGGGCTCGGGCAGGCGGGCAACCAGGGCGACCGACCTACGGGGTCCGCGGGCAAGATCGGCGGCCAGCAGGGCCACTGATCGGTCTTCGGCCCGATCGCCACGGTCGCGGGCGGCGGGGCCGTTCCGGCCTCACACGCCCTTCGCGCGGGTCGTGCCGCCGCCGTCGACCGTCACGATCGTGCCGCTGACATAGCTCGCGCGGTCGGAGGCCAGGAAGGTCACGACGTCGGCGACCTCCTCGGGCTCGCCCGGCCGGCCGAACGGCCGGTCGCCGATCAGCTCGCGCCAGCGCCCGGCGTCGCCGAGCTCCTTGAGGGCACGCGCCGACATCATGTCCTTCATGCGGTCGGTCGCGATCAGGCCCGGATTGACGCCGACCACGCGGATGCCGTGGTCGGTGCTGGCGCCGCCGAGCGCCTGGGTGAACGCCATCAGGCCGGCATTTGCGGTCGAGCCTGCGATGTAGCCCGCGGTCGGCCGCTCGCCGGCCGCGCCGAGCACGTTGATGATCACGCCCTTGCGGCGCGCCTTCATGCGCGTGAACACCGCGCGCGTCAGGTTGATGTACCCGAACAGCTTGAGCTCCCAGGCCTCGCGCCAGCGCGACTCGACCAGATCCTCCAGCGTGCCGACCGGGATCGCGCCGGCATTGTTGACCAGGATGTCGAGCTCGGGCACCGCCGCGGCGAGCTGCGTCATGGTCTCCGACTTGCCGCCGTCGCCCGCATGCAGCACGACCTCGACGCCGTGCGACTGCGTGATGGTCGCCTTGGCGGCCTCGAGGTCCTTGGCGGTGCGCGCCGCCAGGTGAAGCCGCACGCCCTCGGCAGCCAGAGCCTTGGCGACCGCCAGCCCGATGCCCCGCGAGCCGCCGGTGATCAGCGCCGTCTTGCCCGAAAGTCCGAGCTCCATCGCGACGTCCTCCCTTCAGTTCAGTTCCGATCTCGAGCTCAACCGGCGGTCGCCGGCGGGCGCGCCGCGCTCGCCGACTCGACCCGCAGGCGGCGTTCCGGCGGCGCCTCCGGGCGCGCCATGACGTAGGCCAGCGACAGCGCGATCGCCTCGGCCGCCTCGACCACCTTCGGCGCCAGCTCGCGCAGCTTGCGCGCGTGCATGCGCTCGGCCGGCCCGACGATGCTGATCGCCGCGCCGACCGTGCCGTCGGGACTCGGGATCGGCGCGCCGACCCCATGGATGCCGGCGTGCCACTCGCCCAGGTTCATGGCATAACCGCCGCGCCGGATCTCGGCGAGCTCGGCGCGCAGGCGCTCCGAGGTCGTGATCGTCCGCGGCGTGAAGGCGTGCAGCTGGCGCGCCATCGCGCGGATCACCGCGTCGGGCTGATAGGCGAGGATCGCCTTGCCGACCGCCGTGCAGTGCAGCGACACGCGGCGCCCGAGCACGGAGGCGATGCGCACCGGATGCGCGGCCTCGACGGCCTGGAGGTAGACGGTATCGGTGCCGTCGAGCATGGCGAGCTGGGTCTCCTCGGTGGTCAGCGCGGCCAAGCGCTTCAGGTGGTCACCGGCGGCGCGCTGGATCGGCAGCCGTCCCGCCACCTGCGAGCCGAACTCCCAGAGCCGGATGCTCGCCACATAGAGGCCCTGCTCGTTCTGGCGCACGTGGCCGAGCGCCACCAGCGTCTGGAGCAGGCGGTGGACGTTGCTCTTGGCGATCCCGAGCTCGCGGGCGAGCTCGGTCACGCGCTGGGGCCGCTCATGGGCGGCGAGGGCCTCGAGCAGCTTGATCGCCTTGGCGACGGTCTTTTCCATGCCGGACAGCGCAAAATGGCCTGCGGGAGGCCATCATAGGCCGAATCGAGCCTATATTACTGCGGACTTGCCGGCTTTTTCGTCGATCGAGGCATGCCATGAGCCGATTCGAATGGCTGATCGTCATCGCCATGCTGGCGATCGCGAGCGCCGTGACGTTGGGCCATCTCGACGGCACCCCGCTCGGCCGCTGGCTGTCGGGCGAGCCCCTGCCGGCGCTCGAGGCGCGTGCGGATGATCGCGTATTCTACGCGATTCCCGTGCTGGCCCTGCTGATCTGGTGGAGCTCCCGGCTGTTCCCCGACAAGCGCGATTTCCTCCGCACCGGCGCTTACGTGCTGGTCGGCGTCGGGGTGCTCTATGCCCTCTACCTGATGATCGGCTGACCCGGCCGTCACCGAATCGCTTGACCTTTGCGCGCCGCGCGCGCCAAACAACCCCGTTGAGGGACGCGTTCCCCTCGCAGCCCGCAGGCGGCGACGGAGTTCGGTGTGGCCGACAGCCAGGCGGCGGCGGTCGAAGCAATCATCGAAGTGGCGGCCCAGCACCATCAGGCCGGACGCCTCGACGCCGCCGAGGTTCTCTATCGCCAGGTGCTCGACGCCCAGCCCGGCCATTGCGGCGCGCTGATCCAGCTGGGCGTGATCGACTACCAAAACGGCAGGGTCGACCAGGCCTTGGCGTGGCTCAACCGGGCGGCCGCGGTCAACCCGTTCTCCGAGGCGGCGACCTTCATGCTCGGCGAGTTCCTGCGCCTCGAGGGCCGCTACGACGAGGCAATTCCGAATCTCTTGCAGTCGCTCGAGCTCGCGCCCGAGATGGCGGCCGCCCACAACAGCCTGGGCGCGATCTTTCTGGCCCAGGGCAAGCTGCCGGACGCGATCGCCAGCCTCGGCAACGCGATCGCGCATGATCCGGCCTATGCCGACGCCTATCGCAATCTCGGCACGGCGCTCGAGATGCTCGGCAAGCTCGACGACGCGATCGCGAGCTACGAGGCGGCGATCGCCCATCGCCCCAATTTCGGCATGGCCTACGGCGATCTCGGGCTGGCCTTGCTCATGAAGGGCCAGGCCGAGGCCGCGCTCGCGCGCTTCGACCGCGCGATCGAGCTGGTGCCCGACTACGTCATGGCGATCGGCGGCAAGGGCCATGCCCTGCAGGCTCTGGGACGGCTCGATGAGGCGATCGCGTGCTTCGAGCGGGTGGTCGCGCTGGTACCCGAGGCTGCGAGCGCGCAGAGCGATCTCGCCAACGCGCGCAAAGCGCGCGGCGGCTAGCTGCTGGTCCTGCCGGGGTCGCCGAACAGGCCGGCGGGACGCACGATCAAGGCGATGATCAGGGCGGCGAAGATCACGACGTCGCGATAGGCGCCGTCGAAATAGGCCGCCCACAGCGCCTCGGCCAAGCCGATCAGCAGACCGCCGACCATCGCGCCGCCGAGCGAGCCGATGCCGCCGAGCACCGCCGCGCTCAGCGCCTTGAAGCCGACCGCCTGGCCCATTGCGGGATCGGCCTCGCCGTAATAGATCAACGCGCTTGCGCCGGCGATGCCGGCGAGCCCGGCGCCCAGCACGAAGGTGCGCGCGATCACGCGCTCGACGTCGACACCGAGCAGGGCGGCGGCCAGGCGGTCCTGCGCGCAAGCGCGCTGCTGCCGGCCGAAGGCCGAGCGGCGCACGACCAGCCACAGCGCGGCGCAGGCTGCCGCGGCGAGCGCCAGGATGACGAGCTGGGTCGCCCCGACGCGCAGCCGGCTGCCATCGCCCAGCGGCACCGACCAGCCGCCCTCGACGATCGGCGACAGCCACTTGTTGCGGTTGCCCTGGGCGAGCCGCACCAGGTTCTGCAGCAAGACCGACAGCCCGATCGCGGAGACCAGGGGGATCAGCCGCATCGCGGTACCGGCGCGCGCGACCCCGAGCGGGCGATAGACCAGGCGCTCGATCGCCCAGCCCCAGGGCAGGCTGAGCGCCACCGCGCCGGTCAGCGCGATCGCAACGCCCGCGGCGCCGCGATCGATGCCGGCGCTGGCGACCAGCACGAGCCCGACCAGGGCGAAATAGGCCCCCATCATGTAGAGCTCGCCGAATGCGAAATTGATGATCTCGAGCAGGCTGAAGACCTGCGCGTAGCCGATCGCGATCAGGCAATAGATCGCGCCGAGCACCAGCCCGTTGAGCAGCTGCTGCAGCAGGTAGCCGAGCGGGCTGAGCGGCGGCGCGGGCGCCGCCGCGGGCTCGGACGCGGCCGGCTCGCCCGGCAGCGCGAGCCAGATCTGCAGCATCGCGAGGCGGGCCTCCGAGAGCGCGCCCTCGGCCGGGGTCTCGACCCCGATCAGGCGCAGGCGCTCGGCATCGCCGCCGGTTGCGAACCGGCAGGTCAGGCGGCGCGGCTCGGCGCGCCCGGCGGCGCGATAGACCAGGGTGACGACGTCGCCGGCGGCGCGGCTCTCGATCGGGCCTACCGGATCGCGGCCGTCCTCGAGCGCCGGGATCGCGCGCTGGCACAGCGCCGCGCGCAAGGCGTCGGTCCGGTCGCAGCCGGTCGTGAGCGCCGCGAGCAGCAGCGCGAAAGCCCAGCGCAGGCTCGGGGTCATGCTGCTGGCATTATAAGCGGGCGGCGCCGCGCCCGCTCCCAAAGGCCACGATTCCGAGGCATACTGAAGCGCCCGAAAGGAGGCGGACATGCAAATCACCCGCACCGCGATGCTGATCGGCGTCCTGGCGCTCGCTGGCCCGGCCCGGGCAGCCGACACCGACGTCGAGAACCCCAACCTGCGCGAGTTGCCGCTCCGCAGTGGCCCGATCGCCGGCGGCAAGCAGCATCAGCCGACCCGAGGCGAGATCGAGGAGCGGCTGCAGGAAAAGGGCCCGGCGGCGCCGCGCGGGTCCGAGACCGTCATCGACCCGAAGAGCGGGCAGAGCGACGAGCTCTACATGCGCGTCATCCAGCAGAGTCAGCGCGCGACGCCCCGGACCCTCGACCCGAACCAGTAGTCGCCGCGCTCAGCGCGGGCGACGCGACCACGATCCGAGGGCGAGCGCCGCCGCGTTGATCGTGCCGAACAGCGCCAGCGCGGCCGCCAGCATGGCGAACAGGCCGGGTAGCCCGCCGTCGAACCAGCGGAACATCAGCCAGCCGCCCGCGGCCGCGACGACCAGGCGGGTCAGGTTGGCGAGGAACGGCCAGAGCAGGTGACCGGCGCCCTGCGAAGCGAAATAGAGCGCCATGCCGAGCCCGAAGCAGCCATAGAACGGCCCGGCGATCCGCAGATAGACCACGCCGGCGGCGATCACGTTCGGATCGGCGCTGAACAGCCGAAGCCAGGCCTCCGGCGCGAGCGCGGCGGCGAGCCCGATCGCCTCGGTGACCGCGGCGGCGATCGCGCCGCCGAGCCAGGCGACGCGCACGGCGCGCGCGCGCCGTCCCGCGCCGATGTTGGTCCCCACCATGGCGACCAGCGGCGAGCCGAGGCCGAACACCAGCGGCACCAGGAGATACTCGAGCCGCGAGCCGATGCCATAACCGGCGATCGCCGCCGAGCCGAAGCTGCCGACCAGCCCGGTCACGACCGCGACCGTCAGATTGGTCTGCACGGTGATGAGCGAGGCGACCGCGCCGACCTTGAGGATGTCGGCGAGCAGGGCCCAGCGCAGCCGAACGCCCGCGAGCGACAGGCGGATGATGCCGCCGCGCGCGCGCAGGCAAGCCCCGAGCACCAGGGAGCCGACGGCGTAGTAGATCAACACCGCGACGCCCCCGCCGGCGACGCCGAGCGCCGGTAGTGGTCCCCAGCCGAAGATCAATGCCGGCGACAACGGGATCAGGAGCAGCGTGCCGACGCAGATCACCGCCGCCGGCAACAGCATGTTGCCGGTGCCGCGCAGGATGCTGGCGAGCGTGTTCATCAGCCAGAGCAGCAGCGCGCCGGAGAACACGACGTTGGAATAGGTCAGCGCGGCGTCCAAGGTCGCGCCGTCGCCGCCCATCGCGCGATAGAGCCAGGGGCCGCCGCCGATCACCGAGATCGTGAAGGCGCCGCCCAGGACCGCGGCGATCAGGAGCGCGTGGATCGCCAGCGCATCGGCGTCGGCGCGCCGGCCGCTGCCGAGCGCGCGCGCGATCGCGGAGGCGATGCCGCCGCCCATCGCGCCGGCCGACATCATCTGCATCAGCATGACGGCGGGGAACACCAGCGCGACCCCCGCGAGCGCCGCCGTTCCGAGCCGGCCGACGAAATAGGTCTCGATCAGCCCGACCGACGCCTGCATCAGCATGACGAGAATGTTGGGGGCCGCCAGGCGCAGCAGCGTCGGCAGCATCGGCCCCTCGAGCAGGCGCCGGGTGCGCGCCGCTATCGGGGGCAGCGCGCGCGGCGCCGCGGCGAGCCCCGCGGGCGCCTCGGCTTGGGTCGATTCGAGCGTCGTCATGCCGGCGTCTCGACCACGGCGGTGCGGACCGTTTGTGGCGTCACCGGTTCGCCGGTGGCGCGGTCGATCAGCAGCAGATCGAGCGGCGCCTGGGTCCGTCGCGACAGCGCTACCGCGCTGCGCTCGCGGCGCACCCAGCGGTTGCCCCACGTCATCAGGGTCATGAGCACGGGGAAGAAGTCGCGACCCTTGTCGGTCAGGCGGTATTCGTGGCGTGGCGGGTGCTCGCTGTAGGGCCTGATCTCGAGCAGCCCGGCCTCGACCAGGCGCTTGAGGCGCCGGCTCAGCATGTTGCGCGCGATGCCCAGGCTGGCTTGGAAATCGTCGAAGCGCCGGATGCCGCGGAAGGCGTCGCGCAGGATCAGGATGCTCCACCACTCGCCGACCAGGTCGAGACTGCGGGCGATCGGGCAGCGCGCCTCGGAGAAGCTCTTGTGCCGCATATCGGGCCTCCAGTGGGTTTCATATTTAAACTCACTTGGCCTCCGTGTAAACCCCCCAAGGCGGCGGGTGCCCCGATCAGCGGCGGGTCAGGCTGGCGATGAAACCGATCAGCCGGTCGCGCACCTCCGGCGCGAGCCGGCGCAGGTAGCGCGCGACCTGCAAGCCAGCCGCCTCGAGCTCGAGGGTCTCGGGGGAGCGACGCCGCTCGCCCAGGCCTTCGAAGAAATAGCCGGGGGTGACCTCCAGCGCCTGGGCGGCGCGCCACAGGCCGGCCGCGCTGAGGCGGGTGGTGCCGTGCTCGTAGCGATTGATCTGGGGCGGCGTGAAGCCCATGCGGGCGGCCAGCTGCGCCTGGCTCAACCCGAGCGCCAGCCGGCGTTCACGCAGGCGGGCTCCGAGATGGTCGTCGACGAGATCACTGCCCCGACGCCCACGGCGTCCCCGGACCTTGGTTCCGGCCATCGCTCCTCGATCGGCAATCCAACCAGGCCCTGGGGCTTGCCCGGGACCAGTCTTGGGAAAATAGTCCCGGCCTGGAATTGGCGTCAGCGACTAGGTAAATTTAGTTAAATTCAATCTATCCGCGTGGTTCGCGCCGGCTCGACTCGCGGCAGGCGCACGGCATCTCCACCGGGCCGCATCCGGTTCGGCCGCAGCGGCGCGCAACCCCTGCGGCGATCGAGCGTCGCCGTCATTCAACGGCTGACATGTCGGTTCGGCTGCGGATGCGACGGGTTTCTACGTGAAGCGCGGCTGATAGCCCGCCACCGAGACGTACTGGTTGGGCCACGGCAAGGCGTAGCCCTGCGCGGTCGCCGCATGGCGCGTCCAGTAGGGGTCGTAGAGATGCGCGCGCGCCAGCACGCACAGATCGGCGCGCCCGGCCGCCAGGATCGAGTTGACGTCGGCATAGGAGGCGATGTTGCCGACCGTCATGGTCGCGATCGCCGCCTCGTGCCGCACCCGATCGGCATAGGGGGTCTGGTACAGGCGGCCATAGACCGGCTTGGCCTCGGTGGTGGTCTGTCCGGTCGACACGTCGACGATGTCGCAGCCGTGCGCCTTGAGGAGGCGCGCCAGCGCGACCGCGTCGTCGCCGTCGAAACCGCCGGGCGCCCAGTCGGTCGCCGAGATGCGCACGCTGATCGGCTTGGTCTGGGGCCAGGCGGCGCGCACCGCGTCGAACACCTCGAGCGGAAAGCGCGCGCGGCCCGTAAGGTCCCCGCCGTACGCATCGGTGCGCCGGTTGGACAGCGGCGACAGGAAGCTCGACAGCAGATAGCCGTGGGCGAAATGCAGCTCGATCAGGTCGAAGCCCGCGGTCTGCGCGTAGCCGGCGGCGCGCACGAAGTCGTCGCGCACGCGATCCATGTCGGCGCGGTCCATCGCCTTGGGGACCTGGCCGTGCGCCAGATAGGGCAGCGGTGAGGGCGCGATCAACGGCCAGTTGCCGGTCTCGAGCGGCTCGTCGATGCCCTCCCAGAGCAGCCTGGTCGACCCCTTGCGCCCGGCATGCGCGAGCTGGACGCCGATCTTGGCCGGGCTGTTGGCGTGCACGAAGTCGGTGATGCGCCGCCATGCCGCGGCGTGCTCGGGCTTGTAGAGCCCGGCGCAGCCCGGCGTGATGCGCGCCTCGCGCGCGATGTCGGTCATCTCGGTCATGATCAGCCCGGCGCCCCCGATCGCGCGGCTGCCGAGATGCACCAGATGCCAGTCGTTCGGCATGCCGTCGTCGGCCGAGTACTGGCACATCGGCGAGACCACGACGCGGTTCGGCAGCACCAGCTCGCGCAGGCGGAACGGCGTGAACATCGGCGGGGGCGGGGGCTCGGCCGCGACGTTGACGCCGCTCTGGTTGGCCGCCTTGCCGGCGAACCAGCGATCCACCCGGGCGACGAACCCGGGGTCGCGGCGCTTGAGGTTCTCGTGCGTGATGCGCAGCGACCGCGTCAGCAGGCTCATCGCGAACTGGATCGGCTCGAGCGTGCCGAAATAGCGCTCGGTCTCCTCGAACCATTGCAGGCTGGTCTGCGCCGCCCGCTGGGTCGATTCGACCTGCGGCCGGCGCTCGGCCTCATAGGCAGCCAGCGCGTCGGGCACCGCGCGATGCCGACCCAGCGCCTGGGCGAGCGCGATCGAATCCTCCATGGCGAGCTTGGTGCCCGAGCCAATCGAGAAGTGCGCGGTGTGCGCCGCGTCGCCCATCAGGACGATGTTGTCGTGCCACCAGTGGCCGCAGCGGACGATCGGGAAGCTGCGCCAGACCGGCTTGTTCTTGAGCAACCGGTGGCCCTTGAGTTCGTCGGCGAACAGGCGCTCGCAGAATGCGATGGTCTGGTCCTCGTCGGCGCGATCGAGCCCGGCCTTGCGCCAGGTCTGGTCGGTGGTCTCGACGATGAAGGTCGAGTGCTGGTCGTCGAACTGATAGGCGTGCACCCGCCACAGCCCGTGCGCGTCCGCCTTGAACACGAAGGTGAAGGCCGCCAGCTTGAGGGTCGAGCCGAGCCAGATGAAGCGGTTGGGCCGGAAATCGATCTCCGGCTCGAAGGCCGCCGCATAAGTCTCGCGCAAGCGGCTGTTGACGCCGTCCGCCGCCAAAATCAGGTCGGCATCGCGAAACCCCGTGAGGTCGGCGACCTCGCGCTCGTACTCGAGCTCGACCCCGAGCTCGGCGGCGCGCGCCTGCAGGATGTTGAGCAGGCGCACGCGCGACATGCCCGAGAAGCCGTGGCCGGTCGAGGTCACCACCGCGCCGCCGTAATGGATGTCGATGTCGTCCCAGTGCGCGAAGGCGCGCGTGATCGCGTCGGTGGTCGGCGGATCGGCGTCGGCGATGTTGCCCAGGGTCTCGTCGGAGAACACCACGCCCCAGCCGAACGTGTCGTTCGGCCGGTTGCGCTCGATCACCCGGACGCGGTGCGCGGGGTCGGCCCGCTTCATCAGGATGCCGAAGAACAGCCCGGCCGGCCCGCCGCCGATGCTGACGATGTTCATCCGAAATAGTTTAGGCTTGAAGGATCGCCGCGGGCAACCGGCCGGCCGGCGTTAACCTCCCTGCCATGCGAATCGGCTACAATCGGCTCGCGATGACGGGGGCGAGCAAATGTCTTGCATTCCGACCGCGGTCCGGCGACTGGCCGGCGCCGCCGCGCTGATCCTGGTGGCCGGCAGCAGCTTCGGGGCCGATCCGCCCGCCCGGCCCGCGCCGGTCAATGTCGCCAAGCCGGCGCCGGCGAGCTGTGGCGGGCTGCCGCGTGGCAGCCGCGCCTACAAGGACTGCATCACGGCCGAGGCGCGGCGCGGCGGCGGCGAGCCGACGGTCACACCGGCGCTCAGCACGCGCTAGTTTAGGCGTCACACGTCGCCCCAGCCGGCCATGCGGAGGCCCTGCTCGACGTGCTGGCGCGCGGCCGGATCGCGATAATAGAGCCGCGCCGCGAAGTCGCGCCGGGTCAGCAGCGGCTCGTCGTTGCGGACGCCCTCGAGGATCGGCGCGCCCGACTCGTAGCCGAGCTGGCCCCGGCTGGCCGCCAGTATCTGGCGCGCCATCCAATGGTCGCGCGCCAGGCCCCAGGCGCGCAGCGCGACGCGCTCGGCGACCTCGTAGCGGCGCCGCTGGTAGTAGGCGGCGGCGAGCGCCGGCAGCACCTTGATGAGCTGGCGCTCGCTGGAATCGCGCACCAGCGCGTGCTCGAGCGCAGTGACCGCCTCGTCGAAGGCGCTGTCGCACAGCAGCGTCAAGCCCAGCAGGGCATGCCCGTCGGCGAGCCCCGGCTGGAGCGCCAGGACTTCGCGCGCCTCGGCTATCGCCTTGTCGAGATCGTTGCGGAACAGCGAGATCTCGCCCAGCACGGCGCGCCCGTAGGCGTATTTCGGCGCCAGCGCGACCGCCCGTCGCGCCACCGCGTCGGCCTTGATGAGCGCGCGGCCCGGCTCGGTGGTCCAGCCGCGCTGGCGCTCCTGAAGCAGGCATGCCGCGATGCCGGCGGCGGCCGCCGCGCACTGGGGGTCGAGATCGAGCGCCGCCCAGAACAGCCGTTGCGCCTCGGCGCCGTCGGGCTGGTTGTTGCGGTTGAGCAGCCAGAAGCCGCGCTGGACCTGGCGCTCGGCATCGACATTGGTCGATGCGCCGGTCTCGGTGATCTCCGGCATCGACAGCCCCGTGGGCTGCTCGGAATCGGGCAGCGGGCTCGCCTCCGACTCGCGGCGCGTGTCGTCAGGATCGGGCTCGATGCGATAGATGCGCACCGCCGGGGCGCGCTCGCTCAGCGACTGCGTGCCGAGCGCCTCGAACGCAATCCCGGCGCGACCGGCGGCGCGGTCGTAGATCGCGCCCGAGACGCAGACGTTGCCGGGGTCGGCCATCTCCTGCAGCCGCGCGGCGACATAGACGCCGTCGCCCACGATGGTCTCGTCGTTCGCAATCGCGCTGCCGAAGTCGATGCCGATGCGCAGCGCGCCGCCGTCGCCGGCCGGCGAGCGCTGCAAGGCGACCGCACAGGTCAGCGCGGCGAAGGCGCTCGAGAACTGCACGGCCAGCCGCGCCCCGGGCAGATCGACCGCGGTGCCGTGGTGCTCGGTGATCAGCGGCCTGAGCGTGGCCAGCCCGGCGCGCGGGTCCGCGAGCTCCGGATCGCCGCGCGGCGCCAGCTCGACCACCAGGATCGCGGATGGCTTGATGTCCGCCGTCGTCACTCGCTCGTCCTTCGTCAAGCAGCCGGCTTCGCCAGCGCGGGCCGGCTCGCCCGTCCCACCGTGATCGCCGCGACCACGCACGCCGCGCCGAGGATCTGCATCGGGCTCAAGGCCTGGCCGAGCAGCACGAAGCCGAAGATCATGCTGTAGATCGGCTCGATGTTGAGCACCAGCGCGGCGCGCACGGGCCCGAGCAGCGCGATCGCGCTATAGAGCCCGGCCGCACTGAACATATAGCACAGGGTGGTGGCGCCCAGCGCGCTCCAGCCGATCGGGTCGACCGGCAGCGGAAAATCGCCGAGCACCAGGCAGACCAGCGCGTAGATCACCGCCGCCGAGCCCAGCATGTGGAGCGCCACCGGTTGCGCTGCATTGCGCCCCATCAGCATGCTGCTCAGCACCAGCTGCGCCGTGAAGCCGACCGCGGCGGCCAGCGCGTACACGATGCCCAGGCTCGCCACCGGCGCGCCGTGCCGGTTGAGCGCCAGCCCCAGCCCCAGGAAGGCGAGCCCGAGCGCGCCGGCGGCCCGCAGCGTGAAGCGCTCGCGGCCGCTCAACCAGGCGATCATGCCGGTCAGCAGCGGGTAGAGATAGAAGGTCAGCACCGCCAGCGACACCGGCATCAGCGAGACGGCCTGATAGAGACTCCAGGAGTAGAACGCCACCAGCGAGCCGAGCGCCAAGGCAGCGCGCCGCGCAGCGGGCGGCAGCACGATCGACACGCCGCGCAGCCGCAGCACGACCAAGAGCGTGGCGGAGGCACAAAAGGTCCGGATGGTGGTGACGGCGAGCGGCTCGGTGCCGTGCTGGAACGCCAGGCCGGCGAACGCGGAGCCGGCCGCGAAGCTGGCGCCGACCAGCAACGTCAGGCCGACACCGAACCACGGACGGGAACGCAGCATGCGAAGCGCGGGACGAGCGGAACGAAACGGCGCGACAGTGACAGGCCGGCCGACGCGGCGCCACTACAAAGCGGAGCGGCGGCCTTGCTTGCGCACGGCCAGCCGCTGGGGGATGGTGGGTCGCCGTCCCCCACGAGATCTGAGCCATGACCGCTGCCCTGCCCGAAACCATGACGGTGATCGACATCCATCAGCCCGGCGGACCCGACGTTCTGGTGCCGGCCCGACGCCCGGTGCCGCGTCCCGGGCCCGGCGAGTATCTCGTCAAGGTCGCGGCCGCCGGCATCAACGGCGCCGACCTGTCGCAGCGCGAGGGCCGCTACCCGATGCCGCCCGGCGCGCCCGACATCCTCGGACTCGAGGTCGCCGGGACCGTGGTCGCCGCCGGACCCGGCACCAGCCGCTGGAAGCTCGGCGATCCGCTGTGCGCGCTGGTCGCCGGCGGCGGCTACGCCGAATACTGCCTGGCGCCCGAGGTCCAGTGCCTGCCGGTGCCGCGCGGCCTCGATCTCGTCCAGGCCGCCGCGCTGCCCGAGGTCGTGATGACCGTGTGGGTCAACGTGTTCGAGCACGGCGCGCTCGAGCCGGGCGAGACCCTGCTGGTGCACGGCGGATCGAGCGGCATCGGCACGACCGCGATCCAGCTCGCCCGCCTGCTCGGCGCGCGCGTGCTGGCGACCGCCGGCAATGCCGAGAAGTGCGCCGCGTGCGTCAAGCTCGGCGCCGAGCGCGCGATCGACTACCGCGCCGAGGATTTCGTCGCGGTGACCAAGCAGGTCACCGGGGGCGCGGGGGTCGACG
>Ga0335076_10001527_pt1 | contig 22489 bp, 24 predicted proteins | sample Lox_Sample_25_FD_206717 | JGI IMG/M metagenome (GOLD analysis project Ga0335076, IMG submission 206717) | Soil microbial communities from Loxahatchee National Wildlife Refuge, Florida, United States - Lox_Sample_2.5 | ecosystem: Environmental > Terrestrial > Soil > Wetlands | place: USA... | reverse complement strand
GCCTCCTGCTGCTGCCGGCGGGGCAGGCGCTCCGCCTCGGCCTGCTGCTCTCCCAGGGCGGCGAGTTCGCCTTCGTGCTGCTCGGCGTCGGCGTCGACGCCGGCATCCTCCGCGGCGGCGCCGAGCAGCAGCTCGAGGTGGCCGTCGTCCTCTCGATGATGCTGACCCCGTTATTGGCCGAGGCCGGCCGCCGCCTGGCGCCCCACGTCGAGCGCCGCACCGTCCCCGCGGAAGACGCCGTCCCGGCCGGCGCCGCCGATCTCCACGATCACGTCATCATCGCCGGCTACGGCCGCGTCGGGCGCGCCGTGGCGCAGCGCCTCACCGCCGCTGGCGTCGACTGGGTCGCCCTCGACATGGATCCGCACCGCGTGGCCCAGGCGCGCCGCCAGCACCTCAAGGTCTATTTCGGCGATGCCGACCGGCCCGAGATCCTCGAGGCCTTCGCCGTCGATCATGCCCGCGCCGTCGTCGTCGCCGTCGACAACCCGAAGGTGGCGCTGCAGCTCACCGCCCTCCTCCACTACGTGCTGCCGGAGATTCCGATCCTGGCGCGCGCCTATGACGACGCCCATGCCGCCGAGCTCGCGCGCGCCGGTGCCGCCCACGTCATCCCCGAGCCGGCGCCCATCGGCGGCACCATCGCCGACCTCATCCTCAACCGGACCGGCCAGGGGCAAATTGAACCGCCGTGACCGCTCGGGCTACAATGGCGCCGTCGGGGTAACGCGGTCTCCCGGCTTCCCAAGGCGCCCGTCGCCCAAGCACCGCTCGATGCCTCATGCGATGAGGATTGAGCGATGAACGGCAAGCAGAACGCGGCGTGGCCGCCGGTCTCTTTCGGCGACGCCTTGAAGGTCTGGAACAAGGTGGGCTTCCTCAGCTTCGGCGGCCCGGCCGGGCAGATCGCGATGATGCACCGCATCGTCGTCGACGAGAAGCGCTGGATCGGCGAGCAGCGCTTCCTGCACGCCCTCAACTACTGCATGCTGCTGCCGGGACCGGAGGCGCAGCAGCTCGCCATCTACATCGGGTGGCTGCTGCATCGGACCTGGGGCGGCATCGTCGCCGGCACCCTCTTCGTGCTGCCGGGCGCCGCCGTGATGCTGGCCCTGAGCCTGCTCTATGCCGGCTACCACCAGCTGGCGCTGGTCCAGGCGATCTTCTTCGGCATCAAGCCGGCGGTACTCGCCATCGTCGTCGACGCCCTCCTGCGCATCGGCCGGCGCGCGCTCAAGACCCGGACGTCGGTCCTGCTGGCCGGAGCCGCCTTCATCGCCATCTTCTTCCTCGACCTCCCCTTCCCGCTCATCGTGCTCGGCGCCGGCGCGATCGGGTATCTGGCCGCGCGAGTGAGGGGCGAAAGCGCGCCGGCCGCGACGACCGAGTCCGGCGCGGTCATCGACGACCTGCTCGACACCGCCATGCCCGACCACGTGAAGGCGACGCCCGGCCGCGCCCTCCGCGTCCTCGCCGTCTGGCTGCCGCTCTGGCTCGGCCCCGTCGCCGTGCTCGTGATCTGGCTCGGCCGAGGCAACGTCTTCAGCCAGATCGCGATCTTCTTCAGTGAGATGGCCGTCGTCACCTTCGGCGGCGCCTACGCCGTCCTCGCCTACGTCGCCCAGGCCGCCGTGACCGGCTATGGCTGGCTGCGGCCGGGCGAGATGCTCGACGGCCTCGGCATGGCCGAGACGACGCCCGGGCCGCTGATCCTGGTGCTGCAGTATGTCGGGCTCATCGCCGGCTACCGCGATCCCGGAATCCTGCCGCCCTGGCTGGCCGGCACGCTCGCCGCCCTGCTGACGCTCTGGGTCACCTTCACGCCCTGTTTCCTGTGGATCTTCCTCGGCGCGCCCTATGTGGAGCGGCTGCGCCACAACCGCGCCCTCGCCGCTGCGCTGGCGGCAATCACCGCCGCCGTGGTCGGCGTCATCCTCAACCTCGCCGTCTGGTTCGCGCTGCACACGCTCTTCGCCGACCTGCGCGAGGTCTGGGTCGGCGGCGTGCGCTTCTGGCTGCCGGACTGGCGCAGCCTCGATGTGCCGTCTCTCGTCCTCGCCGTCGCGGCCGCCGTCGCCCTGTTCCGCTTCAAGGCCGGCATGCTGCCGACGTTGGCCGGTTCGGCCCTCGCCGGCTGCGCCTACCGTTTGATCTTGTAGCTGGAGGAATCAGAAAGGGCGCGGTCACCCGCGCCCTTGTATTCTTGCCGATCTCAGCTCGAGGAGCCGGGTTGGAAGACCAGCGGATCGCCGCTGGAATAGTTCTTGTCGGGCAGCGGCTGCTGCGGCATGGCGTAGAACTTGGGCTCGCGGTCGTCGAGGCCGGCCTCGAACGGCAGGTTCATCTGCACGTCGGTGCCGTTCGCCTGGCCCTCGCGCTGCGCCTCCTGGAGCTGCTGGGCCATCTTCATGTCCCAGGGCAGCGCATAGGAGCGCGGCTCGGGCGACCCGTCGAACTGCAGCCACACATAGATTCCCTCGCCCTCGCGGATGCTGGCGCCGAGCACCTTTGCCTTCGCGGCATCGCGCCATTCCAAGCGCAGCGGCTTCGGCCGGCTCAAGAGTTCGATGGAGCCGCCGTAGACCAGGCCGATCAGGACGACGAAGATGCCGGTCGAGGTCACCCGCTGCCAGACGCGCCCGCGCGGCAGCACGAGGAAGATGAATGACCCGAGCAGCAGGGCGAAAAGGACGGCCGAGGTGATCATTGCGCCGCCACCCGGAGCTCTTTGTAGAGGTTGTTGATGCTGCCGCTGACCAGGTGCCCCTTGTCGTCGAGCGTGAAGCGGAAGGCCGTCACCTGGTCGTTCTCATGCTGCAGCTTGACCGTCGTGGTCACCAGCGGCTGCGCCGTGTCGTCGGGCGTCGACTTCAGGCTGGCGACGACCTTCACCTCGATCGGGTAGGTGACGCCGATGCCGCGGTACATGTGCACGTTGACGATGTATTCGCCCGCCGGCATGCCGCGGCTGTAGGCCACCTCGTAGTTGAAATCGGTCATGTCCTGCGCCTTGCCGAGGTCGTCGCGCAGGAGATTGAAGTAGCGCCCGCTCTTGTTCGAATACCCGACCGGCTTGTCGCCCGGCGCCTGGACCCAGAGATCGACGTCGGCATCGAGCTTGTCGCCCCACTGCGCCTCGACGATCACGTTGCCCGGCGACTGTTCGCCCACGGTTTCGGCCGACTTAGCCGGCGGGTTGACCACCGACAGCATCAGCACCGTCATCAGGATGAAGCCGCCCAGCATCAGCAGCGCGGTGTCCAGCCAGACGGTGAGGGTTTCCTCATCCATGGAAGTTGCCGAGCAGCCGCAGGTTGATCTTGAGCCACAGGTTGGTGGCGATGCCGAGGAGCGTGGCGTAGAGCGAAACGTACATGCCGTCGACGACCGACGTGATCATGGCCTTGACCTCGTTGGCGTCCGTCGACCCGCCGTGGCGGGCGGCGGAAAAGGCGATGATGAGGCCGACGACGGTGCCGAGCAGGCCGATGCGGACCACGTGCGTCGCGATCCATTGCACGTCGTTCCAGCGCTGCAGGAAGACGCAGAGGATGCCCGCGCCGCCGATGCCGACGATCAGCCAGCAAAGGGGTGCATTCTCGCCCTCGAACGGCTTGCTGGCCAAACCCGCGATCCACAGGCCGAGCAGAAAGGCCACCGCGATCGCCTGCAGGACGACGGCGCGCGACAGGAAGGCGATCTGCGGGCCGGTTGCGGCGTTGGTCATCGACATGCGCTCGGCCACGCTGGGCGTGTCCGCCGCTCCGCCGAATTCGGTGCGCAATTTGGACATCATCGCGGCAAGGCCCGTGGGTTGATCCGCTTGCGGCTGCAAATCCGCGACCGAGCGGTCCTGGGGAAATTTATGGACGGTCGGGTTGGCCATGGGGTCCCATCCTTTCCGGACGAAAATAATGCACGAAACAATGGGACCATCGTCGACCCCGGAGCGTTAACAAAGGTTGACTTCTTGGTTAATGAGAATCTAAGGCACCGCCTGGAATGGCGTTGTGCGGCATATCACTCCTACTGCGAATTTGAGCGGCGAAAGCCTTGATTCCCCAGCGGCGACGATGCTCCAAGGGGATTTCGTCGCTAGTGAGGAGGCGTCCGCCGCCTGGAGCGGCTAAACGTCGGGTAACAAGTTATTTTCTTGCTTTTTTCTTGGTGCGGCGCACAGCGAAACGAAGCCCTCAAAGAGAAGACAGGTACTGGAGCAGCGTGCGGCCCACCGCCTCCAGGCTCGTCGCCGCGCATTTGTCGATGGTGTCCGCGGTCGTGTTGAACCAGGGGTCATACTTGAAGTCGATGACAAGGAAGCTGGGGATGCCTGCTGCCGCGAGCGCCACCTGATCGTCGGCGACGACGAATTCCGTCGGCTCCGGCAGAAATACGGACGGTGCGATCGTGCGGCCGATTTCCCAGAACTTGGTCACCTGCGGTTTGGCGTAGCTGAGGGAGGACAGCTCCGGATTGAGCGCCAGAGCCTCGTAGCACACCATGTCGAAGATGATGGCGTGCTCCGGCAGGCGATCGGGATAGAGCTCGTGGAGATGCGCCGCAAAGTAAGGCGACCCCAGCGGTTTCCAGTCGGGGTCGCCGGCGCCCAGGGAGAGCGGGCCCTCCTCCCCGTCGAAGAAGATCAGATCGAGCCCGACGGGGAGCTTCGGGAAGACCCGCAGCACGCGCGCCGTCTCCAAGAGAAGCGCAACACCCGACGCCGAATTGTTGGCCCCCGGCATGGGCGCGTCGGGATGTTGCGCATCGTTGTAGGCCCGCACGATGCTGTCGTAGTGCGTGCCCAGGATCACGCGGCGCGGATTCGACGCGTCGAACCGCGCGACGATGTTGGTCAGGCTGCGCTCTGTGCCGTCGGAATGGCGATAGCGCCAGCTCTGCGTTCCGACTGCCTCTGCCGTCGTCTTAGCCAATTCGGCCTTGATGAACTCGATGGTCGCGGCATGTCCGGGCGTATCGAGCGAACGCGGGGTGAACCGCAGCTGGTGCTCGATATCGCCCATGGCGCGCTCGCCGCTCCACAATTCCAACGGCGCGGCGTCGTCAGCCCGGACGGATGCGACGCCCGCGAGTTGCACCAGGAACGCGAGGCCCAACGGCAGGGCAAGCTCCCGCAGCACCTAGACCGCCCTTCGATGGGCGCAGAACAGGCTCGCCGCGCTGGCGGCAAGAACGGCGGCATAGAGATAGGTGATCGAGCGCGAGCCGATGGTCGGGATGAGGGTGAAGGTGGTCAGCAGCGTCCCGACCACGTTCCCGATCGTCGAGATGCCGTAGACCAGGCCGGCGACGCGACCGGTCTCTCCGGTGGAGCGGATGAGGAGCCGCACGGCCACGGGCGAAAGCGTGCCCAGCAGCGACAGGGGCAGCAGGAGCAGGGCCGCTGCCGCCAAGAGCGTCGCCCAGGCGCCGTCGCCGATCATCGCGAGAATCCAGGACATGACATGGTCGGCAGCCGCCGGAACGAACGCGAGGTAAGCCGCGGCAAGCATGATGGCGACGGCGACGACGCGGGGCGAGGGGTGCCGGTCGACGATGGCACCGCCGACGAAATAGCCGATCGCCAGGGCGCACAGCACCATCGAGATCAGGCTGGCCCAGGTGCCGATGCCGCCGCCGAAATAGGGAAACAGATAGCGGCTGCCGAGCATCTCGAACCCCATGAGCACGCCGCCGACGACGAACGCGTTGGCATAGATCGTGGCGGCAGTAGCGATCTCGGCTACTGATCGGGCCATTTCCGGTTGTGCTGCTGGATCGCCTTCAGGGCCTCGACCGGCGCAAAGTCGTCGGTCAGGATCTTCGCATCGGGATCGATAGTGGCGTCCGCATCGGCGCGCAGACGGCGGCGAAGGTCGAGCATCTGCTTGAGGTCGTAGCGAAGCTGCAGCGCGGCCTGCAGTCGCTCGGCTGAGCGATCGAGGTCGGCGGGATCGCGCGCGGCTCCGTCGTAGGCGATCGTGACGACGTTTCCGTTGGCCAGATAGAAGTCGAGCTGGGGGAAGACCGAATGAATGGTCTTCACCGCCGAGTCGAACAGCATCGTCGTCGGCTCGACGTTCTGCGCGACCACGCCGCCGTCGGCGAGGTGCTCCTTCACGATCTGGTAGAACTCCTTCGTCAGGAGATGGAACGGAACGAACGGCCCGCGATAGGCATCGATGAGAATGATGTCATAGCGCTCCTTCGATTCCGACAGGAAGAGCCGCCCGTCCTGGTTGACGACGCGGAAGTTCGGCTCGTCGCGGATCCCGAAATACTTGCGGGCGAGTTCGACCACCGTCGGGTCGAGTTCCACCGAGGTGACGGGGACATCCGGCAGAAAACGATGCAGATACCACGCCGTCCGGCCGCCTCCGAAGCCGATCTCGAGGATCGACTTGATCTGGCCGGCATAGATGAGGCTGGCGGTCATGAAGCGGGTGTATTCGACCGGCAGGTCGCGGTCGTCGAGCGTGTTGTAGGTGCTCTCGGTGTAGATGTTCTTGTTGTAGCCGAACGTCATGCTGACGAACGACCCCTGCTGGTAGACATAGATGTTGTTGTAGAGCGACTCGCGCGACTCCAGGAGCTTGGGCCCTTCTTGCCCACGCGCCGGCGCGCCGAGAAATGCCGCGGCAGCCACCATCCCGGCCATCGACCAACGAAGCACCCTCATGCGGCCCTGATTGCGCCTTTCGAAGACCCTCGATTCCCCGATGCATCGGATGCGCGCGCTCGGGGACAGTCTCCCTTGCCGGTCATCGAAGCGCCTGGTGCCCCTGGCCGGACTCGAACCAGCACGCCCTTGCGGGCAACAGATTTTGAGTCTGCCGCGTCTACCAATTCCGCCACAGGGGCCCCGTTTCGCGGGCGCCCGATCATAGCCATCCGCGAAGGCGATGCAACCGGGCGCCATCCGCGATGATTGCCGATGATCGCCCGCGCTGCTACATCCGCCCCGACGACGGTAGCGAGGGACCATGCTGCGGCGGATCTACGACTGGATCATGGGCTTGGCGCACACGCCGCAGGCGGTGCCGGCGCTCGCCATCGTGGCGTTTGCCGAAAGCTCCTTCTTCCCGATCCCGCCGGACGCGATGCTCATCCCGATGGTCCTGGCCGAACCGCGGCGCGGCTGGCGCATCGCGCTCGTTGCCACTTCCGCCTCGGTCCTCGGCGGGTTGGCCGGCTATGCCATCGGCTACTATCTGCAGTCCTTCGGGCAATGGGTGATCGGCGAGAGCAACTTCGCGGCGTTCCGTGCCGCCTATGCGCAGTGGGGCCTGTGGATCATCCTGATCAAGGGGCTGACGCCGATCCCCTACAAGATCGTCACCATTGCGAGCGGCCTCACCGGCTTCAACCTGCCCGTCTTCATCCTCGCCTCGATCGCCACGCGCGGCGCGCGATTCTTCATCGTCGCCGGCCTGCTGCGATATTTCGGACCGCCGATCCGCGACTTCATCGAGCGGCGGCTGACCCTGGTTACGACGCTATTCCTCGTGCTCGTCGTCGGCGGCGTCATCGTGACGCGCTACCTCGTTTGACGGGCCGGCTCTCGATTCCGCTCCCGCCCTCCTATATGTAGAATCCCATGAACACCGCCGCTCCTGCCGATCGTCGCGCTCCCCTGCTCGTCCTCGTCGCCGGGCTCGCGAGCCTCGCGATCGCCTTTACGTCGCAGTACTGGGGCGGCCTAGTGCCCTGCCCTCTCTGCATCTACCAGCGCTACCCTTACGCGGTGGCCATCGTCCTGGGTCTGATCGGCCTCGCGGTGGCGCCGCGATCCGGCTGGCTCCGCATCGTCCTGGTCGTCGCCGCCGTCGTCTTCTTCATCGACGCGGGAATCGCCGCCTTCCACGTCGGGGTCGAGCAGCACTGGTGGCCCGGTCTGGCCGAATGCACGAGCTCCCTGCCGACCGGCGTAAGCGCTGAGGAGCTGAAACAGCAGCTCCTGGCAACACCGGTCACGCCCTGCGACAAGGTCCAGTGGTCGCTGTTCGGCATCTCCATGGCCGGCTACAATTTCATCTACGCGGCCGCCTGCGGGCTCCTGACGCTGTGGGCGGCAGCGCGGCAGAAATAGGACCGCGGCGCGCATGCGCGAGACTCCTGAACGCGAACTTCCCGGCGATCTCCCGCGCGAGGATCTGATCCGGCGCATGATCCGCGTCGATCATGCCGGCGAATACGGCGCGCAGCGCATCTATGAGGGTCAGCTGGCGGTCCTCGGTCAGCGCCCGGAAGCCGCGCCCATCCGTCACATGGCGGCGCAGGAGGATCGGCACCTGCGGGCCTTCGATGCGCTGCTGGCCGAGCGGCGGGTGCGGCCGACGGCCCTGCATCCGCTTTGGCATGCCGCCGGCTATGCCCTCGGCGCCGCGACGGCGCTGCTCGGTCGCGAGGCCGCGATGGCCTGCACCGTGGCGGTCGAGGAAGTCATCGACGAGCACTATGCCAAGCAAGCCGCCAAGCTCGGCGACGAGGAGCCGGCGCTCAAGAAAATGATCGAGGAATTCCGCGGTGAGGAAATCCAGCATCGCGACATTGGCCTCGCCGAGGGTGCCGAGCGCACGCCCGCCTACGGCCTACTCAGAGGTGCCATCAAGACCGGTTCGCGCATCGCGATCTGGCTGGCGGAGCGGATCTGAGCGGACTCAGCTCTGCTCCAGCTCGGTATCCCAGTAGAGGAAGTCGCGCCAGCTCTCGTGCAGATAGTTGGGCGGGAACGCGCGCCCGTTCTCCTGCAGTAGATAGGTCGAGGGCTGCGCCGGCCGCTGTCGCGGGAACATGTGCGCCTCATGCGGCAGGCGGCTGCCCTTGAGCAGATTGCAGCTCTGGCACGCCGTGACGACGTTCTCCCAGCAGGTGCGCCCGCCGCGCGATCGCGGGACGAGATGATCGAAGGTGAGTTCGTGCGTCGGGAAGCCGCTGCTGCAGTACTGACAGTTGAAGCGGTCGCGCAGGAAAACATTGAACCGGGTGAAGGCCGGCCGGCGCGCCTGCGGGATGAACTCCTTGAGCGAGATGACGCTCGGCAGCCGCATCTCGAACGACGGGCTGCGCACCACCTGCTCGTATTCCGAGACGATGTTGACGCGGTCGAGGAAGACGGCCTTCACCGCTTCCTGCCAGGGCCACAGCGACAGCGGGAAATAACTCAGCGGCCGGAAGTCGGCATTGAGAACCAGAGCGGGGCAGCTGTCCGGCGGAGCCATTAAGCTGCCCCCTGTCAGCCAGATTTGTGTTTCCGGCGCGGGCGCATGCGACTCATATAATGCATTGGGAGCGCGCGGTCAAAACCCAAGATGTTGCGGTTTTGCGTTAAAATTCAGCCGTTTTTGTCAAGGAATTGTCATCCAGGTCTCGGCGCAAAGGCCGCGGCAAGGAATTCCCCACCGAGCCGCAGGCCTTCTTCGTCGATGGCATGGGCCATGCCGCGACGCGTTTCGGTGGCGACGGAAAACCCGTGCGAGCGCAGCGCCTCTACCGCTGCCTCGAACCACGCGTAGGGCACGACCGGATCGGCGGTACCGTGGACCAGCAGGATGCGGGGTCGTGATTTGACCTCGTCGGCGAGACGCTGCGGCGCGATGAGAGAGCCCGAATAGCCCACGATCCCGGCCAGCGCTTGCGGCCGACGCGGCCCGACGTGCAACGACAGCATGGTTCCCTGGGAGAAGCCGACAAGGGCCAGATCCCCATCGGACAATCCGCGCTGCGCGAGTTGAGCATCGAGGAAGCCGTCGAGCATCGCCCCTGCGGTCTGCAGCTCCGCCAGCATCATGCCCTCGTCGCGCCCTTCGAAGCCGAACCACTGGCGGCCGAACGGCGCGGCCTCGCAGGGGAACGGCGCATGCGGCGCCAGGAACTCGACCCCGGGCAACGACCGTGCCCAGTGCGGCGCCAGGCCCAGAAGATCGTTGCCGTCGGCGCCATAGCCGTGCAGCAGGACGACGAGCCGCCGCGGCTTGCCGCCCGCGGCCGGCCCGAATGACGGGCCGGAAAGATCGAGAACACCACGCATCGGGGATTTGCTCCGGTTGGAAGAGGCGCGATCCTTCTAGCAGGTCCGGTGCGTCCGGCCTACTCAGGCCATCGCGCTCGGCAAGGCGGCTCCGGGAATCACGTCCTTGTCGATGTTCCAGGCGAGCGTGATGCGCGGCCGATGACCGGTGTAGGGATTCACCGAATGGACCAACGCGCTCGGGAACACGATCATGGCTCCCGGTTCCATGCGCGGCATCAGCGGATTGGTCACCCAGTCCTTGCGCACCTGACAACAGGCCTCGACTCGCGGGTCGACGAGCGCCAGCTTGCCGCTGAGCGGATCCATGGGATCGTCGTCACCGACATCGACGGAATAGACGACGCTGGCGGCCGTGCGCTCGTGGCTGTGCGCCATGGCATAGTCGCCGTGCCGATAGACATTGGCCCAGCTGAGGTCGATGGCCGCCGTCTCGCTGCCGAGCAGCAACTGGCTCATATGCAGCGCCCGCGCATTCAGCAGCTCGGCCTCCGGCGATTCCCAGCGGTCGAGGTGATAGACCTTGGTGCCGCCGGCGGCGCGGAAGTAGCGGCTGGCGAAGCGGCTGTCGCCTTCGAGGGCGTGAATGCGTTCGATCAGCGCGGCGTGGATCTCGGCGGCATCCGCGAACGTGGTGATGCCGATCGTGCGGTGGCCGAGGGAACGGACCGCCTGGCCCGCCGGCCAGATCGGGAATTCGCGCGCGCCGATCCGGACGCTCTCATTTTCCAAGATCAAGACTCCGTCGGGATCCGTTTCGGCGGTCTCGCCGATGATCACCAATAGTGCCCCCGCGGCTCTCCGGCAACGCCGTGCCGGGTTGCGCCATCGGCAAGACCGACGTGGATTCCCGCTGCTTGCCGCTGATCGTCCGAATGGGCATGGTCTTTTCCGGACTCATGCCGTCGCTATCCTGACATCCGAAACCCCATGGTCGTCACGCGGTTCGCGCCGAGCCCGACGGGATATCTCCATCTCGGCCATGCCGCGTCCGCACTCGTCGGCTGGCAGGCCGCGAAGGCCGCCGGCGGGCGCTTTCTCCTGCGCATCGAAGACATCGATGCGACGCGCTGCCGGCCGCAATTCGAGGCGGCGATTCAGGAGGACCTCGCCTGGCTCGGCCTGGATTGGGAGCAGCCGGTGCGCCGCCAGTCGGAGCATATGTCAGACTATTCCGCCGGCCTGCACCGCCTTGACGCCCTAGGAGTCCTCTACCCTTGCTTTTGCACGCGGCGCGAGATCGAGGCCGAGATCGCGGCCGCCGCCCAGGCGCCCCACGGCCCCGACGGGCCGCTCTACCCCGGCACGTGCCGCCGCCTGACCGCCGCCGAGCGGGCCGACCGCATGGCGCGTGGCCTCGCCTACGCCCTGCGCCTCGACGCCGCCAAGGCGGCGGACCTGGCCGGCCCGCTCGCCTGGACCGAAGCCGGACGCCGCGTTCCGGTCGACCCATTGCGGCTCGGCGACGCGGTCCTGGCCCGCAAGGACGTCCCGGCCAGCTACCACCTGGCGGTAACGGTCGACGACGCCCAGCAGGGGGTCACATTGGTGACCCGCGGGGAAGACCTGTTCCATGCGACCCATCTGCACCGGCTCCTCCAGCGCCTGCTGGGGCTGGCGGAGCCTGCCTACAAGCACCACATACTCCTGACCAATGCCGCTGGGCGACGACTGGCCAAGCGTGACGGCGCCCTGGCGTTGCGGGCGCTGCGTCAGGCCGGGCGGACGCCGGCGGAAGTGCGTGCCATGGCGAGCATCGTCGATCCGCCGATGTCTCGGCTAGTCTAGTTCTCGCAGCGACCGACCGAGACCCGCCCCCGGCCCATGCTCTCCCTGGACCAACTCAGCGACTTGCTGGAAGTGATCATGGTGAACGTGGTGTTGTCGGGGGACAACGCCATCGTCGTGGCCATGGCGGCCGCTGGATTGCCGCAGGCCCAGCGCGGCAAGGCGATGATCATCGGCATTGCCGCCGCCACGGGCCTGCGCGTCGTCTTCGCTCTCGCGACCTCGGAGCTGTACGCGTACCTGGGCCTGCGCCTCGCCGGCGGCATCCTGCTGCTCTGGGTCTGCTGGAAGCTGTGGCGCGAACTGCGCCAGCAGCGCCGCGAGGACGCCGCGGTCGCGGAACTCGAGGAAGAAGTCGGCAGCGTCATGCAGATCGTCGAATGCAGCGACGGCGCGCCGGGGGCGGCGACTCGTGCCACGGCCGTTCCCACCAAGACATTCTGCCAAGCGTTCACCCAGATCATGATTGCGGATATCTCGATGTCGCTCGACAACGTCCTTGCCGTCGCCGGGGCCGCGCGGAATCATCCGGCCATCCTGATCGTGGGCCTCGTGCTTTCGATCGCCTTCATGGGCGTCGCGGCGACTCTGCTGGCCGGCCTGCTGAAGCGGTTCCACTGGATCAGCTATGCCGGCCTGGCGGTGATCTTCTACGTGGCCTGCACGCTGCTCTGGGAAGGCTCTCCCGCCATGATGAACGCGGTGAACAATGCCGGCCTCATGTAGCCGGCTCGACACGGCGCGATCCGGCTTGGCGTCCCCCGCCCGATGATCGGCTTCTCGGAGATCAGCGCCCTGCTGCAGGTGGTCATGGTCGACCTCGTGCTGGCGGGCGACAACGCAATCGTCGTCGGCATGGTCGCGGCAGGGCTGCCGCGGGCGCAGCGCGGCAAGGTGATCTTCATCGGCATCGTCGCGGCGACACTGCTGCGCGTCGTCTTCGCGGTCGTCACTTCGCAACTGCTGCAGATCATCGGCCTGACGCTGGCCGGCGGCATCCTGCTGCTGTGGGTGTGCTGGAAGCTGTGGCGCGAGCTTCGTCAGAAGCCCGCGCCGGACGCCGACGTCGATGATGCCAAAGCCGGCGAATCCGTCGAGCCGCCGGCCACGAAGACCTTCCGCCAGGCCGTTACCCAGATCGTGCTGGCAGACGTCTCGATGTCGCTCGACAACGTCCTCGCCGTCGCCGGAGTCGCCCGCGACCATACCTGGGTTCTCGTCGTCGGGCTCGTGCTCTCGGTGGCGTTCATGGGCGCGGCCGCGGCATTGATCGCAGGCCTGTTGAAGCGCTTCCACTGGATCGCCTATGTCGGCCTCGCCATCATCTTCTACGTCGCCTGCCATATGATATGGGACGGCTCGCTGCACGTCCTCACGGCGGCCGACAAGGCCGACATCATCTGACGACCGAACCGGCTACTCGCGCGGCCGGCTGCGCAGGCCGTGGATGAGAGGAAGATAGTCCGGTGTCTCTGGTCGGATCGCGCCGTGCCGGATCAGGAAGTCGATCAGGCCGAGCGCCGCGTCGTAGAGAAAGTCGTCGGACTCGGCCAGTCGCTCCTGCACCTGCGCAAGAGGCCACAGGGCGAACTCCTCGACTTCGCCATCGACATTCGTCGGCATGAAGTTCGGCGGCAGCTCCAGATCGAAGACGAAATTGACTTCGTTGCGCAGGCCCCGCTGGCCCTCGAACAGATAGTCGACGACGCTCGCCGGCCGCGCCCGGCCGGCCAGATCGGCCGGCACGCCCGCCTCTTCCCAGCACTCCTTGCAGAGGTTGTCGCGCAGGCTCATCCCGATGGGCTGGCCACCGTTGGCAAGGAGGTCGAGCTTGCCGGGACCGACCGGCTTGGAAAGTGACCGACGGGCTATCCACAGCCGCATCGCTTCACCGCGGCCGCAATAGCCGATCACATGAACGCTGTGGGTGAGGATCCCGAACGCCGGCGCGGCCGCCCGCTCGATCCGCAGGAGCGGCGGCGCGTGGAATGACGGCGCGACGGCGTAGCTCTCGTCGCGCCAGCCCGTGAGGGCGCCCTGCTCGTGCAGTTGCCGGAGCACGGCGTCGACGGCAGCGCTGCGCGCCTCGAAGCCATCGAGACCGGGCGCCAGACGGACGGCGTCGACCGTGACGCCGAAGGTCGCCGGGAAGGCCCGCAGCAGGTCGGCGATCTCGTCGCCCACCCAGCCGACCCGCATCGCGTCGACGAGGAACGGGCGGAAGCGGGCCATGTCGCAGCGCATGCAGTGGCGGACGCGGTCGAGCAGACTCATGGACGGCCGCTACTCGTTGCCGATGAAGCCGCCGACCTGCCTGCTCCACAGATGCGCGTAGGGGCCGCCGCGCGCCAACAGGTCCGCATGGGTACCCTGCTCGAGGACGCGGCCCTTCTCGAGATAGAGGATGCGGTCCATGCCCGTGATCGTGGAGAGCCGGTGCGCGATCGCAATCACCGTGCGGCCGGGCATCAGCTCCCAGAGGGCCTCCTGGATCAGGTGCTCCGACTCGGAATCGAGCGACGACGTCGCCTCGTCCAGCACGAGGATGCGGGCATCCTTGAGCAGGGCGCGCGCGATCGCGACGCGCTGGCGCTCGCCGCCGGAAAGCTTGATGCCCTGCTCGCCGACGATCGTCCGATAGCCCTGCGGACGCTGCAGGATGAACGGATGGCAATGCGCCTGCACGGACGCCGCCAGCACCTCGCGTTCGCCGGCGTCGAGGTGGCCGTAGCGGATGTTGTCTGAGATCGGCCGGTGGAAGATGGCCGCCGCCTGCGGCACTTCCGCGATGGCCTCGTTGAGCGAATCCCAGGTCACGCCCGCGATGTCCTGGCCGTCGATCAGGACGCGGCCGGCCTGCGGCTCGAACTGCCGCCGCAGCAGCTTGACGAGCGTGCTCTTGCCGGATCCCGAGGGGCCGACCAGCGCCACCTTTTCGCCGGCGGCGATCTCGAGATCGAGATGGTCGAACAGCGTGGCGCCGTCCGGGTGCCGGTAGGTTACGGCCTGGAAGGAGATGGCGCCTGGGCCTACCACCAGCGGGACGGCATCCGGCCGGTCGATAATCTCGTGCTCCTGCGTCACCAGGTCGATGGCCTCGGTCAGCGTGCCGGTATGGTCGAAGAAGTCGAGCATCCGGTTCGACAGGTTCCAGACGTTGAGCGAGATGAGGTTCGTGAGCGTGAAGACCATCGTGAAGGTGCCGATGTCCAGCCGCTTGGCGAGGGTCGCATCGAGCGCCGCATAGGTCATCAGGCCGAGCATGGAGAACACGGCTATCGCCTGGAAGACACGCATCAGCAGCAGGAACCAGCGCAGGCGCATCGAGCGCTGCCGCTCCGTGACGAAGTAGCGGCTGAGGAAGCGGCGCTCGAAACGCCAGCGGGCGAAGCTCCGGATGGCGTCGGCATTGGAGATGGCGTCGATCATCTTGCCGGAACTGGTGCTGACTGCATCGGACATCGACTTCGACAGCCGGACGCAGCGCCGCGCGAGCAGACTGGAAATGGCGACGTAGATCAGCGTCCACAGGCCGAGGCCCATGGCCAGAGTCGAGTCCTGGAACGCCAGCAGGGCCAGGGCCACCAGCAGCATCATGACGATCTTCGTCATGTCGAAGGTGAGCAACTCCATGATGCCCAGGCAGGCGCGTGCCGATTCCTTGATCTTCTGGCCGAGCCGCCCGGCGAAGTTGTCCTGGAAGTAGCGCGGCGAGTGGCCGAGCAGGTACCCGAACAGCTGGTTCTGCACGCGCTCGCGCAGGTAGGGGGCGGCGAAGATGTCGATCGCCTGGTAGACGCGCACCATCAGGGACGAGGCGAACCACAGGAAGACGAGGATGCCGAACCAGGCCACCGCCACGGAGCGGGCGCCGGCGGCACCGCCGGCCACGCTGTTCACGACGCGCTTGACGGCGTAGGGCTCGAGCGTCTCCAGCCCCTGCGCGACGACGACGGCGAGGATCATCGCGACATAGCGGCCGACATAGTAGGTGCGCACGAAATGCCACAGGAAGGCCCATGGACTCGTCGGCAGCCATTGTACCGGCTGCAGCCGCTCCGGCGCCTCGTTGTCGTCGTCGGGCACGGCGTGACGCTCCAGCCAGTCGCGCCAACCGGCCGCGACGTTTGCGGTGGACGCCAGGGCCCGTATCACTCTCGCCGTCATGGAATACTCGTTGCCGCGCTCGCGCGGGTGATTTCTATCGCAGGATTCGCCATTCGCAATATGCCGAATCTCGGAAGCAGCCTACCGATTGGGGCATGCCCGCGGGATCACGGCGAATCGCCGGAGACCGGCATGAAATCGGGGTGGCTGCGCAGGCCGGCGATGATGTCGAGATAGTCCGGATCCTCGGGTCCGATGAAGCCGTGCCGCAGCAGAAAGTCGATGTTCACGAGCGCCACGTTGAACTTGAAGTCGTCGGTCTTCGCGAGGACCTCGACCACCCGCTCGATCGGCCAGAGGAAGAATTCCTCCACCTCGCCGTCCTGGTTGACCGGCTGGAAATCCGCCGGCAATTCCAGGTCATAGGCGAAGACGACGTCGTTGCGCAGCCCCTCCTCGTTCGTCGTGAGATAGGTGATGGCACCGACCGGGTGGGCCTGCCGCGCCAGGTCGGCCGGCAGCGACGCCTCCTCCGCCGCCTCCTTGAGGAGATTGTCCGTCAGGCTGAGGCCGATGGGTTGGCCGCCGGCGACGAGATGATCGAGCTTGCCGGGCCAGGCATGCTTGTGACGCGAGCGGCGGCCGACCCACAGGCGCATCGCGTCGCCGCGGCCGACATAGCCGTTCAGATGGATGCCGTAGGCCCGGGTTCCGAAGGAGGGGACGGCCGCCCGCTCGATCTGGAGGAGCGGCGGCGCGTGGAAATCGGTGCCGACGGCGTAGGCCTCGTCGCGCCAGGCGGGAAACAGCCCGTCGCCGCGAAGGCGCCGCAGGACCGAATCGACGGCGCGGGTGCGCGCGTCGAAGTCGGCGAGCCGGGGCGACAGTCGCACGGCATCGCCGGAGACGACGAAGGTTTCCGGAAAGCCGCGCAGGCGCTCGGCGAGCGCCGGGTCGACCCAGCCAACCCGATGTTCGCCGACGCAAAAGGGCGGTCGTCGCGCGATGTCGCGCTGCAGGAACGGACGAATGCGGTCGAGCAGGCTCATGACCTGTCACCTCCGAGATCCGCGGACCGGTCCCAGTTGCCAGCAAGTCGCGGCCATTGCCAAGGGCTTCCTCCGGGCCGTCACGGCGGGCCTCTGCTATAGTCAGGGTATCGCAACCTGCCCCCAGGTCCTTCTTGCCATCCCGCGGACCCACCTGGCTCTGGCTTGCCGTCGCCGCCATCGGCGTGACCGGCCTCGTCATCGCGCTCAACGGCCGCTTTCCCGGAGCGCTCCAGGACTCCAACCAGGCCGGGCGCCTCGCCTACCTCATGGCCTGGCTGGTCCTCGGGGGCAGCGGCATGGTCCTGGCGATCCGCCGGCAGCCCCTGGTCGGGCTGCGCAATGCCGCAATCTGGGTCGGCATCGGCCTCGCGCTCGTCATCGGCTACAGCTACCGCGACGATTTCGGTAACCTGGGCGCGCGCCTGTCGGGCGAACTGGTGCCGCAGCGCGGCGTCGCCGAGGGGGAGGACGCCATGACCTTCCGCGCCGGCCAGGACGGGCACTTCCATGTCGAGGCGCTGGTCGACAACGTGCGCGTCCGCTTCCTGGTCGATACCGGCGCCAGCGAGGTGGTGCTCTCGCCCGCCGATGCGCGCCGGCTGGGCTTCGACCGCAGCAACCTCGAGTTCGTGCAGATGGCGGAGACGGCCAACGGCATGGTGCGCGGGGCCCCGGTCAGGCTCCGCGAGGTGGTGGTCGGCAACCTGCGCCTGGCCGACGTGCGCGCCAGCGTGAACGCCGCCGACATGAGCGAATCGCTGCTCGGCATGACCTTCCTGTCGCGGCTCGGCGGCTTCGAGGTTTCTGGTGACAGGCTGACTCTGCGACGCTAGAACGATTCGGCGATGCCAGGGGTGATTCGCGCGCTGGGGGTGCTCCTGCTTCTGCTCACGGCGGGCTGCGCCGCGGAGCCGGCGTCGACTGTTGCCGCGCCGCAGACGGCGCTGCTGCCGCCGCCCTCAACCTCGACCACGCCGATCCAGTGCGTGCCCTATGCGCGGCAGGTATCCGGTATCGATCTGCGCGGCGACGCCTGGACCTGGTGGGGCCAGGCGGAGAACCGCTACGGCCGTGGCCGCAAGCCCCGCCTCGGCGCCGTGCTGGTGTTCGCCAAGACCGGCAAGCTGCCGCTCGGCCACGTCTCCGTCGTGACCCGGCTGGTGAACGCGCGCGAGATCCTGGTCACTCACGCCAACTGGGCCAGCAGCAGCGACGACCGCGGCAAGGTGACGAAGGACGTGCGCGTCATCGACATCTCGCCCGGCAACAACTGGAGCGCCTTGCGCGTGTGGAACGACGACATCGACGACTTCGGCCTCGTCTATCCGGCCATCGGCTTCATCTATCCCGGCGCAGGGGCGGCCTGAGGCATCGGCCGTCCCGGATTGCATCGGGGGCAGCAGCGCACTAGGACAGCGGCCATGGAAAGCGTCGCCGACAGCGCCCGCGCCGGGCACGGACATCAGCGGGCCCTCATCCTCGCGGCCCTCGGCGTCGTCTATGGCGACATCGGCACCAGCCCGATCTATGCCCTGCGCGAGTCGATCGCGGCCACCGCCGGCCTGACCGGCTCCGACAACGCCGTGCTCGGCGTGCTGTCGCTGATGTTCTGGGCCCTCGTCATCGTCGTCACCATCAAGTATGTCCTGCTCATCATGCGGGCGGACAACCGCGGCGAGGGCGGCATCCTGTCGCTCGCGGCGCTGGCCCTGCGCCTGCTGCAGACCGACAAGCGGGCCCAGGCCTTCGTGGTCGGCCTCTCGATCGTCGGCGTCGCCCTCTTCTATGGCGACGGCCTCATCACGCCGGCGATCTCGGTGCTGAGCGCGGTCGAAGGCCTGGAGGTGGTGACGCCGGAGCTGCAGCCCTTCGTGGTGCCCTGCGCCGTGGTCATCCTGGTGGCGCTCTTCCTGCTGCAGTCGCACGGCACGCAGCGGGTCGGCAACCTGTTCGGCCCGGTCATGTGCATCTGGTTCGCCGTGCTGGCCGTGCTCGGCATCGCCGGCATCATCCGCGAGCCCGACGTGATCCGCGCCATCAATCCGCTCTATGGGATTGATCTCCTGGCCGCCGGTGGCTGGCAGGCGCTGACCATCCTCGGGTCGGTCGTGCTGACGGTGACGGGCGCCGAGGCGCTCTATGCCGACATGGGCCACTTCGGGCGGCGGCCGATCAAGGCCGCCTGGCTCTACCTCGTCCTGCCAGCCCTGACGCTCAACTACTTCGGCCAGGGCGCCCATGTGCTGAGCGATCCGGCGGTCGCGAGCGATCCCTTCTTCCTGCAGGTGCCGCGCTGGGGCCTGATGCCGCTGGTGGTGCTGACGACGATCGCCACCGTGATCGCCTCGCAGGCGGTGATCTCCGGCAGCTACTCGCTGACCCGCCAGGCCATCCAGCTGGGCTACGTGCCGCGCATGGAGGTGCAGCACACCTCGGCGGCCGAGATCGGCCAGATCTACATGCCGCGCGTGAACTGGATCCTCATGGTCGGCGTGCTCGCCCTCGTCGTCGGCTTCAAGTCGTCGAACGCGCTGGCCGGGGCCTACGGCATCGCCGTGACCGGGACCATGGCGGCGACCACCGTCCTTGCCATGATCGTGGCGCGGCGCGGCTGGCAGTGGCGGCGGATCAGCGTCGCCGTCGTCTTCGGCGCCCTCCTCGCCGTCGACCTCCTGTTCTTTGCATCGACGCTGCTGAAGATACCCAACGGCGGCTGGTTCCCGCTCGTGGCCGCCGCCGCCGGTTTCGCCGTCATGGTCACCTGGCGGCGGGGTCGGAACACGGTTTACGAGATGCTCTACGGCGATGCGCTGCCGATGGACGCCTTCCTGGCGCGGCTCGAGCCGTCGGCCAACCGGGTCGCCCGGACGGCGGTGTTCATGACCAACGATCCGACGAGCGTGCCGCGGGCCATGCTGCACAACATGAAGCACAACATGGTGATCCACGAGCGGATCATCCTGATGACCGTGCTGCTGGAGGACGTGCCGCACGTCCCGCTCGAGCAGTGCCTCGCCGTCGACCGGCTCGGCAAGGGCTTCTTCCGCGTCACCTGCCACTTCGGCTACATGGACGACCCGCACGTGCCGCAGGCCCTCGAACTCGCCCGCAAGCACGGCCTCGCCACCGACATGATGGAGACCTCCTTCTTCATCGGCCGCGAGACCCTGGTGGCGTCGCGCCGGCCGCACCTGCCGCGCTGGCAGCGGAGCCTGTTCATCGCCCTTTCGACGACGGCGCTCAGCGCCACCGCCTTCTTCTCAATCCCGCCCGGCCAGGTCGTCGAGCTCGGTGCCCAGGTGGAGATCTGAGCCGGCCCGCGAAAACAGCGGATGGACCCCATGTCCAGCGGGAAGGCACGTAGGGGTGCATTGCGCGCGCCCGCGGGCGGCTGGTGGCGACGGTAAGAGACGGGCGCGCGCAGGCGAACTCGCCGGAAGGACTCCATGTTCAGCGGCATGATGACGATAGGACAGCATTCCTGACGCGATCAGCGAATCTGGAAAACAACCCCATGTAAAGGAAGTTAACGTCGCTGGAAGGAGAGTTCGGTGGCGGATTCCTCTGCGCGCGACCCGGGCGGCGGGCCGGTGCCGGCGCTCATGGGTAGCGGTTCACAATGTCCAACAGCGCGCTCTCATCTTGTAGAACATTTCATGAACATACAAGGGTTTTCACGAGTCGATTCTCTGGGCCTGGATTCCCGCTTTCGCGGGAATGACAATCGAGCAGTTCGACCGGCGAGCGAAGGGGGATGCAGGTGCAGTTCATGGTGATCGAGAGCTTCCGCGGGCAGGACGGCAAGGCGGTCTATCGGCGGTTCCGCGACAAGGGGCGGATGATGCCGGACGGCCTGCGCTTCGTCGCCAGCTGGGTATCCGCCGACCTCGGCCGCTGCTTCCAGGTCATGGAGACGGACGACATCACGCTGTTCCAGCAGTGGGTGGTGCAATGGTCCGACCTGGCGGCGTTCGAGATCGTGCCGGTGGTGCCGGGCAAGGACACGGCGGCCGCCCTCATGGGGCATTTGGACTCGGATTGAGCGCCGCCTGCAGCCGCGGCGTCGCGAAATCGAGGAAAGCGCGCAGCTTCTGCGGCAGCAGCCGCTGTCCGACATGGACGAGATTGACCGGCAAGGGCGCCGGCTCGAAGTCCTGCAGGGCGAGGACGACGGCGCCGTCCCGGAGCGCGCTCGCGACCTGATAGGAGAGCACGCGCGTGATGCCGATGCCGGCCTTCGCCGCATCGATGGCGGCCTCGGCCGTGTTGACGACGAGGCGCGAGCGGATGGTGACGCTCGTCTCTGCCTTTCCGGCCGGGAAGATCCAGGCCTGCGGCGCCGTCATGCCCTCGAAGGTGATGCACTCATGGGCGGCGAGGTCGGCCGGTTGCTTCGGCGTGCCGCGCACCGCGAGGTAGGCCGGGCTGGCGCAGAGCACGCGGCGGATCGAACCGACCCGGCGTGCCACCAGGCTGCTGTCGGGTAGGTGGCCGATGCGGACCGCGAGGTCGACCGGATCCTCCAGGATGTTGATCATGCGGTCCGCCAAGCCCAGCCGGATGTCGATGTCCGGGTAGGCGCGGAGGAACCCGATCACGACCGGAAGCACGTGCAGGCGGCCGAAGACGACCGGGGCCGTGATCGCGAGATCGCCGCGCGGCGCGCTGTATTCGCCGGCGGCCGCGCGCTCGGCCTCCCCGACCTCTTCGAGAATACGGCGACATGCCGCCAGGTAGGACTGCCCGGCGTCGGTGAGCGTGATGCGCCGGCTCGAGCGGTTGAGCAGCCGGGTCTTGAGGTGGGCCTCCAGGTCCGAGACCTTGCGGCTGACGGTTGCGAGCGGCGCACCCAGCCGGCGCGCCCCCGCGGAAAGACTGCCGGCCTCGACCACCGTAAGCAGGACCGACATCGCGTCCAGGCGGTCCATCGAACATACCATATTCTGGAAGGATAGCTTTCGAATATGCCAGCTTCTGCCAGAAATTGGTAGCGACTACCTTCCGGGTGTCAGCCCCAACGGCCACCCGAAGGAGACCGCCATGTCCCGCATTCCCACCCCTGCCGCCATCGAGGACGCCCCCGCCGCGTCCCGCCCGCTGCTCGAAGCCGTCAAGAAGCAGCTCGGCGTCGTCCCCAACCTGTTCCGCCTCGTCGCCAACAGCCCGGCCGCGCTCGAGGGCTATCTCGGCGTGATGGGCGCGCTCAGCAGGGGCAAGCTGCCGGCCCCGACGCGCGAGCGCATCGCGCTGGCCGTCGCCGAGCTGAACGGCTGCAGCTATTGCCTGTCGGCGCATACCTATCTCGGCAAGAACCTCGCCAAGCTCGACGACGCCGAGATCACGGTCAACCGCAGCGGCGCTTCCAACGACCCCAAGGCGGATGCCGCGGTGCGCTTCGCCGTGAAGGTCGCACGCAGCCGCGGTCATGTCGGCGAGGAAGAGGTTCGCGCGGTCAAGGCTGCAGGATACGATGACGCGCAGGTGATCGAGATCGTGCTGCACGTCGCGCTCAATA
>Ga0335076_10001526_pt1 | contig 22495 bp, 22 predicted proteins | sample Lox_Sample_25_FD_206717 | JGI IMG/M metagenome (GOLD analysis project Ga0335076, IMG submission 206717) | Soil microbial communities from Loxahatchee National Wildlife Refuge, Florida, United States - Lox_Sample_2.5 | ecosystem: Environmental > Terrestrial > Soil > Wetlands | place: USA... | reverse complement strand
TCAGCACCACCCACGCCCCGTCCTCGAACTTCGTGACCGCGAACACGACGGTCACGATCGCGGTCAGAAAGGCGCCGAAGCCGTTGACCACCATCTTCAGCGCCCAGCGCGGGTCGTGCCGCAGGAAAGAGCCCCTCTCCTGCCGCTGCTCCTCGGGCCGCAGGCGGCCCGACTTCCACCAGCGGCGGGCCATGCCGGACTGCGAGAGGGTGAAGGAGAGGAAGACGCCGATCGCGTAGAGCGGGATGAGCGCGCTGACGCTGGCCTGGAAGACGACGACGAGCAGGGAGGCGATGAAGGCCAGTATCGCGATGCCGCGCGAGAACACGAGGCGGCTGCCGCGGTAGGTGAGCTGGCGGGGCAGGTAGCCGTCCGCGGCCTGGAGGGCGGCGAGGCGCGGGAAGTCCGCGAAAGCGGTGTTGGCCGCCATCACGAGGATGAGGGTCGTGGCTCCGATCGCGGCCAGGTAGAAGGGCCCGCGGCCGCCGAAGGCGACCCGTGCGATCTGGGAGATCACCGTCTCGTGCTCGGAGGGCACCGCGTGGATCGTCCGGGCCAGGAAGCTGATGCCGAGGAAGAGCGAGGCCAGGATGCCGGACATCCACAGGAGGGTGATCCCGGCGTTGCGGCTCCGGGGCTCCCTGAACGCCGGGATGCCGTTCGAGATCGCCTCCACCCCGGTGAGGGCGGTGGTGCCGCTCGAGAAGGCGTGGAGGACCAGGAAGAGGGAGACGGCCCGGACGGGCGCGATGTCGAGCGGCGGGGGGTCGGGCACGGGGCCCAGCTCTCCCAGGAGGCCGCGGAGGAGCCCCGTCCCCACGGTCGCGTACATCGCGACGACGAAGAAGTAGGTGGGGAGAGCGAAGATCGCTCCCGACTCCTTCACCCCCCGGAGATTCACGACCATGACGAGGGCGACGAAGAGGACCGCGATCTCGACCCGCAGCCGGAAGAGGGCAGGGAACGCGGACGTGAGCTGGGCCACGCCGGAGGAGATGGAGACGGCCACGGTCAGGATGTAGTCCATGAGGAGCGCGGCCCCGGCGACCTGCGCCGGCAGCTCGCCGAGGTTGTCGCGGGCCACGATGTAGGCCCCGCCCCCGCCCGGGTAGGCGTGGATCGTCTGCTCGTACGAGAAGGTCACGATCGCGAGGAGGGCGACGATCGCGATCGAGATCGGCATCACGAAGGAGAGGGCGGCCGCGCCCCCCATGGCGAGGATGATGAGGATCTCCTGGGTCGCGTAGGCGGTGGACGACAGCGCGTCCGAGGAGAAGACGGCGAGGCCGACGGCCTTGCCGATCGCCTGGTGGGGGGCGTCCGCGGTGGGCAGGGGCCGGCCGAAGAGCCAGGTCCGCCACCCCCGGTTCGGGGCCGACGCGGCCTCTCGTCTCGCGCGCGAGGCGTCGGCCCCCGGTCGTATGAAGGAGGAGTCCATCTGTGGACGCGACGGACTCTAGCACTTCCCCCACGTCCCTCAACGCACGGCGGTCGCGGGGCTCATGGCGTCGATGCAGGCCCGCCACGGTCCGTACGCCGCTCAGGCGCCCTCTCCCCCCTCCGGGATCGCCCGCACGTCGTAGGGAGTCTGCTGGTAGACGTAGTAGTTGAGCCAGTTGGCGTAGAGCAGGCTCGCGTGGCCCCGCCAGCGCACGACCGGCTCGCGGCGCGGGTCGTCGCCCGGGTAGTAGTTCCGCGGGACGGCGATCTCCAGCCCCTTGCCGACGTCGCGCACGTACTCACTCTGCAGGGTGAGCGGGTCGTACTCGGAGTGGCCGGTCACGAAGACGTGCCGTCGATCGGCGGAGAGCACGATGTAGACCCCCGCCTCCTCCGACTCGGAGAGGAGGACGAGCTCGGGGACGGCGAGGACGTCCTCCCGCCGGACCTCCGTGTGGCGCGAGTGGGGGGCGTAGAAGACGTCGTCGAACCCGCGGGCGAGCCGCTCGAACCGGACGCTCACGGTGTGGGGGAAGACGCCGAACATCTTCTGCTGGAGCGCGTGCTTCGGCACGCCGTAGTAGTGGTAGAGCCCGGCCTGCGCGCCCCAGCAGATGTAGAAGGTCGAGTAGACGTTCGTCCGCGCCCAGTCCATGAGCTCGACGAGCTCGTGCCAGTAGTCGACGTCCTCGAACGGCATCTGCTCGACCGGGGCCCCGGTGACGATGAGGCCGTCGAACTTCTCCCCCTTGACCTCCTCGAACGACGAGTAGTGCTCGAGCAGGTGCTCGGCCGGGGTATTCCTCGAGTCGTGCGTCTCCATGCGCAGGAGAGTGACCTCGACCTGGAGGGGCGTGTTGCCGAGGAGGCGGAGGAGCTGGGTCTCGGTCACGATCTTGGTCGGCATCAGGTTGAGGATCGCCACCCGGAGGGCGCGGATGTCCTGGTGGACGGCCCGGCTCTCCCCCATCACGAAGATGTTCTCGCTCTCCAGGATGCCCATCGCGGGCAGGGTGTCGGGGATCTTCACGGGCATTGGGGAACCTCTCGCCGACTCTCTCGCGCCCCGGCGTAGCCGCCGGCTGCCTAGCGTAGCAGTTGTCGCCCGGCACGGTGAAGAGCGCCCGAGCGCAGCATGGCCAGGATGCGCAGCCGCACGGGGTGGCCATCGCCTTCAGCAGGTCGACGCTCAAAGAGAGGGGTTGCATTTCGTTATCAGACGAAATATAGCAGCGAATGTCCAACCGGCCAGGAGCGGGTCCGAACGCCCACCCGACTTGACGATGGGCAGAATAGTTGTATTATACAATCATGAAGGGTCCCGCTCCCCACGATGCGATCCGGCTACGGGCCCTCGTCGCCGGCCTCGTGCGCCGCTTCTCCCTGGCCGAACGGGCGGACGTCGAATGCTGCGGGCTCACCGTGGCTCAAGCCGCGACGCTCGAGGCGTTGCGGCCGGGGCCCATGCGATTGGCGGCGTTGGCCCGGAGCCTCGGCATCACCCCCAGCACCCTCACCCGCAACCTCGTCCGGCTCGAGGACGAGCGCCTGGTCGCGAGGGAGGCGGATCCCGACGACGCCCGCGCGGCTCGGGTCAGGCTGACCGCCGCCGGCGAGCGTGACGCCCGGCGCGTGGAGGAGCAGGACCTGCAGTTCGCGGGTGGGATCCTGGATCGGCTCGGACCGGGCCGAGGCCGCGAGGTCCTGGCCGCGCTCTGGGAGCTGCTGGTGGCGGTGCGGGAAGCGACCGAGGAGTGCTGCCCGGGCGCGTTCGATCACCTGTTGGAGGACCTCCCCGTCGAGGTGGACGGTCCGAGGAGGAGCCGTGACGGCGAATGCTGCGGTCGGAACTGAGAAGGAGCGGAGCGAGAGGGTCGTCGAGCAGGTTCGCGAGAGGTACGGCCAGATCGCGGAGGGCAAGAGCGGAACCTGCTGCGATCCGTCCCCCGCCACGTCCTGCTGTGCCACGGCCCCCAGCTCCTCGGTGAGGCTCGGCTACAAGGTCAAGGAGCTCTCGGTGGTTCCCGACGGCGCCGACCTCGGCCTCGGGTGCGGGGCTCCGGTCCAACACCTGGAGCTCCAGGCCGGCGAGACCGTGCTCGACCTCGGCTCCGGCGGCGGCATCGACGCCTTCCTCGCTGCGAAGGAGGTCGGGCCGAACGGCCGCGTCATCGGTGTCGACATGACGCCCGCGATGCTCGAGCGGGCACGGACGAATGCCGCACAGGGCGGCTACACGAACGTCGAGTTCCGCGAAGGCCGGCTCGAGCGCCTGCCCGTCGACGACGCATCGATCGACGCCGTGACCAGCAATTGCGTCATCAACCTCGTGCCTGACAAGGCGGCCGTCTTCCGCGAGATCGCGCGCGTCCTCAAGCCGGGCGGCCGCATGGTCGTCTCGGACATCGTTCTCGACGGGCGCCTGCCGGCGGCGATCGAGAACGACGTCCTCGCGTACGTGGGCTGCATCGCCGGAGCGGCCCCGCGGGAGGCCTACTTCGGCGAGCTGCGTGCGGCCGGCCTGGGGGACGTCGCGATCCTGCGGGACGTCGACAGCCTCGCGCAGTGGGCGGCCGCCGCTCCCGAAGCAGCGCAGGCGCTCGCCGACCGCACGGGTGTGAGCGCGGCCGAGGTGGCGGGAAAGGTCCGCTCGGTCACCTACCGCGCCCGAAAGACGTCGTAAGTCGAGCGGCCGGCGGTGCCGCTCCCCTGCGCCGTTGGACCCCGTGGACCGGCAGTTGGTGCTGGTGCTGGGATTCGAACCCAGACTGTGCCCGTTTTAAGCGGGCTGCCTCTGCCAGTTGGGCTACACCAGCGCCGGCCGCTCCTCCCGGAGCGCGTCGACGAGCTCGTCGTGGATGAGGCCGTTCGTGGCCACGACGCCGTCGGGACCGAGGCCGAGCGCGGTCCCGTCGAGGCGGGTCGCCCGGCCGCCGGCTTCCTCGACGATCAGGCGGCCGGCGTGCATGTCCCACGGCTTCAGGACCACCTCCCAGAACCCGTCCGCCCGACCCGCCGCGACGTAGCAGAGGTCGAGCGCCGCCGAGCCGTCCCGCCGCACCGCCCGGGCGAGGCCCATCAGCTTGTTGAACGGCCGCAGCCGCTCCTCGAGCTTCTCGTGCAGGTCGTAGGGGAAACCGGTGATGATCAGGCTGCGGATGAGGGCGTCCGCGGTCGTCACCTGGAGCCGGCGGCCGTTCAGGTGCGCGCCCGAGCCCCTCTCCGCCGAGAAGAGCTCGTCCCGGGCCGGGTCGAAGACCGCCCCCGCCACCACCGCGCCGTCGACGGCGAGCGCCACCGACGCGCAGAAGACCGGGTACGAGTGCGCGAAGTTCACCGTCCCGTCGAGGGGGTCGACGAACCAGACGTGCCGCGCCCCGGTGCGGGCGAGGTCGGTCTCCTCGGTCACGATGTCGTGGCCAGGGTAGCGGGCGCGGATCGCGTCGAGGATCGCGAGCTCGCAGGCCCGGTCGACCTCGGTGACGAGGTCGATCTCGCCCTTGTACTCGACGGGGACGCCGCTCCCGAAGCGCTCGCGCTGGATGCGGCCCGCCCGGAGCACCGCCTCCGTCGCGACGGCCAGGTACCGCCAGCTCACGATCGACCTCCCGACCGGGGGATTGTAGCCCGGCCGCCCCGCGCGCGCCGGCACCGGATCGGACAGCCGGGCCTCTCCCGGCCGTCCGGAATCCTGCCGAACCGCCTCGCTTTCGTCGCGCTCGCGGCGCGGGAGCGCCCCGATCCCGGGCAGGGTGCTTGCAGGGAGCCTCCCGCAGTCCGCGAAGAGGAGGAGCCCGCCATGTCCACGCCGAGCCGTCCGATCCGACCCGGTTCGCGGGTGAGCGTGCGCCCGGCCGGATACTCCGACCGTAGCCGGCCGGTGGCGCTGCGGTCGGAGGAGGCCCGGGCCGACTTCATCACGAAGACGTACCTGCATCTCTTCGGCGCGATCCTGGCCTTCACCCTCCTGGAGACGGCCTACTTCACGACCGGCGTCGCGCTCCCGATCGCGGCGGCGCTCCTCGGCACGTCGTGGCTCGTCGTGCTGGGCGGCTTCGTCCTGGTGAGCTGGGTCGCCACCCGGGTCGCTCACGTCACCGCGTCGCCGGCCGCGCAGTACGCGGCTCTCGCCGCCTACGTGATCGCCGAGTCGATCCTCTTCGTCCCCCTCCTGCTGATCGCGCAGGTCGCCGCCCCCGGCGTCATCCAGAGCGCGGCACTCGTCACTCTGTTCGGGTTCACCGGCCTCACGGTCGTGGTGTTCTCGACGCGGAAGGACTTCTCCTTCCTGGGCGGCCTGCTCGCATGGTGCGGGGTCGTGGGGCTCACCCTCATCGTGGGGGGGGTCGCGTGCGGGTTCGAGCTGGGAGTGTTCTTCTCCGTCGCCATGATCGCCCTCGCCGGGGGGGCCGTCCTCCACGACACGTCGAGGGTGCTCCACCACTACCCGGAGGACCGGTACGTCGCGGCCTCGCTGGAGCTCTTTGCGTCGGTGGCCCTCATGTTCTGGTACGTCCTGAGGCTCTATCTTTCGCGCCGGCGGTAGAGCCGGGCGGGATGACAGGCCTCGGCCGGCGGAATAGGATCCCCCGATGCCGCGGAGCCTGCCCCCCCGCGCGACGGCGGTCCTCTTCGCCCTCGTCCTCGCGCTGCTCGCCTTCCGGCTGGGGGCGGTTCCGCTCATCGGCCCCGACGAGCCCCGCTACGCCCGCGTCGCGGTCGAGATGCACCGCGCCGGCGAGTGGGTCAGGCCCACCCTCCAGGGCCGGCCGTGGATCGAGAAGCCGCCCCTCTACTACTGGCTCGCCGGAGCCGCGTACTCGGTCCTCGGCGAGACCGAGGCTGCGGCCCGGGTCCCTTCGGTCGTTGCCGCCCTCCTGCTCGTGGGAGCGACCGCGCTCGTCGCGGCCCGGCTCTTCGGGTCGGCGGCGGGGCTGCACGCGGGGTTCATCGCCGGGACCTCGCTCCTGCCGTTCGCCTACGGGCGCGCGGCGGCGATGGACGTGCTCGTCGCGGCCCTCGTCACGGTGGCCATCGGCCTCGCCGCCCTGCGGCTCCTCGGCATCGCCGGCCGCCTGGCCATCCCGGCCGCTGCCGCGGCAGCGGGCCTCGCCACGCTCGCCAAGGGGCCGCTCGGTCTGCTGCTGCCCGCCCTCGTCCTCGGGGGCTACCTCGCGAGCCGTCGCGAGTGGTGGCGGCTCCGGGAGCTGCTGTCGCCGACGGCGGTCGCGGCGTTCCTCGTCGTGGCCGCGCCCTGGTACGCGGCGATCCTCCGCGACCAGGGCCGGCACTTCCTCGACGTGTTCATCCTCGACCACAACGTCGAGCGCTTCACCTCGACCGTCCACCACCACCCGGGCCCTCTCTGGTACTACCTGCCCGTGCTCCTCGTGGGGCTCTTCCCCTGGTCGGGCCTCGCCGTGCCGGCTCTCCTCCGCGTCGGCCCCCGGACCTCCCGCGCCGACCTCCTCCTGCTGCTCTGGCTCGCCCTGCCGCTCCTCTTCTTCTCCCTCGCCGGCTCCAAGCTCCCCGGCTACATCCTGCCCTGCGTGCCGCCGCTCGCCATCCTCATGGGCCGGGCCGCCGACCGCCTAACGAGGGACGGCCCGACGCCGGAGCGTCTCCGCCGGGGCCGAGCCGTGGCCGTCGTCGGTCTCGTGCTCGGGGCGGCCCTCGCCGCCGCCCTGCCCGCGTGGCTCTACTACATCGACGAGCCGCTCTGGCGCTCGGTCGTCCCCTCCGGCGTGTGGGCTCTCGCCGTCGCCTTCCTCTTCTCGCAGCGGGTGGGGGTCGATCCCGCGGGCGCCCTCCGTCTCCTCCGCGTCGGTGCGGCCGGCTTCCTCCTCCTCGTCGCGGTCGCGGCGCCCCCGATCCTCGACCGGCGCGAGTCCGGCCGGCGCCTGTTCGGAGCCGCCATGGGCCGAGAGGTGCTGGCGTGGGGCGCGTGGCGGACCGCCTGGATGGCGGGCTACTTCTACAACGACGGGAAGGTGCGGGAGGTGGCCGACCTGACCGAGGTCCTGAGCGCGACGAACGGGGGCCCCGTCCTCGTCCTCGCCGGGCCTGCCGAGCGTGGGCGCCTGGAGGCCGTGGGCGAGCTCGAGGTGCACGCCCTCGCGCGGGGGCCGAGGGACGACGCGCTGCTGCGGGTGGAGAAGCGCAACGGCCGGTAGAGGCGGACGGCCCTACGCGGGAACGCGCTTCAGCATCCGGACGACGGTGCCCCCCTTCGGCGGGAAGGAGTGGGTCACCTCGTCCATGAACTGCCGCATGAAGAAGATGCCCCGGCCGTAGGCTTTCAGCAGGTTCTCCGGGGCGAGCGGGTCGGGCACCGACGCGGGGTCGAAGCCCGAGCCCTGGTCCCGGACCTGCACCTCGAGCGCCCGCTCGTGGATCGTGAACTGCACGTGGACGCGCTTCGCCTCGTCTTGCTTGTTCCCGTGCTTGATCGCGTTCACGACCGACTCCCGCACCGCGACGGACATGTAGTGGACCGCCTCCTCGTCGAAGCCGGCGAGGGCGCAGCACTGCGCGAGGACGGTCTGGACCACGTCCAGCATCTCGAACCGGCTGGCGACGTCGAGGGTGACCGTCCGGTCGTCGGAGGCCTTCGTCATCGGCGAGAGTCGAGCGTCTTCAATTCTCTGGACGGCCGTCGTTGCGGCGCAACCTAGCATGGGGTCGCGGGAGGGTCAAGGAGCGGCTCGGGGAGCCGGAAGGCGGCGTGCTACCATCCCGCGCTGCCCGTGCAGATCGAGCGCGCGCCCTTCTTCCGCGGCGTCTTCACCCTCCCGGGCGACAAGTCCATATCCCACCGGGCGGCCATCCTCGGTGCGATGGCCCAAGGCGGGACGCGGATCCGCAACTACTCGACGGCCGCGGACTGCGCCTCCACCCTGGCCTGCCTCGGCGGGCTGGGCGTCGAGGCGCGCCGGGACGGGACGACGGTGACGGTCGCCGGCGACGGGGTCGAAGCCTGGCGCTCCCCTTCGGGCGTCCTCGACGCGGAGAACTCGGGCTCCACGATCCGGATGCTGGCCGGCGCCCTCGCCGGCCGGCCGTTCCGCTCGATCCTCACCGGCGACGATTCCCTGCGCCGCCGTCCGGTCGAGCGGGTGGCTTCGCCCCTCCGGGCGATGGGCGCGACCGTGCTCACGACCGACGGCCGCCCGCCGCTCACGATCGAGGGCGGACGGCTGCGCGGTGTCGCCCACGAGCTGAAGGTGGCGAGCGCCCAGGTGAAGACGGCGATCCTGCTCGCCGGGCTGCAGGCCGACGGCGCCACGACCGTCCGCGAGCCCGTGCCGAGCCGCGACCACACCGAGAGGATGCTGCCGTCGTTCGGCGTCGCGGTGGAGCGGCAAGGCCTCGCGGTCACGGTCCGGGGCGGCGCCCGCCTGCGGGGGACGGAGGTGGTCGTCCCCGGCGACGCCTCGAGCGCCGCGTTCCTCGTCGTGGCCGCCCTCGTCCTCCCGGACTCCGAGGTCCGGCTCGACGGTGTCCTCCTCTCCCCCACCCGCACCGCGTTCGTCGACGTGCTGCGCGAGATGGGAGGCCGCGTCGAGGCTCGTCTCGAGGCCTCCCTTCCCGAGCCGGTGGGGTCGATCGTCGCGTCCTCGTCCAGCCTCCGCGGCACGACGGTCGATCCGGCCCTCGTCCCCTCGCTCATCGACGAGGTGCCGGCCCTCGCCGCGGCGGCCTGCTTCGCCGAGGGCCCGTTCACGGTGACGGGGGCCGCCGAGCTCCGGGTGAAGGAGAGCGACCGCATCGCCGCCCTGGCCGAGGGGCTCGCCACGCTGGGCGCGCGCGTCCGGGAGCGGCCGGACGGCCTCGTGGTCGACGGCGGCTCGCCTCTTCGCGGGGCCCGCGTGCGCTCTCTCGGGGACCACCGCATCGCGATGGCCCTGTCGGTGGCCGCTCTCGGAGCGCAGGGGACGACCGAGGTCGACGGGGCCGAGTGCGTGGCCGTGTCCTTCCCGGGCTTCTACGCCCTGGTCGACCGGGCGACCGGCCGTGCCTGAGCGTCCGGACCGCGTCGTCCTCGTCGGGTTCATGGGGTCCGGGAAGACGTCGGTCGGGCGGATCCTCGCCCGCCGGCTCGGCTACCAGTTCGAGGACATGGATGGGCGCATCGAGAAGCGGGCCGGGCGGGCGATCGGCGCGATCTTCCGGGAGGACGGAGAGGCGGCCTTCCGCGAGATGGAGCGGGAGGAGGCGCTCGCCCTGTCGCGGCTGCCCGCGCGGGTCGTGGCCACGGGAGGCGGGGCCTTCACCCGCCCCGAGACGCGCGCGCTTCTGCAGAAGGGCGCGCTCACGGTCTGGCTGCGCTGCGACCTCGAGACGATCCTCGCCCGTGTCCCGGCCGACGGCTCCCGCCCCCTCGCCGGGAACCGTGACATAATGCGGGCCTTGCTTGCCGAGCGAGAGCCCTCGTACCGGATGGCCGACGCGGCGGTGGACGCCTCGGCGGGGACCGCGCGCGAGGTGGCCCAGAGGATCGCGGGGCTGATCGGAGGGCCTGGCCGGGGGAAGAAGTCGGCGCGGCGATGAGATACCTGATCCTCTCGGACATCCACTCCAACCGCGAGGCCCTGACCGCAGTCCTCCACCACGTCCGGCGCAAGCGCTGGGACAAGGCGATCGTCCTCGGCGACGTCGTGGGCTACGGGGCGAACCCGAATCAGGCCGTCGACATGGTCCGGGCCCTCCATCCGCTGGTCGCGATCCGGGGCAACCACGACAAGGTCTGCTCGGGCGTCGAGAACGGCGAGATGTTCAACCGGGTCGCCCTCCAGGCCGCGGTCTGGACACGCGATCGGCTGACCCCGTCGAACCTGCGCTGGCTGAAGTCCCTGCCCGAGGGCCCGGTGGTCGTGGACGGCGCGTTCGCCATCGCCCACGGCACGCCGATCGACGAGGACTCCTACATCTTCGGGGAGATCGAGGCCCTGAACGTGTTCCGGCAGACGGCCTTCCCCCTCTGCTTCTTCGGCCACTCGCACTTCCCGGTGATCTTCGGCCTCTCGCCGGACGCGATCCAGACCGTGCTGACCCGCGCGCCCTCGTTCCGCTTCCGCCTCGAGCCGGGCGTCCGCTACCTCGTCAACCCGGGCTCGATCGGGCAGCCCCGCGACGGTAACCCGCGGGCCTCGTTCGCGATGTTCGACGCCGACACCCGCAGCGTCACGGTCTACCGCGTGCCGTACCCGCTGGAGCGCGCGCAGAGAAAGATCCTCGACACCGGCCTGCCGCGACCGCTCGCCGACCGCCTCGCCCTCGGTCGCTGACCCGATCCCGCCTCAAGGCAGGCGGAACGCCGCGTCGCGCAGCCTCCGCCTCAGGTCCGCGGGGACGGCGGCGACCCGCGCGTTCGCGATGCCGCTGCCGTACTGCCACGGAAGGACGGCCCGCAGCTGGGCGAGCGCGGCACCGGCGGCGGGGCTGGCCGCGGCGAGCGCCGCGGGCTTGCCGCCGCTCGTCGCGACGACGACCGTGTCGCCCAGGAGCGCGGCCCAGTACCGGGCGATCTCGAGGGGGGCCGGAGGGGCGACGCGCGCCGGCGCGCCGGGGGCGCTCTGGTAGGCCGCGGCGTCCTCGGCCGTGACCCGGACGAGAACGTCGGGCGCGCCCACCACGCCGACGCCGATGGCGGGCTGCTCGCGCGCCTCGAAGGCCGCGGCCTGGCCCACGCGCGCCCGGTCCGCCACGCCGTTGAGGGCCGAGGCCAGGCGCCAGGCGCGCTCCCCGACCGACCGCGCCTCGTCCTTGCCCGACAGGAGCAGCACCGGCGCGAGCTCGGTCGCGACGACGGCCTGCCCCTTCCCGCCGCCGTCGCCGACCGGTCCCGCGAGGAAGCGGAGCACCCAGGTCCCCTCCATCAGCCTCTGGACCTGGAAGGTCGTGCCCTCCGACGAGGTCTTGCCCCCGGCCTGGACCGCCACGCGGGCCATCGTCTCCGCCTGCGCACGGGCGAGGGGCGGGACCACGACGGCCATCTCCTCGGGGCTCGCGGCGAGGACGAGAGCCGGCTCGCCGTCGAACGAGACGACGTTGCCGTCGGCCGTCGGAGCGAAGCCTCTCCCCCGGATCCGCACGAGGTCCCCCGCGACCCCTCGAGCGGGGTCGAACGACAGGACGAGGGGGAGCCGGCCGAGGTAGAGCGGAAGCGGCTGCGTGCGACGGCTTCCCACCGAGACGACGACGTCCTGCCGGCTCCCGGGCGCACCCTGGAGCGCGGGCATCTCGAACCGCAGCTCCCCGGCCGCGGCCGAGATCACGCGGGCGGGCGCGCCGCCCACGGTGACGATCGCGCCGTCCCCGAAGCCCGTGCCGCCGAGCACCACCTGGTCGCCGGCGAGCGCCCCTCCGGGATCGAGCGACGTGGCGATGAGGGGCGCGAGGGCGACGAAGGAGACGGGCCGGGAGCGTCCGCCGCTCGTCTGGACCGCCACCGGGACCGGGCCCGGGCGAGGGACGTGCGGCACCCGGACCTGAAGCGCGTCGCCCGACGCCGACTGGGCGGCGACGGACAGCTCGCCGAACCACACGGTATTGTCCCCGGCGTCGCTGCGGAACCGCTTCCCCCGGATGGTCACGGTCTGGCCGGGCTCGGCCTGGCCGGGCTCGACCGACGCGAGCTGAGGCGCGGTGAAGAAGACCCTCCGAACGAGGAGGCCTCCGCCCGCGAGGAGGACCAGGGCACCGGCCGCGACGCCGACGAGTCGGAGATCCGGCAGGCTCGGCCCGGCCCGCCGCCGGCGTGCCGGGCCTCGCGCCCGTGGCGCCGCCGCCCGGGCCGGAGGGGCCGGCCGCGACGCCACGTCCCCGGGGGCCGGAGGCGGAAGGGGCGGCGGCTCGGGCACCGAGCCCTTCGGGATGCGGACCTTGATCTTCGGCGGCTTCGACTTCGAGTCGGGGGCCGTGAACTCGATGACGTCCCCGTCCAGGAGGAGGACGGTCTCGACGGGCTCGCCGTTGACCCACGTGCCCTTCCGGCTCCCGTTGTCGATCATCGAGATGCCGGTGTCGTCCCACGTCACCTTCACGTGGGCGAGCTCGATCTCGGGGTGGTCGACCCGCATGTGGGCGAGGCGCCCGGAGCCGATGATGACCGTCGTTCCCGGGGACAGCTTCATCTCGTAGCTGTCGAGCGGGCCGCCCGCGACGGTGAGCGAGGGCATCTCGGGATTGGCGTCGGCCATCGGGTCCTCCCGTCGCGCCGCCGCGCGCGACGGCCGCGATGATAGCACCCGGCCCCGCCCGCCTCCGTCAGACGAGGGCGAGAGCGAGGGCCAGTACGAAGACGAACCGGCGCAACGACCGGAGGCCGGTGGGCTCGAGCGCGGCGAGCCCGAGGAGGGCCGCGGCCGCGCACGCCGCGGCGGCGGGCGTCGCGTACGTGCCGTCGCGCCGGACGCCGAGCACGCCCGCGGCCACGGCCGACCCGATCGCCGCCGCCGCGGCCAGGGGCAGGACGAAGGGAGCCGCTCGCGAGACGAGCGGCGGCGCCGGAGCGCGGCTCGCGAGGAGCGCCGCGGCGAGCGCTCCGGCGGCCAGAGCGATCCCGGCGAGCGGAAGAGCAGACTGCGGCGCCGCGACTCCGGCCAGGGGTGCCCACCGGACGAGGGCGAGGAGCAGGCCGGCGACGGCCAGCAGGACGGCGAGCCAGAGGGCCGCCCGAGCCGCGGGACGGGTTCCCGCGCCGTCCGCCGCCAGGCGCGCCGCGCCGTAGAGCAGGACTCCGCCGAGGGCCAGGAGGAGGGCCGCCCCGAGCAGGACCCCCACCCCCGCGAGGGGGACGCGGCCCGCGCCCCCGGCCAGGCCGAAGCTCCACGCGAGCACCGCTCCCCGGTCGACGGCCGCGAGCAGGAGCACGAGCGCGCTCCCGGCGGCCAACGGAAGGACCTCTCGCTGCCCTTCCGGCGGAGGCTGGGGGACGGAACGCAGGGAGTACACGGCCGCCATCGCCAGGAGGACCGCGCCCAGGAGGACTCCGAGCGCCGCCGGCTCGCGGTGCACGTCGATCTCGGCCTGCCGCTCCGGCTCGATCCCGAGGAGCGAGAACGAGAGCCCGAGGGCCTCGACGCGGTGGATGCCCGGCATCGCCTGCAGGACGAAGACGCGGTGCGACTGCCCGCCCTTCTCCACCGTGAGGAGGGCAGCCGGGTTCCGGGGCTCGGAGGAGCGCGAGAAGGGCTGCCGGTTCTCGTCGAGCGCGAAGTCGGGGAAGTAGTCGTCGAGGGTGATCGTGAGATCGCCCGCCCGGGCGGGCGTGCCGGGCTCGACGTCGGTCGTCTCCGTCCGCGTGCCGTCGGACGCGGCGACCCGGATCCTCGCGGCGCTCCCTGTCGTCGTCACTCGGGGACGCGCGAAGCGATAGCCGCCGAAGGCCACCGACCGCTGCGGCGTCAGCACGACCGGCGCATCGCGGCCTGGCAGGGCGAGGAGGACGTCGCCCGAGTCGAGAAGCCGCTCCGCCCCCACCGCGAATCCGAGCGGCCTCAGGCCCAGAGGCCGGGCGTCGGGCCCCGTTTCGTCGAAGTGCGGACGCACCTGGCCAGGAACGAGGCTCAGGGTGCCGTGGTGCCCGCGGAGGCCGTCGACGCCGAGGGCGACGACGAGGAGGGCCGCCCCGGCCGCAGCCAGCCAGTCGTTCGCTCTCCCGCTGGGCGACGCGGCGCGGGCCAGGAGGCCGAGGACGGTCAGCGCGAGGAGGGCAGCCAGGACCGCCGGCCGCCCCGGCAGCCAGCGCGAGGCGCCGAGGAACGGGTGGAGGACGAGGGCCGACGCGGCCAGCACGGAAGCCAGGACGCCGGGCCTCGCGAGGGCGCTCATGCCGCCGGCAGCCCCAGCTCCACGCCCGCCTCGCGGACGAGCCGCAGCAGCAGTCGCACCGGCAGGCCGGCCACGTTCGAAGGCGAGCCCTCGACGGTCTCGATGAAGAGGGCGCCCCGGCCGTCCACGTGGTAGCCGCCGGCCTTGTCGAGGGGCTCGCCCGTGGCCGCGTACCACGCGATCTCGGCCTCGCTCATCGGAGCGAAGACCACCCGGCTGCGCTCGACCCCCGAGCGGGCGACGCCTCCCGCCACGACGCAGACGCCGGTCACCACCTCGTGCGCGCGCCCGGCGAGACGGCGCAGCATCGCCGCCGCGCCCGCCGCGTCCGCCGGCTTGCCGAGGATGTGCCCGTCGCAGAGAACCTCGGTGTCGGCGGCGAGCACGGGGAGGGCCTCCTCGCCGGCCACGGCGAGGGCCTTCGCCCGCGCCAGCCGCTCGACGGCTGAAGGCCCATCCTCCCCCGGGCGCAGCGTCTCGTCCTCGTGCGACACGACGACGCGGAACGGCACTCCGATGTCCCGGAGGATGCGGGCGCGGCGAGGCGAGGCGGAGGCGAGGACGAGCCGGGGCTCCAAGCGCCCCCTACCCGCGGCGGAAGATGGTGATGACGCGGGCGACGAGGGCCCCCGGGCCCGCCGTCTTCAGGACGACCTCGTCGGCCCCGTGGACGAGGCGGGCCTCCTTCTGGCCCGCGACGCCCTCGCGGGTCCAGAGGATGATCGGGATGTCCACCCACTCCATCGTGGCCTTGATCATGTTGACGAGGTCCCGGCCCGCCACGTCGCCCGAGAGGCTGATCTCGAGGGCGATCACGTCCGGCTTCTCCTCCGCGATGGCAGCGAGAGCGGCGTTGCCCTCGGCGTAGGCCCGGACGGGCACGTTTGCGCGCAGTAGCTCGGCGACCGCCGCCTCGCGCGTCTCCGGGTCGTCGTCCACGAGGACGACCGTCTTCTGGCGGCGGGCCCGGATGGGCGAGAGCGTCGGCGCTTCGTCCTCCCCCGGCGGCGCGGCGCCGGCGGGTGCCGCCGGGCGTCGCTTCAGGGCTTCGAGGGCGTCGAGGACGAGCTGCTGGGTCTCCCGGAGGGCGCGCACCTCCTTCAGGACGAGCTCGAGGGTGGCCTCCTCCGGCGCGCGCGCGCGGATCGTCTGCGGGACGTCGTCGGCGGCCGGCTTCGAGCGAGCGTCTTCGGGGCGGAGGCCGAGCTCCCGCGCGGAGGTCGGCGGCATGGTCGCCGAGGGAGGGTGGGCGGCGGCCTTCGACCGCTTGGGGGGGGCCGGCGGCTCCGGCTTCGGAGAGGGCGGCGGCTCGGGCGGCGGCGGCGACGGGGGCGGGAAGGCCGGCGCCGCGACCGTCGTCGTCGCCGGCGACTTCGTGCTCCCCTGCGACCGGAGCGCCGCGGAGCGGGTCATGAGCCTCGAGCCACAGCCGGGGCAGGTGACGATGCTGTCCGGGTTGGCGAGCGGACCGATGGGTGTCTTGCAGCGCGGGCAGTTCATGGGGCGGTGGTCGGACCCTGGAAGGAGGGCCCCGACCGCGAGTATAACGTAGGCGGGCGACCCACGATGGAAAGGCCCCGTGACCCCGATCTCGCCGCTCGCCTCTTCGGCGCGCGACCCGAGCACACGCTCGCCCTGCTGCGCGCCGCATGGCCCGCCGCAGTCGGGCCCGAGCTCGCACGGCGGACCGAGGTGGTGGCGCTCGACCGCGGCATCCTGCGCGTCAAGGTGCCCGACCTCCGCTGGCAGCGCAGCCTCCTCCGCCTACGCGGGGACATCCTCTCGAGGCTGCGGAGCGTGGCCGGCGCCGCCGCCCCGCGGGGGCTCGGCTTCGTCGCGGGAGAGCTGGCCGAGATCCCCGAGGCCGCTCCCCCGCCTCCGCCCGCTCCTGCCCCTCCCCCTCCCGCCGCGCTCGTCGAGGCCGCCCGCGCGATACCGGACCCGGACGTCCAGGCCCGGTTCCTGGCCGCGGCTTCACGCTACCTCGGCCGCTTCGGAGGCCACGGCGGGGGTGCGGGGCCCGGCTCGGCCGCGGGCTGAGCCGCCCGAGGCTCAGGGCGGGCCCGGCCGGGCCGCGTCGCTAGCGGAGGGAGGCGATCTCCTCTTCGAGGGCGCGGAGCGCCCTCTCGAGCATCTCGCGATGCGCGCCGGCCCGGGCGGCGGCGAGCCGCGTCAGCACGTCGGCGCGGGACAGCTCGAGCCGGCGCTTCCTCGCGAGACGCACGGGGTCGAGGGTCGGCTCCTCGCGGCCGGAGGACGTCAGGCGGTCGCCCTCCTGCTGGTCCGCGACGGACTTGCTCTCGAACCCTCTCGCCATGCGGGCCTCCCGACTCCACTCGTGAGCCGAGTGTACGCCCGATCACGGGAAAGCGCGCCGTCGAAGGGGGGCCGGAGGCCCGCCCGCGGCCGGCTTTCCGGGCACACGGAGACCCGGCCGGACCGCGAGCCGCGCGGTTCCTCTCCGGCTAGAGACGTCTCTCGAAGATCTTGAAGTCGCTCTTCTCGGCTTCGACGATGTCGTCGAGGAGCGCGTAGATAGCAGCGACCTTCCGGTCCTTGTGGAACTTGTCGTCGAACGCCGTGAACTCCACCTCGTCCTTGAAGCGGAAGACCTCCATCAGGTAGTTCGGCCGGCTGCGATCCTCGTAGATCGCAACGTCGGCGCCGCCGATCGTGTGGAGGAGCGGCTTGAGCTCCCGCATCAGGTCGAAGAACTCGCCACGACGGCCCTCGCGGATCGAGTAGGTGATCGCGAGCAGCACCCCGGCCTCGGCGAACTCCGGAGCCCCGGTGACCGCCGCCTTGGGCGGAGCGGCGAGCGGGACGAGCTTTCGCTGGTCGCGCGCGGGGGGCATGGAGCGGGCCGGAACGGCGAGCGGGACGCGAACGGGCGCCACGTGGCGGGTCGGCAACGGGGACGGGATGGGCGCTCGCTTGAGGCCGACGGCCACCGACGTTCCGGTGTGCGTGGCGCGCGCGGGCGTCGAGGCCCTGGCACGCGTGACGGGGGTCCTCTTGCGGGCGGGCCTGCTCCTGGCGGATCTCGCCGATCGGGCGACCGGCTTCCGAGCGATGGTACGCGACTTGCCATTGGCCTTGCGGTGCGGCGCTTTCGCCTTCAACTGCTTCCCCTTGTTTGGATTGGCCCCGGCGATAAAACTCGGGCGACCCGACCACTCCCGGCCGCCCCCCTACAACACCAGAGTCTAACAGACCCCACTGACCCGTCCAATCCTTTTTTCGCCCGTGCATCCAGTGGGCTGGATCCCTGTCATCATTGGACCGTAAATAACTGTTAAACATTGACTTCTGCTAGAATCGACTTCTTGGATTACGGCCCGCAATTCCTGCGGACGGGCCAACGGCTCAAGGCGCCCGTCCCCGACGCTGCGGCTTCGTCCAGGAGTGCCAGGGCCACCGTTTCGCGACGGCCGGGGCAAAGGCACCGCACCAGTCGCCGTCGGGCAGGAGCGCGAGGTCGGGTCGACGACGAGGGTTCCTCCGCGCCGTGAGAAGGTGCTCTTCTTTTCCGGTCTCAATGGCCGCCGCCGGAGTGTCCCCGCGCGTGGCAGTCGCCTTTCCTTCGTCCCCGGCCCGGTCGGACCCCACGGGGCCGCTTTTCGGGCTAGCATCCCTCGACACGGCGGGCATGCCGCCGCTCTCCCGGAAAGGACGGAGGAGACGACGATGGCTGACGACAGGCAGGAGCGGACCAAGGCGATCGAGGCCGCCCTCGCGCAGATCGACAAGCAGTTCGGCAAGGGCTCGATCATGCGGCTCGGGAGCCGCGAGAAGATCGACGTCCCCGCCATCCCCACGGGATCCCTCTCCCTCGACGCCGCGCTCGGCGTGGGCGGCATGCCCCGCGGCCGCGTGGTCGAGATCTACGGCCCGGAGTCATCGGGCAAGACGACGCTCGCCCTCCACGTCATCGCCGAGGCCCAGCGCCGCGGCGGCATGGCCGCGTTCGTCGACGCCGAGCACGCGCTCGACGCCGTCTACGCGGGCAAGCTCGGCGTCGACATCGACAACCTCCTCGTGTCGCAGCCCGACAGCGGCGAGCAGGCCCTCGAGATCGCCGAGGTCCTCATCCGCTCCGGGGCGGTGGACGTGCTGGTCGTCGACTCGGTGGCCGCCCTCGTTCCCCGCTCCGAGCTCGAGGGCGAGATGGGCGACGCGCAGATGGGCCTCCAGGCGCGCCTCATGAGCCAGGCCCTGCGGAAGCTCACCGCCATCGTCTCGAAGAGCAAGACCTGCCTCGTCTTCATCAACCAGCTCCGCGAGAAGATCGGCGTGATGTTCGGCAACCCCGAGACCACCACCGGCGGCCGGGCGCTCAAGTTCTACGCCTCGGTCCGCCTCGACATCCGCCGCATCGCGTCGCTCAAGGAGGGCGAGGCGGTCGTCGGATCGAGGGCGAAGGTGAAGGTGGTCAAGAACAAGGTGGCGCCGCCCTTCCGCGAGGCCGAGTTCGACATCCTCTACGGCGAGGGCATCAGCAAGGAAGGCGACCTCCTCGACCTCGGCGTCGATCACAAGATCATCGAGAAGTCGGGGGCCTGGTTCGCCTTCAACGGCGAGCGGATGGGCCAGGGCCGCGAGAACGCGCGCCAGTTCCTGAAGGACAACAAGGACGTCCGGCAGGAGGTCGAGAGCCGGCTGCGCCAGGGCCTCGGACTGCCCCTCGTGGACGCCCCGGCCGAGCCGCCCGCGGCGGCGGCGTCCGGAAAGGGCGAGAAGGGCTCCGTCGTTCCGATGCCGGAGAAGAAGAAGGCCTGACCATCCCCGAAGGAGAAGGCCGGGCGCGGCGATCACCTCGCAGGGTCCCCGGATCGGCCGCGGGTTTGCCCTCTCCCGTCGTCTGTGTTTGAATTGCGGTTCGCCTGCTGGCCTGGTAGCTCAGCTGGTAGAGCAGCGGACTGAAAATCCGCGTGTCGGCGGTTCAACTCCGTCCCAGGCCACCACTCCTTCAACAACTTGCGAGGGCGGAGGCACCCACGAGGGAGGCCGATTGTCCCCCATTTGTCCCCGACTTGCCGTCCCACCTGACCGCTTCGAGAACCGGGCGACCGTGCTGCTTGCCGCTCGGGCAGCCCGCTTCTGGAAAGCGGCGACCTTCCTGAGACCGTCCGCGATATCCCGCTCGGCCACGATCGCGTACCGCCGGTAGATCGACTCGGTCTTGTGGCCGCTGATCTTCATGGCGACGGACCGTGGCACTCCAGCCCGCTCCATTCGCCGGACGGCGGTCCGGCGGAAGTCGTGAAGGATGCGGAACGCCACGCGGTGCACGACCTTTCCGTCGTCGTCCTTCTGCTCCAGGCCGAGCCCCGCCGCGATACAAGCCGTCACCCAAGCACGGCGGATGTCCCGGATCGGACGGCCGCTCCTGCGGTGGAAGACCCAGGGCGCGATGATCCCACGCTTCTTGTGGAGGGCCTCCGTCCGCTCGCGGAGGCTGCGCATGAGTGCGTCGAGCTCCGGTAGCGCGTGGAAGGGAAGCGTCCCTGGGTTCCCCGCTCTTCGTCTCCTCGATGCGGATCGTCCCGCTAACGAAGTCCACGTTTCGCCATTGAAGGCAGAGCGCCTCGCCCTTCCTCCATCCCGTCAACCAGAGGAACTGCACCAAGGGCCGAACGTCCTTGGGTAGGCGTGCCAAGACCCGCTCGAAGTCGCTCTCCTCGAAGAACCCCTTGCGGGCGTTCTTGACGGTGATCGTCGGGAAGGACGGGACGCTTGGGAGCCTCCCCGACTTCACCGCCAGCCGGATCGCCCGCCGCAGCGTAGCCACTCGTAGAGGATGGTGGCCGGCTTCGCTTCCTCCTCGCGCCGCAGGCTGACGTACCCCTCCAGACGGTCACCCGTGATGAACACGGCCGGCGTGCGCTCGAAGAAGGGACGGAGGTGCCTGAAGGTGATGAGGACCCGGTTGCCGCTCTTCAGCTCGTTCGCGTCGTAGTTGTCCAGGACGATGCGCTCGAGGTCCGTGAAGGTCACTCGCTCGTAGTCCACGGCGAGCGGCCGGCCCGGGGCCATCTCGGTGAGCCGCGGGCCAGCAGCTTCGCGGCCGCGCGGCGGTCCCGAGAACGGGACGACTCCCGTATGTGGCGGCCTCGCTCGTCTCGAGTCATGCCGCGCTGGTAGTACCGAATCCACCACACGCCGCCGCGCTTGAAGACGCGCCCGAGCCGCCGATCACCCATCAGCGACCATCTCCGCGTCGGCGACAACCGACTGAGGCGTTCCGGCGGAGTCGCGCCACATCCACACACGCAACATCGGCCGCGGCCTTCCCCTCGTCAAGGTCTGTCTCGTGTCGGCCCGCGTCGGTGCCGCCGACCATCAGCGACCCGCACTCGTCCTGAGCCATCGGTAGAATCCGACCACCTCGAAACGCGTGGTGCGGTGTCCGAGCTCGCGGCGGAAGGCCCGCCCCTTCGTCAGGTCCAAGAGCTTCCTCTTGCTCATCTTCGCGATGGCCGCCGATTCGTCCGGCGTCAGAAACTCGGGATTCCCTGCGTCGTGGGGCGGATCAAACAGGGCTTGGTCTGAGAGGCACGAAGGGCCGGCCCTGGGCGCATAGCCGAGGCGTAGAATCCGCAGCAGGGATCGAACGCCATGTCTGAGCAGGCACCCTCGCAGATCGGTCGCTACCGCATCGTCGGGGTGGTCGGTCAGTGGACGGCTGGGCCGTGGACGATGGGCTGGGTCTATCGCGGGCACGACGAAGCCAACCGGCGGGACGTGCTACTCAAGACACTCTCCCCGTCTCAGGTCAACTTCGCGCCCACCGATACTCTTCGGTGGTCCATGGAAGAGCTGCACCTTCGGTTTAGGCACGAGGCCCAAGCCAATGCTGCCCTGGCCCACCCGAACATCATCAACGTCTACGAGCTGGGCGGTCATGAGGGCATGCCGTTCATCGCGTTCGAAAGGCTCGAAGGCCAGAGCCTTCTGCAGGCCATGGGCACCGGGATCAGCCTCAAGGCGGTCCTTCCTGTCATGCTGCAGGTGCTGGATGGTCTCGGCTTCATGCACAAGATGGGCATCATCCACCGCGACATCAAGCCCGCCAACGTCTTCATCTGCTCCAACGACCGGGCGAAGATCACGGGTTTCTTCCTGGCCAAGCTGGTTCAGGCAAACATGAAGGGCACCCGGCCGCCATTCTTCTTCGGAACGCCGTTCTACCTGAGCCCAGAACTCTTGCGGGGTGACGTTTTCGACGGGCGCAGCGACCTGTTTTCGCTCGGCTGCGTACTCCACGAGCTGGTAACCGGAAGCCGGCCCTTTCGCTCCGAAGACCCGAAGGCGATCTTCTACAAGGTCGTCCACGAAGACCCGGAGATGGAACTGATACCCACCGGACCTGAATGGAAGCGACTGCACGACGTGATCACCCGTGCGCTCCAGAAGAACCCGGAGGACCGCTACCCTAACGCCGGTGCCTTGCGTATGGACCTCGAACTTGCCCTGAAGGAGCTGGGCGAGAGTGCCGCCTGGACACCTGTTCTGTCGCGGGGCGCTGCCGGGCCTCGAATGCACTGAGCCCCGAAAGGGGCCACGGTCCGCCCTGTACGCGAGGGATCTGATGGGTCGTCGTCGCCCCAGCCCGCCCCGGCAGCCCCGACCCGCCACCAAGGGCTGGGATTGGCGTAAGCCCCCGAAGCCATCGAAGCCGCCGGGGAAGAAGGGCCGCTCCCGTCTCCTGCTTCCGACCGTACTCCTCGCCCTGACCTTCTCCGCCGTGTTCGGCTATGACCAGACCGGGCATTCCGCGACGAAGACCGACGTTAGGTTCGCCCTGGCTCCCCGTTTCGCCGCCTTCAGAGGCCAACCCGTGACTGTCGCTGTCCGCGTCGTCATCACCGATCCGAGTGCCGAATGGTGCTGCCTCGGCCAGCTTGTTGCTTGGGGTGACGGGAGCCTCTCGGTGAAGGACGACCAGGACTGCGACCAGGAGCCGCATGACGTTCTCATGTACTCAGCGAAGCACGACTTCAAGAGCACTGGCCGGTACACCGTCACGGTCATCCTCTTCCAGACGCTGGCGGACGGCAGCCGCAAGCCCATCCTCATGCGCCAGGGTCAGATCCTGCTCTCATGACCAGACTCCGGCCCCCGTGAACCGCCCCGGGTTTCCCGGAGACTCGGTTACATGAGTCGATCTGCCGCGGCTTGGGCGCTCTGAGTCCGATAGTAGGCTGCTTGATACTCCACC
>Ga0335076_10001525_pt1 | contig 22496 bp, 25 predicted proteins | sample Lox_Sample_25_FD_206717 | JGI IMG/M metagenome (GOLD analysis project Ga0335076, IMG submission 206717) | Soil microbial communities from Loxahatchee National Wildlife Refuge, Florida, United States - Lox_Sample_2.5 | ecosystem: Environmental > Terrestrial > Soil > Wetlands | place: USA... | reverse complement strand
CCTCTCCTCGAGCGCGAGCAGCGCGTAGAAGGTCGCCACCCCGTACGCGTCGGCCGGCGGCACATCGAGGCGGCGCGACGTGTAGCCGAGCGCACCCGGCGTCACCCAGCCGACGCGCCGTTGCGCGGCGCGGAGGGCCGGCAGGAGGAGGTGGCGCCGGTTCCGATCGCGCCGCGCGACGCGGTGCCCGTCCGGCGCTTCCACGCCGACGACGGCGTCGATCGCCTCGCGCTCGCTGCCCGTGGGCTCTGCGTCGAGCAGCTTGAGATCCAACTACACCGCCTCCACCCGGATCGCCGTCGCCTTGAACTCGGCCGTGCCGGACTTGGGATCCGTGGCGTCGATCGTGAGCACATTCGTCGCCACCTCGTCAGGGAAGTGGAGGTTCATGAAGGCGAGGCCGGGCCGCAGCGTCGCGTCGTAGCGGACGGGCGCCTCGATGAAGCCGCGCCGCGACACGATCCGCACGCGGCCGCCGTCGGCGACGCCGTAGCGTGCACCGTCCTCGGGCGCGAGCAAGATCGCTTCGCCGCCCACGTGCAGGGGCGACGAGAAGCGGCCCGACTGGACGCCCGTGTTGAAGGACTCCAGCCGCCGCCCGGTCGTGAGCCGCAGGGGGAACTCGTCGTCCAGCACGTCGACGGGCGGGTCGTGCTGGACCGGCTGGAACGGCGCGCGCTCCTCGACGACGTCGGCCCAGAGCCGGTCGTGGATGAACAGCGCGCCCGGATGCTCCTCGTCCCAACACGGCCACTGGATGCCTCCGAGCGCGTCGAGCCGCCGGTAGCTCATGCCCGCGTGCATCGGGGAGAGCGAGCGCAGCTCGTCCCACACCTTCTCGGCTCGCGGCGAGCCGAGGTCGTGACCGAGGCTACGCGCGAGCTCGTAGACGATCTCGATGTCGTCGCGCGCTCCGCCGGGCGCGTCGTATGCCTTGCGCACCCGCTGCACGCGGCGCTCGCTCGAAGTGACGGTTCCCTCGGCCTCGCCGAGCGTCGCCGCCGCCGGGAGCACGACGTCGGCCAGCTCCGCGGTGCGCGTGACGAAGAGGTCCTGCACGACGAGGTGGTTGAGCCCCTCGAGCAAGCGCTGGGCGCGCTGCTGGTCAGCCTCTCCCTGGGCCGGGTTCTCGCCCACAACGTAGAGCGCGCGCAGCTCTCCCTGCTCCATCGCTTCGAACATCCCGGTCAGGTGGAGGCCGGGCTGCGGCGGAATCGACGAGCCCCACGCCGAATCGAACTTCGCGCGGATGCCGTCGTCGAGAATCTCCTGGAAGCCGGGCAGCTTGTTGGGGATCGCGCCCATGTCGCCCCCGCCCTGGACGTTGTTCTGGCCGCGCAGCGGCTGCAGGCCTGAGCCCCACTTCCCGACCTTGCCCGTCAGCAACGCGAGGTTGATCAGCGCGAACACGTTGTCGACGGCGTTGTGGTGCTCGGTGATCCCGAGCGTCCAGCACAACTGGGCGTTTTCGGCCCGGCCGTATGCGTGGGCGAGGTCGCGGATCGCCTCAGCGGGGACGCCGGTGACGCGCTCGGCCTCGTCGAGTGTCCACGGCTCGACCGAGTCGCGGTAGGCCTCGAAGCCGGACGTCGCCCGCCCGACGAACTCCAGGTCGGCGAGACCGGACTCGATGATCTCGCGGCCGACGGCGTTGGCCAGCGGGATGTCGGTGCCGACGTCGAGCCCGAGCCAGAGATCGGCCCACTGCGCCGACGGTGTCCGCCGCGGGTCGACGACGATCAGCTGCGCGCCCCGGTTCACGGCCTTGAGCACGTGGTGGAAGAAGATCGGGTGCGCGTCGCGCGCGTTGGATCCCCAGAGCACGATGAGGTCCGCGCCGCGCGTCTCCTCGTAGGAGCTCGTACCGCCGCCCGCACCGAACACCGTCGCCAGACCGACGACGCTAGGGGCGTGTCAAGTTCGGTTGCAGCTGTCGACGTTGTTCGTGCCGAGAACGACGCGCGCGAACTTCTGCGTGGCAAAGTTCAGCTCGTTCGTCGCCTTGGAGCAGCTGAAGACGCCGGTCAGCGCGCCGTCGTCGAGCGCCTCGCGGAAGCCGGCCGCGGCGCGGTCGAGCGCCTCGTCCCAGCCCGCGGGCCGCAGCTCTCCATCGTCTCGCACGAGCGGCGTCGTCAGCCTCTCGTATTTCCTCGCCATGCGGCGAAATCTAGACCTCGCGGAACCGCTAGAAGAGGCCGACCGTCTTTCCCGTCTCGTCGATGTCGACGGCGTGGGCGGCAGGCGTGCGCCCGTAGCCCGGCATGGTCTGCATGTCGCCGCAGAGCGCGACGAGCCAGCCCGCCCCGGTGTAGGGACGGAGGTCGCGCACCGGGACGGTGAAGCCCGCGGGCGCGTTGGCGAGCATCGGGTCGTGCGAGAGCGAGAGGTGGGTCTTCGCCATGCAGATCGGCAGCTTGTCGAAGCCGACCTGCTCGAGCTCGGCGATTCGCTTGCGCGCAGCCGGCTGGAGGAGGATCCCGTCCGCGCCGTAGATCCGGGTGGCGATCGCCTCGATCTTCCGCTCGATCGTGTCGTCGAGCGGATAGATGGGCGCGAAGCTCGACGGCTGCTCGGTGGCTGCGACGACCGCCTCGGCCAGCGCGGTCGCGCCCTCCCCGCCGCGGGCCACGGCGTCGTTCACCTCCGCGGCGAACGCACCGTTGGCGAGGGCGACGCGCCGGACCTGTTCGATCTCCTCGTCGCTGTCGGTGGGAAAGCGGTTGACGGCCACGACGGCGTCGAGGCCGAACTGGCGGACTATCCCGAGATGGCGGACGAGGTTGGCCGAGCCGGCCGCGATCGCAGCCTCTCCACCGTCGGGATCGCCGCCGTGGTGCTTGAGCGCCTTCACCGTCGCCACGAGCACGACGGCGCTCGGCGTCAGCCCGCCCACCCGGCAGACGATGTCGAAGAACTTCTCCATGCCCATGTCGGAGCCGAAGCCCGACTCGGTCACGACGACGTCTCCGAGCTTGAGCGCGACGCGGTCGGCGACGAGCGAGTTGTTCCCGTGTGCGATGTTCGCGAACGGGCCGCAGTGGACGAAGACCGGCTGCCCCTCGAGCGTCTGGACGAGGTTCGGCTTGATCGTCTCCTTCAGCAGCACCGTCATCGCGCCGGCCGCTTTCAGCTGCTCGGCCGTCACGGGCTCGCCCTCCTGCGTGGCGCCGACAGTGATGCGGCCGAGGCGCGTGCGCAGGTCGGATAGGTCGCGCGCGACCGCGACGATCGCCATCACTTCGGACGCGGCCGTGATGTCGAAGCCGGTCTGGCGCGGATAGCCGTTGGCGCGACCGCCGAGGCCGACCACGATGTCCCGCAGGGCGCGGTCGTTGATGTCGACGCAGCGCCGCCACGAGCTCGAGAGCGGGTCGATGCCCAACTCGTTCCCGTGCAGCAGATGAGCCTCCAGCATCGCCGCGAGCAGGTTGTTGGCAGCGCCGATCGCGTGGATGTCGCCGGTGAAGTGAAGGTTGAGGTCCTCCATCGGCACGACCTGGGCGTAACCGGCGCCGGCGGCTCCGCCCTTGATCCCGAACACGGGCCCCAGTGAGGCCTCACGCAGACAGAGCACCGGCTTGCGGCCGATCGCGCCGAGGCCCTGCGTGAGCGAGACCGCGGTCGTCGTCTTTCCCTCTCCGAAACGCGTCGGCGTGATCGCGGTGACGCAGACGAGCTTTGCGTCGGACCGGGAGGCGAGGCGGTCGAGCACCGAGAGGGAGACCTTCGCCTTGTAGCGCCCGTAGGGGTCGAGCTCGCCCGGCTCGAGCCCTGCCGTCGTAGCGATCTCGGCAATCGGGCGGAGCGCGGCTTCCTGGGCGATTTCGAGCGAAGAGGGTGTCGCCGTTGCCACGCCTGTTCCTTTCTACACTCCCCGACCGTGCTGCGTGAGCTGAACCTCGACGAGCTGCTCGCCGCGATCGGCGAACGGACCCCTGCGCCGGCAAGCGGGGCCGCGACTGCCCTGACCGCCGCCCTGGCGGCCGCTCTCGCCGAGCTCTCTGCCCGTTACGCGGGCAACGAGGATGACGCGGAGCGCGCTCACGCGCTCGTGGCTGAGCTCGTCCAGCTCGCGGACGCCGACGTAGCGGCGTACAACGCCTTCATGGCGAACCGGAACGAGGAGACGTGCGCGGAGATCGTGCGTGTCCCCGAGGAGATCGCCCGGCTCGCCGACGAGTCGGTCGTGCTCGCGCTGCGCGCGACCGGGAGGCTCGCCACGAGCGTGGCTGGAGACGCACGGGCCTCAGCCGAGCTCGGGCGGGCCGCCGCGGGAGTCGCCCGCGGCCTGGCGGAGCTCAATCGCGCGGAATCTTGAGCTCGCGCCCGAGGTAGAAGCCGGAGACCTCCTCGAGCACGTAGGGAGCCATCGCCCGCCGCCGCTCCGACTCCACCTCCGACAGCCGGTAGCGGTCTCGCGACTCGTTGGAGTCCCAGACCGATATCCCCACCACCTCGTTCCCGTCGGGCGAGACGAGCTCGTACGCCCGCAGCATTCCCTCCGGAAACTCGCGCGGACGCCAGGAGCGGCTGAACTCCTCGCGGGAGCCCGGTTTGAGCTTCCGCCTCGTGACCCAGACGTATGCGCCGTCGAGCTCCATGCTGCTCTGCGCCAGTCTCGCAGAAGCCGAGCGAAGCCTCGGGAACTGGCGCTACCTTTGGGCAGGTGAGGCGGGAGGAGATCCAGCCCGGCACCGCCGGAACCGTCGAGCACGCCGTCCCTCAGGAGGCCGAAGAGCTGTGGACGGAGGACGGTCATGAACACGTCGGCTGGTTCTGTGTCAGCACGGATCCGTTCCCGTGCCCGGCGCCGGGCTGCTCGTTCGTCGCCGAGTTCATGACGGCCGCGCACCTCGTGCTCGTCTGGCAGGAGCAGGACGACCCGAACCTCCTCCGCCACGCGCAGCGCGCCAAGGAGGTGGGCCGCAACCCGCGGATCATCTCCTACGAGGTCGACTTCGGCCCCAGCGCGTCGTACTACGCGTGGGAGGCTGCGGGCCGGCCCGTGCACGGCGTCCGCGGCAAGTAGAGGCTTCGGTCTTGGATCTGAGCCGCTTCGGCTCGGCCCCGTCTTGGTCGCTCGGTGTCGAGGAAGAGCTGATGCTGGTCGACGCGGAGACGCTCGAGCCCGCACTGGACGGATTCACCCGGGTGTTCGGCGAGGCGACCGAGCGGATCAAGCCCGAGCTCTTCGAGTCGTTCGTCGAGATCACGACGACCGTCGTCGAGACGCCGGCGGAGGCGGAGGCGGAGCTGCGCGCGCTGCGGCAGGAGGTTGCCGAACGGGCGGCCGTCCACGGCCTTGCGGTGCTCGCTACCGGCTCGCATCCGACCGCGCGCGGGAATGTCCCGATCGTGCCGGTCGAGCGCTACCGCCGGCTGAAGGCGAAGCTCGGACCGGGTCTCTGCCGGCAGCAGATCTGCGGCTTGCACGTGCACGTGGCCGTGCCCGACCCCGCCAGCTGTCTGCGAGCCTTCGAAGGCGTCCTGCCGCGGCTGCCCGGACTTCTCGCCACCTCCGCGAACTCTCCGTATTGGGACGGCGCGGAGAGCGGGTGGCGCTCGATCCGTTCCCAGATCCTGCTCGAGATGCCGACGGGCGGCACTCCTCCGGTGCTGAGGAGCTGGGACGACTGGCAGGCGGCGACCCGCACGGACAGCACACGCCGGCACTGGGACACCTGGCCGCGTCCGGAGTACGGGACGCTCGAGGTGCGCGTGCTCGACCAGCCGACCTCGCTGCGGCGCACGGCCGAGCTCGCCGCCGAGGTACAGCGGCTCGTGCGCGAGGCAGCGGACGGGAATGGCAAGCCTTTCGACCGCGCCGAGTACGCCGCGCAGCGCGACGCGGCCGGGCGGGTGGGTGGGGGGCCGGAGGCCGAGCGGCAGCTCGAGCTCGGGCCCGAGGCAGCGGTGCGTGAGATCGCCGAGCTGACGGTACGCTGACCGCGATGGCGACGCAGACGGAGACGATCCAGGTCGGCGGTGTCCGCTGCGAGCGGTGCGTGATGAGGCTCGCGCATGCACTCGAGGGTCACGACGGGCTCGAGGGCGCGAATGCGAACCTCATGGGACAGGTCACGCTCGCCTGGGACGACGAGCAGACGAGCCGCGAGGCGGTCGTCGAGCGGCTCGCGAAAGCCGGCTTCCCCGAGCTCGCACCGGTCTAGCTCTCCGACTGGGGCGCCTCTGCGCGGAATAGCAGCGTGGCCGCCGCCGTTGGGGAGGGAGTGGTCCTCGCTGGTACGGTTGCGCACATGGAGGCCGATGCGGAAGAGGCGCAGCGGCTCGCGACCGAGGCGCGCGATCGCATCCGGTTCGAGGAGGACGCCCTCGCGCTCTCCGATCAGGTCTACCGCGTCGCGCGACACCTCGCCTCTTCGCGCGAGGACGCTGACGAGCTCATGCAGGAGACGTACGCGCGGGCGTTCCGCAGCTGGCGCTCGTTCCAGCCCGGCACGAACATGCGCGCGTGGCTGCTGCGGATCCTCACCAACCTCAACATCGACCGCGGGCGGCGTCAGCAGCGGGCGCCACAGATGCAGCCGCTCGAGGCGAACGACTACTTCCTCTACGACCGGCTCTCGGAGGACGGAGACGGCGTCTCCGACGAGGACCGGGTCGTGGAGCGTTTGTCGCAGGACGACATCGTGACGGCGCTCTCGGCGGTGCCGCACGACTTTCGCGACGTGATCGTGCTCGTCGACCTCGGCGACTTCAGCTATGCGGACGCGGCCCAGATCCTCGACATCCCGGTGGGCACGGTGATGTCGAGGCTGCACCGAGGTCGCCGCATCCTGAAGCGGGAGCTCGCCGAGTCCGCCCTGGAGGAGGCGACATGAACGACCCCTGCGCGCACTGCGAGGAGATGATGCAGCCGTACATGGACCACATCCTCACCGACGAGGAAATGGCCCAGGCGGAGGCGCATCTCGCCCGGTGCGAGTACTGCCGCAAGCGCTACAAGTTCGAGCAGAGCCTGCGGATCTACGTGCGCAAGGCGGCAACCGAGCAGATGCCGGCGGAGCTCCGGCAGAAGCTGGCCGCCCTCAGGATTCCGCTCGAGTAGCGACGTCGACGTCGCCGGGCGGGGTCAGGTCGTCACACGCGACGAGCCTCGCAGGCAGGGAGCGCGCTCCTTCATCGGGAACGTCGTCCCACATCTCTCGTGTGAGCAGGACGGGATGAAGGCGGACTCCGCCGTAGCTCGCGGCGACCGCTTCGCCACCATTCGCGCGCCAGTCCTCGACGACGCGGTCGACCGCGCGCGGGTCGAGGTCGGGGCCGTCGGCGAGGACGACGACCGCTGCCTCCGCTTCGGGGGCAAGCGCGGCGAGGCCGCAGCGAAGCGAGGCGCCCGGGCCACGCTCCCAGTCCGGACAGAGGACGCTCTCCATCGGTAGCACGTGCGCGCCGCTCACCACCACGATCTCGTCCACGGAGCTCTGCTGGAGCGCCGCGAGCACGTTCGGGAGCAACTCGACCTGCTTCGGCGGTTCGGTCCCGTAGCGAGACGACGCACCCGCCGCGAGCACCACGGCAGCGATCACGCCAGCGCGGCGAGCGCGCGGCGCACGAGAGCACGCGCGAGCGGGACCTTCCACTCGGTTCGCGGCAGCGGAGTCGCCGCGTCGAGGTCCTCGACGCTCTCGATCCGCCAGGGAATCGGTGCGACGCCGGCCAATGCGATCCTCGTCGAGCCGTCGGCATGACGGGCGGCGGCGACTCCCACCTGCGGGAACGACCACCGCTTGCGGTCCGTTGCCTTCAGATATGTGCTCGCCTCCACTGCCGGCAGCTCGACCTCGAGCAGGAGCTCGCCGCTCTCGAGCGTCGTGGTGCTCCGGTCCGCTTCGTCCGGGAGCCGGTAGAGCTCCTCGACGGCGAGCTCGCGCCGGTTCGTCCGCAGGCGGCCGCCGAGCGCGACGAGCGCCGCCGCCACGTCGGACGGATGCGCCGAGGCGCAGAATCCGTTCGCGAAGATCGCGTGCTCCCGGTGCTCGCCCTCCCTCGCGTGGCAGCGGTCGCCGCCTTGCAGCCGGCACCGATAGCCCAAGCGCCAGTACCAGCAGCGTGTCGCCTGGAGGAGGTTGCCGCCGAGCGAGCTCATGTTGCGGAGCTGCGGCGAGGCGGCGAGCCGGCACGCCTCGCGCAGCGCGTCCGGGATCGCCGGCTCGACCTCGAGCTCGGCCAGGGTCGTGCCGGCGCCGATCGTGCCGTCGTGGATCCCACGCGGCACGACCTCGCGAATGTCCACGAGGCGGTCTGCGGTCAGGAGGCCCTCCCGCAGGAGCGGCACGACCTCCGTGCCGCCGTGGAGAAGGATGCCGCCGTCGAGCTCCTCGACGCTAGACGGCCGCAGGAGCTCCACGCTTCTCCTTCTCGCTCACACGCGCCCGCTCGTCGGCCTCGCGCAGCGCGCGCAGCATCTCCTCGCGTGAGATCGGCAACTGGTGCACGTCCGCGCCGGTGGCGTCGCGGATCGCGTTCGCGATCGCTGCGGCGATCGGCACGATCGGCGGCTCGCCGAGGCCCTTCGAGCCGAGGTTCGTCAGGTGCTCGTCGGGCCGGTCGACGAACTCGCAGACGATTTCCGGCACGTCGGCGATCGTCGGCATCCGGTAGGCGTCGAGGGAGGAGGTGAGCACGCCGCCCGTCTCGGGGTCGAGCAGGCGCTCCTCCGAAAGCGTGTGGCCGATGCCCTGGATGATCCCGCCTTCGACCTGGCTCGAGGCTCCGAGGGGGTTGATGATGCGCCCCACGTCGTGGATCGCCGCGACGCGCTCGACCTGCACCTCGCCGGTCTCGACGTCGACCGCGACCTCGACGACGTGGACGCCGAACGTGAGGACGCTCATCCCGGCCGGGTTCGGGCCGCGCGCGCCCTTGCCGAGGATCTGCGACTCCTCGAGCACGGCGACGATCTCCTCGAGTGGTGTGTCCTTCGGCATGCCCCGCTGCTCGGCGATGTCCTCGACCTGCTCTCGCGCGTCGGCAGCGGCTGCCCGCACCGCCGGCCCCATCGAGGGCAGGGTCGACGAGCCTGCCGAGATCGAGGCGTACGCTCCGCGCGCAGAGTCGCCGAGCACGACATCGACCTGCCCGAGCGGCACACCGAGCTCCTCCGCCGCGATCTGGGCCATCGCGGTCCGTGTCCCGGTCCCGATGTCCTGCATCGCCGTGATCACCGTGGCGCGGCCGTCGGAGCCGAGCCGTACCCAGGCGTACGAGGGAGGACCGCCGCCGCCGTACCAGATCTGGCTCGCCATGCCGACTCCGCGCTTCCAGACTGCGTCGGACCGCGTGCGTACCTCGTGGCGCCGCTCCCAGTGCGGCTCGGCGCGGCGATAGCACTCCTCGAGGTTCTTGGAGGAGTACGGCGTGCCCTCGTTCGAGCTCGCGTAGTTGCGGCGGCGCAGCTCGAGCGGATCGACGTCGAGTCGCGCCGCGAGCTCGTCGACCAGGCACTCGAGGCCGAACGTTCCCTCGACGAAGCCGGGGGCGCGAAACGCCTTCATCGGCGGTGTGTTCAGCTGCGCGCCGTACGTGACGGTGCGGACGTTCTCGCAGTCGTAGAGCATCCGCATCGGTCCCTCGGTCGAGGCGTTCCAGCCCGACCAGCCGACGGAGTTCGTGAACTCGCCGTCGAGCGCGACGATCGTCCCGTCGCTGCGCGCGCCGCCCCGTAGCCGTTGGATGGTCGCGTTGCGGTTGCCGGCGGAGGTGTTCTCCTCGCGGCGGGTGAGCGCGCAGCGCACGGGCCGTCCCGTCCGCTTCGCGAGCTCGGCCGCAACATAGGTGTACTCGTCGGGTCCGTTCTTCGAGCCGAAGCCGCCGCCCATGAACTCGCAGACGACACGCACCTTGTCCTCGGGCAGGCCGAGCGTCTCGGCGACCGCCTGCCGGACGCCCCAGATGTACTGCGTCGAGATGTAGACGTGGAGCATGTCGCCCTGCCACTCGCAGATCGCCTGATGCGTCTCCAGCGAGTTGTGGAGGACGGTCTGCGTCCGGTATGTCGCCTCCACGACGACGTCCGCCTCGGCGAGCGCCCGCTCGACGTCGCCGCGCTCGTAGCTGCGCGGCTCGGCCGTCAGGAGCTCGCGCCGGACGGCGGCGTCGGGATCGAGCACGACCTCGAGCTCCTCCCATTCCATCTCGATCGCCTCGATCGCTGCACGCGCCTGAGCGAAGGTGTCCGCGGCGACGGCCGCGACCGGAGCTCCGGCGAACCCCGCCTCCTCGACGAGCCCGTGCGCCTCGCCGGGGCCGATCGCCGCCCGCACGCCGGGCAGCGCCAGCGCCGGCGCGAGGTCGATCCGCTGCACCTTCGCGTGCGCATACGTTGAGCGAAGGACGGCCGCGTGGAGCATGCCCGGCAACCTGATGTCGGCGGTGTAACGCGCCTCCCCGCGAACGCGCTGGTGGCCGTCCTGGCGCGGCGCCGGCCGGCCGACCACCGCAAGCGGGCCTTCCGGCCACTGCTCGAGCGGATCCTCCTCGACGACGATCCACACCTCCTCGAAGCGTCCCTCGACCTCTTTCTCGGTGCGGATCAGCCTTGCCACGAAAGGATCGCCTCCTCGATCTTGGGATACGTGCCGCAGCGGCAGATGTTCCCGGCCATCGCGTGCCGGATCTCCTCGCGCGTCGGCTGCGGGGTCGCCGCGACGAGCGCGGCCGCGGAGACGACCTGGCCCGGCGTGCAGTAGCCGCACTGGACCGCGTCGGCCCGGACGAACGATTCGACGAGCGGATGCTCGCGCAGCCCTTCGATCGTCGTCACCTCGCCGTCGACCGTGTGCGCGAGCGTGATGCAGGAGAGACGCGGCACGCCGTCGATCTGGACGGTGCAGGCGCCGCAGTGGCCTTCGTTGCACGCGATCTTCGTTCCGGTCAGGCCGAGATCCTCGCGCAGGACGTGGGCGAGGCTCGTCCCGACCGGCGCGTCGACGGCGTGCTCCCCTCCGTTCACGGTCAGGTGAAACTCGCTCATGTGGAAGTCACTGCCACGGTGTCGGCGATCTGAATCAAGCGGACGGCGGCGCGCGCGACGACGCGGAGCTCGCTGTCGTCCTCGGCCTCGGGCAGCGTCCGCCACAGATCGCGGGCGGCTTCGAGCAGCTCGCGGATCTGCTCGAGCTGCTCGCGATGCGTGCCGTTCGGCTCCTCAGTCGCGTTGAGCGCGAGTCCGAGCGCGCCGAAGGCGTCCGGCTGCCGGACGAAGAGAAGAGGCATCGCCATCGACACGTACTGGTGGATGCGCGCTTGTGCGAGCGGCTGCTCGAGGACGTCAGGGCCTTGCGGCCGCGAGGGCTCGAGCGGCTCCTTCCCGTCCGCGATCCGGTGCGCGTTGCCGGCGAACATGTCCCGCAGCTGCCGGTCGTCGAAGCCCGAGGCGCGCGCGACACGGAACGAGAGGAGCAGCGACCCGGGCTGCCCGCCGTACGGGTAGTCCGACGCGTAGACGATCTGCTCCGGCGGCACGAGCCGCAGCAAGCCGAGCAGGTCGATCGCGCTCCAGACCGAGGAGTCGAAGAAGACGCCTCGCTTGCCCGAGAAGCGGTGCGCGAGGTTGGCGAGGTCGGCGATGCCGGCGTGGGCGAGGATCAGCTGCGCCCCCGGGTGCTCGTCGACGAGGCGCTCCAGCTCGGCCGCGATCGGCGGGAGGCCGCGGCCTGCATGGATGAGGATCGGGACGCCGCGCTCGGCTGCGAGAGCGAAGACGGGCGCGAGCCGGTCGTCGTCGAGCAGGAACTTCTGCGCGCGCGGATGGAGCTTGATTCCGCGGGCGCCGAGATCGAGGCAGCGGCGTGCTTCCTCGATCGGCCCCTCGTCGAGTGCGAGCCGCACGAAGGGGACGAGGCGACCGTCCGAGCGGGCCGCGAACTCGAGCGTCCGGTCGTTCCCGGCCCGGAACCCCGGGTGCCGGTCGGGCTCGTCGAGGCAGAAGACGAAGGCGCGCGAAATGCCGAAGCTGTCCAGCGAGCCCATCAGCTCCTCGTAGCGACCCACCATTCCGTCGATGTCCGTGCCGAGGTGCGTATGGGCATCGAAGATGTCCAAGTCGGCCGGCAGGTCGGCGCGCAGCCGCTCGTCCCACGACGCCGCGACCTGCCGTGCCCGCTCGAGCGCGTCCATCGGGCTGAATCTAGCCGGATGCAGAGGCCCTGCGTCGCACGCTGATGTGTGCGGATTTCGTGCCGACTTCGCAAAGGACACTGTCGGTGTGACGCGGCGGGCGGTAGCAAGGAGCCCTCACCTCGTTCCCCCGAATCGGAGGCTCCATGAAGCGCATCTCCTTGCTCGTCCTACTCTCGGCTCTCGCTCTGCCGCTCGCCGCCGCATCTGCCCGGGGTAGCGGCTCGGGGAGCATCGTCCTTGCTGAGGTCTACTCCGCCGGTGGCAACAGCGGCGCCGCCTACGCGAACGACTACGTCGAGCTCTTCAACCGCGGCGCGGGCGCCGTCGCCATCGACGGCTGGACACTCCAGTACGCGTCCGCGTCGAGCACCTCGTGGCAGTCGACTGCGCTCAGCGGCTCGATCCCCGCGGGCGGCCGGTATCTCGTCCAGCTCGCGTCCGGTGGAGCGAACGGAGCGGCGCTCCCGACGGCCGACGCCACCGGCACTTCGAACCTCGCGGCCACGGGCGGGAAGGTGGCGCTCGTCGACAACGGAACCGCGCTCTCGTGCGGCGCCTCGGCAGGAAGCTGCTCGGCCGTCTCCGGCGTGGAAGACCTCGTCGGCTACGGCAGCGCCACCGACTACGAGGGAAGCGGCGCGGCGTCTGCGGGAAGCGCGACCAATGCCGTGGCACGTACGGATTCCTGTGCGGACTCCGACGACAACGCAGCCGACTTCGCCTCAGCCGCGCCTGATCCAAAGAACTCGTCGGCGGCTGCGAGCGCATGCTCGGCGTCACCGCCCCCGAACGGATCGAGCGGGTCGGCCGGCGTCGACGTCGATGTCCAGCCGGTGCTCTCCATTGCGCTCGACCATCCGGCGCTGAACTTCCCCGCCGCCGTCCCCGGCACGACTCCCAATCCGCTGCCGGAGAACGTCACGGTCACGAGCAACGACGCGAGCGGTTACACGCTCACGGTTCACCGGACGGCCTTCTCACCGCACGACCTGCCACTCGGCATCGGTGTCGGCAGCGGCAGCCTCTCGGCGATTCCGATCGCGCCGGCGGCTGACCTGTCGCTGGCGAGTGCAAGCGGTCCCAGCGCGGGGGCGGGCGACACCGTGGCGACGAGCGTCGGCTTCGTCTCTCCGCTGCCCGTCGTCCCGGCCGGGCACTACACGGCGACGCTGACGTTCACGGTGATCGGCAAGTGAGAAGCGCACTCGCGGCACTGGTTCTCGGAGCGGCCGCGGCATCCATCCCGGGTGCCGCGGCCGGCCGCGGCATCGCGCTCAGCGCGAGTCCGCTACGGCTGACCCTCAAGGGTGCGTCCGCCGCGGCGATCACCGTGCGGAACCCTGGACGCAAGGCGTTGCTCGTCGAGGTCTCCCGCGCCGGCTTCGCGCGCTCGTTACGCGGTAGGCCGCGCGTACGGCCGGCCGACGGAGCCGCGGAATGGCTTCGGCTGCGGCCGAAGCGGATCCGAATCCGCGCCGGCGCAAGCGCGGTTCTTCACGTCCGGGCTGCTCCGGCGCGGGGCGCTGTTCCCGGAGATCATCCCGCGCTCGTGCTCCTGACGACGCGGCCACGCGGCGTGAAGCACGTCCGGGTGCGGCTCCGCGTCGGTGTCATCGTGGACCTTCGCGTGCGTGGCCGGGTCGTGCGCAGGCTCGACGCAACGGCGCTGACTGTCCGCCGCAGCGGTGCGCGGCGTCTGCTCGAGCTGCGCCTCTTCAACCGCGGCGACGTGACGGAGCGGCTCCGCCGCGCCGGCTTGCGGCTCGCGCTCCTCCGCGGTGGCCGCGTGCTCGCGACACTCCGGCCCCGGCACGGAGAACTGCTTCCGCACAGCGCGGGCGTCGCCGTGTTCGTCTACGGCGGACCTGCCCGAGGAGCGGTCCTTGCGCGGATCCGGCTGAAGGCGCCGTTGCGCGGCCCGAGCCGCACGTTCCGGGTTCGTCTCTGAGGGTCGAGCCGGCGAGCGCCGGAGCCGATAACGCCTGCCATGGACAGACGCATCGTCTGGCTCTTCGTCGGCGTCGGAATGACGGTCGGCGGGTTGGTTCCCGAGCTGTGGGGCGGCAGCGCGTTGGGTCTCGCCTCGCTCGCGCTCGCGTGCCTCGGCGGTGTCGCCGCTCTCTGGTTCGCTGCCAAGCTGACCGGCTAGCAAGGGCATAGCTGCGGGCACAGTCGCGTTGACTGGGGCTGTGGAGCTCCGCGGCTTCGGCCCCAGCGACCTGCAGGTCTCGCGCGTCGGCATCGGTACCGCGCCGATCGGCTCCCGCCCCGGCGAGTGGTGGGTGAATTGGGGCGCACAGGACGACGGCGACTCGATCCGGGCGATCCACGCGGCCGTCGCCGGCGGGGTCAACTGGATCGACACGGCCCCCTTCTACGGCTGGGGCCACGCGGAGGAGGTGGTCGGCACAGCGCTCGCCGGCCACGACGACCTCCTCGTCTTCACGAAGTGCGGCACGTTGCGACGCGACGACGGGGACGACTTCATGGACCTCAGTCCGGAGTCGATCCGGCGCGGCTGTGAGGACAGTCTCCGCCGGCTACGGCGCGACCGGATCGACCTGCTGCAGCTCCACGACCCCGACCGGAACGTGCCGATCGAGGAGTCGTGGGGAGCGCTCCACGAGCTCGTAGCCGAGGGGAAGGTTCGGCACGGCGGGCTCTCGAACCACCCGCCGGAGCTCGTCGAGCGCGCGCTCGCCGTAGGATCCGTCGCGGGTCTGCAGTTCCAGTACTCGGCACTCGTCCGCGACGACGAGCAGAGCCTGCTCCCGTTCGCGCGGGAGCGAGGGCTCGGCGCGATCGTGTGGTCGCCGCTCGCGAGCGGCTTCCTCACCGACGGCTTCTCGCTCGACGTCCTGGCGAGAGACGACTTCCGGCGCACGCACCCCTTCGCGGAGCTCGATCTCACCGAGACTCGCGACGAGCTTCGTGCTCGCGGCGGCGGCAGCGTCACGCGGGGAGCCCTGGACTTCGTGCTGTCCCATCCGGACGTGACGGGCGCGATCGTCGGGATCCGGAACGAGCGCGAGGGACGCGAGCTGGCTGGCTTCGCCTAGTTAGGAGGACTTGCGAAAAAGCAGCTGAGCCGCCGACGCACGCTGCAACGAGCTGCTCTTCCCCGAGCCCTCCTAGCGCCCGTACAGCTCGTCGATCGCCTGCTCGAGCTCCTCGAGACGGGCGGCGCCGAACGCGCGAACCGTGCCGTCGGAGTCGACGACGACGTTCGTCGGCACGCCGCGCACGCCGAGCGCCGTGGCGAGCTCGAGGCCGGCGTCGAGCAGGATCGGCCCCTTGATGCCCCACATCTCGCAGAACCGCTCGACCTCCGGGCGGGGCTCCGTCCCTTCCCAGATGTCCACGAGCACGACCTCGAGGCCCGACCGGGCCTCTTCGCGAACGCGCAGATCCTCGAGGAACGGCGCCTCCGCGTTGCATGGTCCTCACCAGGAGGCGAAGAAGTTGAGGATGTACTTCTTCTCCGCCCAGTCGCGGTTCGTGCGGAGCTCTCCGGACCAGTAGTCCTCGAGCGCGAACGCCGGGAGCTTGTTGCCGATCCACAGGCTCGGCTCCTCGACCACCGGGGCCGGGGGCCGCGTCGCGAGCAGGTCCTCGACGATCGACATCGTCTGGCTCCCCGCGTTGGCGACGAGGATGCGCCCGTCATGCGGGTCGACGACCACGCCCCCCGGGCCTCCGCCGACAGGAATCTGCGACCACTCGGCTCCGTCGGCGACGCCGAGCACGCTGACCGAGCCGGCTCCTCGGTTCGTCACGTAGACGCGGTCGTGCGAGGGGTGGACGGTGAGCCCGACCGGCGCGGATCCGGTGCGGATCTCCTCGATCACCTCGATCGCCTCGAGATCGACGCGCGAGACGGTGCCGGCGATCGAGTTGACGATGAACGCCTCACCGCGCTCGGGGACGATCCCGATCGCGCACGTCCCGATCCCGAGCTCGAGCCTGCCGACCTCCTCGAACGAGTCCGCGTCGTAGAAGTTGGCGGAAGCCGCCACGAAGTTGACGCAGACGACGAGGCGGCGGGTCGGGTCGACGCCGATGGCTCCGGCTCCCGGCTCCGCGTCGACGGTCGCCACCGTCTCGAGGGTGTCGAGGTCGATCACGCTCATCGTCGAGCCGAGCGAGTTGCCGACATAGAGGCGGCGGAACTCCGGAACGTGGGTCAGCCCGGAGGGATAGCCGCCTACCGGGACCGCGGTCTCGACCTCCAGCGTCGCCGAGTCGATGATCGACACCTGGTCGGAGTGCGCGTCGGCGGTGAAGACGCGCCCCGTCTGTTCGTCGAGACCGATGTCGATGGGCTCGTTGCCCGTGGGAATCTCGCGGATCACCTCGTGCGACTCGAGGTCGACGACCGAGACGAAGTCGCTACGCGAGCACGCGACGAACGCGCGCCGCCGCTGGACGTCGACCGCGATGCCCTCGGGGTCGAGGCCGACCGGAATCTCGGCGATCTGCCGCCATGGCGAGCGCGAATCGATTCGGCATGCAGCTCCGACCGGGAACGCCGGATCGTCTCTCTCGCCGGTCACCGCCATCTGACTCGCGAGTATCTCCGCTTGGCCAGGCAGGTGGAGGGCGAACCGGCTTCCGATCGCTAGCATCGGCGGGGCTTTGGCCGATGCGGTCCTGATCTACGGCGATTCCTTCCGCTCCGCCGACCTGCGGCACGCCGTGCCGCTCGGAGTGCCGGACCCGTTTCTCTACGCCGAGCAGAACGGGAGCCGCCATGTCTTCACGAGCTCGATGGAGGCCGGTCGGCTGCGCGAGCTCGGGCTCTTCGACGTCCACTCGTCCGAGGAGCTCGGTGCGGACGAGCTGATCGGGTCGGGAATCGGCGGGCGCGAGCTCTCCGCCCAGCTTGCGGTGCGCGCGGTCGGCAGCCTCGGCCTCGAGCGCGCGACCGTGCCGCAGAACTTCCCCGTCTGGCTGGCCGACCGGCTTCGTGCGGACGGCGTCGAGCTCGACGTCGACCAGGACCTGTTCGACGACCGCCGTCGCGCGAAGACCGATGCGCAGCTCGCCGGGATGCGCCGGGCACAGCGGGCCGCCGAGGCCGCGATGGACGCGTGCCGCGAGCTCCTGCGGCGAGCCGAGATCGACGGCGACCGGCTGCTCCTCGACGGCGAAGAGCTGACCGTGGAGCGAGTGAAGGCGGACCTGAACGTCGCCTTCGCCGCGCACGACACCACCGCCGACGAGTACATCGTCGCGCCGGGCGCGCAGGGCGCCGTCGGCCACGACATGGGGTCGGGGCCGATCCGTCCGAGCACGCCGCTCGTCGTCGACATCTTCCCGCGTGACAACGCTTCCGCTGTCTACACGGACATGACCCGCACCTTCGTCGTCGGCGAAGTGCCCGACGACGTGCGCGAGTGGCACAGGCTCTGCAAGGAGGCGCTCGATCGCGCGATCGGGGAGATCCGCGCCGGCGCCGACTGCCGCGCCCTCTTCGACCTCACGTGCGACATCTTCGAGGCTGCGGGCGAGCCCACGCAGCGCACGAAGAAGCCCGGCGAGCCGCTGGGCGACGGGTTCTTCCACGGGCTCGGCCACGGTGTCGGCCTCGAGGTACACGAGGCGCCGGGGATGGGCCGCCTGGCGGAGAAGAAGCTCGTCGTGGGCGACGTCGTCACCGTCGAGCCGGGGCTCTATCGCGCCGGTTACGGCGGCGTTCGGCTCGAGGACATCGTCCTCGTGACAGAGAACGGCGCCGAGGTCATCACGAAGTACCCGTATGACCTCGAACCCTGAGTAGGCGGGCGAAAGCGGTAGAGGCTCCGTGTGGTCAGGGCCGGTGCCGCGTGGTACACATCCGCGGGTGGCGAGCGACACGAGCCAGGAGCACGCGATCGAGACGATGTTCCTCGAGGAGCGGACCTATCCGGCGCCCGAGGACTTCGCGGCCCAGGCGAATGCCAAGCCCGACATCTACGACGTCCCGTTCGAGGACTTCTGGGAGCGGGAGGGCCGCGAGCGGCTCACGTGGTTCGAGCCCTTCTCCGACCTCTACCAGTGGGAGCCGCCCTACGCGAAGTGGTACCTCGGCGGCAAGCTGAACGTCTGCTTCAACTGCGTCGACCGGCACGTCGAGGCCGGGGACGGCGGAGTCGTCGCGTACCACTGGGAAGGCGAGCCCGAAGGCGACACACGGACGATCACGTACGCGGATCTCCAGAAGGACGTCGTCCGCTTCGCGAACGCGCTCAAGAAGCTCGGCGTGAAGAAGGGGACGCCGGTCGGGATCTACATGGCGATGGTCCCGGAGTTGCCGGTGGCGATGCTGGCGTGCACGCGTCTGGGCTCCCCCCACACGGTCGTCTTCGGCGGTTTCTCGGCCGACTCGCTCTCGGGCCGCATGAACGACATGAAGTGCGAGGTCCTCATCACGCAGGACGAGGCGTGGCGGCGCGGCTCGAAGATCGGACTCAAGAAGATCGCCGACGAGGCGATGTCCGACGCGCCCGGCGTGAAGCACTGCGTCGTCCTTCGCCGTACCGGCGGCGACGTGCAGATGCAGGATGGTCGTGACCACGACTGGCACGAGCTCGAGAGCGACGTCTCCGACGACCCGGGCTCATGCCCGTGCGAGCCGATGGACAGCGAGGACCTGCTGTTCCTCATGTACACGAGCGGCACGACCGCGAAGCCCAAGGGGATCATCCACACGACGGCCGGCTACCTCGTCGGCACATCGACGACGCACCACTACATCTTCGACCTGAAGCGGGACGAGGACGTCTACTGGTGCGCCGCCGACATCGGCTGGATCACGGGCCACAGCTACATCGTCTACGGGCCGCTCTGCAACCGGACGACGTCCGTCCTCTACGAGGGCACACCGGATTTCCCGGACAAGGACCGGTGGTGGTCGATCGTCGAGAAGTACAAGGTGACGATCCTCTACACCGCGCCGACGGCGATCCGCTCGCACATGAAGTGGGGGCCGGAGTACGCACAGCAGCACGACCTCTCGTCGCTGCGCCTGCTCGGCTCCGTGGGCGAGCCGATCAACCCGGAGGCCTGGGTCTGGTACCGCGAGCACATCGGGAGCGACCGGACGCCGATCGTCGACACCTGGTGGCAGACCGAGACGGGGATGGTCCTGATCACGCCGCTGCCGGGGGTCACGACGCTCAAGCCGGGCTCGGCGACGCGGCCGTTCCCGGGCGTCGTGCCGGCGATCTACGACGAGCAGGGCACCGAGGTCGGTCCCGGCGGGGGCGGGTATCTCGTCCTCAAACGCCCGTGGCCGGCGATGCTGCGAGGCATCTTCGGCGACGACCGGCGTTACCGGGACACGTACTGGTCGAAGTACGAGGACATCTACCTCGCCGGGGACGGCGCCCGGATCGACCAGGACGGCGACTACTGGCTACTCGGCCGCATCGACGACGTGATGAATGTCTCCGGGCACCGCATCTCGACGATCGAGGTCGAGTCGGCGCTCGTCGACCACCAGGAGGTCGCCGAGGCAGCCGTCTGCTCGCGGGCCGACCCGGTCACGGGTGAGGCGATCGTCGCGTACGTGACCATGAAGGGCGGGGGGGAGGGCTCCGTCGAGAAGCTCGAGGAGCTGCGCAACCACGTCTCGGAGAAGATCGGGCCGATCGCGAAGCCCGCGAACATCGTCTTCACGCCCGAGCTGCCGAAGACCCGCAGCGGCAAGATCATGCGCCGCCTGCTGCGGGACGTCGCGAACAACCGCCGGCTGGGCGACACGACGACCCTCGCCGATCCGACCGTCGTGGACGAGATCGCCAGCCGGGCCTCCGACGAGAAGGCGCAAGAGGCCGAAGCCTGAGACGGGGGAGCCTTCGGGCTCCCCCTTGACTCTCCCCCGGCAGGAGGCACGATGCTGCGTGCGATGCAGCTCATGCCGATCGGTCGGTTCTCGCGTCTCACGGGTGTAGGGGTCAAGGCCTTGCGCCACTACGACGAGGTTGGACTGCTCGTGCCGGCAGCGGTGGACGACGAGACCGGGTACCGCTTCTACTCGCCCGAGCAGGTCGAGACCGCGGAGGCGATCCGCCTGCTGCGCAGGCTCGACATGCCGCTCGACGAGATTCGAACGGCCCTCGCCGCCGGCGACCCGGCGGATCTACGCGCCGCGCTCGTCTCGCACCAGCGGCGGATCGCGATTCGCGACGCGGGGCTCCGTGCAGCGCGCGGAGAGCTGCAGCGGCTCATCGACGGAAGGGAGACACTCATGGGGATGCGGTCGGAATCGTTGGACGTCGCGCAGCACCGGCGCCTCGGGATCGATCTCTACAACCGAACCTGGACGCTGATGGACTCACCGGGCGACGAGATGCTCCACTGCGCGCATGCGTCCGCCTACCACTGGATGCAGGCGAACGGGACGACGGCCAATCGCGCGCGGAGCGAGTGGCTCTGCTCGCGCGTCTACACGTTGCTCGGCCGGCCCGAGCCTGCGCTTCACCACGCGCGCCGTTGTCTCGAGCTCGTCGAGTCCGCACCCTCGGAGATGGAGGAGTGGGACCTGCCGGGCGCCTACGAGGCAATGGCCCGCGCGCACCTCACCGCGGGCGACGAGGCCGAGGCCGCTCGTTACAAGTCGCTCGGAATGGAGGCGGTCGTGCGGGTAGCCGACGAGGAGGATCGCAAGCACATCGAGGCCGACCTCGCGTCGATCCCCTAAGCGAGGGTTTGCGCCGTCCGCGCTGAATGGTAGAAACCCCGCGTACGAGCGGCAGCAGAGGTCGAAGGCACTTCAACGGGCGGATCCGGGTCAGGTGCCAACTGGACCGCCGACCTCGGGCGCGCCGCCGCCCGTCCCCTTCAATGCGCGCCGAGCACGACCTGCTCGGCGCGCGTGCGTTGCTCCGTCCGGTCGATAGGGAGCCAGTAGGGCGACGCCGAGCGCAGAGGAGAGGCCACTCGCCTGGGCCAGTGTTCGGAAGGACACCCGCGAAGCGACGGGGTCTGGCAGGATCGGTGTTCCGAGGATGGGGGCGAGGGTCTTACGGTGGTGAGTACAGCGTCGACCGTGCGAGAGGCCGAGGTTGGTGAGCTGGGGCAGGTGAGCACGACGCTTGCGGACGCGTTCGCGACCGATCCGATCTACGGGTGGCTACTCCCGAGCCAGTGGCGGCGGGACGCGCGCCTGCGGAGGCTGTTCGCAATCGAGCTTGCGCACTACGTGTTCCCGGCTGGCCGGGTGCTCACCACCGACGACTTCCGCGGCGCGAATCTGGAACTCCCGCCCGGCAGGTGGACAATGACCGTGCCGCTCTCGGGTGCGATCGGCCTCGTACGCGTCTTCGGAATGCGGTTGCGTCGGGCGAGCCGACTACAGCGGTTCTTTGGGCGCAACCACCTTCAGGAGCCGCACTATTACATCCGCGCTGTGGGGGTAGCCGGGCGCTTCCAGGGCCAGGGGCTCGGGACGTCGTTGCTGCGTCCCACCCTTGATCGCTGCGATGAGGAGAGCGTGCCCGCATACCTCGAAGCCAGCAGCGAGCGAAGCGCGGCATTGTACGAGCGGCTCGGGTTCGTCCACCTCGGTGAGCTACGAGTCCCGGACGGACCCCAGTTCTGGCCGATGCGACGGCCACCGGCAGCGGGTTAGCCTGCGCTCGGAGTCTTGGGCCGTTGCAGGCGTAAGGCCACTCGTCTGGGCCAGCGTTTCGGAATGACCCCTGAGGAGGTAGGCGCAGGCGACTAGAGCACGCGCTCGCAACCGGGCAGTACGGGGCCGCCGCTGCCCCGCGCAAGGGCGGCCGCAAGTTCGGCGATCGCCATCATTGCCTCATCGCGTCCGCGAACCTCGTATGCGAGAACGATCGGCGGATGGCATCGGCCCCACGGATACGTTCGCGCTTCCACCGTCCACGGGAGCAAGCGCAGCGACCGTAGGAGAAGGATAAGCGGCACGAAGGGCAGCGCCAGGACGGCGAGGAGCACGCCGAGTGGGAGGGGCGTCCATCCCGTTGCGGGGTCTGCGAGCGCCAGCATCTCCGACGGTGGATGAGGGCGCATTCCGGAGGGCAAGAGCAGCAATCGCAACTGCCAGTGCAGGTCGGTGGGGCCGACCACCTCGATCTTCGTCCGGGCCGCCCGAATGGCACGAACTTCCCGCGCCTCCCGGCCGTCGAAGATAGGGAGACGCGCGCCGAAATCAACGAGCCTGAGTTGCGCTGCGTCCACGGTCACGCAACGAGGATACGTCTAACCGCTCGCCTGGGCGAGCGTTCCGGAATGACGCCTGAGCCAGGGTCCTATCAGCCGTCCAACGGGTCGGACACCGTGGCCTGAATGGCCTGAACACGCGCCCAAACGTCATCAGTCATCGTGTGCTTCCAGACCCC
>Ga0335076_10001523_pt1 | contig 22499 bp, 24 predicted proteins | sample Lox_Sample_25_FD_206717 | JGI IMG/M metagenome (GOLD analysis project Ga0335076, IMG submission 206717) | Soil microbial communities from Loxahatchee National Wildlife Refuge, Florida, United States - Lox_Sample_2.5 | ecosystem: Environmental > Terrestrial > Soil > Wetlands | place: USA... | reverse complement strand
ACCATCGGCCGGAGCCGCGTTGCGATTATGCCGCCGCAGCTTCTTTTGAACTTTTACCGTGCGGACTGCCGAATTCACCTGAATCTGCTGATGAAAGCGGTTGTAGTAGGCCTGGCTTAAGTCACTCACAAAGTCTCGCGTCCACGGACGGCAAAAACGCCGCGAAGGATCGAGCGACGGTTCAATGCGCAGCGACTCCCCTGGCACAATCGCCACCAGCGAACCATCCGCCTTAAGCGCTTCTAATTCTGTTTCGTCCTGTATGCGTGGCAGTTCCAGCCGGTCAATCTCTGCATTCTGCAGGAGCAGCGATTCGTGCGACGGCCGGAACATCGGATTCCAGCGCAACCAGCGCAGGTGCTTCCGGTGCGTGTGGTGCCCGACTGCCGGATGCACGGCAAACGCTGAGCCGCAAAGCGCGGACACCAGGAAAATCGCTGCGAATTGTAGACGTACTATCCGTCTCAAGAAGTGGCTCTCTGGTTGTTGACGAGCACATGGCTCGCCATGCTGCAAGGGTCCACAGAAACTCTCGGCCGTGCCCCTGCCGCGAGTAGCGGTATTGTAAGCCATGCTGTCAAGCCGTCCAATCATCGACGCCCGAGTGGCGGTTACGGGTGTACCCAAGGCGTTCGGTACTTACCTCGGTTACTTCCCGCGATTACCTGGCACAGGGCTCGCACTCGCCAACTCCTACTATCGGCAATTTCGGGACCATTGTTGAACGATGTTGCGGCAAGGCCTATCTCTGTTTCCAGCCACAACTTGGCTTGATCAGATGGCGACCGCCGAGCTTAGGTTTGTCGGATAAATGACAAAATTTATCGCCGCAAAAGGTCACCCAGCGCCTGCGCCATGACTTGGCCGCCGACCTCGGCAATCGACTTGGTCAAAGGAATGTCTTTGGGGCAAACTTCAACGCAGTTCTGGGCGTAGCCGCATTCCTGAATCCCGCCATCGCCCATCAGGGCCGCCAGGCGTTCGTGCTTCAACGCCTTGCCCGTCGGGTGGGTGTTGAACAGCCGCACCTGCGCGATCGTCGCCGCGCCCACGAAGCCCGTGTCTTCGTTGAACTGCGGACAAGCCTCCATGCAGCACGTACACGAGATGCAGCGCGATAGCGGATACGCCGCTTCCTGATCCTCGGCTGTCATGCGCGGCCCGGGTCCAAGGTCATACGTACCATCGATTGGCACCCATGCCTTTACTGCCTTCAGGTTTTCGAAGATGACGCTGCGGTCGGTCGCCAGATCACGAACCACTGGGAACTTTGAAAAGGGCTCGAGCCGGATCGGCTGCTCCAGTTGATCGATCAGCGCCGAGCAGGCCATGCGCGCCTTGCCATTGATCAGCATGGCGCACGATCCGCAGACCTCTTCGAGGCAATTGGAGTCGTAAGTAATCGGGGTCGTCGCCTTGCCCTCGCGCGTGACGGGATCAGCGGCGATATCCATGAGCGCCGAAATCACGTTCATGTTCGGCCGGTAGGGAACGGAAAATTCCTCCCAGTACGACTTGCCGCTGGGAGTCAGTTGACGCTTGATTCGTATGATGACGGATTTATCAGCCATTAGCAGTTAACTCTCAGTTCATCCAACCACAATTAAGTTGGTCTTTTGTCACGTGCCACCAATCACTGCGCTTTTCCAAGGTCAATACGATGCCATCTCCGCACAAATCGCCGCAGCGGTTGCCCACGAAGACCATCGCCTTCGAAGGATCTTTTGAGAACTCGACAGTGGAGAGAACTACAACGCCAAGCTCATCGTTTTCGCGGAAGTTTGCTTTACCTTCGAGCATCTTGTATGTTCCGGGCACACGAAGCTTTGATTCGATTCTAAGCTCCTGCTTTTCAGAAATGAGCCTAAGGAAGAGTTCTCGCGACAAGGGGTCTAGATCGATTTGTGAAGTGCAATGGACCTGTCCGGCGCGACCTTGAGGTACCAGCACCGTGTGCGGAACAATCAAAACTGGCTCGTTTCGCTTGAACCATGGCCCGTATTGTCGAGTGAGGACCGCAGAGTAAACGTCATAGGAATCAGTGCTGACTTCTTCTCTCTGTTCCTGAGCGACGCTTTTCTGGCGCATCGCTGCCAAGAGCGTTAGAAACAGTGCGAAAACCGTCAATATCGACCAGAGAACTTGCTTCATGCTTTTGCGTAGGTCGTTCGATTCTCCAAACAAACACCGGAAAAGGCACGAGTTCCACTCGTGCCGATTTAGCCTAAGCAAAGACCGCGGCTTTAGCCGCTGAGCTTTGCTCTTGAAGCCATGTCAAAAGCCAACCGCAGGGGCTAAAGCCCGACTCATCGATCATCTCTCAATCGGCACGACTCTAAGTCGTGCCCTTCCCAATTCGATGACGATGCGTACTTTCCCCCAACATTTAATCGCTCGAGAAACCAAAACCCACTTTCCCAAAACGGAAAACGCTCCACCACAAAAATCACCGGGAAGGGCACGAGTTCCACTCGTGCCGATTTAGCCTTAACAAAGATCGCGGCTTTAGCCGCTGAGGTTCGCTCTTGAAACCTGGACGTCTTATCTCTCCTCCTGGAACCTACTTCGTGACGTTTTCAACCTGGCAGCGCCGCCGCATCTTCGTGGTCGAAAACCATGCCCGCCTGTTCCTTAAGACCCTTTACCGCTACCGCCGCGAAGGCCGATATCAAATTCATGCTTTCGTCGGGATGCCGGAGCACGTTCATCTGCTTCTGACTCCCGCTAATGACGTAACAATCGAACACGCCGTCCAACTTATCAAGGGTGGATATTCCCACGCCCTAGGCTCGATCCTCGGACGCAAACGCGAAATCTGGCAACGCGGATTCACCGATCATCGAATTCGCGACTGTCAGGATTTCACGCATCATCAGAACTACATTCACCGCAATCCCGTGGAACGGAAACTCGTGCTTGATCCGAGCGAATACCGATATTGTTCCGCTTTACCGGGATTCAAGCTGACCCGGGGCTCCCAGCGGCTAAAGCCGAAATTTCAAAGAACGCCTAAACGGCACGAGTAGAACTCGTGCCCCTTCCCGACTCGCACAATCAACACCTTTTTTCCATCCGGCCGAAGGCGCCGCACAAAGCAACGGCAACGACTCCTGTAACGAAAACGTGAAGTCGGCCTCTCACCGGGAGGGGCACGAGTTCCACTCGTGCCAATTCAGCCTAAGCAAGGATCGTGGCTTTAGCCGCTGAGGTTCGCTCTTGAGGCCTGTCCGACGCTTCTGTATCCGATATTGTTCCGCTTTACCGGGATTCAAGCTGACCCGGGGCTCCCAGCGGCTAAAGCCGAAATTTCAAAGATCGCCTAAACGGCACGAGTAGAACTCGTGCCCTTCCCGACTCGCACAATCAACACCTTTTTTCCATCCGGCCGAAGGCGCCGCACAAAGCAATGGCAACGAATCCTGTAACGAAAACGTGAAGTCGGCCTCTCACCCTATTATTAGTACTTTCTCGCCCGCGGCGGAATTAGCGACACATCCACGGGCTCAAACTCGAACTTCGGTTCATCCGCATCGGGTGCGAAGTACGCCTTCGTCGTCTTCAGCCAATTCTTGTCATCACGGTCGGGGAAGTCCGGCTTGTAGTGCGCCCCGCGCGATTCATCCCGCATGCGCGCGCCTTGGGCAATCACTCGCGCCAGCTGCAGCATGTTATACAGCTGCCGCGCGAAGACCACCGTCGTGTTCGCCCACAGCGTGCGATCGCTCAGGTTGATCTTCCGGTACCGCTCCAGGAACTCGACCAGCTTCGCATCGGTCTGCTGCAAATTCTTGTTGTAGCGAATGACCGTACAATCCTTCGTCATCAACTCGCCGAGTTCGCGCCACAACTTCACCGGATTCTCGTTGCCTTCATTTTTCATCAGCAGGGAATTGCTCTCTTCCTGCTTCTTCTTCTCGGCTTCGAAATGTCCGTTGCCATTGCTCGCACCCTGCAACCCACGGGCATACGTCACCGCGTTGGGTCCGGCGATGCCACCGCCGTAAATGCACGAGACCAGCGAATTCGCGCCCAGCCGGTTGGCCCCGTGATACTGGTACTCGCACTCGCCCGCCGAAAAAATTCCCGGGATGTTCGTGGCCTGCTTGAAATCGACCCAGAGCCCGCCCATCGTGTAATGCATGCCGGGGAAGATCTTCATCGGCGTGTCGCGCGGATCATCCCCCACAAACTTCTCGTAGATTTCCAGAATTCCTTCCAGCTTCTTGTCGAGAATCTTGCGGTCGATATGCGTCAAATCGAGATACACCATCGGCTTGCCGTCAATGCCGAGGTTGTGCTCGTAGACGACTTTGAAAATCGCGCGCGTCGCCACATCTCGTGGCACCAGGTTGCCGTACTTCGGATACCACTCTTCCAGGAAATACCAGCGTTCATTCTGCGGAATCGATTTCGGATCGCGCTTGTCACCCGGAGTCTTCGGCACCCACACGCGGCCGCCTTCCCCGCGAGCCGACTCCGACATCAACCGCAACTTGTCCTCGCCCGGAATCGACGTCGGATGCACCTGAATGAATTCGCCATTCGCGTAGTAGCATCCCTGCTGATAGAGCGCCGACTGCGCCGAACCTGTACATACAACCGAATTTGTTGACTTACCAAAAATTGCGCCGATCCCGCCCGTGCAGATGATGATCGCGTCAGCCGGGAAGGTCCGCACTTCCATCGACCGCAGATCCATTGCGCAGATGCCGCGGCACACGCGGTTTCCGTCGAGTACCGCCGACAAGAACTCCCAGTGCTCGTACTTCTTTACTTTCCCTTCCGACTCGTAGCGCCGCACCTGTTCATCCAGCGCATAGAGCAATTGCTGCCCCGTCGTCGCTCCCGCAAATGCCGTCCGGTTATACAGAGTTCCGCCGAAGCGCCTGAAATCCAGCAAGCCCTCCGGAGTGCGGTTGAAGGGCACGCCCATGCGGTCGAGCAGATCGATGATCCCCGGCGCCGCCTCGCACATGTCTTTCACCGGAGGCTGGTTCGCCAGGAAGTCTCCGCCATAGACGGTGTCATCGAAGTGCTTCCAGGTCGAATCGCCTTCGCCCTTCAGGTTCTTCGCCGCGTTAATGCCGCCTTGTGCGCACACGGAGTGCGAACGTTTTACCGGCACAATCGAGAACAGGTCGACCTCGCCGCCCATCTCGGCGATCTTGATGACCGCGGCCAGCCCGGCTAATCCGCCGCCCACGACAATGATTCTTGGATTCGCCATGTTATTGCACCGGCCTTCCCGAACTCGCCGCCCGCTGGCCCGGCGGATGCGTCACATGCACGATCGCGCCTCCCGGTGCTTCTTCCTGCATGGGACGCGAGCGGAACGTATACAGGCTGGCCAGTCCTACTCCGCACAACAGCAGGAAGAACGCCAGGCAGATGCGCAAGAGTCCCCGCTGCGCTTTATCCCCGGAAACGATGCCCCACTTCGCACAAAACAGCCAGATCCCGTAAGCGAAGTGCCACGACGCTGCGACCAGACCGACCACGTAGAAAAGGAGGAGACCAGTGTGCATCACTTCGTTCTGCACTTTGCCGAACGAAGCCATCGGATTATCGTGCAGGTCGACCCCGGTAAACCGCATCGTGTACACGTGCCACGCGATGTAGATAAACGCGATGCCGCCGGTCCAGCGCTGCAGCGTGTACATCCAGTTGCCCGACCACGGATACGAAGAAGTGTTGCTATCGCCGCGATACCAAATGTAGAAGCCGTAGAGCCCGTGATACGTAATTGGCAACCAGATCCCGATCAGCTCGAGGAAGAACACCAGCGGCAGGTTTGCCAGAAAGCTTACCTGTCGGGCATAGGCGGCGGGCCCGCTGATGGCGGTCGCGTTCGATATCAGAATGTGCTCAAAGAGAAACGCGCCGACCGGGATGATTCCCGTCAGCGAATGCAGCCGCCTGAGATAAAACGAAACTCCCTGACCAGCACGTAAAGGGGCTACGCCATGAGCTAAAACGGGAGCAGAAGAACTGGCTGACGCCACAGAAGCTCCTTATAAGTCCGACAATGACAAAATAACCTGTCATTATCGTGCGTCAGAAGAAGCGAAGTCAAGAAAGGGCACCAGCGGGTACTGGTGCCGTTTCATTTGCACAGGTATTCGGCGGTAAACTGTTGTCATGCCAAAACGCGAGCTTCGGATCGTTAAACGCATCGGCCCAGCTCCATACCTCGGGGTGTGCCTGTGTTGCAATCAGCAGTTTAGGGTTACTTACGGAAAAGAATTCACTGTTGAGGATGCGACGAGGGTCGTTCAAGAGCAATTCGACGTGCACAAGTGCGAACCGATAGACAGCAGCCAGAATGCGGTGCGAATCGTGCGCGAAGCTACCGAAAACAAGTAGCCGTCTCATTGTCCCTCGGCCTTCAGTATCTTTTCCTGCATCGCCAGAAAGTGCTCGTATTTTAAGAGCACAGCCAGCGGTTTATCGTTGTCCTGAATCACCAAGGTCTTATCCAGTTCCCGAAGCTGTGTCACGTTCAGCGCACGCAGGCGACTGATTCCGACATGCTGCACGCTTGGATCAAGGTACGGAATCTCGACATGGTTTGCTTTCGCCATAAATCCCCTTAGTTGGCGCGTTCGAGCGCCTTGAGTACGAGTTCTTTGTCTACTTTTGCGTTCGGTTTCCGCTGAGGCAGTAGGGCGCACAATTCTTCGAGCGTCCAAACGTGGTCAGTCAAACCAGCTTCCATCGCCGGAGTCACGCGTAGCGATGAATGCACACGGCAGAAATTGTAGTGGAAGAAATACAGCGCGACCTGATGCCCGTGGTTCTCAACTTTCTTGCTGTGGCCATTCGTCAGCCGTGTGAAGCGCCGCATCCCCATTCGCATTGAAAGGTTCTGCCGTTCCACGTAGCTTGTCGAAATGTACTTCGGATCAGGCTTGCCGCTGAACACTCCCGTGCGGCATCCGATGCAGGTTGCGGGACTATAGCGCGACTCTCCGTCGTTCGTTGCGCCATAGATTTTAACTAGCATCGCATAGTCTATTTCCGAACCGAACGCATTCTCTACCGCCTCAGCGTAGACGCGGTGGCCATCAGTCGTCAGTTGAATGCGATTAGAGATACGAGAAGCAACATCCTGCATGAAGGCTTGCGCCGTCTGCGCCCCGCGATCTCCGAGCATGTAAGAAACGATCAATTTGGAATCAGCGTCAATTGCAGTCCACGTCCAAACACTGCCGAAACCCGCTTCTACTTGCTCTTGAGTGAGATTCTTGTCTTTGCCGAGCACGAAGGCCCAAATTTCATCGCATTGAACGCGATTGACCTGAAGGCCGCGAACCATAGCGTCATGGTATGCAGCGCAGGCACATCCGGCATCCTCTAGAAGTCTCAGCACGGTATGTTTCCCCACTCCGAGCATTCGGCACGTTGCGTTAATTGAATTACCCTCGACAAGAGCCGCTATGATCTGGCACCGCTTCGCTGTATTTAGCTGATTCATTTCCGCTCAACCTTGCCTAATTATAGGCATTATAACGGCAGTAGTCAAGCAATAAATCAACTATTTAAAGATTTTTTATAGCGTCTTTCTGTTCTCTCTGCTACGATTATGATCCATGCACCGTAGCCTATCGGAACAAGCAGCAATCCAATTGTGATCTTTGCGCCTCTAATCCAAGCAACCTCTAATCTGCCTACCGATTCTTCGGCCTTAGTAAGTTCCATCTCTGCGTTAGAAAGAGATGCATCGGCTCTTGAGAGCGCGATCAGGGCATTGGAAATATCGTCAGCACGTTGGGAGCCTTGGGTATGGGTCTTCTCTGCGCTAGTTGTGATCGGCGTTGTAATGGAGTTATGGGTAATCCGGCACGATTGGCGCGATGAATGGGAAATATTTGCCATTTGGCATTTCGTAGGCGTGACTCGATCACCATCTAGACCATCCAGACTTAAGCTGTGGATAGAATTTATTAGTGTCGTTCTTATATCGGTAGGCGTTTCGGGTGAACTCGGCATTGGCATAAAGATCGCATCCATCAATAATGACTTGCGAGGTAAGAGCGCCGTATTACGAAGCAAAAATTCTGAGTTGCGAACCGCATCTGACGAGCTTGTCACCCTGGTCAACTTGGAGGCTGAACAAGCCAAGGAACGAACCGCGAAACTCCAAGCGGCTATGATGCTTCGGCATCTCTCAAAAGAGCAGGGAGACGCGCTATGCTCCGCAATACCACAATCACACGCCAATGAAGTCTCGGTTACATCTTCGTCCCAAGATTGGGAGTCGTTTCGATATGCCCAAGACTTTAGCGAGGCACTGACTAAGTGCATATATGCCGCTGGGTTTGGCTCACGAGGTTTCTCTGGGCAGCTCGGAGTAGGCAATTCATTTTGGAGCCAAAACGTACTTTTCGGCGTTTGGGTGAGATTCCAAAAACACCTTACACTTGACGATTCTCGATCGCCTGATCTGACTATTAATCCACTAAAGCGCCGAGCCCTAGCTGAAGCTGTCCGTAATGCGTTGCTATCGCGTGGAGTCAAGGTCGAAGGAGTGTCGGACGAAGGCCGTTCCACGCTTGATATATACGTCGGACCTAGGTTCCCGCCAAAAGATGAGCCAGAAACAAGCGCTAGCCAAACAAGCAACCATTGAACTGTGGACGCGAAACGGCACCAGTACCCACCAGCGGGTAGTGGGCTGTTTTGAATTTTAGAGGTATCGGGTCTGTGCTTCGTAGTTGGCCCGTTGCTTTGCTTTCACCTTAGCGAGCAATGTCTCGTAGACAGACTCTTCCACTATTCCGGCGTCAAACAGGGCCTTGCTGATGGTGTCGGAGCTCAATAGTGATGGTTCTTGCTGAATGCAAATGGGACGGAATCCAAACCCGCTGCTCTTCGGAGTGAGGGCGCATACATCTTCGTCTTTGTAGTGGAGGACGTAGCGGCCAGACGCAAGCAGAACCTCCTCCAAGGTGACCGGGGATTCTGGCTTGGGTTGGAACATGCGGAGACTATTTTAGACTAACCTGCTCTAGCTCAGATTTGAATGGCAAGGGCAGCTCAATCTCGACATCACATTCTTTTTCGTATCCGCTAATGGATACGAACTCTGCGGTTTCATTGGCCCTAATCTGTTCTGCCTCTTCTGATGAAACCTGCGTCATGCTAGACGAATGCATGATGTCGTCAAGAATACGCATGTCTGCGCACGTCAACAGGAATCGGAGCGAAACCTTACGTACAGCTTCTCGGAGGTCGCTTTCGATAGGAGCTTGTGCGAATATCTCCAATTTGGGGACGTAGGCGACGAATGCCCGCACTTCTTCATCAAAACGATAGACGAAGCGCAACCGAAATGTGACTTGATCTTCTCTGGTCGTTGGCTTCATGGGCACACCTCTACCGCCGTGCTGCTATTGGACTACGGAGTGTAGCACAGGTAAACGTGACGGCGGTAACCTTTGTTTAGATTACGCTGCTGTGCGCGAGGTTGCACGTTCCTGCATGGTAACGAGTTCCGAAACGGTCCACACATGATCTGTTAACCCCGCTTCCATTGCCGGGGTTACGCGCAACGTTTAATGCACACGGCAAAAATTGTAGTACGCATGATAGATGGCGACCATGTGGCAGTGGTTTTCGAATTTCTTCGAGAACGCATTGGTTAAACGGGTGAACCGTCGGACCCCCATACGTAGATTCAAGTTCTGACGTTCGGCATAGCTTGTCGAGATGTAGCGCCTGTCAGGGTTGCCGCTCAGGATGCCAGTACGTGTACCAATGCACGCAGCGGGGCTGTAGCGCGTCTCAGGGTTATCGGCAGGGGCACCGTAGAGCTTTATGAGCATCGCGTAATCCACGTCCATGCCGAAGGCACCTTCGACGGCTTCCGCGTAGGCGCGATGACCGTCTGTAGTGATCTGGATGCGACTGGAAACACGCGATGCTAAGTCCTCCATGAAGTGACATGCCCACGACGCATCTCGACCGCCACACAGGTACGAGATAATGAGCTTAGAATCAGCATCAATCGCGGTCCAGGTCCACACGCTCCCGGCTCCCGTCCCCTGCTTCTCAAGAGGGACGTTCTTTTCCTTCGCATAGCAAAACGACCAGATTTCATCGCACTGGACGCGCTTCGCAGCCACGCCGCGCACTGTGGCATTGTGGTGGGCTACGCACGCCCATCCCATATCCCGAATGAGCTTGAGGACGGCATCCTTGCAAACGCCCACCAAACGGCATGTTCCGCGAACACTGTTGCCCTCTATCAAAGCAGTCACAACCTGTGCGCGCTTCTCTGTGCTCAAACAATTCATGCATAATACTATGCTTGAGCGGTAAGGCATTTGTCAAGTATAAAAATCATATAGCAGGGTAGCTTGACGAAACGGCCTATCCTGCTATAGAATGTAAATAGTGAGGCCATCTACTCTGGCAGGAGCAGATGGCCGGAAAGCAGGTGACAGAGATGATAAGAAGTTCGCACCCCTCGAAAGGGTGAAGGGTTAAGGAAACTCCCTACGATCTGGGCCTGCGGGGGCTGTTCTCGGAACGAGCGCGGTCCCCAAAGGTTCACAACCATCATAGCACGAAAACCCGCATATTTACAGCGGAATCTAGGTATCCAACATGAGCGATCAACCAATCAATTATGAAGCTGTCCTTGCCGATCTGGAAGCGAAGAAGGCGCAACTCGAATCCGCGATTGCTGGTATCAAAGGCATCTTGGGTCAAGCTGCTACGTCCCCTTCTGGACCGGGAGGCGGGGGAGGCTATGTCGGCGGCGCGCCCGCTCACGATGCCTTCATTGGGATGAGCATTCCCGAAGCTGCAAAGAAACATCTCACGGCAGTGCGAAAGAAACTTTCGACGCAAGACCTGATGACCGCGATGGAACAGGGCGGACTGCCGCCAAGCAAGTACAGCACGGTCTATGCAATCCTTCGCCGCCGAGAGAAGCAGGTCGGGGACATTATCAACATGAAAGGCGATTGGGCCTTGCAAGAGTGGTATCCCAATTACCGCAAGAAATCCTCTACCAGCGAAGGCGAGGAAGAGGAACAGAAAGACACTGGCGAAGAGAAGAAAACGGCTACTGCGTAGGTTCCTCTTTTGCCCATCGCGCCCGCGCAGCGTCGCTTGCGATCTTGCGTCGCTGTTCGGGCGTTAGTTTCTCTGCGCGTGCTTTCCCGCCCACTCTGCCGCCGAGCTTTCCAAGCGCGACTGCTGCCGGATTCTTTTTCGATTTCAACGGCGCACCTGTGGCAATCTCTACCACACGGAGCGCGTTCTGCGCGAAATCTCGCTTACTCTTGCTTGAACGCTTAACCATGCCCCATGATTGCATACTCAGTCTTAACTTGGGGCTGGATTTTCAAAACAGTCCACTACCCACCAGCGCGTAAGTTTGAACGATTGCAGGGAGTCGTCCGAACGATTGCAGTGCGTCATCCTGAGCGGAGCCGATCTTCCGGCGGAGCGAAGGATCTCCCGCGGACCGTAGTTGCACTGCGCGCGAGATCCCTCCCTCCGCCTGAGAAACGGCTACGGTCGGGATGACGCATTCCAAGGAAAGGTTAAACGACGTACAGAGGCAAAGATGCAGGACGTGAAGCCCCTGTCATTGCATCTCAATTGTAGGACTTTTCCGATTGCCCTCTGCCGGTTCCTTTCGCGTCCTTCAGCTCCGAGTCGCACCACTCCAGTAATTTTTGGAACGCCGCCCCGCGATGGCTATAGTGCGACTTCTCTTCCGCGGATAGCTCCGCGAAAGTCTTGCTAATGCGCGGAAAATAAAACAGCGGATCGTATCCGAATCCGTTACCTCCTCGGGGTTCATCCAGAATGATCCCTTCCGCGGTAGCTCGGAATGTGGCCAGAGTTTGTCCATCCCGCGCCGCAATAAGCACGCAGACGAATCGGGCGGTACGCTTGTCCGCGGGGACACCCTTCAACTCGCGGAGCACGCGTGCATTGTTCGCTTGATCATCGGTATTCGCTCCGGCTTCGTGTGGCTGGGTGCCGTGCAGATCTGGAGCGGCGTAGCGCGCAGAATGCACGCCCGGCTCACCGTTCAGAGCATCAACTTCCAGGCCCGAATCATCCGCAACCACAATCTCTCCCGGCGCATAGCGGCTGTATTCCTCGGCCTTCTTGCGGGCGTTCTCCTCAAATGTGTTCCCATCCTCCACCACGGTCGGTAGGGAAGCGAAGTTCGGAATCGACGCGATCTCAACCCCGTTTGTTGGACGGCCACTCTTGCCCGCTCCGTGCGCAGCCGCGGCGCCTGCGAAATCGCGCAGCTTGCCGGCATTCGATGTCGCGAACAGAATTCGTCGAATCATGGGAATTGCGTAATTGGGGAATTGAGTAAATGAGTAAATGAGTAGTTTGGTAATTGAAAAACCTTCAGAATGCTTTTACGGCAATCGTGGAACGATTTGCTCCTTACTCACCGCACGATGCCTTCTTCGAACTCCAAACCACCCGAGCGCAGAAAAAACTGCACCGATCGAGACCCATCCTCCCGCAGTCCGATCCCAAGTTCGCGTAAATGTAAGTTGCACGTTGTTTATGCCGGCCTCGACCGGGACGAGCATCTGCCCAGTGCCATCGCGCTCTGCGGTCTGAACCACGCGCCCGTTTACTTCGACCTTCCACGCGGGATACGCGAACAACTTCAGCACCACGCGATCCGGCTGCGACATCTCCACGGTGAAAGCCTTCGATTCCGCATCCCAGCGATGCACCCGAATCGCTGCGTGCGACGGGCCTTCCACCGTCACCTTGCGCGCATCTTTATCGACATTCGCCGGATCAGCCCCGACTGGCGTGTATTCATCGGTGCCTTCATACCCGGCGCCCGTGGCCATATTGTCCTGCATCTCGCGCAGGTCGCCCGCATTGTCCCACCATGGTGCCAGCACGCGCTGCCATGCCATCACAATCACCACGATGCTGAGTAATAAGACGGCTATCCGCATCCACCACCGCGAAAGTGCGACTGTGATCAGCAACGAAAAGATCATGCTCAGGCACAACATCCAGCGCCACGGAAACTGCATGAATTGCATTTTCGGCAAAATTCGCCACAGCAAAGACGTCACGGGAAACATCATCAGCGAGCACGCCCCGCCCCACACCAAAACTCCATTCCACGCTGTGCGACTTGTCTCCCGCCACTGCCGCGCCGCCCACGCCGCGGCCAGCACTGCCATCATCTCAAGCACTGCCACCCACGAGATGACGCGGTTGAAGGCGTCATGGTCAGCGTCCGTGGTGTGGATGAATAGAAAATTGTCGCCCGGCCGCGAGCCCGCCGATACAGCATTCGCAATCTCGATCCATTTCTGCTCATAGATGGCAGGAAACAAGTAGAACGCGGCCAGGCAAGCTCCCAATGCAACCGCCGCAGCACACAACACGACCAGCCTCGGCGACCGGTATTGCCACGCCAACAGCACTGTCAGCAGGGCCAGCGAATAGTGCACCATCACCGCCGCGGGAGCGTTTGTCAGCCACGCCGCAGCGAGCACGCAGGCCAAAGGCACCAGCGTTCGCCAGCCGCGTTCTTCGGCTGCCTTCAACAGCAGCAGAAGCAACATCGGCACCAGGCAACTGGCAAGCAATTCGGCGAACGCACTCCGCCAATACGCAATGACGAGGTGATACGGATTCACCGTATACAGGACTGCCGCGAACAAGGCATCGCGACGATTGAGCCAGCGTCCTGCAAGCCGGAACATCGAACAACCGGCCAGCACCAGGACGATCCAGATAAACACGTCGGACGCGAGGGTCCAGGGTACGATCGAGCTAATCGCCGCTCCCAGCATCCACGATGCCGGCGGATAAAACACAAAGCGCGGCTCCCCATATCCAAAATGCGCGAGCGAGGCCCAACGAGGAAACCAGACACCTTGCCGCCATTGCCCCAAAACTTCCAGCCACGAATAAAGGTGGAATTCAACATCGTGCCCGGAGGGTGTCCCCAGGAAAAAGAACGGAATTTCCACAGCAAAGGCTGCCGTGCCGATCAGTCCAAGAGGAAGGAAGAACGATCGAAGCCGTTGCCAATAACTTCCCTCAGTACTTCGATTTAGATTTGCAGCCGCCCCGGCCTTTCCCAGACTTTTGCCTCCGCCAATCAGACTTACCTGGCAAAAACGTGCACAGTCTACATGTGACCAGCCATCGTTTTAATCCAGTTTTAATATTGCTGAAATCATCTCGCAACGGACTTCGCATAGCTTACTCGCATTGGGGTGGAACAGACCACGAGGAGTTGAAGGACCCGTGCCAGAGACGGGGCCGGGTTCTTCGATTCTTCGGAATCTCCATCCCAGAAGCCTCTCGCTTTTTCCAAATGCTCTCGCTCGCCGCACCTACCCACCTGAAATTTTCCTGGAACGCTCTGCCAGCAAACCTGCCACGGGAGGCTTTTTGTCCGAAGATTCCGATTGATGGCTCCTCCGTGCAACCTTCACCTGCCCCACACCACAGATAAGCCCACGCGAGATCCCTCCCTCCGCCTGAAAAGCGGCTACGGTCGGGATGACGCCTTCGGTAGCAAGGACAGGGGGCTTCATACCTAAGAATCTGAATCCTCCCCAACTGCGTCATCCCGAAGGTCCGCGTTTTTACGAGCGGGCCAAGGGATCTCTCCTGGCACACTTCCTCGTGAGAGAGACCCAGTGCCACAACGATTCTTACCGGTAAGGGCACGACTTCCACTCGTGCGAAATCAGCCAATGCAAAGATCGCGGCTTCAGCCGCTGAGGTTCGCTCTCGAGGCCTGTACGGCGAAAGCCCAAATGTCAAAGGCCGAATCGGCGCGAGTGGAACTCGTGCCCCTGCCCCTACACCGTTTCTCTGAGGTTGAAAAAATCCTGGGGAGCGTAGGGTTGTCGGAACGGCGGGCGGATGGATGAGTTGCCCTTCGAGTTACGCAGTTGTGGCGTGCTCGGGACTCCGCTGGTGGCTCAACTCGCCGAGAAAGTCATCTTGCTCGAGAGATGTGCCCCGGCGCAACAATTCCAGAAGAGGATCTTCGAGTTGCTCCTCGGAATTTTCGGTGGCGTCATGCTCGAATTGCGTCAGATCTGCGACCAGGGCGCGTGCAGAGACGTTCAATTCAAGCATCGCTTCCGGCGAATTTCTGAGAAAACTGATCAGGTTTCCGACCTGTGCCCGCTGTTCCTGGGTCCGCGAGGGGAACTCGACTCCCATGCCGTGCCCGGGATGAACCACGCGCACCATGCCTTCCGTATGCACTTCCATCTCGTCCGTCTTCAGGCAAAGATCGACCAAGGCGTGTTCCGGGAAAGGTGCGTCAGTTTCCACGTAGCACCCGCCCAGGCTCAGATCGGTGAGTTTGCAGTGAGGAACTGTTTCGTTGGGGCCGGAGCCTGGCGTCGTAGCCGCAGCCTTCAGCCATGACTTCAATTGCGCCGCAGTGGCTTCTGTGAGGTCCAAGAACTGGACCCCCGTCTGGCCATTGGGATTCGCCCACGCCACGTGCCCGCGTGCTTCGACTTCCAGGGAACCATCCTGCAGCTGAAACTGTGCTTGCAGTAGTGATCCGGGAATCTGGGGCTCCGCGGTCAGTACATCCATGCCGGTTTCGCTCAGATCGAGCAGGATTCCGTCCATCTTCCTGTTATCGGCCAGCGTGATCACGACAGGGGCTTGCACGGCAACGCGAAATGCCCGCCGCCGCTCCCGGCTCAACAGCGCTGCGGCCGGACGCAATCCAGCCTTAACGGTTTCGTCGTTGAGAGGTTTGCGGAGAACGAAATGTGCTCCGCTGCTAAGAATTTGCCGGATCTTCCCAGGGTCATTGACTAAAGCCACCGTCAGCAGGCCGGAGCCCAGCCGATGGGCCAACTGCACAGCTTCGTCGGCCGACTTCGCATCGTCAAAGTCGATAATCAGCGCCTCGAATTTCTGTTGCTGAATTCGAGTGACCGTCGTATCGGGATCACTGGAACGATCCATCGTGATGCCGAACGTCGGCAGAACCCGGCCCAATACGTCGGCTGCCGAGTTGTCGGTCGAAACCAATAATGCCTGGAGAGTCATAGGTCGGTCGCGCTACCGCCACCTGTAGGATTACGGCCAGCGGGGAGCAGCCGGGCGTGACCCTTTTCCTGCCGCAGTCCCGCCGTTTGCGCCAGCTTTCGCAGCCATGGCGTCCGATTGCCCAGCAGAATCTTCAACTTCCGACAGTACCGTGTTGTCTTCGTCGTCGCTCTCTGCCAGCAATGGGGCTACTTCTCTTAGCTTTTCCGCAGCCTGCTGCAACATCTCGATCTGCTTGCCAAGTTGGGCGTATTTTGCCTGCTTCTGCCGCAGGACCTCGTGAATGTCCTTCATGGTACCCCCTGCTGGCACTGTAAAAAGGCAGCCCCGGACGGGTCAACGGTAATCCCCCAAGCTCGATTACCCCGGTAATCGAAGAAAAGGCAATCCGGGAGGCAGGAAAGGAGAAGAGCAGACAATGAAAAAGGCCCCGCATCGCTGCGGGGCCGCTTCGCAAGTAACTTAGATTACGCTTTCAGCTTACGCCGCAACGTTCCGGCGATGCCTACCAGCCCGGTTCCCAGCAGGGCCAGCGTCCCCGGCTCCGGTGTTGACAGGGTGGTGATGTTGGTATCGCCGCTCGAGATCGTAGTCCGGCCGTTGAAATATCCCTTGCCGGTATTGATCGTCAACTGGACCGTGGCGCCACTCACTGTGGTGCCGTCATACCACGTACCCTGAATCGTTCCAGTCAGCGTGTAATTGTGGGTGCCGTTAGCTAGCGTTACCAGCGTCCAGCTGCACGGAGACGTCGCGCTGCAGGTGAAACTGCCACTGAAGAGATTGGAGGGCAAACCGGAACCAGATCCTCCCACGATGTCAAACGTGCTGCCGGTCCCACTGAAGGTACCGCCCATCTGCAGGCTGCCCGTAAAGGCGCCAGTGGAGAAACTCACGGTTCCAAGGTCGCCTGTCATCAGGCTCCCACCCATGAAACCATTGACCGCAATCAACTCGGAACCAGTTAGAGTCAACCCGGCGCTGCTGCCGGTCAAATTGCCGCCGCTGTTGGTGAAATCAACGGAATTGGAAGCGAAAGCCACCATCGGCAACGCAAGAGCGAGCAGTGCAATTAAAATCATCCGCTTCATAACCAACTACCCTCCTGGTACCCAAAGTCTTTTGGTCTTTTTAGTTTTTCTTTGATGCTGAGAACAGAACTCCCGCGGTGGTCTATTTGCACCTGCCCTGCCAAATCCGCCTGTTGATAACTGCGCTGAAAAGAAAAGACTTAGGGATGGGTCTGTGAGTATGCCATATTGTGCAAGTGCAAAGTGGTGCACACTTGAAACACCCTTTTGCGACTTGTTATCGGGAAAGTTACGCCGAAGTAAAGCACCGCGAAGTCCCCGGAAGTGCCTCAACTGACAATTGTTAAGGCTGCGTCAGCCGGTGAGAGACGGCAGTTTGCTCGCCGAACCCAGCAGGAAGATTGTCCCAACGACAATACTGTACGCGGAGGTGATTAGAGTTAAGGCTCGCGCCGCGCTGGGCCCCGCCAGCATGGAAGTGAACAGGCCCGCCGCCGAGGCGCACATCAGGGTATTCATCACCAGCAGTCCCAGAATGAACATCAGAAGCCCGAGCAGGCCTGCCGCCGTTCCCCCCAGGTTTGCAGCCATCAGAAAAAGCAGAAGTTGCGTCGGGGTTTCCGCCCCCAGGCCGTGAATCACACCGACGACAAAGGTTGACGTGTTGCCATATCCATCCTTGAATATCTGCGGAGCCTCCACCCGCGAGCCGCCGAATATCTTGCTCAGCCTCCAGTAAACCCAGAGCAGACCATTGATAAGCAGAGTGATTCGGGTGCGCGGTCCGTGCGAATGCGTGGACGGCCTGAAAAACGTTCCCAGGACGTAGATTCCAAGAACCAGGAGCGTAATGCCGACCAGGCGTTCTGCCCACAGGTCGCTTGCGGCGGGCAACGAGACCCGGAACCCGATTGCCAGGGCACCGAGGACAGCCACTGTGGTTGCGTGCCCGGCCACATAGAGTAGCCCGTAGCGCATTGCGTCTCGCGCCTTTGCCTGTACGCTGCTGATGTCCGTGATCGCCGCGATATGGTCGTAGTCCAGCCCGTGCCGGAAGCCGAGCAGGGCAGTCGACAGCAACGCCAGCCGTAAATTTCCAGAGTCAACCAAGTGGGAAATCCATGTTCACAGTTGCGATGCGGGGCGATCCTCGCAAGTGACACAATTTTGTAGGCTAGCACATAATCCGCAACCACAGAGGACACGGACTGACACGGAGGAATTCCTCTGTGGTTCTCAGTGTCCTCGGTGGTGAATTTTTCGGGGGGGTGGCGAAAATTGCTAAGCTTTCGTCGATACCGTCGCCGGATCGATCAATTCCCGTAACCGACGCGACAGGCTGCAAGCCAATGATCGGTAGAAGCGCGAGCCCATGTGAGGAAACAACTCAAACAGTCCCTGCATTGTCGGGCGATCCACGTAGTAAGCCTCGACCGCTTCCTTGGCCAGCACATTCGCCGTGGCCGGCAATTCGTCGAGGAATGAAATTTCGCCGCAAATCTCCCCCGGACCTATGAGAGCCGTGCCAGACGGGATCTGCACGGCAGCTTTTCCAGTCAGCAGGATATAGACGCCGTGTGTCCTTTTGCCCCGATGGACGATCATGTCGCCGTCCTTGAACTTCATCCGCACCGCCTTGTCGGCGATCAGAGTCCAATCGTTCGGCGTGAGATAAGCCAGCCCATTCTTGGCTGACGAGAGCACAGACATTTCTTGTTGCTGGATGGCCTTCGGCATGGCGCGCAGAATCCGGTGTCGGGAAGGAGTCTCCCGTCGCTCGACAAATCACAACAGGGCTGCAGCAAGACTATCAGAATGCGGGAAGAAATCGTTGTGCCCGGTATCCACGGAGTCACCAAAGTAAGCGAAGCGGCGGGTGAATCGGTTCAGTGATCACATTCGATCCGCGCAACCTGAACCGGCTCCGCGACCGTCCCACATCGGCTCTTAACATCGGATCGCATCGACGATAAGAGCGTCGGGAGAAATAAAAGCGTAGGGGAAATAAGAGCATAGTGAAAACAAAAGCGTAGGGGAAATAAGAGCGTGGGAGAAATAAAAGCGTGGGAGAAAAGAGCGTGGGAGAAAAACGATGTCATCCTGAGGAGGGCGCAAGCCCTCCGAGGGACCGTACGAAACCATCCCGCACCGATGCAGTCAACAGGATCGTCTCGGCCGCAAGCGCCGCGGGCATTCCCGTCCGCACCATTCCCCGCCCTCGCGTTCATAAGATCCCTCACGCCGGCTTCGCCGCCGCTCAGGATGACATGAACTACCTGTGCATCGTCACTGGACATCGCTCTGGATCTCGGACCTGATCTCGGCCCTGACATCAGCTCCGGACCTCCACTCCAACTCTTCGGTTGAACAAGGTGTAAAGAAGCCGTAATGTCTACGGATCTGACGATGGCCGAATCCGTCAAAGTACCCGCTCCCGAAGCTCGCTACGTCCCAAAAGACCGGGAGAGCTTTTTCGACGCCCAGCGGCGTAACCGGCGCGCGACCTGGCGCATTTCCATCCTGTGCCTGATATCGGCGATGCTGATGGGAATCCCGCTCGCCCTCGTCGTTACACCCCTGCTTTATGCGGTCGGGTTGATCGTCGCCGACATCGTCAACTACTTCGCTCCGCTGCCCGCGGTTTTCTGGCAACTCTCCGCGAAATTTGCCCACTTCGGCATCGTAGCTTTTCAATGGCTGCTCCAGCCGCGCCAGCAGCACATCGATCCAGCCACGCTCGTCGTTGGCATCGTCGTCATGCTGCTACCCGGCGTGCTGCTTTCGATGTTCCTGTGGTCCGCGATTCACATGATGTTCCAGCGCAGCGGCGTCGGCGGTGCTCTGCTCGCTCTGAAAGCCCGCGAGCCCGACCAGCATGACTTGAAAGAACTGCAGCTCGCAAATGTCGTCGAGGAAATGGCCATTGCCTCCGGCCTTCCTGCACCCAAAGTGATGTTGGTTGATTCCCTCGGAGCCAACGCGGCGGTGATCGGTACTTCTCCCCAAGACGCCCGCGTCGTCGTTTCACGCCGTCTCATCGACGATCTGAACCGCGACGAGATGGAGGGAGTTCTCGCCACCCTGATCGCATCGGTAGGAAACGGCGATCTGCACATCGCTTTTCGCATGACCGCCGTCTTTGAAACCTGCGGATTGCTCGCCGCCCTTATCAACTCTCCCTTCGGTCCGCAGTCGCGCGGAGTGCTCTGGAGAATTCTCCGCTATAGTCTCACCCGCTCATCCAGTGCAGATGCCGCTCAGGAAGCCGCTGCCGTTGCCGAGATGCTGAGCCGCAGCGCCGAAATCGCTGACGATGACATCAACACTTTCTTCGACACAACGCGGAAAAAGTCGAAGCTGCACTCGATTCTTATCTTCATTCTGTTTCCTATTTTTCTAACCAACTTCGTGATCAAGCTTTCTCTGTGGTTCTTTTCCGCCACCGCGCTTGGTCCATCGCTGGCACTGCTGTGGCACACGCGCCGCTTTCTCGCCGACGCAACGGCGGTGCAACTTACACGCAATCCCGACGGCCTGGCTTCGGCCTTGCAGAAGCTGACCCATGAACCCGGAGACATTCCCGGGGGCGACTGGGCCTCGCATCTTTTTTTCGTGAAACCAGCTGCGGGATCCGGAAGGACGCCTGACCGGCGCCAGCGGGAAGTGCTGGCCGAGGCCTGGACCATGGCCGATGCGAATCCGTCAGCCGCCGCGACTCCTCCCGCGAAAGTCGATTTCGCCGCACTGCAGGCTCAGTTCGCTGGGACCTTGCGTGCCGCCATGGGCGGGGACGAGCAGGCCCAACAGAAACTTCGCGCGATGTACCATTCCGTCGCCGCCACGGATCCCGCTCTCGCGGCCCAGTTTCCCAATCCCGATGAGTTCTTCAGCGCTCAAGGCGGAGGCCTTTCGGCGCTCCGCCGCGCGCAGGTTGCCCGGAAAACCGCTGCGGGCCTGAGTGCGCCATCGAGAGACGCCAAAAAGAAGGACCGATCGGGCCCGTCAGTCAGCCTCATGTCGTTTCATCCCTCGATCGAACGCCGCTTAAAACGGCTTGCCCGCATGGGCGCGCACCCGGATCTGAAGGCCGCCGACCCAAGAACCTGGATTGTCGGCCTGGTCATCGGCCTGATCCTCTCTCCGTTCCTGATTGCAATCATTGCCGGCTTCCTGCTGCTGATTTCGATCATGACGGTGGCCAGCATTACTTTTCTTTTAGTTTGGATGGCTTTCATCCACAAAGCATTTACCCTGTTGCCCCACGCAACTGGGCGCTGAATTCGAGGGGACTATGTCATTACCCGTCATCGGAATCCTGGCCGCGATCGTAGTTGTTCTGTTCTGGGTGATCGGCTCTTTCAACGGCATGGTGGGGCTGCGCAACCGCGTGCAAAATGCGTGGGCTGAAATCGACGTTCAGCTCAAGCGCCGCCACGACTTGATTCCTAACCTGGTCGAAAGCGTCCGCGGATACATGCAGCATGAGCGCTCGGTTTTCGAATCCGTGACTCAGGCCCGGGCGCAGGCGATTTTAGCGGGAGGCAATGTCATGCAACGATCGCTCGCGGAATCCGCCCTCTCGTCGGCAATCGGCAACCTTTTTGCGGTCGTCGAGAATTATCCGCAGCTGCGCGCCTCCGAGAACATGCAACTGCTGCAGGAGCAATTGACCTCAACCGAGAACCGCATCGCCTTCGCGCGCCAGTTTTATAACGATGAAGTTATGAAGTACAACACCATGCAATCCACCTTCCCGCGCAATCTGTTCTCAGGAATGCTGGGATTCTCGCCAGCTACGATGTTTGCCGGAGCCGAAGCCGACCGCGCCCCGGTGCAAGTGAAGTTTTAGAGTGAACTAGAGAGGACGTCGGAGAGAAGCCAAACAGGGAAGTCCTATTCCCACTTCGCCTGCCCCTCGTGCACCGTGATATAGCGGTCAACGGGCAGATCCGTAACCCGCTGCACGAGCCCGCTAGGCTGCGGCCACTTGATTTCGATCCAATCGAACTTCGTGCGCTTGCCAATTCCCAAAACCATTCGCGGATCGTGCGACGATAGAAAACTCCCGCCGCCGACTTTCATACGGTGCCGCTTCAAGTCTCCTGCCTGATACGTGACGACTGCCCCAACCGCATCGATATTCGCTTTCTTGCCGACCACTTTGAGTCCGAGCCAGTGATTCTGTTTCGCGGCATGGTTCTGCAGCAGAACCGGCGCATCGTTGTTGCACGAAATCAGAACATCAACCGCGCCGTCGTTATTGAAGTCGCCCAGCGCCAATCCCCGCGCCGACATCGGTTTCGAAAACACAGGGCCGCTCTCAGCGCTCACATTTTTCAGTCCCGCGCCCGAGTTATGAAACAGCAACATGCGCTCGCGGTACGTGACGTTGTCGTAGATCTTTTCAAT
>Ga0335076_10001522_pt1 | contig 22500 bp, 18 predicted proteins | sample Lox_Sample_25_FD_206717 | JGI IMG/M metagenome (GOLD analysis project Ga0335076, IMG submission 206717) | Soil microbial communities from Loxahatchee National Wildlife Refuge, Florida, United States - Lox_Sample_2.5 | ecosystem: Environmental > Terrestrial > Soil > Wetlands | place: USA... | reverse complement strand
GTTCCACTCGCCGCCGGCGTACCGACCCGGCCTTCGGACGCGGTTGAGGATCCTCTCGACGACCCGCGCGGCCACCGGGGCGGGGTCGTGGAAGGGTCCCGTCCGGGCCGGCTGGGCAGATCGTCTGGCGTCGAGCGGGTTCATGGCTGTCGTCACCTGGAGGCGGCGCTATTCGGTGGGCCGGCCCGCGGCCGGGCGTATCGATGCGGAATCGGCTATTCCGCTACCACTCGGGCCTTTCTCGACGCAGATTCGTGCTCTGAAGCGCGCCCAGTCCGGCGGCGAGGCTGACCAGGGACGCGCCACCGTACGAGACGAACGGCAGCGGGATGCCCGTCACCGGGACCAGGCCGATGACCATGCCCACATTCACCGCCACCTGGAAGAAGATCATCGTGGCCATGCCACTGGCCAGTAGCCCGGCAAAGGGGTCCTGCGACCGCCAGCTGCACACCAGCAGCCGCCAGATCAGCAGCGCGAAGAGGATCAGCACCACAAGCGCCCCGATCAACCCCAATTCCTCGGCCAGAACGCCCCAGACGAAGTCGGTGGTCGCGACGGGCAGAGCCACCTGGCCATTGGTCAGACCTTTGCCTTCGATGCCTCCCGATGTGATCGCTTTCTGGGCCTGGATCACCTGATAGCCCGCGCCCTGCGGGTCGGCCCAGGGGTTGAGGACGGTCAGCAGTCTGGCTTGCTGGTAGTCGGCCATATGACTCCAGACGAAGGGTATGGCGGCGACGACTCCTGCGGCCAGCGTACCCAGCCACAGCAGGCTGGCGCCCGCCATGAACAGAAGGCCCGCGACCGTGGCCACCAGTACCAGCGACGTGCCGAGGTCTGGTTGGAGCAGAACGAGCACCCAGGGCGGCCCCAGGACGATGAGGATGCCGAAGATCGTCCAGGGCGACTTGATCCTGTCCTGGCGATCGGCGAGGTATGCGGCGAAGACCAGAACCATGATGATCTTGGCCATTTCGCTGAATTGGAACTGAAAGCCCGCGATGACGACCCAACGCGCCGCCGTGCCCGCCTCGCCGGTACCAACTCCGATCCGAAGGGTCACGAAGAGCAGCACAAGGTTGATGAGGTAGAGCGGCCAGGCGAACGATCGCAGCCACTTATAGTCGAAGACGGTGGTCAGGCCGAGCACGACCACCGCAACCACGCCCCACATGATGCTTCGAACGAACGGCGAGTTGATGGTCAGCGCCTCGTGCGTCGACCCGACGCTGTTGCTGTAGGCCATGGCCAGCCCGAATAGGGTGAGCAGCACCGCATAAGTGGTCAGCTGGAAGTCGTAGTTGCGCCACGCCATCCAGCCGGCTTTGGGTGCCCAGGATCGAAGGCGGAGGGTCTGCTCGTGCAGAAGGCTCATCTGTCGATGGGTGTGTCAGTCACGGTTGTTGTTGCCGTAGAAGTTGGTCGTGCGGTAGGTCCAGCCCATGATGTACCCGGGTGTGCGGCGATCGAACATCAACGCTGCCCGCGAGATCACGTGGTAGTGCAGCTCCATATACAGCTTCACCACCTCCGTGGCAACGTTGCCCCAGGTGTTCGCGCCGTAGATGAAGGCGATGACGGCCAGTTGGGAGTCCGGCTTGGTGAAGTCGTCGGAGTAGGGGTCGGCCGGGGTATAGCCGATGAACCACTCGTGGTAGGGGAGTCGACCGAGCTTGTCGGGGACCCCGAACTCGGCCGTGCCGGTCTTGCCGGCGATCTTGAGGGGCACGTCAACGAGGTTGCCCGTGTGGCGGCTCGTCACGACCTGCCGAGAGGCCACTCGAATGACCTGGAGCGTCGCCGCTGTGGCCGGCAGCTTGTTCATGAGCACCGGCTGGATCTCGGTGACCTGGCCGGTGGCCCCGTCTGTGATCGACTTGACGATCTGAGGCTGCCAGAGGTTGCCGCCGTTGGCCAGCGTGCAGTAGGCGTTGAGAAGCTGCATGGGAGTCACCGAGTCGAAGCCCTGTCCGATCCCGGAATACATGATCTCGCCGGTATACATAGGTTCGTTCTGGGTCGCCTGCTTCCAGGAGTTGGTCGGGACGATACCGTTGGCCGTCTCCGGCAGGTCGATGCCAGTGGGCTTGCCGAAGCCGTACTGGTCGGCCCAGTAGGTCAGGTCGTTGAGGCCCACCTCCAGGGCGAGCTGGTAGAAGAACGTATCGCTCGAATACGAGAAGCCCTGATAGATGTTCAGGGGACCCCAGCCCTGCTTGTTCCACTCCCAGTACTTGAAGTCACCAATCTGGATGTATGGCTGGGAGAGCAGGGTTTCGGTGGTGTTGATCGAGCCGTCCTGGAGGGCGGCGGTCGAGGTCACGAGCTTGAACGTCGATCCCGGTGCGTACTGAGCGCCGATGGCCTTGTTGATGAGAGGCTGGTTGGGGTCATTCAGCAGAGCCTGGAAATCGGTGTCGCTGATCCCGTCGGCGAAAAGTTGATCGTTGTAGGTCGGCAGGCTGACCATGGCCAGGATCTTCCCGTTCTGCGGGTTCTCGACGATGATCACGCCCTGCTTCACCTTGGCGGCCTTGATGCCCCAGGCGAGCGCCTGTTCGGCCAGCGATTGCTCGTGACTATCGATGTTCAGGGTGAGGGAGTCACCCGAGATCGGGTCCTTGCCATGGGTCACGAGTCCCGGATTGGGCTCGCCGTTGGCGTCCAGGGCCACGGTCTGGTTGCCGGGCGTGCCCCGCAGGTCCGTCTCGTAGTAGCCCTCGAGGCCCGCCTGGCCGACGATGTCGTCGGGCGAGTAGCCGAGCGATTTGAGCTGGGCGTACTGCTGGGCGGTGATCCGACCTTCGTAACCGAGCACGTCCGAGAACAGGTCGCCGGTCAGATACTCGCGCTTCTCCGACTGGGCGATCTTCACGCCTGGGAGCTGATCGCCGTTCTCCTCGATGAAGCCGGCGACCTGCGAGGACACGCCATCGGCGATCGTCACGGGCAGATAGAGCGACCCCGTCGCGCCGTCAATTGTCGTCTCGATATACACGGGATCCAGATTGAGGATCGATCCCAGGCGCTGGGCGACCGTTTCCTCCTCGTCTCGCGGGAGGTCGATCGGCGTAACCGTGACGGCGAAGTCGACCACGTTCTCGACCAGGGGTCGGCCGGCGGCGTCGTAGATCAAGCCGCGCGGCGCGGGGATGGACTGCAACTCCGTCGCCTGAGTGGTCGTGGCCACCTGCGGTGCCGGCTGGGGCACCATCACCTGGAGGTAGAACATCCTGGCCGTAAGGGTCGTGACCGCGAATACGACTGCGAGGACGAACATCCCGAACCGGTAGACGTTCTTGAGCTCCCCTCGATTGCTCGACGACGGAACACTCATCTGACTACCTCCACCAGAGAACGCGCTCCCTGTGCTCGGAACGTCTCTTGAGCCCGATGACCAGCGGAGCCACCACGGCCGCCACGATGGCGTTGGCGATCGCTCCGCCGACAAGGCTGGAGAGCTGTATCGGCGGCGCGGTGGACCGCAGCAGGCCGGTCGTCACGTCGGTAACGATCAGGAAGATGGGGGTCACGACGAAGACCGCCGCCACGCACCCAAAGTAACGGGAACGCGATAGCAGCGGCTCCGCGACCGTAACCAGAGCGACCGCGATCAGCAGCTCGAAGACCGTCGAGCCGAGGGGTCGAAGGGCGAAGAAGTCGATGCACAGGCCACCCACGAAGGCCCAGGCCATGCCTTCCTCGAAGCCGTACACGAGCGTCACGGCAATCGCGAAGACGAGCGAGATCTGGAGTTGCGCGCCGACGATCTGGTACCGCGACGCGACGGTTGATTCCAGGAGCGCCGCGACGCCGGCACCGACCGCAGCAAATGCGGGACCCATTGCGGCCAGCCCTCATTAGCGGGTTGGGATGGCATTCCGGCGTGCGGAATGCCACCGACAAGCGGCATCGACTCGGGGAGTATAGGACCGAGGGCGATTTCGGGACAACGGAGGCCGAGCTCCTCCGCTGGCTCGGGCATACGTCCGCCGGAGAGCCCAGGCGATCCAGTCGTAGCGACCCAATCCCGACGCGCCGCCTGGCTCCGCCTCCCGTGGACGCGGCCGCGGATCGGCGTGAGGGCCGCACGGCGATTGCTCCCGTGTTGCCCGTCGTGGTGCCTGTTGCCAGCGCGCAACAAACCAGGGCAGGAGGTCCGGGCTCGAAGCCCACGAACGCACTAACGGGAAGCTTTGGAGAGGGGACGTGGCCCCCCAACCAGGTATCGCCGTGCCGGAGGACGGGCCGGGCTCGCTGGACCATGTGATGTTGCACGTGAAACACCAGCCATAGAATCTGCCGTCCGAGGCCACCGAAGGCATGGATGGTCGCCGGGAGGCAACCATTCGGCGGTAGTACGAGCGGGCTCCGGGCCAACCAGCCCTAGGGCCGTGCGATGTTGCACGTGAAACCTGAAGGTTTGGCCGGATTCGGCGAGTTCCGGCCTCTTCGAAATCCCCGCCGCGGCAGGGCGGGAGCGAACTTTAGGAGTCGGGACTATCGGCTGTTGCCCCGCGGCACTGGCCTCGATCCCAGATAGGGCCAGCGCTGAGCTGCGAAGGCGTCCGTCGCGGCCACCGGCGACGGCGCACTGGGTCTACCCAGCCAATCGCCGTGTAAGCGCCGGTGCATCACCCCGGATTACGCTGCCAGGACGTTCCGAGTGCACTCCGGCGAGCGGAGTCGGGCGATGGCGACCGCCGTCGCAACGCCCTCGATTTTCGCGCTGCCAAAGCCGTGGAGGGGTCCCGAATGCTAGAATTTCAGGGAGCCGTTGACTGAAATGGGGACCTGATTGGGCCAGATCATCGCTTGCGCCAACCAGAAGGGTGGCGTCGGCAAGACCACGACCGTAGTCAACCTGTCGACGTACCTGGCGCTTGCCGGCGACTCCGTCCTGGTAATCGATCTGGACCCGCAGGGCAACACCACGAGCGGCTTCGGGTTGGACCGCAGCGAGATCAGACACTCCGTTTACGAGGCGATAATCGAGGACGCCCGCGTGGCGGACCTGATCGTCTCGACGGAGATTCCCGGGCTGTCGATCGTGCCCTCGTCCATCTCGCTGGCCGGCGCGGAAGTCGAGCTGGCGCCATTGCCCCAGCGCGAGCGGCGCTTGTCCAGGATTCTCGCCGAGCAGGCGGACACCTACGATTACGTGCTTCTCGATTGCCCGCCCTCGCTCGGACTCCTGACCGTAAACGCTCTGACGGCCGCCAACGCGGTGATGATCCCGATCCAATGCGAGTACTACGCCCTCGAGGGCCTTTCCCAGCTCATCGCCACGATCAATCTGGTGCGAAACCACCTGAATCCCGACCTGGCAATCAAGGGCGTGGTGCTGACCATGTTCGACCCTCGGACCAATCTCTCCGCGGAGGTGGACGCCGAGGTTCGCAAGCATCTCGGGTCGGCGGTCTTCGAAACCATCATTCCACGCAGCGTCCGTCTCTCCGAGGCACCCAGCTATGGGCTGCCCATCGCCCTCTACCGGCCCGACTCGAAGGGAGCGGAGGCGTACGCCTCGCTGGCCGCCGAGATGCGCGAGCGCGACGGCCGTCCGGCGCCCATATCCCGAGCCATGAACGGCAACGCCACTCATGTCGGCGATGGGGGTTCGCGTTGACGCCACCCCCGATCGAGCGGCATAGCGGCCTGGGCCGCGGGCTCGAGGCTCTGATCCCCCAGACCACTCCGGCCGGGGCCGCCCCGATCGAGATCCCGATCTCGCGAATCCGGGGCAATCCCTACCAGCCCCGCCAACGCGTCGAGCAGAAGGCCCTCGAATCGCTGGCCGCGAGCATCGCCATCCACGGCGTCATCCAGCCGGTACTGGTGACGGAGGTGCTGGACGGTTACCAGCTCGTCGCCGGCGAGCGCCGAGTCAGGGCCGCCCAGATGGCAGGCCTCGACCACGTACCGGCCGTGGTCCGCCAGCTCGCCGAGCGGGATCAGCTCGCCGTCGCGATCGTCGAGAACGTCCAGCGCGCCGACCTCAACGCCATGGAAGAGGCGCATGCGTACCGCCAGCTGGCCGACGACTTCAAGCTGACCCAGGACGAGATCGCCGCCCGCGTCGGTCGGGCCCGATCCACGGTCGCCAACACGCTACGGCTCCTGGACCTCGAAGCCTCCGTGCAGGAGGCTCTTGCAGACGGCAACATCGCCGAGGGACATGCCCGGGCCCTGGCCGGGGCGACGCCGGCGACCCAGAGGCAGCTTGTCGACGCCGTCGTGGCTCGCGGACTGTCGGTGCGGCAGACCGAGGAGCTCGTGCGCCGGCTCAGGGAGCGACCGCCGATCCCGAGGACAATAGCCAACGACACGGACGCGAACATGGATCGCCTGGAGGAGGATCTCCGGCGTGCCCTGGGCACCAAGGTGGTCCTGGCTCGATCCAGGAAAGGCGGCCGCATCGTCATCGAGTACTACAGCGACGAGGAGTTCTCGCGTCTCTTCGACCGCCTGACCGGAGGAATCTCTTGACCCAGGATCTGCCGCGGCCCGGCAACGGTTCAACCAACGGCTCTCCGTCGGAGGGCAGCCCGGCGGCGGGCGCGCGGCGCACCCGCAAGGCGCCAGGCAGCGAATACAACGCCTCGAGCATCCAGATCCTCGAGGGTCTGGATCCGGTCCGGCGCCGACCCGGCATGTACATCGGCTCGACCGACGGCCGCGGCCTCCATCACCTGGTCTGGGAGGTCGTCGACAACTCCATCGACGAGGCCATGGCCGGCCACGCGACCCACGTCGAGGTGCGCGTCCTCGAGGACGGCTCGGTGCGAGTCTCCGACGACGGTCGGGGAGTCCCGGTCGGCCGTCACGAGTCGGGCAAGGATGCCCTCGAGGTCGTCCACACCAAGCTCCACGCCGGCGGCAAGTTCGACAGCGGCAGCTACAAGGTCTCCGGCGGACTCCACGGCGTGGGCGTCAGCGTCGTGAATGCCCTCTCGGAAACCCTCCGCGTCGAGTCGGCCCGCGACGGGTTCGTCTGGGCCCAGGAGTATGCCCGGGGCATTCCCACGACGCCGGTCCACAAGGTCGGCCCGCAGGGCAGCCGTCGCGGCACGACAACCATCTTCAAGCCCGACAGCCAGGTCTTCGAGACCGTCGAGTTTTCCTTCGACACCATCGCCCAGCGGCTTCGCGAGTCGGCTTACCTGAACAAGGGCCTGTGGATCACTCTCGAGGACGATCGGGCCGTACGCGAACGTTCGTTCTATTTCGAGGGCGGGCTCGTTTCGTTCGTTCGACACCTCAACAAGAACAAGGAGACGCTCAGCAGCAGGCCGATCTACGTCGAGCGTCGCGAGGGCACGACCACCATCGAGGTCGCGCTCCAGTACAACGACAGCTACACCGAGAACGTGTTCAGCTTCGCCAACAACATCAACACGGTCGACGGCGGCACGCACATGACCGGCTTCCGGGCGGCGCTGACCCGGTCGCTCAACGACTACGCCAGGCGATCCGGGATCCTAAAGGACGCCGACGCCAACCTGTCGGGCGACGACGTTCGCGAGGGGCTGACCGCCGTCGTCAGCGTCAAACTGGTCGAGCCCCAGTTCGAGGGTCAGACCAAGGCCAAGCTGGGCAACGCCGAGGTCAAGGGTCAGGTCGAAGCCGCGGTCGCCGAGGGCATCGCCCAATACCTGGACGAGAACCCGGCCGACGGCCGACGAATCATCGAGAAATCGCTGACCGCCTCCCGAGCCCGGGAGGCCGCCCGCAAGGCTCGTGACCTGGTCATCCGCAAGGGCGCCCTCGAGGGCATGTCGCTGCCGGGCAAGCTAGCCGACTGCCAGGAGCGCGACCCGGCCAAGAGCGAGCTGTATCTGGTCGAGGGCGACTCGGCCGGCGGCTCGGCCAAGCAAGGTCGCGATCGCCGCTTCCAGGCCATCCTGCCGCTGCGCGGCAAGCTCCTCAACGTCGAGAAGGCCCGCCTGGACAAGATCGTGTCGAGCGAGAACATCCGGCCGCTCGTCATCGCCCTGGGAGCCGGTATCGGCGACACCCTCGACCTGGCCAAGCTGCGTTACCAGCGGATCATCATCATGACCGACGCCGACGTCGACGGCGCTCACATCAGGACGCTGCTACTGACCTTCTTCTATCGGCACATGCCCCAGGTCATCGAGAACGGCTTTCTCTTCATCGCCCAGCCACCGCTCTTCCGCGTCAGCACGGGCAAGGTCACCCACTACGCCGCCTCCGAGGCCGAGCGCGACGCCATCGTGAAGAAGATCGCTACCAAGAACGTGACCGTCCAGCGCTTCAAGGGCCTGGGCGAGATGAACGCCGACCAGCTCTGGGAGACGACGATGAACCCCGACACCCGCACGTTGCTGAGGGCTGAGGTCGAGGACGCCGCCGAGGCCGACGCGATCTTCACGATGCTGATGGGCGAGCGGGTGGAGCCGCGCAAGGACTTCATCAAGACCGAGGCCCGAAAGGTCCAGAACCTCGATGTCTGATCGGCTTGCCGAGCGGCCTGACGAGATAGACGAACGGACGGCGAGGCCCGAAGGCTCGGTCCGGGGCGCCATCCTCCGCTACGAGGACTTCCGCATCCGGCCGCACAACTGCTTCGCCTGCGGCGAGCTGAACGAGATCGGCTTGCACCTCAAGCTCAACCTCGAGCCCGGCCGGTGCTGGACGGAGATGACCATGCCCCGCCGCGTCGAAGGCTGGGAGGGCATCATCCACGGCGGAATCCTGTGCACGATCCTCGACGAGGTCATGGCCTGGTCGCTGGTGTCGAAGGACAACTGGGGCGTCACAGCGCGCCTGAACGTCACCTTCCGCAAGCCTGTCAACGTCGGCCAGGCAATTCGCGCAGAAGGCTGGATCACCGAGGACCGCCGCCGCCTCCAGGCCACGGCCGGACGGATCGTCGACGCTGCCAGCGGCGAGGAGCTGGCCCTGGCCGAAGCGACGTACGTAGCCGCGACGGAGGCTCGCAAGCGCGAGCTCAAGCGCAACTACGGCGTCGCGACGGAGGACGATCGATGAGCGCCGGGTCGGCGGATCGGGCGCCTTCCGCCGTCACCCTCCAGTCCAACCTATTCGTCGCCGCCCACATGGACGGAGCCATCGAACTCGGGCGGCGCCTCGCGGACCTTGTCGGCGAGTCCGACGCGTTCGTCGAAGCGCTGACCGGTGGGCTGGCCGACCTGGCCGACCCGGTCTACGAGATCGGGCTCCGGTCCGTGACCCCGGGCCTCGGCAGCGTCGTCGGCGTCCGGCTGCCCCTCCTTGAGGCCACTCACAAAGCCCTCCGCAGGGCCACCAAGCAAACCCCGCCGGGCCTCATGCTGGTTCTGACCGACCGGCTCCTGAGTCACGACGCCATCGACGTCCGGTGGTTCGGGATGTGGAACCTGGAAAGCCTCCTGGCCGCGGATCCAGAGGCAACCTGGCGGCTGATGCGCCGCGCCGCCGCCGAAGCGGGGGAGTGGATCAGCGTCGACACGCTCGCCCACCCCTACGGCGCGGGGATACTCCTCGACGGCGCGCGCTGGGCCGAGCTCGGTCGTCTCATCAGCTCGCCGTCTCGCTGGGAACGGCGACTCGTCGGCTCGACACTGGCCACGCTGCCCCACGTGAAGCTTGCCGGCCGAGCCGACGCGATCGTGGCCGTCAACGGCCTGGACCTGATCGGCCGGCTGATCGGCGACGCCGAGCCGGACGTCCAGAAGGCCCTGTCGTGGGCCCTCCGATCGCTGGCCGCGATCGATGCCCCGGCGGTCGTCGCCTTCGCCGAGGATCAGACCCGGATCGCTCGGGCCACCGAAGATGGGCACCGGGCCTGGGTGATTCGCGACTCGCTGACCAAGCTTCCGGGCGGCAGCCAGAAGACGCTCCGGGCCAGCCTCGAGGGCATCCGCCGCCGGCCGGGCGCGCCGTCGACATCTCTGGAGGCCGTGGCGGCCGAAGATCACGCAGCCGGCGCCGCCCGCCGGCTCGAGCACAGTTTCCGGGAGGAATAGCGCACCGTGACAGACGAGCTGGGCAAGGTCAGGGTCATCCGCATCGAGGACGAGATGCGGACCAGCTACCTCGACTACGCGATGAGCGTCATCGTCGCCCGCGCGCTGCCCGACGTCCGCGACGGCCTCAAGCCGGTCCACCGCCGAATCCTCTACACGATGGGCGAGATGGGCCTGTCGGCCACGTCGTCATACCGCAAGTGCGCCGCCATCGTCGGCGAGGTGATGGGCAAGTACCACCCCCACGGCGACATGGCCCTCTACGACGCGCTCGTCCGGTTGGCCCAGGACTTCTCGATGCGCTATCCGCTGGTCGACGGCCAGGGCAACTTCGGCTCGATCGACGGCGACAGCGCCGCGGCGATGCGCTACACCGAGGCCCGCCTGACCGGCATCGCCGCCGAGATGCTGGCCGACATCGACAAGAACACGGTCGACTTCACCGACAACTACGACGGTACGCAGAAGGAGCCGGCAGTGCTGCCGGCGAAGCTGCCGAACCTGCTCGTCAACGGCTCGTCGGGCATCGCCGTCGGGATGGCCACCAACATCCCGCCGCACAACCTGGGCGAGGTCTGCGACGCGGCTCGGGCCCTGATCGACGACCCGGACCTGACGTCCGACGACCTCTGCAAGTACATCTCCGGTCCGGACTTCCCGACCGGCGGCACGATGTTCCGCTACGAGACCCGCCGCAACCCGATCACGGGCGAAAGCGAGACGGTCGACGCCATCCGCGAGATGTACGCCCACGGTCGCGGCCGCGTGGTCATCCGGGCCCAGGTCGCGTTCGAGGAGACGCGCCACGGCCGGATGGCGATCATCGTCACCGAGCTGCCGTACATGGTGAACAAGTCGGCCATGCTCGAGAAGCTCGCCGAGCTGGTCGGCTCCAAGAAGATCGAGGGCATCGCCGACCTGCGCGACGAGTCCGACCGCGACGGCATGCGCATCTATATAGAGATCAAGCGCGACGCCGACCCGCACCGCGTCCTGAACAACCTGTTCAAGCACACGGCGATGCAGACCGCGTTCAACCTCAACATGCTCGCCCTGGTCGACGGCCAACCCCAGACCCTGCCGCTCAAGGCCGTACTGGCCCACTACATCGACTTCCGCCGCGAGGTCGTCCGCCGCCGGACCGAGTTCGACCTGGAGAAGGCTCGAGCTCGGGCTCACATCCTGGAAGGCCTCAAGATCGCCCTCGACAACCTCGACGAGGTGATCAAGACCATTCGCGCCTCGGCCGACGTCGACACGGCCCGGACCAACCTGATGAACCGCTTCGGTCTCTCGGAGATCCAGGCCCAGGCGATCCTCGACATGCGGCTGGCGCGCCTGGCGGCTCTCGAGCGCAAGAAGATCGAGGACGAGTACCTGGAGGTCATCAAGCTCATCGCCGAGCTCGAGGACATCCTGGCCAACCCGGCCCGGATCCTGGCCGTCATCAAGGACGAGCTGGGCGGCCTCAAGACCAAGTACTCGGGCCCCCGACAGACCCGGATTGCCGACGACTCCAGCCGCGAGATGACCGACGAGGACCTGATCGCCGACGAGGACGTCGTCATCACGATCAGCCGGCGCGGCTACATCAAGCGCCAGCCAGTGGCCACCTACCGCCGCCAGGCCCGCGGCGGCAAGGGCATCATCGGCCACGTGACGCGCGAGGAAGACGCGGTCGAGCACCTGCTCGTGGCCAACACCCACGATTGGGCCCTCTTCTTCACCAACCGTGGCCGGGTCTTCTCGGCCAAGGTCCACACCATCGTCGACGCCAGCCGCCAGGCCAAGGGCATCGCCATCATCAACCTCCCCGGCGTCCAGGTGGAGCCGGGCGAGGTGCCGATGGCCACGATCACGCTGCCCGACTTCAGCGCCGGACGGTTCCTCGTCATGGCGACCCGCAACGGCATTGTCAAGAAGACGCCGCTGGAGCAATTCGAGAAGGTCCGCAGCTCGGGCATCATCGCCATCACGATCGGATCGGACGACGAGCTGGCCTGGGTCGACGTCGCCACCGGCCGCGACGACGTGATCGTCGCCACGGCCCAGGGTAAGATCGCCCGCTTCCCCGAGGACGAGGTCCGGCCGATGGGCCGGCCGGCCGCCGGCGTGATCGGCATTCGGCTGGCCAGCCCGACCGACCGGGTCATCGGCATGAGCGTCGTCCAGCCCACGGCCGACCTGCTGGTCCTGACCGAGACCGGCTACGGCAAGCGGGTTCCGCTGACCGAGTTCCGGCCGATGCATCGTGGCAGCCAGGGCGTTCGGTTGATCTCGCTGGAGGGCAAGAAGACCGGCGACGTGGCGGCCGTCCAGCAGGTCACCGAGCAGGACGAGGAGCTGCTCCTCATCAGCGCCGGCGGCCAGGTTGTCCGGACCGAGACCAACACCATCAACCGCTACTCCTCGGGAGCCCGCGGCGTGATCGTCATGCGGCTCAACGCCGGCGACAAGGTCGTGGGCATCGCCGCCTTCAGGGCCGGTCTGGCACAACGGGAGGGCATGGCGGACAATGGCGGCGTGAACGCTCCGGCGCCCGACGGCGGAAAGCCCAAGTGATCGATCGCGACAACCTGGAGGCGGCCTTGCCAGCAGTGGACGAGTTCGACGTCTATACGGGGAACTCCAACCCGGAGCTGGCTCGGAACATCTGCCGATACCTCGGAATCGATCTCGGGCGGGCGGACGTCTTTGAGTTCGCCAACGAGAACATCTTCGTCAAGATCATCGACAACGCCCGGGAGAAGGACGTCTTCCTGGTCCAGCCCACCTCCAGGCCGGTCAACAAGTCGATCATGGAGCTGCTGATCATGATCGACGCCTTCAAGCGGGCCAGCGCCGGGCGGATCACGGCCGTGGTGCCGTACTACGGCTACGGCCGGTCGGACAAGAAGGACCAGCCGCGCGTCCCGATCACGGCCCGCCTGATCGCCGACATGCTGACCGTCGCGGGCGCCAACCGCATCCTCACCGTCGACCTCCACCAGGGCCAGATCCAGGGCTTCTTCAATATTCCGGTCGACGAGCTGACGGCCGTCCACCTTCTATCCGGCCACTTCCGCCAGAAGAACATCCAGAACCTGGTCGTGGTCACCGACCTCGGGTTCGCCAAACGAGCCCGGACCTTCGCCGAACTCCTCGACGCACCTCTGGCGATCGTCGAGAAGCGCCGCGTCGACAACGACGACCAGGCCGAGGTGCTCAACGTCATCGGCGACGTCCGCGGCAAACGGGCCATCATCGTCGACGACGAGATCGACACCGCCGGCACGCTGATCCAGACCGCCGACGCTCTCCAGCGCGAGGGTGTCACCGAGATGTACGCCTGCGCGACCCACGCCGTGTTATCGGACCCGGCGCCGGAGCGCATCGCCGGCTCCAACCTGCTCGAGGTCGTCGTAACCGACTCGATCCCGATCAAGCCGGAAAGGCGCGGCGGCAAGATCAAGGTCGTCTCGCTGGCGCCGCTGATCGCCGAGGCGATCGTCCGTATCCATCGCGGCCAGTCCGTCGGTGCGCTCTTCACCAGCGAGGTCCAGTTCACCCAGGAGATGCTCCTGTGGGACGTCGACGAAGGCGGCGAGCGCCCGACGATGGGCGCCGCCGGACACTGACCGGCGCGATGCGGGCGCACCAAGGAGAATCTCTTCGATGACACTCCAGCTCCACCGCCCGGACGCCAGCGGCGCTCTCGTTCCCGCTCCACCGCCCGGTTCGAGCCGCTCACAGGACTGGCGCAAGGGCCTGAAGTCGCGACGCTGGCGCGCCGCCGCCCTGCGCAACTCCGAGATGAACCCCACCTCGACGGCGATGGCCGTGGCCTTTTGGGTGGTCCTTGCGGCCGCGACGTTCGGCCTCCTGCTGTGGGGCTACGGCTCGCATTTCTGGCATTAGGCGAGTGGCGTCGGGCCGCCGCGGCATGCTGTCCTATACTTTCGACCCAGCCCCGGGAGCACCGGAAGGCTTTCATCGGCCGACACCGAGGGGCGTCGCCTCCTCGGCCGGGGCCCCGGCCACACGCCCGCCGGGCGGGCATGAGAATGATCGTGAGCCCCAATGCTTGGCTTCCTGAGCCGCTTCGTCGACTCGAACGACCGCGAGCTCCATCGCATTGAACCGCTCGTTGACCGGATCAACGAGCTTGAACCCGAGATGCAGGCGCGCTCCGACGCGGAGATCCGCGAGCTCATCGACGAGATCCGCCAGGAGATCCTCGACGCCGGCGAGCCCGAGGAGCCGTCGGAGGACGAGCTCGAGCATCCCGATCGTGAGCGCCGCCGGGAGATAGCCAGGGATCGCATCAAGCGCGAGCACGAGCGAGTCCAGGACGCCATGGACAAGGCCCTGCCTGAGGTCTTCGCGGCCGCCCGAGAGGCCATGCAGCGAACGCTGAAGATGCGTCACTTCGACGTCCAGCTGATGGGCGGCATCATCCTGCACCAGGGCAAGATCGCCGAGATGAAGACCGGCGAGGGCAAGACGCTGGTCCCGACGCTGGCGGCGGTCCTCAACGCCCTGACCGGCCGAGGCGTCCACCTGGTCACCGTCAACGACTACCTGGCTCGCCGCGACGCCCAGTGGATGGGCCCGGTCTACCACTTCCTCGGCCTGTCGGTGGGCATCATCACCCACGACACCTCGTACCTCTTCGAGCCAGCTTACCCCACCAACGACGAGCGGCTGATCAACCTGCGGCCCTGCACCCGTCGCGAGGCCTACGCCGCCGACATCACCTACGGCACCAACAACGAGTTCGGCTTCGACTACCTGCGCGACAACATGGTCGTCGAGCTCGACCAGCGGGTCCAGCGCCAGCGCTACTTCGCCATCGTCGACGAGGTCGACAACATCCTCATCGACGAGGCCCGGACCCCGTTGATCATCAGCGGCCAGGCGGAGGAGTCGGCTGACAAGTACTTCCTCTTCGCCCGGCTGGTGCCTCGCCTCATCGCCCGGCCCGAAGGCGACGAAGAGGGCGGCGACTACTTCATCGACCTCAAGGAGAAGGCCGTCTCGCCGACCGAGGAAGGCATCGCCAAGATGGAACGGCTCCTCGGCATCAAGAACCTCTACGACGACCCGGTCATGGCGCGCTACTTCGAGTCGGCCCTGAAGGCCCACGCCCTCTTCAAGCGCGACCGCGACTACATCGTCAAGGACGGCGAGATCGTCATCGTCGACGAGTTCACGGGTCGCCAGATGCCCGGCCGGCGATGGAGCGAGGGCCTCCACCAGGCCATCGAGGCGAAGGAGGGCCTGCACGTCCAGCGCGAGTCGGTGACGCTGGCCACGATCACATTCCAGAACTACTTCCGCCTCTACACCAAGCTTTCGGGCATGACCGGTACGGCCATGACCGAGGCCGAGGAGCTCCACAAGATCTACAAGCTGGAGGTCGTGGCCGTACCGACTCACCGGCCGATGATCCGCGACGACGAACCGGACCTCGTCTTCCGCAACGAGACCGGCAAGTTCATGGCCCTGATCGACGAGATCGTCGACATGCACGAGGAGGGGCGTCCGGTCCTGGTCGGCACCGTCTCGGTCGAGAAGTCCGAGCGGCTCTCCGAGATGCTCACCCGTCGGGGCGTCAAGCACGAGGTCCTCAACGCCAAGTTCCACGAGAAGGAGGCGCCGATCGTCGCCCAGGCGGGCCGTACCGGCGCGGTCACCATCGCCACGAACATGGCCGGCCGCGGCACCGACATAAAGCTCGGCGGCGACCCGGCGGGTCTGGCTTCGACGATCCTCCACCGCAAGGGTCTCAACCCCGCCGAGGTGGACAAGGAGACGTACGAGACCGCGCTCGAGGAGGCCCGGGCTCAGTGCGACGCAGACCACGAGAAGGTCGTGGCCGCGGGCGGTTTGCACATCATCGGCACCGAGCGCCACGACTCCCGCCGGATCGACAACCAGCTCCGCGGCCGCGCCGGCCGCCAGGGTGACCCGGGCTCGTCGCGGTTCTACCTGTCCCTCGAAGACGACCTGATGAAGCGCTTCGCCTCGGACCGGGTCGCCGGCCTGATGGAGCGCCTTGGCCTCGAAGAGGACATGGCCATCGAGTCGCGCCTCGTCTCCAAGACGATCGAGAGCGCCCAGTCGCGAGTCGAGGGTTACAACTTCGACATCCGCAAACACGTCGTCGAGTACGACGACGTGATCAACAAGCAGCGCGAGACCATTTACGAGGAGCGCGACAAGGTCCTGCGCAACGAAGACCTTTCGGACACGATCCTGGGCTTCGTCGACGCCGAGATCGACGCCGTGGTCGACCAGCACCTCAACCCGCTGCTGCCCATGGATGAGTGGGATATGGCCGGAGTGGCAACCGCCGTCCAGGGCATGGGCCTGGCGGGCCCCGACTTCGGCGAGGACGCCCTCTGGGAGTTCAACGGCCGCGAGGCGATCGGCCAGCACATCAAGGACATGGCCTCCGACCGGCTGGACCAGAAGGAAGAAGAGAACGCCGAGGAGTGGGCGCTCATCGAGCGCCTCGTCCTGCTCCGCACGATCGACTCGATCTGGGTCGAACACCTCACCGAGGTCGACGAGATGCGCCAGGGCATCGGCCTGCGCGGTCTCGCCCAGGAAGACCCGCTCAACGCCTTCAAGAAGGAGGCGTTCGCGCTCTACGAGGAGATGCGGGCGATCATCCGCCACCAGGTCGCCACGACTATCTTCCGCGTCTCGATCGTGCGGCAGCCGACGCCTCCGGTTGGCGTCGAGGGCACGGGTGGACCGAACGCTGCTGACTCCGGCGCGGCCTCGGGTTCCGGCGCGGCCTCGGCCAACGGCGGGGCCTCTGCCAACGGCGCGGCGCGCAACGGGGCCGGTCCCGGCATCGGCGGCAAGCCGCTGCCGAAGGCCCTGCCCCAGGGTCGCGCCACCGGTGGCTCCAGCTCCGCGACGTCGGGCGGTCCGACCGGCCCCGTCCGGCCCGGATACTCGCCTTCCGGGACGCGGATGGGCCGCAACGACCCGTGCTGGTGCGGGTCGGGCATGAAGTACAAGAAGTGTCACGGCCGGTAGGGGAGCGTGGCGGGCGTCTCGGGGCCGAGGTGGTCCGGGCCGTCCCTCGATGGCTGGCCGCAACCTCCAAGCGGGCCACCGCATGACCAAGCCCAGGCTGACGCGGGGCGAACGGTTCCGCGATCTCGTTTTCGTGGCCGTGGCTTTCATCCTGGGCGCGACCGCCCTGACGGCCTATACCACCTTCCGGATCTGGCAGGTCGGCCAGGAGGACGGCCGGCGCAAGGTCGACGCGATCGTCGTCCTCGGCGCGGCCCAGTACAACGGCCGGCCCTCGCCGGTGCTGGCCGCGCGGCTCGACCACGCCATAGAGCTCTACAAGGACGGCCTGGCGCCCTATCTCATCACCACCGGCGGCAAGCTCAAGGGCGACAACTACACCGAAGCCCAGACCGGGTTCAACTACGCGACCAAGCGTGGCGTACCGGCCTCGGCCATCCTGATGGAGACCACCGGCCGCAATACCCTCGAGTCGATCGAGCACGTCAAGGCCATCTTCGAGGCCCACGACCTGCACACCGCCCTGTTCGTTTCCGATCGCAGCCACATGCTCCGGGTCCTGGAGATGGCCCAGGACCAGGGCATCCAAGGCTGGCCGTCGCCCACGGATACCAGTCCCGACGACATCGACGGGACGCTGATACGTAACTCGATGGTCCACGAGCTCGGCGGCATGGGGCTGTACCTGTTCGTCAGCGAGGACGCCGACTCACCCTGAGATTCTGCCGAAGCCGCCTCCGGCTCGGCTCAACCGGCCGATAGCTCCGGCCCGTAGGAGGCCGTCCGGCGGCCGTTCCGGGCCGACCCGCAGGCCGCTCGGCGGGCGTACGGCGGGCGTACGGCGGTGTTCGGCGGTGTTCGGCGGGCGTTCGGGGCCCGCCCGGCGCCATCTGCACGCCCGCTCGGGACGCCAGCCTGCCCGTTCGACGGAACGCAACAGGAAACCCGCGCAAGTTGCGCTCGATCCCATGATTAACGAGCGACGATCACAATTTAACCTCTTGGCTGCGCCCAATTGAGACCGTATACTCGGTTCATCGCTCGTCTCGACCCGGAACCGTCAGCCGGGCCGTGGCTCTCTGGAGGGGGCTGACCGCCGTCACACTGAGGAGAGTAGTGAAGCAGGCAGAGGAAGAGGCATTCATCGATCTCATCGCCTGTGAGCGAGACTGCCGGACCTGCAGCTACGCGGCCGCCCTCGATTGTGATGGCAACTGCGGCGTCTGCACTCACAACGTCTACTGCCCATGCGTGAACCCCGTCGTCGCCCGGAGCAAGAGCGCCCTGCGCTTGATCGAGCTCCGTCCGGTCCTGCTACAGGACGCGCGAGGCCGCTCTTAGTGGAGCCGGCCGAGATCCGCGATCTGGCAGCCCGGATCCACGCGACATCGGGGCGTCTTTGACCTCGAGGTCAAGGAGGAGCGCCTCGCCGAGCTGGACGCGCGAGGCGGCGAGCCGGGCTTCTGGGACGATCAGCGAGCCGCCAAGAAGGTCCTCCGTGAGGCCGAGGGGCTGCGCGAGGAGCTGACCCTCTGGCGACGTCTCGAGTCCGGCGCCACCTCGACGCTCGAGCTACTCGAGCTTGCCCAGGAGGAAGGCGACCAGGCACTCCTAGACGAGGTTTCCGCCGAAGCCGCCCGGCTGGCCGACGAATACGGCAATGCCCGGCGGGAGCTGCTTTTCGGCGGCGAGTACGACGGGCGCAACGCCCTGCTGACGATCAGCGCCGGCGCGGGCGGCACCGAAGCCACCGACTGGGCCCAGATGCTGCTGCGCATGTATCTCCGCTGGGCAGAGCGGCACCGGTTCGGCAGCGAGATCCTGGACCAAACCGAGGGCGAGGAGACGGGCCTCAAGAGCGTCACAGTCGCCGTCGACGGCCGCGCCGCCTACGGCTACCTCAAGGCCGAAAGAGGCGTCCATCGCCTCGTCCGGATCAGCCCCTTCGACTCGCAGAAGCGCCGCCACACCACCTTCGCCCTGGTCGAGGTGCTGCCCGAGGTCGAGAGCGACATCGAGGTCGAGCTGGACTGGGAGGAGATCCGGATCGACACCTTCCGGGCCACGGGCGCGGGCGGCCAGCACGTCAACAAGACCGACTCCGCGGTCCGGCTGACCCACATCCCGACCGGCATCGTAGCCCAGAGCCAGAACGAGCGATCCCAGACCCAGAACAAGGAGACGGCCGCCAAGATCCTCCAGGCTCGGCTGCTCCAGCGCGCCGTTGAGGAGCACGAGGCCGAGCTGCTCAAGCTTCGGGGCGAGCATGTCGAGGCCGGTTGGGGGAATCAGATCCGGAGCTACGTCCTGCACCCCTACCAGATGGTCAAGGACCACCGCACAGATGTCGAGACGGGCAACACCTCGGCCGTCCTGGACGGCGATCTAGACCCCTTCATGCAGGCCGAGCTGGAGCGCGAGGCCACGGGCGCGACCATCGGAGCGGGCGACTCGGGACCGGCGGCCGGCTAGGTGACCGTCACCTACCGTCCGCCACTCCCCTCCGAGCTGGCCGAGTGCGCCGTCGTCTGGTACACGGCTGTCGACGACTACATGGGCCGCATCGGCCGGCCCCTGCCTTCACCCTACCTGGATCCGCTGCTGGTCCTGCTTGGCCACCTGCTCGCGACCGACCCGCAGAGGTTCCTGGTAGCCGTCAGGCCGACTCACTCGATGACGGGCGGCGGAGGCGGCCAGATAGTCGGATTCGCCATCGCCGCCCAGCGCGAGCGGGTCTGGTTCCTGTCTCAGCTCTATGTGCTGCCCAGCGACCAGGGCCGGGGCATCGGACGCGCCCTGATGACCCAGATCCTGCCCTCGCCCGAGACGGAAGCTCCCGGCGATCCCGCCGGCCCCGCCTCGGCTCCGGACCCTGCCCCCGGCCGGGGCGTGCTGGCGACCTGTACCGACTCGGCCCAGCCGATCTCGAACGGTCTGTACGCCCGGCTCGGCATCGTGCCCCGGCTGCCGATCTTCAACCTGGTCGGCACGCCGAACCCCTCCGCCCTCGGCCGGCTGCCGGCTGGCGTGGAGGCCACGCCGTTCGGCCGGAGCGATCCCGCGGCGGCGATCGCGGCGGTCGACCGCGCTCTCCTCGGCTACGAGCATCCGGCCGACCACGCCTTCCTGCTCCGGACCGGCCGCACCGGATTCGTCTATCGATCCGACGCCGGTGAGCTGCTCGGCTACGGCTACAGCTCGGAGGCCGGCCGTTTCGGGCCGGTGGCCCTCCTCGACGAAACCCTCACCGCACCGGTCGTGGGCCACCTGATGAGCGTGATACGACCCCGCGGCGCCACGACCGCCTGGGTCCCGGGGGCCAACGACCGGGCAATGGTCGCCCTGCTGCGGGCGGGCCTGCGGATCGAGGGCTTTCCAGCCCTGATGTGCTGGACGCGGCCCTTCGGCGACTTCGCACGGTACCTGCCGGCCAGCCTGGCGCTGCTGTGACGCCGGCCAGGCAAGCCGGCCGCCTCGATCGGTGCTAGCCTCATGGCCATGGTGAGCCCGGCGACCTCCGAATCCAAAGCGAGCCAGACCCGCCGGCCGGACGCGTCCGATCGCCCCGACGATGCCATTCCCACCCGAATCGTCCTGGCCATGCAGGGCGTGACCAAGGAATTCCCGAACGGTCGCGTGGCCCTTCGAGGCGTCGACCTCGTTGTCCCCGAGGGCGACTTCGTCTTCCTGGTCGGTCCTTCGGGCGCCGGCAAGTCGACCGTCATAAAGCTGCTGATCCGCGACGAGCTGCCCACGAAGGGCCTCGTCCTCCTGGACGGCCGCGACCTGGGGCGTCTCAAGAGGCGGGACGTGCCCAAGATACGCCGCCGGATCGGGGTCGTCTTCCAGGACTTCAAGCTGCTGCCCAACAAGACCGTCCGCGACAACGTCGGCTTCGCCCTCGAGGTCACCGGCACGCCCAGGCGGGAGATCGTCCCGGCCGTGGAGCGGGTTCTGCGCGTGGTCGGCCTGACCGGCCAGGCCGACCAGCTGCCCAGCCAGCTGTCCGGTGGCGAGCAGCAGCGGACGGCTATTGCCCGGGCCCTGGTCCACAACCCGCGGCTCTTCATCGCCGACGAGCCGACCGGCAACCTGGACCCGGCCATCAGCTGGGAGATCATTCAGCTGCTGCTCCGCATCAACGAGCTGGGGGTCACGGTCCTGATGGCGACCCACAACGCCGAGGTCGTCACGGCGGTCCGCAAGCGGGTCGTCGGGCTGGAGAACGGCCGCATCGTCCGCGACGAAGTCGGCGGCGCCTATCACCGCGAGGACTGAATGATCAGCTTCCTCGCCTTCAGCGTCCGGCGCGCCTGGCACGGCTACTGGAAGAACGCCCTGATGAGCATCGCAGCCACGGCGACGATGGCGGTCGTCCTGGTGCTCCTCTCGGGGCTGATCGTCCTGGAGACCGGGCTCAACGCCACCCTGAGCTATGTCCAGAGCGAGGTCCAGGTCGTGGCCTACCTGAAGGACTCGGCCACGGAGCAGGACGCGATAAACCTTGAGACCAACCTTCAGAAGATGGCCCAGGTTTCCCAGGTCCAATACGTGACCAAGGCCAAGGCTTACCAGGACTTCCTGGACCGCCATCCCGACGAGGCCGACGTCATCAACTCGCTGCCGGACAACCCGCTGCCGGCCTCTCTCCAGATCAACCTGACCGATCCGAACGATTACATCGACGTCGCCAACTACCTCAACAGCCAGCCCGCCGTGGACCACGTGATGAACATCAGACAGACGGTCGATCAGCTGAACACCGTCATCGGCGTCCTCCAGACCGGCGGCAGCGTGATCCTGATCGTTGTCGGACTGATCGTCCTGTTCATCGTGGTCAACACCATCCGGCTGGCCGTCGTCGCCCGCGCCGACGAGATCGAGATCATGCGCCTGGTCGGTGCGTCGGACGCGTTCATCCGCTGGCCGTTCATCTTCGAGGGCGCCCTGGTGGGCCTCTTCGGTGCGGCCATCACGATCTTCCTGTTGATCCTCAGCCAGGGCCCGATCACGAGCTTCATGGCCGACTACTTCAAGGTCCTGCCCATCGAGGCCAGCACCACGGTCGGGCCGACGATCGGGCTCATCGTGCTCGGAGCCGGCGTCGGGATCGGCGTGCTCGGCTCGCTGCTGTCCGTTCGGAGCTACCTCATCCGCTGATCGAGTCGACCGATCCGCACGTCCCCTGCCCGAGGTTGTCCAGATGCTGCCTACGTCGTCTCCCCAAGACCCGATCCGGCCCGATACGGATCGCCGGGCACCGACTCCCCCAGACACCGCAGAGCCCGACGATCGGCGAACGAGGCAGGCTCGCGGCGTCGCACCGTCGCGGTTCAGCCTGGTCCTCGTCGCCGTCCTGGCCGGCAGCGCCCTCTTCGTCGGTGGCTATTCGCTGGGCGCTCACGTGGCCTCGACGCCCGGGACGCCAGCCGATCAGGAAGCCCAGTTCGGGGCGTTCTGGGACGTCTACTCG
>Ga0335076_10001520_pt1 | contig 22516 bp, 18 predicted proteins | sample Lox_Sample_25_FD_206717 | JGI IMG/M metagenome (GOLD analysis project Ga0335076, IMG submission 206717) | Soil microbial communities from Loxahatchee National Wildlife Refuge, Florida, United States - Lox_Sample_2.5 | ecosystem: Environmental > Terrestrial > Soil > Wetlands | place: USA... | reverse complement strand
TGCGCGGCGTGAAACCGCCGGGAGGGCGATGGCTTCGTCTTTATGCGGTCGACATCGCCCGCGGACCAGACGGTTCATGGTGGGTATTAAGCGACCGGGCTCAGGCGCCGTCAGGCTGCGGGTACGCATTGGAAAACAGGCTCGTGGTTTCCCAGGCGTTTCCAGATCTTTACGCCCGACTCAATGTCGAAAGGCTCGCACCGTTTTTTCGATCCTTGAGCGCGGGTTTGAAGTCATCCGGGCAAAGAGCTGAGCCCCGCATCAGCATCCTGACCCCTGGCCCTCTCAGTCTCACCTATTTCGAACAGGCCTATTTGGCGCGCTATCTTGGCTTTTTGCTGGTGGAGGGGGAAGATCTCGTCATGCGTGACGGGCGCGTCTTTGTCCGCACGATCGCCGGTCTCAAGCAGTGCGACGTCATCTGGCGGCATATTGACGCAGACTGGTGCGATCCCCTCGAGCTGAACGCGTCTTCTCGCATCGGCGTTCCGGGTCTTCTCGAAGCCATACGTAAGGGCGGCGTCGCGGTCGAGAACATGCTAGGCGCTGGGCTCGTCGAGTCGCGCGCGCTTTTGGCATTCTTGCCAGTCCTCGCACGGCGCTTGCTCAGCGAGGACCTACTTATCCCCAACATCGCGACCTGGTGGTGCGGACAGCCGCGGGAACGAGAGAGGGTCTTGGATCAGTTCGACAAAGTCTCAATCGCCGCAGCCTTCGGCGAAGACCTGCCTGGCATGAACGGTCAATCGAGCGTAATCGCAGCCGAAATGCCGGCGCACGAGCGCGGTCGGTTGCGCGATTCGATCGCTATCCGCGGAATCGACTATGTTGGCCAAGACATTGTTCGGCTGTCGACAACGCCGCGCTGGATGCAAGGCAAGCTCGAGCCAAGGCCGTTCGTTGTACGCGTCTATTGCGCCGCGACGACGGACGGCTGGCGCGTCATGCCGGGCGGATTCTGCCGAATCTCCGATCGCACTGACGCACGTGCTGTCGCAATGGGCGATGGCGTCGAATCTGCCGACCTGTGGGTGCTTGCCGAAAATCCTGTCGAGGTCTCAAGCCTACTTCCGTCTCCTGAACGCGCGCGAATTACGCGTCTTTTGGGAAACCTTCCAAGTCGGGCCGCGGACAGCCTTTTCTGGTTCGGCCGGTACCTTGAAAGAGCGGAAGCGACGCTGCGCGTTGTACGATGTCTAAGCGCCCGGTCTGTTGATCCCGACGTCCCAATGCAACTTGGTCGCCAGTCGCTCGAGCGTCTGATGGGCGTACTCGTCGGCTGGGGCGCGTTGGATCCAACAATGGTCACGAAAGGGCCGGCGGCGGCCGCCGAGCAGGGTCTACGCAATTCGGCCAGTTACGGTTCAGCATTGTCGCTCGCCCGCTCAGCCCGCAGCGCGGCCTCGGTCATACGGGAAAGGTTGACGCACCAGACCTGGGCCTTGGTCGGCCGTCTCGAAGCGGCCCTCAAGCCGGTCCGGGAGCGGCGTCTGTCCGCTGGCGAAATTGTCGATCTAGCCGACGAAGTACTGACCACCATCGCGGCGCTTTCGGGATTGTTCGACGAGAATTTCAACCGCGGCGCAGGCTGGGTGTTCTATGAAATGGGCCGATGCGTCGAACGGGCAGCAAACACGTGCCGGTTGTTGCGGCAATTCGCGGCCCACGACGCAACTGAGCATTCCCTGGGCGTGATGCTTGATCTTATCGACTCGCAAATCACCTATCGATCAAGGTACCTCGTAGGCATGGCGCTGGCGCCCGTCCGCGATATGGCCTTGCTTGACCCCTTTAATCCACGATCTGTCGCATTTCAGGTCAATCGGATTGACGAAGGAATCGGCACGCTGCCCGTCCTGCGTCGAGACGGGATCCTTGAAGAGCCCAGACGGCTGACGACGCTTCTGCGAGCTGAACTAACCGCGGAACGCGCCGAACTGGTCGATGACGCACGCATCCTTGCGGTCGAGCAAGAACTGCTTGCGTTGGCGAATGCGATCGCCGCCCGGTATTTCCTGCAAGGAGCCAGCCAAGGCCGCGCCGAGAAAATTACGGGCTTCGAGTGATCTACGAGATCACACATCTGACGCGGTACAGCTACGGCGCGGTCGTCGAACTCACGACCGGCGTGCTGCGGCTTGCCCCTCGTTCCGGAGACGGGCAAGAAGTCGAACGGTTCAACATCGTAACTGATCCCGTTTCGCAGCCTTTGACCGAGCGGCTCGACCCGTTCGCCAATAGCGTCGTGAGCCTGCGGATCGAGAAGCCCCACCGGCAACTGTCGATCACAGCGTCGTCACGTGTGCGCGTCGAACGAATGGCTGCGCCGACTCAAAGCCCCGATTGGGAGAGCGTCGCCGAAGAGGCGATCGCGCCCGAATCTCTTGACGCGGATTGGCCTGCAATCGCAATATACCCGTCCCGCCGTGTTGCGCTTTTCGACGAAGCGACAGCTTACGCCAAACAGAGTTTCGCCCCGCGCCGGCCGATATTCGACGCCGCCAGCGACCTGGCACGGCGTATCGGTGGCGACTTCATCTATGATCCAGAGGCGACCGAAGTCAGTACTCCAGCGGCCGAAGCCTTCGCTCGTCGACGCGGTGTTTGCCAGGATTTCGCACATATCATGATCGCCGCAATACGCGGCGTCGCGTTGCCAGCGCTTTACGTAAGCGGATACATTCGAACCATCCCGCCGCCCGGCAAGCCACGCCTCGCGGGGGCGGACGCAACTCATGCTTGGGTATCGGTGTGGTGCGGCGCCGAAGTTGGATGGAGAGACTTCGATCCCACCAATGCTACGGCGGTCCAGGACGACCACATTGTCGTTGCTAGGGGACGAGACTACTCCGACGTCTCACCCATCGAAAGCATGGTTCTGTCGTCCGGGCGGCATCGGCTTGAAGTCGAGGTCGACGTTATTCCCGTCTAAAGGCTTCGCCCGATGAGTCCCCTAGGTTCCCAACGATTCCACTGTTTTCAGTTTTGTCTGGCATCCGCTTACATTTGCGCAATACATTCAGACATTCCAATGTATGTACTCAACTCCAGCCAACCGTCCATCTTGGCGTCTGCAAAGCCGAGATCGGACGTTTGACTGCACGGGTCGGACGCTGGACGCTGGCGCGTCACTTTCGAACATGTTTAAAGGTCACCGCCACTCAGGAGGACTGCCCAATGGCGGACCGCTTTGTTCCGCATTTTCACAATGATCTTGGCGTCCCTTCGATAAGGGTCAAAGTGAAAGAATTCATGTGCACGGGCGCGCGCCCGCCGTTTGATCATCCTCATATCTTCATCGACATGGGCTCGGACGTCGAGGCAATCTGTTCCTATTGTTCGACCCGATTCGTGTACGACAGTGGGCTTTCTGGACCTTGCTCGCCCCCCGAGTGCGAGTTGAGCGGCGCGGCGTAACGCTTGCCGCCGCGTGCGATCATCGCTGGCGCGGGCATCGGCGGACTTACTGCGGCAATAGCCCTGTCGGAAACGGGCGTCAAAGTTGCGATCTATGAGAAAACGGACAAGCTCGAGGAATTCGGAGCCGGGCTGCAAGTCACCCCAAACGCCACTCGCGTTTTGTCTCGACTTGGGGTCCTTGAGCGAGTTCGCCAGTTCTCCTCGCGGCCTGACGCGGTACTGGCGCTGCGGGGCTCGGACGACGCCATCCTAATGCGCCTGCCCCTCCACGACGCCACGCGCCGCTGGGGAGCCGACTATCTGGTCATTCACCGCGCTGACCTGCAGGCCGCGCTGGTCGAAGCCGTAAGTGGTCGACCGGGGATTGAATTATCGCTTGGCGCCGCTGTTATCGGATTCGCTGCCGAGGACGACATTATATCGGTCGGTCTCCAGCGCGACCGTACGAAAGTCCGCGACGAGGCCGATCTCCTAATCGGCGCGGACGGCTTGCGTTCTCAAGTCCGCAGCGGGATGGGTTTTGGCGCGCCTGATCAAGTCGAGTTTACCGGAAGCGTTGCCTATCGCGCCACTCTCAATGCCGAGGATGCTGATCCTCGCTGGGCGCGAAATGAAATTGTTCTCCGTTTGGGACCCGAGGCTCACCTGGTCCAGTATCCGTTGCGCCGTGGATCGATCATCAATCTTGTGGCGACAGTGAAGTCCGCATGGGAGGCCGGCGGCGCCGACCAACAATGGGACGGCGAGCCCGACCGATCTACGCTCGAGCGTGCGTTCCGGGGATGGTCGAAGGAAGCACGCGCCCTAGTAGGAGCGCCCGCCCAATGGCGGGCGTGGCCGCTGTACTCCCGCCCGCCAATTCCCTCTTTCTCGCTCGGGCGCGCGGCGCTGGTTGGCGATGCAGCTCATCCGATGGTTCCCTTTCTGGCGCAGGGCGCCGCCCAGGCCATCGAAGACGCCGGCGCGCTGAGGCGCGTAGTCGCTCGGACAGAGCATATCCCCGCTGCGCTTGCACATTATTCGCACGATCGCGTGGAGAGAGCGGCTCGAGTTCAACGCGAGGCGCTTAGACAGGGCCGCATCTATCATCTGGACGGCCCTCTGGCGTACGCTCGCGACATGACGATGAGAATGCTTGGCCCCCACGGTTTGGAACGACACTACGATTGGCTTTACGGCGTCTGACGCCGGCTTGCGAAACCATCCAGTTGCCCAAAGACGGGCTGGCGTCGCCCCAGGCTGAGTTGCCTCGGGAGCAATTACGCTCGAAACGACCGCAGCCTTGCGGATTTCAAAATCGCCAGGCCCGAACGGATTGGCGCCTGGACTCCACTTCCCGAAAGTCGGACTCAGTGCAGTATCTGGCTTAGAAACAGCTTCGTGCGCACGTGCTGTGGATGGTCGAAAAAAGGCGCGGGCGCGTTCATCTCGACGATCTCGCCCGCGTCCATGAATACGACGCGATCGGCAACCTGGCGAGCGAAGCCCATTTCGTGGGTCACGACGATCATCGTCATGCCTTCCTGGGCAAGTTCTGTCATCGTGTCGAGCACTTCCTTCACCATCTCCGGATCGAGAGAGGATGTCGGCTCATCGAAAAGCATGATTCTCGGGGTCATGCACAATGCTCGGGCGATCGCCGCGCGTTGTTGTTGGCCGCCTGAGAGCTGGCCGGGATATTTATGAGCCTGATCGACGATCTTTACCCGAGTGAGTAGCTTTATCGCCAGCTCGTCCGCGTCGCGCCTCGGCATCTTGCGCACCCAGATCGGCGCCAAGGTGCAATTCTCGAGAATGGTCAGATGCGGAAAGAGGTTGAAGCTCTGAAACACCATCCCGACGTCCCGTCGCACCTCATCGATCCGTATGACGTCGTCTGTGAGCTCCACTCCGTCCACCACGATCGACCCGCGCTGATGCTGCTCGAGCCGATTAACGCAACGGATCAGAGTCGACTTGCCTGAGCCCGAGGGACCGCAGATCACGATGCGCTCTCCGCGGCCTACGGTGAGGTTGATGTTCTTCAGCACATGAAAGCTTCCGTACCATTTGTGGACTCCGGCGAAGCGGATCGCGGCGTCAGCGAATGGATCTCGGTCAGGCGATGCGATAATCCGCGACATCAGTTGCGCCCTTTGGCGAGGATTCGCTCGACGTGGGCCGAATAGCGGGCCATCCCGTAGCAGCAGCTGAAATAGAAAATTCCGGCAAAAACGTAACCGGTCACCATGATGGTCGGACCGGCCCAGACCGGGTCTTTGATCGCGTTGTTCATCGCTTCGAGGAAGTCGGTCATTCCGACGGCCGAAATGAGTGTCGTATCCATGAAGAGGCCGATGAAATTGTTGAGGATCCCGGGTATCACCAATGTCAGGGCCTGGGGCAATATGACGAGGCCCATCATGCGCAGATAGTTCAGGCCCAGCGCCAACGCGGCTTCGTATTGCCCTCTGCCTAGCGACTGAAGACCGCCTCGTACTTCCTCGGCCATATAGGCCGCCGAAAACATGACAATCCCCGCCAAGGGCCGCAGGAAGCGGTCAGGCGCCCATCGTTCGGGGAGGAACAACGGCAGCAGATTGTTAGCCATGAACAGGATCGTAATAAGCGGCACGCCGCGCACGAATTCGATGAACACAACGCTCATCAGTCTAACGATGGGAAGCGAGGATCTCCGGCCAAGCGCGAGAAGCACGCCCAAGGGCAAAGAAAAGACGATCCCGACGGCGGCGGTTAGCAGCGAAACGAACACGCCCCCCCAGAGCAGCGAGTCGACGATCGGCAGACCCAGCAGCGAGGAACCGCGCAGAAGAATGACCGCTAAGACCGGATAAACGACAAAAAACAGAAGTGCGCCCCAGGCCCGCCGCGGGGCGTTCGTCCACAGCAGCCAGACGATCAAGACGGCCCCGATCGCCTCCGCGACGTTGACCCGCCAGCGCTCCGCAAACGGATAAGACCCGAATCGCAGATAGTCCCACTTTGCGATAACGAACGCCCAGCAGGCGCCATCCTGATCTTGACGGCAGACGGCCCCATCCGTCGCGCTCCAGACCGCACGCGTTGTCGCCCATGCCGCCAGTTGCGGCAGCAAATAGACGATGAGGGCGAGAAACCCGATAGTGATGAGACTGGAGCCGGGCGACGAAAAGAGATTGGCGCGCGCCCAGGCAAGCGCGCCACTGGTCAAGGTCGGGGGCGGATCCTCCGGCTCCGGCGCCTCGCGGACATAGGCCAGAAGCTCCAACTCAGCGCTCCTTCAGCGCGTAGCGCGCATTGAAAAAGTTGAGCGCGAGGGCGACGGCGAGCGAAATGACCAGATAGACCGCCATTGTGATCGCCATCACCTGCACCGCGGCCTGCGTCTGGTTAAGAACCGTGCCAGCGAAAATCTGCACAAGGTCCGGGTAGCCGATGAAGACCGCAAGTGACGAATTCTTAACGATGTTCAGGTATTGTGACGTCAAAGGCGGCGTAATCAGTCGCATCGCCTGCGGAATGATGATGAGCTTCATCATCAAGCCGCGATGCAAGCCAAGAGCGGCAGCCGCCTCGCTCTGGCCGACCGGCACCGCGAGAAGGCCCGCGCGAACGATCTCAGCGATGAACGCCGCAGTGAAAACGACGAGACCGACAACGAGCGCCGCCAATTCGGGAATGATCTGCAGGCCGCCCTTCAGATTGAAGCCGGAAAGCTTGGCGATATTGAACGCGAACGGCGCCCCAGCCGCCGCCGAGACGATCATCGGCAAGCCGATGATCATTGCGACGACGACAGCAGAGACCGGCGCTTGCGCGCCCGTGCGCTCTTGGCGCCATCGCGCCCACCCGTGGAATCCAGCTGCGACGATCAAGGCCGTCACGACCGCTCCTGCAAACCAGACAGCCTGCTCCGTTGGCACCGGCATCGGCAAATAGAGGCCCCGGTTGTTGAGAAATATGACTTCGCCAATGCTGATCGACTGTCGAGGCGACGGCAGGGATTTGAGAACGGCGTTGTACCAAAAGAGCAGCAGGAGAAGCAGCGGCGTGTTGCGCAGGACGCTCGTATAGACGAACGCCAATCGCGACAGCAGCCAGTTAGGCGAAAGGCGGGCGACGCCGATCGCGAAACCGAGAAGCGTCGCCAGGGGAACGCAGATGACCGCGATAAGAAGAGTATTGAAAAGTCCGACCCAGAACGCCTGACCGTAAGTGGAGAGGTCGGTGTATCTGATGAGGTGGAGATTGATGTCGAAGCCGGCGACTTCGTTCCAGAACCCAAAGCCCGTCGGAATGCCGCGGGCGCGCATATTGATCACGGCGTTGTAAATTGCGAGGGCGGCTACCGCTGCGATGAACGCAGTCAGCAGGATTTGGTAGATAGCCGCGCGCACTCGCTGGTCGTTGAGCCAAGTCGACAGCTTGGCTCCCCTCGCCGGGTCCATACCTCAAATCCCTGGGTCCCCGATGCCTCTGTTGAGGAGGTTGAATCGGGGTCGATGATGTATTGCGGTCTCCGTCTTCGCAAGTCGAATCCGGCCGCTCACCACATGTCGAGCGCGACGCGCGCTTCGTCGGACATTCGGCCCTGATCCCAAGGCGGATCGAACACCATGTTCACCCTCGCGCCGGCGACGCCTGGGACCGCGCTGACCGCATTCTCGACCCACGTCGGCATTTCGCCCGCGACTGGACAGGCCGGAGCGGTCAGCGTCATGTCGATTGTCACAAAACGGCTATCGTCTATGTCGACGCTGTAAATAAGCCCAAGCTCATAGATGTCAGCCGGAATCTCTGGATCGTAGACCGTTTTCAGCGCCGCGATGATGGCGTCGGTCAACTGGTGCAGCTCTTCGGGCGTCATCTCCGCCGGCGGCGTGATCACGATGTTTCGACCGGCGGGAGCCGCTGGTATTTCGACGCCCTTGGCGCGGCTTTCGGCCTCTTCCATGCCCTATCTCCCTACTGGAAGAGCTTTTGGGCGCGGATCAGTGCTTCCGCGAGCGCCTCGACTTCCGCAAAGGTATTGTAGAGCGCGAACGAAGCCCGGCAGGTGGAGGTCACTCCGAACCTTTGCAATAGCGGCATCGCGCAATGGGTTCCGGCCCTGACCGCAACGCCCGACCGATCGATTAGAGTTGCGATGTCGTGAGCGTGCGCGCCCTCCATCGTAAAAGAGACGATGGGACCCTTTCCCTTCGCCGATCCAAGGATGCGCAGCGAATTGATCGAGGACAGGAGCTCGTGGGCGTAGGCGCAAAGCGCCTCCTCATGCGCGCGGATGCGCCCTCTGCCGATCCCCTCCATGTAATCGAGCGCCGCCCCGAGCCCGATCGCCTGCACGATCGGCGGGGTGCCGGCCTCGAACCGATGCGGCGGACGGTTGTAGGCGATGGTCTCCCGAGTCACCTCCTCGATCATCTCGCCCCCACCCTGATATGGCGGCAACTCTTCGAGAAGTTCTCGCTTCCCGTAGAGCACGCCGATTCCGGTAGGGCCGTATACCTTGTGCCCGGTGAAGACGTAGAAGTCAGCGTCGAGTTCGCGCACGTCGACATCAAGATGGACCGCCCCTTGCGAACCGTCGACGAGCACCGCAATGCCGCGCTCGTGCGCGAGCCTGATCACGTCCTTGATCGGCGGCGCGGTTCCGAGGACGTTGGACATCTGCGTTATCGCCACGATCTTCGTGCGATCGCTCAGGGCGCGCTCGAACGCCTCGAGTGAAAACGAGCCGTCATCCGCGACATCGACCCAGCGCAACAGGGCACCCTTGCGTTCGCGATGGAAGTGCCAAGGTACGATGTTGGAGTGATGCTCCATTACGCTCAGAACAATCTCGTCGCCAGCGCCAATGCGTCCCAGGCCAAAACTGGACGCGACGAGATTGATCGCCTCGGTCGCCGAACGGGTGAACACGATCTCTTCGTGCGAAGCGGCGTTGACGAAGCGTCGCACCGTTTCCCGGGCCGTCTCGTAGGCCTCGGTCGCCGCATTGGCCAGGTAATGCAATCCGCGATGCACATTCGCGTATTCGTGCTCGTAGGCGTAGGAGAGCCGGTCAATGACCCTCTTCGGCTTCTGAGCCGAAGCCGCATTGTCCAAGTAGACGAGCGGCTTTCCGTAGGGGCGCTCGGCGAGAATCGGAAAATCCGCGCGTATCGCTTCCACGTCATAGGCGTCGAACGCCGCTGGGACGAGCTTGTTCACGTCTTCGCCTGCCGCGACCTGAGCCAGGCGCTGAACCGGGCGCGCAACGCGACGCTTAGCAGGTCGTCCGCGATCCTATCGATGGACTCTCCCCCGAACGCTTCGAGCAGCATCGCCTTGGACTCCCTCTCGGGAATGCCGCGCGACCGCAGGTAGAACACCTGTTCAGGATCTAGCGAAGCCACCGTCGCGCCGTGCCCGCAGACAACGTCGTCAGCGAAGATCTCAAGCTCAGGCTTTTCGTTCATTTGCGCTCGCGGCGACAACAGAACGGCTTGTGACTTCATCGCCCCGTCGGTCTTCTGGGCCGCTCGCTCGACAACGATCTTGCCTTGAAAGACCCCGATCGCGTCGTCGTCGACGATGGCGCGATAGAATTCGCGGCTCGTCCCACGAGGCGCGACGTGTACGAGTTGCAGCGTCGTGTCAGCGCGCCGGTCGCGGTCCAAAAGCGTCAGTCCGCCGAGGGAGACTTTGGCGTCCTCCCCGTTCATCCTGACGAAGATCTGCCGACGCGTGAGGTCGCCCCCGGAGACAAAGCCAAAGGCCCCGAGTTCCGCGCTTTCGGCCAAGTCGCAGAGCTGGGTCTCGATATGAAGTCCCGGGTCGTCCACGACCATAGTGATGTGCGTCGCTCTGGCGCCCTTGGCGATCTTGATGATCGTCGCGGCGTGGCGCTGCGCGCCCGCATGCGCGCCTTCGAACGTTTCGACGAATGAGGCCCGCGCTCCCGCGTCGACAGCAATGGCCAGGCGCGAATAGACCGAGTAGGCGGAGTTCCCATGCGCGAGATGCAAAACCGTGATCGGTTCGGCAATCTCAGCCCGGCGCGCGACGGAAATCGTGCACCCTGGAGGGCTCAGCGCTTCATTAAGAGCGGCGAGCGGATCATCAACCGGGTCCGCAGCGAAGGCTCCCTCGCTGACGCTGACCCCGAGCGGGGGGTGATCCGAAAGTTCGCCGATATAGCGCCCCCCGAGCAGAACGAGCCGCGCGCCCGGCGCCAACCGTTCGTAGCCAGCGAGCCGAAGCCTCGCCGCCTCGATCTCGGCCCGCGCAGGCACCGCAAGCAGCGGCGCCGCATCCGCCATCGCCGCGCGCAAATCCGTATAATGCCAGGACTCAACGCGCCGCGTAGGCAGACCCGTTTCGGCGAAGCGGGCGAAAGCCGAAGCGCGCGCCGGCGAAGGCTGGAGCCCCTGGCTCTCGGCGAATTGCCTGAAGAGGGTCTTCTCGGCGACCGATCGGTTGACGACGTGCGCGTTCATCGGCGCCTCATGCAGCCTCCTCTGCGTAGTCGCGATAGCCGTCGCGTTCGAGCGCGAGCGCGAGCTCGGGACCCCCGGTCGCGACGATCCGGCCCTTGGCCATCACATGTACGACGTCCGGCCTGATGTGATCGAGCAGCCGCTGATAGTGGGTGATAACGAGGAACACGCGGTCCGGATCGCGAAGCGCGTTGATGCCCTCCGCGACGATCCTCAAAGCGTCGATATCGAGCCCCGAATCGGTTTCGTCGAGAATGCCGACGCGCGGCGCCAAGAGCGCCATCTGCAAGACCTCGAACCTCTTCTTCTCGCCGCCGGAAAACCCGACATTGAGCGGCCGTCGCAACATCTCCTGCTCGATCTTCAGCGCCTGCGCGGCCTCGCGGACGCGGCGCATGAAGTCGGGAGTGGTGAGATCACTTTCCCCTCGCGCCCGCCGCTGGGCGTTGAGCGCCGCCTTCAAAAAGGTCATCGCGCCGACGCCGGGAATTTCCGTCGGGTACTGGAACGCGAGAAAAACCCCCTTGAGCGCGCGCTCGTTCGGCTCGAGATCAAGAATGTTTTCGCCGTCGAAAATAATCTCGCCAGACACTACCTCGTAGCCTGGCTTGCCGGCGATGACGTAGGCCAACGTCGACTTGCCCGAGCCGTTCGGCCCCATGATCGCTGCGACATCACCCGCATTGGCGTTGAGGCTGAGGCCATCGAGGATCATCTTGTCCTGGACCGAGACGCTGAGATTCCTGATCTCCAGCATTGGCCGGCGACCGCTGTCGGGCGCGCCAGATGTCATCCCACACTCCCTTCGAGGCTGATGGTGATGAGCTTTTGCGCTTCAACCGCAAATTCCATCGGCAACTGCTGCAGCACGTCGCGGACGAAGCCATTGACGATCAGCGCCGTCGCCTCCTCGGCCGAGAGCCCGCGCTGGAGACAGTAGAACATCTGCTCTTCCGAGACCTTCGAGGTCGTCGCCTCGTGCTCGATCACCGCCGAGGCGTTCTTCGCTTCGATGTAGGGAACGGTATGCGCGCCGCATTCCTGGCCGATCAGCAGCGAATCGCAATTGGTGAAATTGCGCGCGCCGGTCGCGAGGCGATGCGCCGACACCTGCCCGCGGTAGGTATTCTGCGACTTGCCGGCGGCGACTCCCTTCGAGATGATGCGGCTCGTGGTGTTGCGGCCGAGATGGATCATCTTCGTTCCGCTATCCACCTGCTGATGGCCGTTGGAAATCGCGATGGAATAAAATTCACCACGCGAAGCCTCGCCGCGCAGGATGCACGACGGATATTTCCAGGTGATCGCCGAGCCGGTCTCGACCTGGGTCCAGGAGATTTTCGACCGCGGCCCACGGCAATCGCCGCGCTTGGTGACAAAATTATAGATGCCGCCGCGGCCCTGAGCGTCGCCTGGATACCAGTTCTGCACGGTTGAGTACTTGATCTCCGCGTCATCGAGGGCGATCAGCTCGACGACGGCGGCGTGAAGCTGGTTTTCGTCGCGTTTGGGCGCCGTGCAGCCTTCGAGGTAGCTGACGTAGGATCCCTTGTCGGCGATGATGAGGGTGCGCTCGAACTGGCCAGTGTTGCGCTCGTTTATCCGGAAATAGGTCGAAAGCTCCATCGGGCAGCGGACGCCGGGCGGCACATAGACGAACGAGCCGTCGGAGAAGACCGCCGAATTGAGCGTGGCGTAAAAGTTGTCGGTCGGCGGCACGACCGAGCCGAGATAGCGACGCACCAAGTCAGGATGGTTCCTGACCGCCTCGGAGAACGAGCAGAAGATGACGCCCGCCTTGGCGAGCTCCGCCTTGAACGTCGTGGCGACCGAAACCGAATCGAACACCGCGTCGACCGCGACCTTGGGCCTCTCGACCCCCGCGAGGATCTCCTGCTCCACCAGCGGAATGCCAAGCTTGGCGTAGGTCCGCAGCAGCTCTGGATCGACCTCGTCGAGCGATTTGGGGGCTGGCGCCGATTTTGGCGCCGCGAAATAATAGATGTCCTGGTAGTCGATCGGCGGATGGCTGACGCGCGCCCATTTGGGCTCGTCCATCGTCAGCCAGCGACGAAAAGCCTCGAGCCGCCACTCCAGTAGCCACTCCGGCTCTTCCTTCTTCGACGAAATGAACCGGACCGTCTCTTCGTTCAGGCCCTTCGGGGCCTTGTCCGACTCGATCGGGCTGACGAAACCGTATTTATAGGCCTCGACATCGATCGAGCGCACGCGCTCGACGGTCTCCTGGTCGGCCGCCATCAGTGACTTCTCCTCGCCTTGACGGTTTCAAGGACCGCCGGTGGGGGTCATCATCGCCCCACATCGAAAAGCCAGAGTTCGAAAAGGGGGAGACGCCGCCCATATATGGCGTTCAAGCGCGCTGATTGCAAATGACCAATTGGCCCGCCGGCGACAGGAAATTCGCTGGGGCGATAGTAATGCACTTTGCAGTTGTATATAAAAGCCGTGGCTTCCGGAGCCAGGTCCTCCCCTACCCGCCTTCACCCCGGAGCTGCGCGGCCAGCCGCCTCAAGTCGATCGGATCCGGATCGCGTTCGCCGGCGTTGGCGGGGCAGGCGTTATCCTGACGCGACACGTCGGCGAACCTCATCCGCATCGGGGTGGCGATCGCCTCTCCGAACGCGATCGCCTCGCGGTCGGCGATCGAGGACAGGAAGGCGACCGTGCTCGCCGCCGAAGCGCCTGCCGCGGCGCGAATGATCCCCTTGTCGAGCTCGTTGGCGAGCCGCATGGCGAACAGGGTCGAGCACTGCGACAACACGGTCGTGTCGAGCTCGGAGGGGCGCTGCGAGACGACGCCGAGCGAGGCTCCGTATTTGCGGCCCTCCTTGGCGATTCGTCCGATGGCCTGCCTGGCAGGGCCGAAGGTCTGCTTGCTGTCGGACGGAATATAGCGGTGCGCCTCCTCGCACAGGACATTGATTTCATAGGAGCCGGAACACCAGAACGCGATCTCGAACGCCAGCCGCGCGAGCACCGAAACCACCGAGTTGATGACTTCGTTGGGAAGGCCGGCAAGCCGCACGATTGAGATCGGTTGGCCGCGCGTGGGAATACGGAAGATACGCGATATCACCTTGGCGATATCGTCCTCAACGACGAGTCTGCCGAACATGAACCGAAACCTCGGATCGCGGTTGAGCGCTTCGAGGCGATAGCGCAGCGCCCTCAGATCGGAACGGGGAAAGCGCTGGTCGAGCATCCCGAGCCAGTCTTCGATGATCGCGACCACGTCGACGATGCGAAATGGGGTCGGGGTGTCGGCGGTGACCGAAACCGCTTCAGACATCGGCTGCCGCCGCACCGCGCTGGCCGAGGCGGGCGGCCCCGACTCGGCGAGGTACTTCGCCTTTGCGGCGCGGATGACCTCGTAAAGCGCGTCCCTTTCGTCGGCGTGGGGCTGCCGGCCGCTGAACACGATGTCGGCCAGTTCGTCGAACCGGAACATCCAGAACGGTAGCTCGAGGCTGTCGGAATCGATGATATGCGCCAGTCCGGCAAAGTGGGCCGCATATTCGTTGTGCGGGTCGAAGATGATCACCCTGAGCTTCGGCCTCAGCTCCACCGACTTCCTGAGCAGGAGGCTGACCGACGTCGTTTTGCCGACGCCCGTCGACCCCAGAACGGCGAAATGGCGGTGGATCAATTCGCCCACGTCGATTTCGGCCGGGATGGCCTCGTTCTGGCTCAGACGGCCGATCTCGACCCCCTCGCGTCCGCGAAACGCATAGATGGCCCGAAGATCGCCGGCCCGGATCCGGTGCGCCGGCGCGCCGAGCGGCGGGAAGGAACTGACGCCGCGATGGAAGTAGGGCGCGCCCGAAGGATCGTCGGCAATCTCTCCGTTCAGTTCGATCGTAACCCGGGCGGTGTTCGTGTCCGTCTTCGACCAGCGATGGTCGTCGGTCTCGACATCGCAAACCGCGCCGATCACGCGCGCGCCTTTGTGCGCGATCGCGATCAGATGGCCGACCGACCAGTCTTCCTCGCTTGTCTTGAGCGGACAGCTCAGGACGCCTTGCGTTCCGTTCAACCCCACCAGGTGGCCGATTACGCGCGGCGGCTCGACGTCCCGCAGGTCGGACAGAAACGTCGATTCCGCGGCGCGCTCTCCCGTCTCGCGTCGCTCCCCACCAGCCGGTATGGACGCGGCTTCGCTCAGACGTTCGAGTGCGTCGCGAAATAGTCGGCTGTCGGTACGAAATGAATGCATGTCTGACCGGTCGCAGGCTCGAGGGAATGATGGCGGCGCAAAGATGAGCTTGCGGGCATGCGAGTAAACAATCCGTTCGGCCTATGACGAAGTCTTTAATGTCTCGCGAGTAAGCCGGCACGACTGTCCCGCGTCTGCTGTCGTCACATACCGCTGCGTCAGTTACCTACGGGATTCTTCTTCGTGACCTCGGTCCGCGCTCTAGCCTCAGGCCGGCGTTCGAATCTCCGGGTCGCTGCCGATTAGGCGGCCGAACAGCCGCATTCGCGATTGCAGCCGTTCGCTGCTCAGCGGCGCAAGCTTGGGCGGCAAGGTCAGGATCACCTTGCCCTTCTCGCAGATCATCGGGGCGCGCGGCAACACGCCCGGCATCGCTGCCGAAATGTTGTAGGCGACCCGCATCGCGGCGCCGAGGATTCGCGCCCGATCGAGTTGGCGCGCCGTCACCAACGCGCGCGACTGGGGCGAGACGATATCTTCGGCCGACATGTGCCGATACGACGCCGCCAGCGCAAGAAACGCGCGCGCCGGGTGATCGACGCCGATGAACGCGGCGTTCGCCACCAGGTCGTAAGCCTGCGCGCCGCGATAGTCGGGATGCGCGCGCCAGGCGATGTCGGAAAGAAGGCATGCGGCGTGACGCAGCCGCCGGTCCTGCTCATCTTCCTCGAGATGGGTCGAGCCGATCAGGCGGCCCGTCCAGTCGAGTAGCTCTTCGGCGTGTTTGGGCGCGCGGGACCGCAGCTCGTTGAACAGGCGCGCCGAGACGATGAGCGGGTCTTCCGCCTGTTCCTTCGGCGAGAGCCGCGAATAGATAAGCCCCTCGCGCACGCCAAGGGCGGAAATGACGATTTCCTTCGGATTGGCCTGTCGGATGATCTCCTCCAGCACCGCGGCGCCGTAGGCAAGCAGCGGCCTGCGGGCTGACGAGACCGACTCGATCGACAGCAGCGCGTCCGCTTCAATCCGTTCGACCAGCCGCGCGAATTCAAGAGCGTCGCGGGTCGGGATCACGTAATTGTGCATCACGTTCATCGAATATTGCCGCTGGCGCATATGCAGGCGGGCCAGCGCCCGCCAGGTGCCGCCGACCGCGTAGAAGGTTCGCCCCGCCAGCCCCTGCAGAGCCTTCACCGGCGCGAGCGTGTCGCGAACGATTCTCGCCGCCTTCTTCGGCGAGCGCTCGGAAAGGTCCATCAGCGAGAGGCCGCCCAGCGGCAAGGTGATCCCCTGCGCGCACTTGCCGCCCTTCACGTCGGTCAGTTCGAGCGAGCCGCCGCCGAGATCGCCGACGACGCCGTCTGCGTTGTGGATCGAGCTCACCACGCCCAACGCCGAAAGCTTTGCTTCCCGCTGACCGCTCAGGAGCTCGATCTTGCAGCCAATCGCGCGTTCGGCGCGATCGAGGAACTCCGGCCCGTTCGCCGCGTCGCGCACGGCGGCCGTCGCCACGCTCTGGACGTCGCGGATTCGCATCGTGTCGCAGAGAACGCGGAAGCGCTGGAGCGCGGCGAACGCCTTGGCCATGGCGTCCTCCGGCAGCAAGCCGCTCATCGCGACGCCGCGCCCGAGACCGCAAAGCGCCTTCTCGTTGAATGTCGGCGTTGGCGCGCGCGACTGCGACTCGTACGAGACGAGCCGCACGGAGTTCGAGCCGATGTCGACGATCGCCAGGGGCTCGCCCCGCAGTCGTCCGGGCGCTACGGTGTTGGGCATTGATGGTCCTGCTCGGCGTCCGCGTCGGCTGACACGGGCGTCTATCAGCCTCGCCTGCGCAACGCCATCGGAAACGAGTCGATCAGCGCCTTGCCGCGCCCCGACAGGCTCGGATTGGTCATGAAATAATTGTGCGCGTTGAACGGCTCTTCCCCTTCGGCGGGTGCGAGTCGCTCGCTCGAACCGTCCGGCAATATGCGAAAGCTCTGCTGATTGTCCATGAGGTTCGCTTGCATGATCTGCTCGAGAACTTGCTCGTGAACCGTCGGATTGAGGAGGGGAACGAGCGCCTCGACGCGCCGATCCAGATTGCGCTGCATCAGGTCGGCGGAGGAAATGAACGCCCGCGCCTTCGGGCTCGGGAGCCCATGCCCTGCGCCGAACGCATAGATGCGGGCGTGTTCGAGAAACCGGCCGACCAGCGACTTCACCCGTATGTTGTCCGATAGCCCCGGCACGCCGGGCCGCAAGCAGCAGATGCCGCGGATGACGATGTCGATCTGCACGCCGGCGCGGCTCGCCGCGTAGAGCGCGTCAATGATCTGCGGGTCGACCAGCGCGTTGCATTTGATCCAGATCTGCGCCGGGCGGCCGAGCCGGGCATAGTCGATCTCGTCGGCGATGTTGCGCAACAGCGTCTGCTTGAGCGAGATCGGCGAGATCGACATCTGCTCGAGGCCGTCGGGCTCGGCGTATCCGGTGATGAAGTTGAAGATGCGCGCAACGTCGCGGCCGATCGCGGCCTCGGCGGTGAACAGGGAAATGTCGGCGTAGATCCGGGCGGTGACGGGGTGGTAATTGCCGGTGCCGAGGTGACAGTAATTGACCAGCGCGCCGCCCTCGCGCCGCACCACCATCGAGAGCTTGGCGTGGGTCTTGAGCTCGATGAAACCATAGACGACCTGGGCGCCGGCGCGCTCGAGATCGCGCGCCCAGCGGATATTGGCCTCTTCGTCGAAACGGGCCTTGAGCTCGACGAGCGCGGTGACCGACTTGCCGGCCTCCGCCGCTTCGATGAGGGCGCGGACGATCGGGCTGTCGGCTGAGGTGCGGTAGAGCGTCTGCTTGATGGCGACAACATTCGGATCGCGCGCGGCCTGATTGAGGAACTGGATGACGACGTCGAATGATTCGTAGGGGTGATGGACGACGAGATCCTTTTGCCGGATCGCAGCAAAGCAATCGCCCCCGAGTTCCTTGACCCGTTCCGGAAATCTCGGGTTGTAAGGGGTGAACTTGAGATCCGGCCGATCGATCGCCACCAGTTGCGACAGGTCGTTGAGCGCCAGCATCCCCTCGACCAGCACGAGCCCCGACGAGACGACGTCAACGTCGCCGGCGACGAACGCGCGCAGCGATTCCGGCGTGCTCGCCTCAATTTCGAGCCGGATGACGGAGCCGCGCCGGCGGCGTTTGAGCGCGCTCTCGAACAGGCGAACGAGATCTTCCGCTTCTTCCTCGACTTCGATGTCGCTGTCGCGAATGACCCGGAAGGCGCCCTCGCCCAGCACTTCGTAGCCTGGGAACAGAAGGCCGATGAACGCGACGATCAGCCGGTCCAGCATCACGAAGCGCACCGCTCCGCCGAGCGGTCCTTCGGGCAGCCGGACGAAGCGCTCGACGCTGCCGGGAATGCGCACCAGCGCGCTCATCGCCTTGCCGTCGCGCGGATTGAGGAGTTCCAGCGCCAGCGTGAATCCGAGGTTGGGAATGAACGGGAACGGATGCGCCGGATCGACAGCGAGCGGGGTCAGGATCGGAAACACGTGCGAGAGGAAATAGTCCTGCAGCCAGTCCCGCTCGCGGCGGGTCAGGTCGACGACTTCGAGAATTACAACGCCGTTAGAGGCCAGTTCGGACCTCAGCATTTTCCAGCGCGACTGCTGCGAGGCGACCAGCGCCGCGACACGCTCGCTTATCCGCTCGAGCTGTTCGGCCGGCGTGCGGCCGTCGTCGGAAATTTCGACCACGCCTGAGAGCACCTGCCCGACCAGGCCGGCGACACGGACCATAAAAAACTCGTCGAGATTGTTGGCCGAGATCGACAAGAAACGGAGTCGCTCGAGCAGCGGATGGCTCGGGTTGGCCGCTTCCTCCAACACCCGGCGGTTGAACTCCAGCCACGACAGTTCACGATTGATGAACCGCTCAGGCGACGACAGCAATGGCGCCGCATCGTCATTTGCCGCCGTTGGGGGCGGGGCAAAAGCCTTTTCGCTCGTCGCAACCGCGCGGGCCAACGATGACTCCGTCCTGCTAAGGCCATATTGCGGCAATTGCGCCGCCGCGCCAAGCGCGGCGAACGGGTTTGCTTTACGGTTGGCGCCCAGCCAGCCCGAATCGGTGGGCGAAGCGGATTGGCTTCGAGGATCGAAAGATTTCGAAGCATTGATTGCGGAAACTCTGAGATTCCCGGCGGGCTTTTGGATTATCCCTGCTTGAGTCAAGTCCGGGCCAGCCGGCGTGGACCCTTCGCCTTCCTTCCCAGCAGCACTGCAGCCAGTTCCGGGCGCGACAGGACAAGGAATGCCAAATCCGGTTCTCAATCTTCGCGACAATGTGTCGGCTTCACGCGAAACGCCGCTCACTCGGCCGCGCCGAGCGAGCGGGCGACCTCGTTCAAGGCCGCTGGATAGAGCCGGTGCTCTTCTTTCAGGACTCGCGCCGCCAGCGCCTCGGCGTCGTCGTCCGGCAGGACCGGCACCCGCGCCTGGGCGATGATCGGTCCGGCGTCGAGCTCGGCGGTGACGAAGTGGACCGTGCATCCATGTTCGGGGAGCCCCTGGCGAAGCGCGCGCTCATGCGTGTTGAGCCCGCGTAGCTCCGGCAGCAGCGATGGGTGAATGTTGAGAATGCGGCCTTTCCACCCCTCGACGAAGGCTGGGCTCAGCACCCGCATGAATCCAGCAAGGCACACGATTTGGGCGCGTTCCGCGCGAAGCCGCGCTTCCAGCGCCCTCTCGAACGCCGCCCTACCAGGATAGGCCTTAAAGTCGATCGCCTCCGCTGCGACGCCAGCCTTCCGCGCGACCGCAAGGCCGGGGGCCGCCGGGGCATCTGAAAGCACGAGCACGATCTCGGCTGCAAAGTCGCACGATCGCGCCGCCTCGACCAGCGCGCTCATGTTGGAGCCGCGGCCCGAGATGAGAACCGCCGTTCGCACGCGAGGCCTCACAATTTGAGCCTTCCGTGGGTGACAAGACGTCGACCTGCTGCGGGAACAAGTTCCCCGATCAGGACCGGCGACAGGCCGGCCGCGGCGAGGGCCTCGCGCGCCTCCCGCGCGTAATCGGCGGAAACGAACGCCGCCATCCCGAATCCGCAGTTGAAGGTCCTCAACATCTCATCTTCGTCGAGTTCGCCAGCCTCCGCGAGCCATGAAAAGACCCCGGGCGGCGCGAAGGCCTCGAGATTGAGCGAGACGGCGAGACTTTCGTTAAGGACGCGCGGCAGGTTGTCCGGATAGCCCCCGCCGGTGATGTGGGCGAGCGCGCAAATGCCTTGGGTCCGCGACAGCGCCTGAAGCAGCGGCCGCACATAGAGGCGGGTCGGCGTCAGCAAGGCCGAGGCGAGCGAACGCGAACGATCGAACGGCGCGGGAGCGTCCCATCCAAGGCCGGTTCGCGAAACGATCCGCCGCACCAGCGAAAATCCGTTGGAGTGGACGCCGGACGACGGCAAGCCATAAACTGGGTCACCTGCCCTCAGTCCCGGTCGGGGCAGCAAGGCGCCGCGCTCAGCGGCGCCGACGGCGAAACCAGCGATGTCGAAATCGCCGGGGGCGTAAACGCCGGGCATCTCCGCCGTCTCTCCGCCGATCAACGCGCACCCGGACTGCGCGCACCCTTCGGCGACGCCACGCAGGACGGTCGATACGATCTCCTCGTCGAGTTTGCCAGACGCGAAATAGTCCAAGAAAAACAGAGGTTCAGCGCCCTGGACGACAATGTCGTTCACGCACATGGCGACGAGGTCGATCCCGATCGTGTCATAGACGCCGCTCTCAGCGGCGATCTTGAGTTTGGTGCCGACGCCGTCGTTCGCGGCGACCAGGATCGGATCGGCGAAGCCCGCCGCGCGAAGATCGAACAGCCCGCCGAACCCGCCAAGCTCCGCGCTGGCCCCCGGCCGGCGCGTGGCTCGGGCCAACGGGCGTATTCGATCGACGATCCTGTTGCCAGCATCAATATCGACGCCCGATCCGGCGTAAGTCAGAGGCTTTCGGTTTTCGGACATCATGGCTCCCAAGGCGTCCGGACGTGATCGGCGCGTGCCCGGCACAACATGGGTCATTGTGGCGCCTCGGGCGCGGATTCCCAACCTAACGCGATTCGTGTTAGCCTTTCTCTTGTCTTCGGCGTAAGCGGCGACGCGCCGGGAGGAGATGCCTGGACGATGGGCGCCAATACTTCATGAATATTGGCCGAGCTCTCAACAACCTACCCAATCTGATCACGCTGGCGCGAATGCTGATGACGCCATTAGCGATAACGATGATTATTTCCCAGCGATTCCTTCCCGCGTTTCTGATCTTTATCCTTGCCGGCGTCTCCGACGCGGTCGACGGTTTTATCGCCAAGAATTTCGAACTTCGCACCGAGCTCGGCGCCTACCTTGATCCCCTGGCTGATAAAGCTCTGTTGATCTCCATCTATGTGTCGCTTGCGATATATGCCGGCTTGCCAGCCTGGATCGTCGTCACCGTCGTGTCTCGGGACGTGATGATACTCTTCGCCGTTTTGGTCTCCTGGCTGCTCGACAAGCCGGTCGAGATTCGCCCCGTCTGGGTGTCGAAGCTCAACACCGTCGCACAGATATCGCTGGCGGGTTTTGCGTTGGGGGTGCGCGCGTATGGCCTCGATCCTCAGCCCCTGCAGACCTACCTTTTATGGGCAGTCGCCGGGACAACCTTGGCCTCCGGCAGCGTCTATATTGCCCAGTGGCTCGATCACATGAGCCGTTAGGGCGCAGCAATGATCGAACGCCTCGCCGCCGTCACCGTACTTGTCCCCAGCTATGACGAGGGCCTAGCTTTCTTCCGCGACGTGATGGGCTTCGCGGTTGTTGAAGATAAGCGGATCGAAGCGAACAAGCGCTGGGTTGTAGTGGCGCCCTCACGGAATGAAGGAGCGGCGCTGGTGCTTGCGGTCGCCAGCGACGAAGGTCAGCGCGCGCGCCTCGGTGACCAGACGGGGGGACGAGTCGGCTTCTTCCTTCAGGCCACGGACTTCTGGAAAGACTACGAGGCGATGCGCGCTCGCGGCGTCAGATTCCTTGAAACCCCGCGCCGCGAGCCTTATGGCCTGGTCGCGGTCTTCCTCGATCCGTGGGGCGGCAAATGGGATTTGCTGCAGCCGGCTGACGGGACAGGCGGTATCCAATGAGGTTGGCCCAGTGAGCCTGGAGCGCCAAGTCCTGTTTTGGGGGCTCGGGCTGGCCGCCCTCCTGGTTGTTGTCTATTTGCTTGGCTCAACAATCACGCCGTTCGCCGCGGGTATTGTTCTCGGCTATCTGCTCGACCCGGTCGTGCTCAAACTTCAGAAGTTCGGTTTCAATCGCCTGGGCGCCTCGCTTCTGATTCTTACCATCTTCGTCCTCACCGTCATCCTCTTTTTCATTCTTATTGTTCCGATCTTGGGAAATCAGTTCATTGCCTTCGCTCAGCATCTGCCGAGCTACGCGGTGC
>Ga0335076_10001518_pt1 | contig 22521 bp, 26 predicted proteins | sample Lox_Sample_25_FD_206717 | JGI IMG/M metagenome (GOLD analysis project Ga0335076, IMG submission 206717) | Soil microbial communities from Loxahatchee National Wildlife Refuge, Florida, United States - Lox_Sample_2.5 | ecosystem: Environmental > Terrestrial > Soil > Wetlands | place: USA... | reverse complement strand
GCAACGTGACCACGGTGACCGATCCGCTCTCGCACGTGACCACCAACACGTACGACGCGCTGGACCGCCTCACCAACGTGAACGACCCGGCCAACGGCAACACGGTCTTCACCTACGACGCCAAGGATCGGCTGACTTCGGTGAAGGACCCGAAGCTTTCCAATACGACGGGCTACACCTACAACGGGCTCGGAGACTTGCTCACGCAAGTGTCGCCCGACACCGGCACCACGACCTTCACGTACGACGCGGCGGGGAACGTCGCCACGCAGACCGATGCGCGCAGCACCGCAACGACCTACACGTACGACGCGCTCAATCGCGTGACGGCTTCGACGGTGACCGACGGGACTGTCGCCTACGCGTACGACAACACCACGGTGGGGGGTGCGTACGCCAAGGGCCACCTCACGACGATCACGGATCCTTCGGGCAACACGACCTACGCCTACGACAGCCTGGGGCGCATCACCACGAAGAGCCAGACCGTCACCGCGTCGCCTGCCAACAAGACCTTCACGGTGGGCTACAGCTACGCGAGCGGGCGCTTGACCGGCATCACCTATCCCAGCGGGCACGCCGTGGCCTACGGCTTCGATGGGCAGGGGCGGATCACGTCGATCACCGTCGATGGCACGACGGTGCTCAATGCGGTGACGTACTTTCCGTTCGGGGCGCCGGCAACGTGGACCTGGGGCAACAGCGAGCCGATGACGCGGACGTTCGATCTGGACGGACGCATCAGCGCGTTGACACTGGGGCCGGCCGCGGGAACCTATGCGGACCTCTCGCAGGTCTTCGGCTACGACAACCTGAACCGCATGGTGTCGGCCAACCTCGCAGCAGGGCAGACCCAGAGCTTTACCTACGACTCGAACGGCAACCGCACCAACGCCACGATCAATTCGGCGAGCACGACGTACAACTACCCCAGCAACAGCCACAAGCTGAGCTCCCTCTCGGGGGCCACCACGCAGTCGTTCACCTACGACAACGCGGGGAACTTGACGCTGACCGCAGGAGTCACCTACGTTTACGATGGGCGTGGTCGCATGAAGCAGGCGGGGGCGACGACGTACCTGGTGAATGGCCTCGGGCAGCGGGTGAAGAAGTCGTCGGGAAGCGACACTTTCTTCGCGTACGACGAGGCGGGCCATCTCATCGGGGAATACGATGGTTCGGGCAACCCGATCGAAGAGACGGTGTGGCTCGGTGACACGCCGGTGGCGGTGGTGAAACCCAATGCGAGCGGCTTCGACCTCTTCTACATCTGGAGCGACAACCTGGGCACGCCGAGGCTGATTTCCGACACGACCAATGCGATCCGCTGGCAGTGGGATAGCGCGGATCCGTTCGGCAACAACGCGCCCAACGAAAACCCCTCAGGGCTGGGAGCGTTCAACTACAACCTGCGATTCCCGGGCCAGTACTACGACTCGGAGACGGGGAAACACTACAACTACTTCAGAGATTACGACCCGAGCATCGGCCGGTACGTGGAGAGTGATCCGATGGGGTTGGCGGCGGGGATCAATACCTACACGTACACGAGCGATTCACCCGAGGTCTGGATCGACACGCTCGGTCTTGCATCTTGCACATACTCCATCAGCGCCCACACTCTTTCGTGCCAGCCAAACGGCGGCGGGAAGGCCGTGCAGCTCGGCCCCAATGGCGTCTTTTCCGGGGTAGGCAAGTGTCGGGACACCCCGTCCTGTGAGAAGGTTCGAGACCTCGGCCCCATTCCGATCGGCAACTACGATATGAACAGGGACGACAGGAAGGGCCACGAGGGCTATTGGCGCCTCGAACCCAACCCGCACGTCCCGGCGTGGAAGTACTACCTTGGAATCAGTCGCAATGGGTTTGAATTGCACCCGGGCGGCATTTCGCTAGGTTGCATTACGGCAGATAAGAACGACCCAGCCGCGATGCTTCAATACGACAAGGTCAACGAGTTGCTAAATCGCGAGGTCGGCGAGAACCACTTGCGAGTCGGGCCATGAGGAAATCAACTCTCACCATTGGAGGTATAGCACTGGTGGCCGCGCTGGCCATTGGGGCGGTTGTGGTCCGAAATGTGCAATTCGATGACGCGAGCGACGCGCTCAAGACGTCGGACTTTGCAGTCGCGCTGGAGAAACTACAACCGCTAGCTCAACTCGGCGATCGTCATGCCCAGTACCTCTTGGGGCAGATGTATGCCTTTGGTTGGGGCGTCCCACAGGATGATGAGACCGCAATCGCTTGGTTCAGACGAGCAGGTATGTGGTCTGAGGGGCTAGCCGATCCCGCCGCCGCCGCGGAGTACTACGTGGCGCAGACCTATCTGGAGGGCCAAGGGGTGAAGAAGGACGAGCAAAGGGCTAGAGAGTGGCTACGACGCGCAGCCGATGGGGGTTACCGGGCCGCAGCGAAAGGGTCCTAGTCGAGCTGGTATAGCCCGCAGCCAACTCTACAACTACTATCGCGATTACGATTCGAGCATCGGGCGGTATCTTGAGAGCGATCCCATCGGGCTCAACGGCGGCCTAAACACCTTCGCTTACGTCTCGGCTAGTCCCCTTCGGTATTTCGACAAGAAGGGATTGGAGGCGCCTGGGCCTTCTGACGTGCTGCATTGCGCCCTGCATCCGTCCGATTGCTGGAACGCCTCTCCCAAGTCTTGCCGGGACGAGGCAATCCATGTGACGCGAGAAACCTTTGGGTTTAGTGGCCGCAACGATCCAACCGACGCGTTTCGTCATTGCTACTGGTCGTGCTGCATGACCAAGAATGGTGGGGGCGATGCCGCGAAAGGTATTGGAGACGCGCACGAGAATGATCCTGGAAATCCCAAGTGTGAGATGAACATGGACCTCTTCAACAATGCCATGGGCATCAGTTTCGCGCGCGCCAACCCGAGTTCCAGCTGCAAGCTTGTTTGCCTCCGAGCCCCGCTGCAGAAGGAACCGAAGGGTAATTGCACGTCGTGCAATCTCTACAGCGTTCCATAGCCAGTCTATGAATGAGAGACGCTCAAACCGAATTGCCGCAGTAGCTGTGGCGGCCGTAGTGTTGATCCTCCTGCCATTTGCCATCTCGTGGTATGAGGCATCAAGTCTTTCCTGGCCGCACGAGAAATTCGAGCCCGCAAAGTGGAAGGCAGCTCCGCACCATGAGCGGTACCGCCAGTTCAACGATCTCATGGTCACCCAGAAGATTGTCGGGCAGACCCGTGCCGATATCGAAGGTCTGCTTGGTCCTCCTGACTATGTCTCGGCGGATGGGCGTTACATGACCTACGACCTCAAGGAAGGATCCGGCGAACTCATGACTCTCAACTCGATCTATTTCGTTCGTATTTGGATGGATCAGCATAGCCGGATCACAGACGTGCAAGTTGCCGCGGACTAGTTGGTCTTGGCTCCGAGGTGGCACACTCATATGGTCGCAATCGTCAATGGGTGGTGAATTGATGATGGGCGTTAGTCGTCGTCGGGATCGATGCGAGGATGCGGCACGAGCGCTGCAGCGGCGATGAATCAGACTCATATTCGTGGGTTGGTTACCACTGTTCATCGGTTCGTCGCGGGATCTGCCTCGCTCTACAATCGTGGATCATCCTTTGCGGGGAGCCTGGGGTAGTGTGGTTGAGGGTTATCCCTGTGGTGGCCCATGCCGCATCGTCGCATCGATCATGCGTGGTTAAGCCCCGGCCGAGTGGTGGCCGAGGCGATGGCTCAGATGAAGCCGGCGAGCTCGCGGGCGACCGCCACGCAGGCTTTGTTGACGTGAACGCCTCGAGCGCGAAGGCGAGCGAAGCGCGCGCACAGGCGAAGCTGGGCTTTCCAGGCGGTGTCGCGGATGGCCTGCGGAAGGTGCTCGGCGCGTCGCCAGGCGGCGTAGCCGATGCGCGGGGTGAAGCGGTAGTTCCAGGCTGCCTCGGTGTCGGTCTTGACGCGATCGCCGCTGCGCCTGGGGTTGAGCGAAGGGGCGATCACCTGGCACGCATAGCCGTGCTGTGCGAGCAGCCGTTGCAAGCCGTATCCGGTGGGTCCCGCCTGGTAGACCACGTGCACATGCCGAGCTTCGCCGTAGCCGGCCAGTCGCTTGAGCAGTTTGCCCACATCGTGCGGGAGGCTGCCGATCGAACGCGCGGGCGCGCGTCCGGCTTCGGCCACGGCGATCGCGATCGAATCCTTGTGAACGTCCAGTCCGACGAAAAACTTGATACCCTCTTCCATGGCCGGTCTCCTCGTGGTGTGCTGACGACTCGTTCTCAGCATGTAGCTCGGCGCGGCTCGCCGCGCAACCTACGTCGCCGGAGACCGGCCGCCGCAACCTGGCGACACGACCATGATGTCTACAACTACTATCGCGACCTAGATCCGAGTCTGGGCAGATACGTCGAGAGCGATCCCATCTGGTTGGTAGGGGGCCTCAATCTCTATCTATACGTGGATGCACGACCGCTCAACTTGGTGGATGTCCTCGGAACCCAATCAAACTCACGCGCCGGATCAAAGAATCGCCCGGGACGCGAAAGGCCCGATCCGCGCCCAATTGGCCATTCCGGCAACTCCAAGAGCCAGGCCGAGCGAGAGAAGTGCTATTCGGATTGCGTGGAGAGCGAAAGACGACTGTGGCGTGAGAATCACGTCACGAGTTGCGCAGTAGGCACGTTTTTCGGTGGGCTGGTTGGCTTTGTGGCGGGCGGCCCCCCCGGCGCCGCAACGGGAGCCGGTGTTGGATTCGCGGTCGGAAGCGCTCCGGGAATTGGCTACATGATCGGCGCGAGCCAGCGCTGCGCATCCGACTGCGGAGTCGTGAGATGAAGCGCGACGTGCGCAAGGCTATAGTTCCTATCCTCGGTTGTTCGATTGCAATCGCATACGGTGGATCTGCTGTGACGTTCTCAATGATTGCGGTCTGGCCCCTGCTCGCTAGGCTTCAACCTTCTCTTGCGGTTGGGGCTTGGGCGCTCGATGCAGTCTTGGGCGCAATTCTTCTTGTGACGGCCTTCCTTACTCTATTGAGGTCCAACCGAGCCCGTAGAGTCCTGGTTTGTACTCTCTTCGTAACTCTGTTATTTGAATTGGTTCGTGCACACGTCTTCTTTCCGTCGATGGAGACGCTGCCATCTGATGACCGGAACGGTGCACTTGTCGTTGCAATTCTGCTGATTAGTACCGCGTTGGTCATGTCGCGCAGTAGTACTAGCTATACCGATCAAGCCAACCGCACGGATTGAGCGCATTACTCGCCGCATGGAGGTGCGACCTGCTGCGCCCACCAATTCTACGACATCACACTACAACTACTATCGCGACTACGATCCGAACATTGGCAGGTACGTTGAGAGTGATCCTATCGGAATCTCTCTCGAGACCAATACATTTGGCTACGCTGCGAGCGCTCCTCTCTCCAACTCGGACTCGCTCGGCCTGTGGTCCGTCACGTTCGGTGCATATGCAGGCGTAGGGGCGCCGGGACCTGGTGGACAGATCACCTTTGGCAAAGACAATGGGCATGGCTTTATGTCGATCCGCCTCGGATTTGGGTGGGGGGCTGGCTGGAACTACACTCCCGACGGTGGCGCCCCGGGCGGGCCGCTCCCTCCAGGAGGTGGTGCGGGGGGCTCTCTTTCGTGCTCTCTGAAGGCCAATTTCAACGCCGGACCTCTCAACGCCTATTTCGAAGAGGGCGTAAGTAACCTACGTAGCCCGCCCTTCTATAAGAGTATGGGATACGGGTGGCGCAATAGGGCTTGGGGCATAAATGCGACAGGAAGTGCTGGTGCGAACGTTACGTTCTGGTCACGGTGAGATGCAGATGCTGTCACATGCGTTGAAAGTCGTTGCGGTGGCCTTAGCGCTTGGCCTCGCCCTATACGGAGCAATCTACTTCATGGCAAGAGACGAAGACAGCGTGAGGTTCGCAACTCTCGCCGTGCGCCACTCGAAAGCCATCGAAGGGTATGTAGGTGGTATCAGTAGCATAAGGCTCTCACCGGGAGGTCCATACGACGAGACCGAGGCCGAAGGGCAAAAGCGCGCTCGCGTTGCGCTAGAAATTGAGGGGAAGAATAGATCAGCAACGGTCATCGTTGAGGCGACGCTGTTCGATGGAACTTGGAAAGTCGAGCGCGCAACTCTTGACGGACAGCAGATTTCCTTGCAATAGCAGAGGGCCGCAGGAATCCGCTTTTCCACTCAAGTGGTTCACACTACAACTACTACCGCGATTACGACCCGGCGATCGGACGATACGCGCAGAGCGACCCGCTCGGGCTGGGTGGAGGCGCAGATACCTACGGATATGTCGGAGGAGCTCCAACAGCGCTCATCGATCCTCAGGGACTGGAAGTGACAATGACATGTCGACCTGTCTCACTGTTTGGAAAGATCGGTCTATCGGCGCCAGCCCATTGCGGAGTCTTTGTTTGGCATCTTGAGCCACTGCCATGCGGGTGCGGCAGCAAGGTCGTAATTGACGCCCAATATTCGTTGCCTGGTGGTGCTCGTCGGCCGACGACGGATAGCGCAAACAGCACCTATGTCAACGACAGGAAGGCCTTCTACAATCCAGGCGGGGGAAACCAGAATTTCCCAATTCCGCCGCCATCTGGCATGGGGCAAGGTCAGTTTGACGGGGCGGTCATCTCCTATGGGGCGAGCTACTCCCAAGGAATGTATGGACTCCCTGGCTTCGGGCCAAACTCAAACACTTGCGCTAGTAACATAGTTCGCGGTGCGGGAGGCAATCCCCCTGACGTGCCGCGGGCCTGGGGACAGCACTACGTTCCGGATTTTGCCCCGGGGCGCCCTGGTCAACGATACTAGGAGCTGGTGCCGTGCTAGTTGCCACTGCAATTGCCTTTGCTCTCAGCGTTCTCCTGTGCGTTCCTGCATGGTATCTAGGGCGCCGGCGACAGGCTTGGTATCGTTGGGACTACCTCACGGCCTTCGCAGGGTTACCCGCTTGGGCGTTACTTTCAATTTTTCAGGTCGGACACCAAAGCATGGGAAATTTGGCCGAGGTTTTGATCGTCCTGCTTTTCCCCTCCCTTTTGCTTACTGGCAAGGTGGCGTTTGCAGCACGCTTCGGCAGTAACTCGGAGAGAGCCTCTGGCATTACCTTCGCAATTCTTCTGGCGTTGGTACTGGCCGTAAGACTCTTGACCCCGGAGATTCCAGAGTAGCGCTTTGGTCTGGTCAACTCGTTATCGCACTTGCGCGCTTCAACAAACACTGCTTGGTCTTGGCGGGATCACACTACAACTACTATCGGGAATACGACCCAAGCATTGGTAGGTACATTGAATCCGATCCCTTGGGTATCAGCGGCGGTACGAATACTTACCGGTATGCGCGGACCCGGCCTCTGACCGAACTCGATCCTCTGGGACTGATCTCCGGTACAGATGATTGCAGCTATTACGAGACGGCCTGCAAGTTCGCTCCGGGCATCTATCACTGTCTGGTTGCTCCCGGCCAATGTCGACGCAAATGGCCACTTCCCAAACCCTTGGAGAGATGCATAAGAAAATGTCTGCAGGATGCAGATGGGCTATGTCTCGGTTCGGAACCTTGCAATTTAGTGCTGTGTGAAGCCACTACGCATGGCCACTGTTGGACCTTTTGTACGGCGCTGTATGCAACGGGGAACTGAACATGAAGACTTCTGCACCAATGAGAGCTGCGATCTGGGTCGGGTTCGGCGTCCTCTTTTGGGTCATTGATCGTGTCCTGGTCGTCTTGCTCGAACCCCCCTCGCTGGCAACCGTCGCTTTGAGAAACTCCGTACTACTGGGGCTACTGTTCGCAATATGGGTCTGGCAACGACGACGGGCGACCAATGAGGGCCGCGGACTTTGTGCAGCCGCGTTCTTGATCAGCTTGTGGCTTAGCGGCGCGATTCTTGATGTGGTTTTCCAAACCCAATCGGACAGCTATTCCCTCTCGGAAATCCTTGGGTCGCTGGCGATGTTTCCTCTCACAACACTGGGAGTCGCTACGATGTCGGGGATCTTGCCAGCCCTTATAGCCGGTTCAGTCTTCGCTGTTGCGCTCTTGCTTCGCCCCGCTAATTCTCCATCCGGTTAGTGCGATCGCTTACCCTAAAGCGACTCACACTACAACTACTATCGCGATTACGATCCGACGATGGGAAGGTATATCCAGAGTGATCGCATCGGAATTCGCGGAGGACTCAATACTTTTGCTTATGTGCGAAATCGACCCGAGAGCAGTCGTGACCCCCGGGGACGAGACAATCCGCGCATAGGTCCGTATTTCCCTCCGACGCCTTCTGCGCCGGCAATTCTTGGTAGTACAACTCCCGGCGTAGGCGTGCCGCCCGGATCACCGCAGCCCCTTGGCGGCTGGGTGCCGAACGGTGAGGGCGGCTTCTCGAATCCCGATGCGTGGGGAAGCTATCCTGGCGGGACGCCCTTTCCAGGGGTGGACCGCGGTTTGGCACAAACTCCGGATCCGCTGCCAGAACCGGGCGTAGAGATTTCTCTGGTCCCGATCGGCGAGTGCATCGGCAAGGCTTCAATTTGGCTGCTCGTTCTTCAACCGGCTCCCTTAGCCTGCGGAGATCGACCAGAGGTTTGCGGATCGCCAGAGCCCAAGCCGCGAATCATTGAGTACGGTGGCCCGGTAAAATCGGCGGCGGGCGCAGCTAGCCCCTCTGCCCCATAAGAAAAGTCATGGCGCACTCCAGTCTTGAGGAATTGCTAAGGGACGCGCTCAGTACCTACGCGGGCTCGCACGTACTCGAATACGTGATCAGCCTGCGCGAGGAAGCGCTCATGCCTCGCCAAGCTACGCGGGAGGTGTCCCTTCTCTTTGCCGATGTTGGTAGGGTGATGCCACCCGCCGGAGGTATCGACAGCAGCAAGCTCTTCGAATGGCAAGAGGCCTTTCTTGGGGCGATATCCCAGTCGATCCTCGAGTCCAAGGGATACATCGATCAATTCGTAGGAGACGCGGTGTCTTGCTGGTGGGAGCGAGGGCCCGGCTTGGACGACGCACAGCGGGCATGTATTGCCGCGCTAGACATGGCTCGCAGGATTGAGCGGCTGAACTCCTCGGCATGGGAGCGAGGACATCCCAAGGTTGAGCTCAAGATTGGAATTCACACTGGTTTGGCAGCAGTAGGCCCATACGGCTCGAGATATCGCCTCCGATTTGGCCTCTCCGGTGATTCAGTGAACTTTGCAGCTCATTTATGTAGAGTTTCTGGAACAACCTATTCTTGCCGCGTAGTCATCTCGGGAACAACGAGATCGCGACTGCCCGCAAGCGCGTGTGTTTCCCGATTGGACCGAATTCAAGTCAAGGGCCTCGACGTTCCGCTGGAGCTCTTTGCGCTGGACAGCTTGTAGGTTCGCTACGAATTCGACCGTATCGAGCGTGGACTAGTGTTGCTGCCCGAGCCAAATTCACACTACAACTACTACCGCGATTACGACCCGGCGATCGGACGCTATATCCAGAGCGACCCAAGTGGCGTGCTCGGCGGGACCAACTCCTACGCCTACGTCTTGGACAGCCCGCTCGACTGGCGCGATCTGAGGGGGCTCGTAAACGAGAACGTTGACCCGAATCCCTATGCAGTGATCGTCAAGTGTCCGGAAGCCCCGCCGGGCTGGACGATGTCGACCCCGCAGGTTGGAAAGACTCCGATCAGGAAGTACTTCCCAGCGTTTAACCCGCAGACCCGGCATGCTGAAATGATGTGCCTTGGTGATGGTAGTAACAATCCGGGGACCGGGATCAACGACCGTGGCGAATTCGGTTGGGAGTGCGTCGTCGAGTGCGTGTACGTCAGTGCCTGCGGTAAGCAGGAAAGACGCCTTCCCGGTACGTGTCTCCGCGGTCCGAAGCAGGTGAACCTATGAAGATGCCGTTCTTTCTGTTCTTTGCGTTCGCAGTATCAACTTGCTCGTTGGCGCATGCAGAGGGATGTGACAGGCCGCGCGAACTCTTGGGCACGGGCACGCCGTACTCGCTTTGGGGCAAATGCCTTGGATTCTCGAGAGTTACTCTAAACAGCCAAATCCCGGCCGATTCAATCGTCTACTTCCCGTGGAAGAGCAAACCGGGGCACCTGACCATGTCCGTCGATCGCTCGGTCCTAACTCCCCAATTCGTTGAAGATGTGTTTAACCATCCGAGGGCAGAGATTCTCAATGCGCACCAACTAGCGCAGCGCGGGATTGCTCTCTCGCTCACGCCCAGTCGGATGAGAGTAACGATCTATCCGTCCGTTGTCTTACGTCTCCGCACCGACGTTCTTGGAAATCCTGGCTACCGCACATTCTTGGGGCAGCCTGAATTCAAAGTCGAGGATGTTTCGGGGGACGTCTATGTCGCCACGGACATCGCTAGAGTCGAATCCACCTTTCCGGAGGTTTTCGTTCAATACGTCTTCCCGATGACCGAATCCGGCAGACGTGTTCTTCCCGATGGTCAAGTTCAGTTGATGGGTACGGTTCCTTCCCAGGATGTGTTGCCACCTAGGCAGGCTCCGTCGCTGGCTCCTGACTAGATGAATCGCACAGGGATAAAGAGCGAGATGCCAATTGTCGAGGTGCGCTGTCACACTACAACTACTATCGTGCGTATGACCCGGCGGTGGGAAGGTACATCCAGAGTGATCCGATCGGACTAGTCGGCGGAATCAATACATACGCCTACGTCGAGAATGGTCCGCTCTCCGGGGTCGACCCCTTCGGCCTCGCCATGTCGAGGGACGAATGCAGAATCTTCCGAGAGAGCATCATGCGAAAGCACTATCTCCTGAGGAAGGAAATCATGAAATACAACCCTCTCCTCGATGCAAGGGGTGGTTTCCCGATGGCGGGCGGCGGGGTAACCAAGCCAGGCGGACACTACAAGGAGATTGGCGACCTTCAGCGAGGCATCAAGAAGGACTTGAAGCGATATCAGGAAGAGTGTCGCTGCGAGAAGGATGATGACGACGATGATCCAAAGCCGCCACCGATTCCGCGGTTTGTGGACATATTGGCTAACACCGAGGTGCTACCACCGCGTCTGCCCTCACCGGACGAGATTCCGACATCCAATGTGGGGCCACTGCTACTAATTGGGATCGGCGCTGCCGGGTTTGGTCCTCCGGTCGGCTTGGGCCTCGGACTTGCCATCGGTTTTGCGGGGAGCCAATAGTGGTATCCAAGTCCAAGGCAGTCTTTGAGGCGATCTGGGATCAGGACGATGATAGATTGTTGGCGGCGATCTCTGAGGGGGGCGACCCTAACGCTGAGTTCGAGGGGAAGCCTGCCCTTGTGTGGGCGGTTGAGGCTGGGCGCACTACGGTCGTCATCCTGCTCGACGCAGGCGCGAACGTAAATGACGCCGATAGCACCGGCACCACAGCTATATCGGCCGCCGCGTTTGATGGATCGGAAGAGATTGTTTCGCTACTGATTGATCGAGGTGCGGACGTTCGCAAACCCGACCATGATGGTTGCACGCCCCTGATGAACGCCGCGAAATCCGGCAGCATCACAGTGGTGAAGCTCTTGGCCAATGCGGGCGCGATAGTGGATGAGCGAGATGGCGATCACCAAACGGCGCTCATGTGGGCTGCCATGCGCGGCGACTATCCAGACCTGGTTCCGGTGATTATTGCAATGGGCGCAGACCCAAACGCGATTGGGGGACCGCGCCAGTGGACACCTCTGATGATGGCCATTGCTCTTGGGCACACAAAAACGGCGGTCGCGCTACTCAATTGCGGAGCCAATGTTGATCTCTCAAATGATCGCGGGGAGACAGCCAGGGGCCTTGCCGATGCAAGCGACGATCCGAGCATCAAGGCAATGTTGTAGATTCTTCTGACGCTTCTGCCACACTACAACTACTATCGCGACTATGACCCGAGAGTTGGTAGATACATCGAGAGTGATGCGATAGGCCTGCAAGGCGGCTTCAATACATATGCCTACTCGCTGAGTTCGCCTCTACGTAGAACCGACGCGATGGGGCTACAGGCCCTGTCACCCGATAGGGACTCGCGCGGTCGTGATGATGGCCGGGAGCGGCCGAGCCCACCTCGGCCCTATGACCCAGGAAAGGCCGCCTCCATGAATCAAGGGGAACGCGAGTCGTGCTACGCAGACTGCGTAGATCGCTACTGGGAACGACATGGAAAGAAGATTGCCTTGGCCTGCGCAGGCTTGACGGTGCTAGGTGCGGCTGTTGGTCGTGGGCCGGGACTTGTTGCGGGTCTGTCGGTAAGCGCGGGGGTTGCGATCGCAACGGTAATTTCTGTTGACAATGAGTGCAAGAAAGAGTGCTGGCTAAAATGAACCTGAGAGACTTCATTAGAGATCGACGGGAGTACTTTCCTGTAGCGGTTGGAGCGGGTGTTCTCATGGGTGTTGGCGTAGCCATGATGGCTTCGGCAATCCACATGTTGGTTTCTTTCCTTCAGACCAATGACTTGGTTGCCTCGGCCGTTCCGATATCAATCTCGGCCGCCACAGCAGCGATCGCCATCGCACTCTTGATCGCCGGAGGGGCGTTTGCCATGCGTCGAGACTGGGGACGCCGTTGGACAGTGCGCTTGGCATTTTTGGCCGCGGCACTTGAACTGAGTAGGGGGCTCATGGCTAGTCCATGGCTAGACGGTGGCCAAGACCTCGTCTGGTCACTTGGCCTAGTAGCTTGCCTGTTGATTTCCTCATATGCAGGGACCGCCAGCGCTAGCAGGCGTTTCACCGAAGGCTAGGAGGTGTCCGCCTCGGAATTGTCTCGTCTGACTGGAGGCAATCGGCTGAGCACAAGCTGTTCCGTTCGAGATCACGGCTGGTCGGTTCCCGACAACAAGGCAGGCCCAGTTGGCATGTCCGTTCGCCACACTACAACTACTTTCGACGATAGCGGTAGCCTCCGAAACTTTGGGCATCGAGCCCGCTTGGAGGTCGCGTATGTCTCGTCGATACCGGTCCCGCAGTCGTGCACGCTCAACCTTGAAGCGCTGTGCTGCCATTTTCGTGCAATGGACGGTGGACGTCGGCTTCTCTTCGTACACGGCATTGATTCGTTCCCAGGCGCTTCAGCGGTTCGTCGATTGGTGCTCAGACGTTGGAGTTGTGACGCCCTCGGCGCTTTCCGCGAAGCTGATTGAGGACTATCAAGAGCACCTAGGTCGTTACCGAACGGCCAAAGGCAATCTGCTGATGCCAACGACGCAGGCAACGCGCATTAATCCCGTCAAAGCGTTTTGCAAGTGGCTCGCGCGCCAGCGGATCGTAGAGTCCGATCCGGCCGCCAACTTGATTCTTCCGCGCTTGCCTAGACGCCTGCCTTCGTATGTGCCAAGCGAGGGTGAGGTACAGCATGTACTGACTCTGCCCGATGTCACGACGACAGCCGGCTTACGCGACAGGGCCATTCTGGAAGTCTTATACTCCAGCGCCATCCGTCGATTAGAGCTCATGGCGCTCAAGATTGCCGATCTTCGGTTCGATCGGCATGTCATTTGGATTCGCTATGGCAAAGGTGGCAATGAGCGAATCGTCCCCGTCGGCGACCGTGCCTGCGTTTGGGTGCAGCGTTACTTGGAGAAGTCGCGCACATTGCTTGCCGGACCAGACTCTGGTGAAACCCTGTTCCTAACGGACCAAGGCCAACCATTCATGAAAAATCGACTCGGGGACATGGTTAAGCGTTACCTACTTCGTGCAGGAGTTCAGGCGCGTGGTTCGTGTCACCTGTTCCGGCACGCCTGCCCGACGCACATGCTCGAGAATGGCGCGGACATCCGTTTCATTCAAGAACTCCTGGGGCACTCCGATCTTTCCACAACGCAGATCTATACCCGGGTTTCAATTGCCAAACTTCAGGAGGTTCACTCCCGGTGTCACCCTGTAGGCGGTCTGCACCCCGGCCGTGAGTAGACCTTACATGTCAAATGTCCGCTTCGGGTCGGATTCAGACCCGGCTTCAGAACAAATCCAAAGGAAACGTGATGATCCCCAGCATTAAGGCAATTCAACCTGCTCGTCTCCTGCTCTTCCTGGTTCTCTTCTTTGTAGCGACCGCTTGGGGCGCGGATCGCGAGACGAAGATCGGGCAGCTAATGAAGGCGCAGGGACTATTGCCGATGTTCGAGCAAGAGATGGGGGAAGGGAGAAGGCGCGCACGGGAACAAGCGGAGAGCATGGTGCAGCAACTCATGAGCAGCCTTAACCCGACGAAAGAGTTCCAGTCGCGCTTTCAGACCGCATTCGACGAATTTATCAAAGGAACCGAGCCGCCCTGGACGGCCAAGGACGTAGTGAACGAGTGGGCGCGAATCTACGGCGCAAAGTTCACAGACGCGGAGCTGGATGACTTGCTCAAGTGGTACACATCGCCCTTGGGGCAAAAGGACACTGCGGCGAGCCAAGCCGCGCTGCCCGAATTTGCCGCCCACTACACGGCGCTCTCGAAGCCAATACTGGAGCGGGCTACAAAGACCTTCATTGAACGGCTCCAGCTCATTGCCAAGGAGTGCGACTGCCGGAAGTGATCAGAAGGGCATGGCAGATGTCCGCTTCGGGTCGGAAAGGGGGGCTACGACCAAATGAACGCATCGAGCATACGTAGCGACCCCCTGCGGCGTAGCCCGCGAGCCGCTACGGCATTTGCGGCCGTGGTGGTCGCATTAGAGACGTGTTATCCGGAGTTCCTGATCAATCGAGTTTGGCGGACAGGGAAGTCTTGACGATGCGGTTGGACCATTGAATGCTTTCCTCGAAAAGCTGGACCGCGGCCTCGGCGGGCTTCGCCTCTATGGAATCGCGCCGCCGAAGCTTGCCACGGAATCCAATCGGTTGGCCGAGATCGCGGCACAACAGGTGTCCCGGGTGCGCGCGCTCGACCCCGACGGCTTGGTCGTCTACGACATCCAGGACGAGCCCGGGCGAAATGGCCAGGCACGGCCGTTCCCATTCCTGCCGACCATCACGCCGGAGACCTACGCGTCCGGCCCACTCGCGGAACTCGATATCCCGAAGATCGTGTACCGATGCGTGGGTGCTGATTCTCGTGACGTGTTTTCCCACTGGATCGATGGCGTGCGGGCAGTGCCGGATCGGCGCCTGAGTGTCTTCGTCGGCGCACCACGCCGCCAATCGAGCACGATCGGCTTGCGGCTTGCCGAAGCGTATGCGATAGCACGCTCCGCGCCCAACCTGGTCCTCGGCGGAATTGCGATCGCCGAGCGCCATGTCGCGAAGGAAGACGAGCACCAGCGGATGCTTGCCAAGCAGGAAGCCGGCTGTCGTTTCTTCATCACGCAATCCGTCTACGACGCCGCTTCGACAAAATCATTGCTTTCTGACTACGCTCTGTCGTTGCGGGCGTCTGGCCGCTCGCCCGCCCCCGTGGTGCTCACGTTCGCGCCATGCGGCTCGCTGCGGACGCTCGAGTTCATGAAATGGCTCGGCATCTCGTTCCCGCGATGGCTGGAGAACGAGCTGCGGCACTCTTCTGACACCCTCGAGCGCTCCATCGACCTATGCGAGAACGTGTTCAAGGATGTATGCGCATACGCGCGTGAAAAGCATTTGCCGATCGGCATAAACGTCGAAAGCGTCTCCACTCGAAAGGCGGAGATCGATGCGTCGGTGGAACTCTATCGCCGCCTGAGCTCCCGCCTTGCGGAGTGAAGCCGCCCGTCCGGTTTGGGTCGATAGCCGGCCACCAGGGGACGTTAGCCCGCCTCGGTTTGACGGCCGTGGGCGACGGGTGCTATTCACAGATCGACATGCAGATCGTTAGGCATCCTTCATGTCCACACAAGCGCTAACTGTTGTGGTGTTCGTGTGCACGGCGATCGTCCTTTTCATTCTCGGTCGACCATCGCTCTCTTACGGCCATCGCACACTCATTGGGGTTGGCTGCGAGCTCCTAGTCATAGCCGGCACGTATTTGTCCTTATCGCCTCTTGAAGGAAGTCAGATCGAGGCTCTCGGAATTTCGGCACTCGCGGTCATCGTCATCGCCGTTCGCGGCTTCCGCCTGGCTGTGCTCAGCGTGAGGCACGAAAGCGGCTGGGCAGTCGGCCTTCTCGGGCTGTTGGGGAACCTGGCGACGATGGGTTGGGGCGCATGGATCGTTTTGGTCCTGGTTGCGCTTTCCCTGATGCACTGACGATCATGACGTCGACAATGCGCATCAACGCTTTCGAGCAGACCCGATATGCAATGTCCGCTTCGGGTCGAAAAGCGACGAGGGCTGGCATGTTTTGGTCGGCGACTCTGGTTCTGTGTTTGTCCGCGAGCGTCACATTCGCGGCGGAGTTCCACCTTCCGTTCCACGGACGTTGGTTCGTCGCGCAAGGCGGCGACACGCCAAACGTCAATCACCACATGCTTTCGCGCGCGCAGGCCTACGGGATCGACGTAGCCAAGGTGGGCGGGCCGATAGAACGGGCGCTCGCAAGGGGCGACGGTTCAACAGTCGAGGATTTCTACTCCTGGCACGAGCCGGTCCTTTCGCCAGCCGATGGCGTGGTCACGACAGTGGTGGATTCCTATCCCGACAACCGGTTGGGGACTCGAGACGAGGATCATCCATTCGGTAACTTCGTCACAATTCGGACCTCGGACGGCAGCTATGTCTTTCTCGCGCACTTCGCAGCGAGCTCGATCAAGGTCAAGCCGGGGGAACGGGTGAACTCGGGAGACCCTGTTGGGCTTTGCGGCAACTCCGGCAACAGCGATTTTCCGCACATCCACATGCACGTTCAGGACAGTCTCGGCAGCAATGCGACTGGTGTGAACGTGGTGTTCTCGCACATCGACGTGGAGCTGAGCGGGAAGCCGTTCCGCGATGTTGATTGGCCGCTGATTCGCGGCCTCTTTGTGTCCAATTCTCGGTAGATCGGAATGTCCGCTATGGGTGATAGCCGACATTGTCTTGCCTGTTTCAGCCGGCCTTCGGCTTCCCGGTGTACTGATCGAGCCGCCGCCCCGCGGCGCTCTCGGCGACGAGCTTCGCGAGCCTTCGCTTCCGCGTCTCCTCGCGTTTGGCGCTCATCACCCAATGCGCGAGCAGGCGCTTGTATCCCGGCGGCTGCTTCTCGAAGAACGCCCACGCCTTCTTCTTCGCCTTGAAGGCTGCGAGCGTCGCTGCGTCGAAAGGGGTTCGAGTTCCGTATGTGTAGCCGTGGGCGCGCGAGGCGCTGCGGTTCTCGAACACCGCGAGTCCCGCCGCCGTCATCAGTCCCTGATCCGTGAGCTCCGCCATCTTGCGGATATTGATCGCGCTCCACACGCTCGTCGCTTTGCGCGGCGTGAAGCGGATGAGATAGGCGTCCTCGCCCAGGCTCTGGCGAAGGCCGTCGATCCATCCGAAGCACAACGCGCAATCGACCGATTGCGGCCAATCCATGCCTTTGCCCGTATGGCGCTTGTGCATGCCGACCCAGAGTTCCTCGGCGCTACGGTGGTTCTTCTCGAGCCAGCGGCGGAATTCGGCGGGCGTGGAGAAGAAGAGCGGATCGTGGCGGCTCTTGCCGCTCATCGCATGTCGGGCACGCGGCGCGTCTTCAGGAACTCCTCGAACGTCTCGCCGCGCATCTGCGCGTAGGCGTGCAGGTTCGTGATCTTCAGCACGCGCAGCGCCTTCTCCAGCACGAAGAAGATCGCGCCGTACTTGATGAGCCCCAGCCAGTCGCGTTCGCGCACGAGCTTCGTTTCCTCCTCCGTGAGGCCCGAGTCGCGGCACCGCTTCGCCTCGTCGCGCAGGAACTCCTCGCGGAACGCGGGTTGGGTGAGGTTCCAGAAGAACTTGTTGATGCGCATGTGCTCGACGCTGCGCGTCACGTCGAAGGGATAGGTGCCGTCGAGCCGGTCCAGTCCTTCCAGCTGCGGATTCAAGCGGCCGGCTCCTCGAAGAGCGACACGGCCATCGCGGTGCTGGTGGCGAGGTAGTAGTTCTGGTGCGTCTTCTTCACGCCGGGCGAGAGTGCCCCGCGCATCGCGAGCCACATGATCACTTCCACGCTCTCGGCGCCGCCCAGGCGGATGAAGTCGGCGTGCTTCATGTTGGCGAGCTGCATCGGGTCCTTCTCGATGAGGTCGAGGAACTTCATGTCCCACTCGGTGTTGTTGAATCCCGCGCGCTCGCCGTGGATCTGGTGCGAAAGGCCGCCGGTGCCCACGATCGCCACGTCGATGTCGTCCGGGAACGACTCGATCGCGCGCCGGATCGATTGCCCCAGCTTGTAGCAGCGCATCGCCGTGGGAAGGGGATACTGCAGCACGTTGACCTGGATGGGCACGAGCGCGGCAGGCCAGTCGGGCTCGTGGGGCCAGAGCAGCGTCAACGGCGAATTCACGCCGTGGTCGAGCGGGCGGTCCTGGAACACCGCGATGTCGAACTCGTCGTTCACGAGCGCGTCGGCCAGGTGCGCCGCGAGCTTCGGGTGCCCCCTGATCGGGGGAAGCTTCCTCACGCCCGCGCCCTCGTCGGCGATCTCGAACATGGGGCTCGCGCCCAGTGCGAACGTGGGATAGAGGTCGAAGAAGAAGCTCGTGAGGTGGTCGTTGTAGAAGAACACGAGCACGTCGGGCCTCTTCTCGGCGAGCCACTTCGCCACGGGCTTGTAGCCTTCGAAGAGCGGCGCCCAGGCCGGATCGCCCTGCTTGCCGCGGTCGTAGGCCATGCCGATTGTCGGCACGTGCGACGTTCCGATGCCTCCGATGATTCGCGCCATCGCGTCCTTCCGGGTGTCTTCGTGGATTCTATCGTTCCCCGGTCTTCCTCGGCGGCAGCGTCTTCAGGTACGCGTACATCGCCTCGAGGTCCGTATCGTTCATGTTGCGAAGGCTGGCGAACGGCATCGCCTTGTACACCTCGGTGCCGTCGGGGCGCTTCGCGGTGCGCATCATCGAGATGAACTTCTGCACGGTGTCGTAGCGGGGCATGACGCTGCCGGGGCCCGGCGTGAGGTTGGCCGCGGGAGGCCAGTCGGGCGGCGCGCCGTCGATGGTGCCGCCGGCCAGAGTGGATCCGTGGCATCCCATGCACATGTTCGTGACGTACGCGCCGTAGTCGGCGTTCACCGCGACGGCGATCGGCTGGGAGGGAGCGATTCGATGGTCGATCTTCTCGGCCGCGTCGCGAATGATGCCCACGCCGTAGAGCGCCTTCACGATGATCGGCATGCGGATCGTCGCTCCCGTTCCCGCGACGGGCGCGAGGCTTCGCACGTAGCCCACGAGCGCGGCGAAGTCCGCGTCGGCGAGGCGGTTGTAGTCTTCAGACGGCATGAGGAAGAGCGGGTGCCCCTTCGGATTCACGCCGTGGCGGATCGCGCGCACCCAATCGCCTTCCGTGTATTCGGCGACCACGCCGCCGGGCCCTTTCGTGATGTCGGGCGTCTTCACGTAGAGGCCCTCGGGCGTATCGAGGAAGACGATGCCGCGCCCGTCCGAGCCGTGGCACTCGGCGCAGCCGCGCGTTTCGTAGAGGTACTTTCCCAGCTTGAGGGCCGCGGGATCGCTCGTGAACGGGACCGGGACCACCTTGATCTCGAGCGTGCGCTCGGCCTTGCGCGTCCCCAGCGTGACGGCGATCGCGAGGGCGGCCGCGGCCGCGAGGGCCAGGATGCCGAGCGCGATCGCGGAGACCTTCAGGAGTCGTTTCAAGACGGAAGGCTCCCAGGTTGGCGATGCGCCATGGTACCCGAGCGCTATCATGGCCGGCGTGATGAACGCCACGCCTCACGGGCCGACCGAGCCCTCGCACTGGGTCGCGCGCTGGGCCACGATGATCCGGCCGGGCGGTGCCGTGCTCGACGTCGCCGCGGGCGGCGGACGGCACGCGAAGCTGCTCGCGAAAATGGGGTTCGAGGTGGACGCGGTCGATCGCGACCTGTCGGCCTTCGGTGAGGCGCCGCCCAACGTGACGCTCGCGAGGGCCGACATCGAGGCCGGGGCGTGGCCCTACGAATGGCGCCGCTTCGACGCCATCGTCGTCACCAATTACCTGCACCGGCCGCTGCTGCCGCGCCTGGTGCAATCCCTCGAGCCCGGGGGGCTGCTCGTGTACGAGACCTTCGCGCAAGGCAACGAGCGCTTCGGAAAGCCGTCGAATCCCGATTTCCTGCTTGCGCCGGGGGAGCTGCTCGAGGCGGTCCGGGGGCACCTGCGGGTGCTCGCCTACGAGGATCTCGTGGTGGACGAGCCCCGGCCGGCGGCGCTGCAGCGCATCGCGGCGCGCCGGGAGCGATAGGCCACGCGGGCAGCGGTCGCGGGGCGCTCCCATAGGGTAAAATTGCGGACTTTATCGGTTCGCGGATTCCTCGCACGCATGCTTTCCGGAAGCCTTGTCGCCATCGTCACCCCGATGCTCGCCGACGGCGCCCTCGACCTGCCGCGCCTGAAGTCGCTCATCGACTGGCACGTGGCCGAAGGCACCGACGGCATCGTGATCGTGGGCACCACGGGCGAGTCGCCCACGGTGGACGTGGAAGAGCACTGCCAGCTCATCGAAGCGGCGGTGAAGTTCACCGCGGGCCGCGTGCCCGTGATCGCCGGCACCGGCGGCAACTCCACGCGCGAGGCCATCGAGCTCACGCGCTTCGCGAAGAATGCGGGCGCGAACTACTCGCTCTCGGTCGTGCCGTACTACAACAAGCCGATGCAGGAAGGGCTCTACCGGCACTACAAGGCGATCGCCGAGGCGACCGACCTTCCCGTGATCCTCTACAACGTTCCGGGCCGCACCGTGGCGGACCTCGCGAACGACACGGTGGTGCGGCTGTCCGAGGTCCCGAACATCGTCGGCATCAAGGAGGCGACCTCGAGCATCGATCGCGTGTCCGACCTCATGAAGCGCGTGCGCAAGGACTTCCTCGTCTTCAGCGGCGACGACGTGACGGCGCTCTCCTACATGCTGATGGGCGCGCACGGCGTGATCTCGGTCACGGCCAACGTCGCCCCGCGGCTCATGCACGAGCTGTGCGCCGCGGCGCTTGCCGGCAAGGACCGCGAGGCGATCGCGATCAACAACCGCCTGCTGGGCCTGCACAAGAACCTGTTCCTCGAATCGAATCCCATTCCCGTGAAGTGGGCCCTGAACCGCATGGGCAGGATCGCCGAAGGCATCCGCCTGCCGCTCACGCCGTTCGCCGCCCCGCACCATGCCGCGCTCACCGCGTCGATGCGCGAAGCCGGCTGCATCGAGTAAATCGCGAAGGACCGCCAACAGATGAAACTCGCAAGAATCGCCGCCCCCCTCGCCGCGCTCGCCCTGCTGGCGGGCTGCTCCTGGTTCGGGGGCAACAAGCCGCCCGAGTACAAGGGCGCCGCCGCGCGCACCGAGAAGCCGCTGGAGCTTCCGCCGGAGCTCACCGCCCCCGCGATGGACGATCGCTACTCCGTGCCGGATCCGCGCGCGGTGACCTCGTTTTCCACCTACAACCAGAAGACGCCGCAGGCCGCGGCCGCCGCCACGCCGGTCGCCGCGCCCGTTCTGCCGAAGTTCGACGACGTGAAGATGGAGCGCGAGGGCACGCAGCGCTGGCTCGTCGTGAAGGGCGATCCGGAGAAGCTCTGGCCCGTGGTGCGCGAGTTCTGGATCGACTCGGGCTACCAGCTCGTGCAGGAGGCGCCGGAGCTGGGCCTCATGGAGACCGACTGGTACGAGGACCGGGCGAAGATCCCGCAGGACTGGTTCCGCCGCACCGTCGGCAAGTGGATCGACGGCATGTACTCCTATCCGCGCCGCGACAAGTACCGCACGCGCCTGGAGAAGGGCGTAGTGCCCGGCACCACCGAGATCTACGTGAGCAACCGCAACGTGGCCGAAGTGATGACGAGCACGCAGGATTCGACCAAGTGGCAGCCGATGCCGTCCGACGCGGACCTGGAAGCCGAGATGCTCAATCGCCTCATGATCAAGATCGGCGGCGGCGACACGAAGGTGACCACGGCCTCCGCCCCGCAGCCGGGACGCCGCGGCGAGGTGCCCAAGCCCGTAGTGCAGGAGCAGCGCAACGCCGTCCTCCAGAACAACGGCGCCGGCCCGCTCGTGGTGAACGACAGCTTCGATCGCGCATGGCGCCGCGTGGGCCTCGCGCTCGACCGCGTCGGCTTCACCGTCGAGGACCGCGACCGCTCCAAGGGCATCTTCTACGTGCGATACATCGATCCGGAGCGCGATGCCGACACGTCGGGCGGCAAGTCGAAGGAAAGCTGGACGGAGAAGCTCAAGTTCTGGAAGTCCACGCCGAAGGAAGGACAGCCGCAGTTCCGCATCCACGTCGCCGACGCGGGCGCCAACACCTCGCAGGTGCTGGTGCAGGATTCGAAGGGCGCGGTCGAGGAGTCGTCGACCGGCAAGAAGATCCTGGGGCTGCTCTACGACCAGCTGAAGTAGCGCGGATGCGCTTCACCTCGCTGGGCAGCGGCAGCTCGGGCAACGGGCTCGTCGTCGAGAGCGCGGGCACGCGGGTGCTGATGGATTGCGGCTTCGGCCTCGCCGAGACCAAGGCGAGGCTCGAGCGCGC